>Ga0302197_10000192_pt1 | contig 60356 bp, 41 predicted proteins | sample II_Bog_N2_1_FD_193526 | JGI IMG/M metagenome (GOLD analysis project Ga0302197, IMG submission 193526) | Peat permafrost microbial communities from Stordalen Mire near Abisko, Sweden - II_Bog_N2_1 | ecosystem: Environmental > Terrestrial > Soil > Wetlands > Peat | place: Sweden: Abisko... | reverse complement strand
TGCTGGATACGCAGTCCGCAGGTCTTTCGACGACGATTCCCAATCAAGAGGTTACAGACCTGCCCAACAATGGCCGCAATCCAAACGTCCTGGCGACCCTCACCGTCGGCGTTATCAACGGTGGGTCCGGCGGATACTTCCAGGGCAAGTCAAGCCAGTACACGAACCCCTTCAGCGGCGTAGCGGTTCAGATCGTTACTGATGGAAGCGGCGGCCACAACCGGCTTACCATCGACGGCATTCCGAACGATCCTCCCGAGCGCCTGTCCGGCACTACCTACGCCGGTTTCACGCCTTCTCCGGAATCCGTGCAGGAAGTCAAGGTTACGCAGTCCATCTTCGACGCCCAGGTAGGGCACGGCAACGGAACCGTAACCGACACCATCCTTAAGTCTGGCAACGACAAGTTCCATGGTGCGGCGTACTATGTGTTTCAAAATACCTATCTCAATGCGAACACATCCGAGAAGAGCCATCTGGGGCAGACTCGCAACAACGATCAACTGAGCCAGTCCGGTTTCGTGTTCGATGGCCCCGTGTTCATCCCTAAGGTGTACGACGGCCACGATAAGACCTTCTTCATGGTCGCTTACGAGCGCTACTTATCGCACCAGGCACAGAACTATTCCTCGCGGGTCCCCACGGCTGCCGAATTGAAGGGTGATTTTTCCGGTCTCTGCAACACATTTAACACTTCGGGCCTATGCACCTCGGGCATCCAGCTCTATATGCCGAATTCCCCAATCGATGCCAACGGCAACCGCACCCAGTACTTCCCCAATAACAACATCGCCTCAGCGCTTTCGTCCTCCGGGACCGCATTCGCCGGCTACTATCCCGCCCCAAACGTGGCTGGCGCCGGCCCCACAACCTCGCCGAATTACGTTTCCACCCAAACGTCCTATCGCAGTTCCTACCCGTCCTGGGACGTCCGTATCGACCATCAAATCAGCGTGAACGATAAGATCAACGCCATCTATTTCCAGGCCGGCCTTACCCAGAGCTTCCCGTTCCAGGGCTTTCCCAAGGGTATCGCTCCCAGCGGCTATGGATACGCCGTCATCCGCAATACACGCGGTGGAAGCTTGGACGAAGTCCATGTGTTTTCTCCGAGCTTTGTCCTCGACTCGCGTCTGGGACTTGAAGTCCATCCGTTTGGGCTCATCTATCCAGGCAATGCAAACTTCAATCTGAGCTCTCTTGGCATCTCGGGCACATATCCGTATGCCTCTTTTCCGGGTGTCAGCTTCAGTAACGGCGGCTATGCCAGTCTCGCACCCGGTGCCGGCGGTCAGGTCAGCACCAGCACGGTCGGCTCGCTGAACGAAATCGCCACCAAGACCATCAACACCCATTCCATCCGCTTTGGGTTCGAGGGCAACATCCTTCGCTACAACCAGCAGAATCCTGAGAGCGGCTTCGGTAGCGGCAGCGGCACCCCAGGATTCACCTTCGACAACCGTTTCACCCAGCAGAACGTGACCTCGACCTCGGTTGGGGCCGACCCCAACTCCGGCGATGCCTTTGCCGACATGTTGCTCGGCGACTTCTCGAGCGACACCTACACGATCAACCCCTCCTACGCCTTGCAGCAGATCTACATTGCACCCTGGGTGCAGGATGACTGGCGCATCAGCAAGAAACTCACCCTCAACCTTGGCCTCCGCTGGGACCTCGAATCGCCTTACACCGAACGGTTCAACAAGCTGGTCACGACCTTCTGCACCACCTGCGTCAACCCGCTGCAGGCATCGGTCGCCGGTCTGCAACTATACGGCGGCCTGCAGTACACCAACTCCAGCAACCGCAACCCGTACCCTGCAAATTACAAGGCTATTCAGCCTCGTCTCGGCGTGGCGTATCAGGCCACCCCAAACACGGTCATCCGCGCGGGCTATGGACTCATCTACTTCAACACGTTCGAGAGCCCCATCGGTACGGGCTACAGTGCGACCACTGGCGGTGGCAACTCGGTCAACAATTACAATCCGACCAACTCACTGAGCAATCCATATCCAAGCGGCATTACGCTTCCCACCGGCAGCGCTCTGGGACTCGGAACTGCGTTGGGGCAGAGCGTTTCCTTTATCGACCCAGCCCACGTACAGCCCAGGATGACCCAGTTCACCCTCAATCTGCAGCAGCAGTTGCCCGACAGCCTGGTCGTACAGGTTGCCTATGTCGGCGGCCGGCCAACCCATCTTGAGGTCAACCACAACATCAACCTTCTGCCAGCCACTGATTACAACCTTGGTGCTGCCGAGGTCACGTACCTGACCACGCCCGTACCCAACAATCCACTGCATGGCCTGGTCCCGTCGAACGGCAATGCCAATGGCACCTCGATTCAGCCTCAATATCTGAATCTACCCTTCCCCGAATTCCAGGCAGTCAACGAAAACTACTCCCCCATCGGCTCTGCTCCATATAACGCGTTGCAGATTCAAATCACCAAGCCAATGAAGCATCGTTACACCGTCGCAGGCAACTTCACTTGGGACAAGCTGATGTTGCATAACGGATTCCTCGACAACTACGCCGCCGTAACCGGCCAACTGGACCACGTCCAGGATGGTGCCCCGAATCTCTTCGGAACGGTTTACGGAACGTATGAGCTGCCCGACTTCGGCGCCATGCCCATCTACGCGCGGGAGGCGATTGGAGGATGGAAGCTGAACGGAGTAATGCGCTTTTCCAACGGCTCCCTGCTCGGCGCACCGGGAAACGTCAACATCATCGGCAACTACAAGCAGCCCAACTGGTCCCTGCACCGCCAGTACAACACCTGCTATGAGAACACTGCTGGCACGCCGGTCAACGACACCGTTGTAACTCCTGCCACAGGCTCACCGTACAACTCGGTGACGGCTTGCGATTCGACATCGCCAACCCCTGCCTTCATTCAACGCCTGGCCTTTACCTCGCAGTCCAACAGCAATGTTCTCAACATTCGCCAGCAGCTTCACCCCTTGGTCGACATGTCCCTCTTCAAGCGGTTCGCCATTCGTGAAGGGATGAACTTCGAGATCCGCGGCGAGTTCTTCAACCTCTTCAACACACCGGAATGGGGCGGTCCCGGAGGACTTGGTTCCTCCAATGCGGGATCGTCCTCCAGCTCGTACTCGGGGACTAACCCAACGGGTTACTTTGTTCAGGCCAACGACGCCCGCATCGGCCAGCTCACGGCACGCATCAACTTCTAAACCCAAACCAAGCAGCCCTCGCGCAATCCAATGCGCGGGGGCTGCACTTCTCGAAAGAAAGTGTTACACCAGCGACGTATTCTGTGAGCGAACCTCGCAACTATGAAAGTGTAGTGAGCGTGAACTGCATGTCTTCCTCCCCATCCATCCACCCCCAGACCCTCCCTGCCCGTCTCGCCCAGGCGCACGTGGGTCTGGGCGCAACTCTCATCGCGATCTCTGGAACCGGCAATCTGGAACAGAGACCGAATCCATCCCGCGCCGCCGACAGCAGCATCCTGTCCCCCGGCGACCTGCTGCGCAAGATGATAGCGTCCGGCAAATCTGTCCCTTCGAAAGCAAGCGTAAAGTGATGTTGCGCAGGTCAAAGACCCCACAGGGCAAGGGATAAAGAGCGGGCATGCATACATCCACACGAATCGCGATCCTGTTCGGATTGATGGTGGGATCGCAGATGGGCCAATGCGCCGAGTTGGCGCATCTGGTGGAACAGGCGCCCGTAAGCATACGCAGGGTCGCGCCAGACGTGTTTCTGGTGGACTTTGGCCAAGTGGCCTTTGGGAATCTCTCGCTCACCGCGGAGACAAAGACGCCGGCGGTTACGGTCCGCTTCGGTGAGGCGCTCAAGGATGGCCGGGTGGACACGCATCCACCGGGCTCAGTCCGCTTCGCCGAAGTGAAGATCGAGCCCAGCCCGCACGGAGCCTTCATCGTCGCTCCCCCGGCGGACGCGCGAAACACCTTGACTCCCGCCGTGTTGACCCCGGCCTCCTGGGAAGTCCTGATGCCGTTTCGTTGGGTGGAGGTGCAGGGCTGGCCAACCGAGTTGCGCGCGGACCAGATCGTGCGCCGTGCCGCATTCGACAGCACCTGGGTGGACGATGCCGCGACCTTCCACTCCTCCGACCCCATGTTGGACAAGGTTTGGAATCTCTGCCACGACTCGATCAAGGCGACCACGTTTGCCGGTGTCTTCGTGGATGGCGATCGCGAACGACTTGCCTATGAGGCGGATGCCTACCTGACGCAACTGAGCTACTATGCCGGCGACGCCGACCCCCGGATGGCGCGCGTCACGTTCGACCGCCTGATGCAGCATCCAACCTGGCCATCCGAGTGGGCGCCGCACATGGTGTTCATGGCCTACGCCGACTGGATGCAAACCGGCGACACCGCGTGGCTGGCAGCGCACTACGACGGATTGAAGACCAAGCTGCTGGATGGGCGTGTTGGACCGGACGGCCTGGTTACAAGCACGCCGGAGCAGATCAGGCACGGAGATATTGTCGACTGGCCGCAGCATGAGCGCGACCACTACGTCTTTACCAAAGTCAATACGGTGGTGAACGCCTTTCACCTGCGGGCGTTGGAAGAGATGAGTCAGATGGCCACGGCCCTGCACAAGCAGGGCGAGGCGGCAGCATTTGCTGCGCGAGAGCAAAAGGCGCGCGCAGCCTTTCAGCAGAGGCTCTTCGATCCGGCGCGCGGACTCTATCGCGATGGCATTGACACGGACCATGCCTCGCTGCACGCCAATCTGTTTGCGCTGGACTTCGGGCTCGTGCCCGAGGAGAACAGGCCAAAGATAGCGCAGTGGCTGGTTGGCCGCGGCATGGCTGGATCAGTGTATGCAGCGCAGTATCTGCTGGAGGGCCTGTTCGAGAACAGCCAGGACGCAGCTGCATTGGCTCTGATAACAGCTCCTGGAGATCGTAGCTGGCGCCACATGGTGGACAGCGATACGACCATCACCTGGGAGGCCTGGGATCAGAAGTACAAGCCGAATCAGGACTGGAACCACGCCTGGGGAGCGGCCCCGGCGAACCTTCTGCCGCGGTTCGTACTGGGCGCCCGTCCCCTGGCGCCAGGGTGGAGTCGTGCGCTCATCCAACCTCATCCGGGAAGTCTCTCCAGCGCCGCCGGCAGAATGCCAACGCCACTCGGCGAGCTGTCCGTGGGTTGGACACGAGCCACAAACTTTGTGTTGAACCTGGCTCTACCGGCTGGCATGACGGCGAAGGTTACGTTGCCCGCACTGGATGGGGCCACCCAACTGTCGGTCGATGGCACCCCCGTCAAGGCGCATCGCGAAGGTCCATGGTGGGCACTGGAGGCGGACGTGTCCGGCACAGTCAGAATCGAGGAGCGATGAGGAAGCCGATTGCGGCGCTCCTTGGAATCGCCGTGCTCGTAGTTTCTTCTGGCTCGCAGTCCGGTGCAGCGCAGACCAGGCCGCTGACCGAGAGCGCCTTGCGGCAAGGGTTTCAGTCGCCACCGCAGACAGCGAAGCTGTGGTGTTACTGGTGGTGGCTCAACGGCAATACCACGGAAGCGACCATCACCAACGACCTGACCGAGATGAGCCGCAAAGGCTACGGCGGCGTGCTGCTGATCGATGCCAACGGCTCGAACCAGAATGGCAACGACGACGTCCCGCACGGACCGGACTTCGGCAGCCCGGCCTGGACCAGGCTTTACCTCCACGCGCTGAAGACAGCCGCCACGCTGCACCTTCAGGTGACGCTGAACATCCTGAGCGGCTGGAACCTCGGCGGCCCGGATGTGACGCCGGCGGACGCCTCCAAGGCGCTCACCTGGTCGCGCCAGCAGGTGGACGCAGCCGGCTTCGACGGCCAGTTGCAGATGCCGCCCATCCAAAACGGCTTCTACGGCCAGATCGCGGTGCTCGCGTATCCGCTGGCCCATGGACCCGCCCTGGCCGGTGCGTCCGGCGATACCCGGGCGCCGATTCGCGATCTGCGCCACAAGACCGCCGCAGAGGAGACCGGGATGTCCATGCCGCACTCCGAGTCGCTGCTGCAGGACGTGCCCGCCACTCCCGGCGAGCAGGACACGCTGGTCTCCAGCGTCATCAATATCAGCAGCCAGGTGGACGCCACGGGTCATCTCCACTGGACCCCGCCCTCACCGGGGCCGTGGGAGATTCTCCGCATCGGCTATACGGATACAGACGTGCGCGTCTCTACGTCGAGCGATGGATGGCAGGGACTCGCCATCGACTATCTGGACCATGGCGCGTTTGATCACTACTGGGACCACACCCTTACCCCGCTGCTGGAGGCGGCGCGCCCCTACCTCAAGACCACGCTGGTCAACCTGGCGACAGATAGCTGGGAGGTGGGCGGCACCAACTGGACCGGCCGCATGGCCGCAACCTTCCAACGCTCGCGCGGCTACGACCCCATCCCCTACCTGCCTATCATTGCCGGGCGCATCGTCGACGACCGCGCCACCAGCAATCGCTTCCTCAACGACCTCCGCCGCACCGTCGGCGACCTCATCACCGACCACTACGACCACTTCGCCGCGCGCGCCAAGGTCTACGGCCTTGGTATCGAATGCGAGTCCGGCGGCCCACAGGGCGCTCCACTGGACGCGCTCGAGACCTTCCGCAACTCCGCCACACCGCAGACAGAATACTGGGCCCAATCCGAAGAACACCGCCCGCGCGACGAGGACCGCTACTTTACCAAGGAGGTCGGCAGCGCAGCCGATATCTACGGCAAGCGCTTTGCCGCCGACGAAGGCATGACCTCCATCGGCCCGCAGTGGAGCGAGTCGCCCGCCACCGACCTGAAGCCGTCCTTCGACCGCGCGCTCACCGAGGGCATGAACCGCCTCGTCTGGCACGAGTTCACCTCATCGCCCGCATCCTACGGCCTGCCCGGCAATGAGTTCTTCGCCGGCACTCACATGAATCCACGGATCACCTGGTGGCCACAGTCGGTGGCGTTCTTCCAGTACCTCAACCGCTCGCAGTTCCTGCTGCAGCAGGGCCACTCCGTGGATGACGTGCTTTACTTCTACGGGGACGAGGTGCCCAACTTCGTCCGCCTGAAGCAGGACGACCCGGCGCGCGTTCTCCCTGGCTACGACTACGACGTCACCGGCAGGGACGCGCTGCTGCACTCGCTGTCCGTTCGCAACGGAGTGCTCTCCACACCGGCCGGCAATCCATATCGAGTGCTGGTGATGCCCATTGGGCGGCATCTCGACCTGGCCTCGCTGGAGCGCATTGCGGACTACGTGCACCATGGTGGCAGCCTTGCGGGGATGCCTCCACTGGGGCCCACCGGCATTGTGGACGACGCGACTGACGCACGCTTCTCCGAACTCTCCCACGCGCTCTGGGATGGTTGCGGCACTGCGCCACATGTGTATGGCAAGGGCCTGGTCTACTGCGGCGCGGACACGCGCACCCTGCTGCAACACCTCAAGTTGGCCCCGGACTTCGACGATCCCTCCGGCAAGCTGGACTTTGTGCACCGCGCCACCGCGTTCACCGACATCTACTTCGTCCGCAACGCTACCGCGGACGCCGTGGATACCACCGTCCGCTTCCGCATCGCAGGTCGCGCGCCGGAGCTTTGGAACGCGCTCGACGGCAGCGTGACCCCGCAGCGGGAGTTCGCCGCCGCCGACGGCGTCACCAGCATGCCGCTCCACGTTGCGCCCTACGGCTCAACCTTCGTCGTCTTCGCCCACGCCGCAAACGCCACCAACATCCACGCACCGCGCGACACCGGTGCGACGCCCACACCTTCCGCCGTCCAGGAACTGACCGCCACCCAGTGGACCATCGCCTTCCAACCCGGTCGCGGCGCACCCGTGGGACCACAGCCGCTTACCAGCGTGCTCTCCGGTTTCCAGTCCTGGTCGCAGTCCACGCTGCCCGGCGTCCGCTACTTCTCCGGCACCGCGACCTACCGCACCGCAATCGACCTGCACCCCCAGCGGAACCAGCGCGTGCGCCTCTCGCTCGCCGGGCTGCACGAGGTGTGTACCGTGCGCGTGAACGGCAAGACCCTCGGCACGCTCTGGGCCATGCCCTACAGTCTGGACATCACCGCAGGCCTGCGCGACGGCAGCAACACCATCGAGCTGGACGTCACCAACCTCTGGCCCAATCGCATCATCGGCGACGCGCAGCCCAACGTCACCACCACCTACACCCGCACCAATATCCGCAAATACAACGCCAACTCGCCGCTGCTGCCCTCCGGGCTCACCGGCCCGGTCACCCTCGAAACCTTCCCCGTCAGCAAATAATCGCGCTGCCCAACCCGCCTAAGAGGATGCTGAAATACAGGAACTGGATAGGCCGGCACTTCAGTGCCGGCATCCACCTTCGCAAAACCAATGCGGGCTTTAGCCCCTGCGACCTGCCCCTTCGAGTTTTTCAAAACTCCACGCCTAGAGCAAAGTTCCCATACATCCGACGATCTGAACATCTATGGGGAACTTCGCTCTGGCGGGAAGTCGCTGGAGGTCCTATTCCGTCGTGGGTTGGAATGCCTTGAGCAGTTCGCGGCTGGCGGCCAGCGGGGTGGTACGGCCGGAGCGGACCTCGTTACGCAGTGCGGGGAGGCGTTCGGCTACAGTGGGCTGGGCGCGGAACATCTCTCCCAGGCCCATGGAGAGGAGGTCGTCCATCCACTGGAGTGCACCCATCGCGCGGCGTTTCTCGATCCAGCCGGAGGCCTGCTGTTGCGCCTCGTGGTCCAGCACCATCTGCCAGATCTCCGCGACGCCGGTGTTGTCCAGCGCGGAGCAGCACAGCACCTGCGGCGACCATCCGTCGCCAGAAGCAGGGAAGAGATGCAGCGCGGAGGAGTACTCCATGCGGGCGCGCTCGGCCTTTTGCCGGTTGTCGCCATCGGCCTTGTTGATGGCCATGCCGTCGATCATCTCGATGATGCCGCGTTTGATGCCCTGCAGTTCGTCGCCCGCGCCGGCCAGCATCAGCAGCAGAAAGAAGTCCGACATGGAGCGGACTGCGGTCTCGGACTGGCCGACGCCGACGGTTTCGATGAAGACGTTGCGGTAGCCGGCGGCTTCGCACAGCAGGATGGTTTCGCGGGTGTGCTGGGCGACTCCGCCGAGGTGTCCGCCGGATGGAGAGGGGCGGATGAAGGCGCGCGGTTCTGCGGCGAGCCGCTCCATACGCGTCTTGTCGCCCAGGATGCTGCCGCCGGAGATGGGGCTGGAGGGATCGACGCTGAGGACAGCGAGATGTTCATCGCGTTCGCGGGTGACGTGGATTCCGAGCACGTCGATGAAGGTGCTCTTGCCCACTCCGGGCACGCCTGTGATGCCGACGCGGCGCGATTGGCCGGTGTGCGGCAGGATGGCGTCCAGCAGTTGAGCGGATTTCTCTGCGTCGGCCGGGAGGCGGCTTTCGATCAGGGTGATGGCGCGGGCGAGGATGACGCGATTCCCGGCCAGCACGCCGTCCACGTACTGCTGCAACGGCAGCCGTCTGCCGCCCGCGCGGACTGCTCCAGAGGAGCTAGGCACGAATGCTGCTCGTGAGGGCGGAGAGGATGGTCTGCGCGCAGATGGGGATGACGGAGCCCGGACCGAATACGCCCGCGACGCCTGCCTTCTGCAGGAACTCGTAATCCTGCGGTGGGATGACTCCGCCGGCGTAGACGAGGATGTCTCCGCGGCCACGGCGCTTGAGTTCGTCGATCACTTCCGGGACGAGCGTCTTGTGGCCGCCGGCGAGGGTGGAGACGCCGAGCACATGGACATCGTTTTCGACGGCCATGGTTGCTGCCTCGGCGGGTGTCTGGAAGAGTGGACCCATGTCGACGTCGAAGCCGAGGTCGGCGAAGGCGGTAGCAATCACCTTGGCGCCGCGGTCGTGTCCGTCCTGGCCCATCTTGGCGACAAGGATACGCGGGCGGCGGCCTTCGAGATCGGCGAATTCCTGCGCCATTGCAACGGCCTTCTGGAACTCGGGATCGTTCTGACTCTCGGAGGAGTACACACCAGAGATTGTACGGCTGACAGCCTGGTAGCGGCTGAAGACCTTCTCCAGCGCGGCGGATATCTCGCCCAGCGTGGCGCGCAGGCGGGCGGCGCTGACGGCCAGCTCCAGCAGGTTGCCCTCGCCGCTGCGGGCGGAGGCGGTAAGGGCTTCGAGCGATGCGGCCACGGCGGCGGCATCGCGGGTGCGGCGGATCTCGGCCAGCCCGCGCAACTGCGACTCGCGTACGGCCTGGTTGTCGACCTCGCGGACGGGGAGCAGTTCTTCGTGCGCCAGCTTGTACTTATTCACGCCGACGATGGTCTCGCGGCCGGAGTCGATGAGCGCCTGGCGGCGGGCCGCGGCCTCCTCGATGCGCATCTTGGGGATGCCGGTCTCGATGGCCTTCGTCATGCCGCCGAGCGCTTCAATCTCCTGGATGTGCTGCCACGCCTTGTGCATCAGGTCGTGGGTGAGGCTTTCGACGTAGTAGCTACCCGCCCAGGGATCGACGACCTTGGTGATGCCGGTCTCCTCCTGCAGGTAGATCTGCGTGTTGCGGGCGATGCGGGCGGAGAATTCGCTGGGGAGGGCGATCGCTTCGTCGAGGGCGTTGGTATGCAGCGACTGGGTGTGGCCCAGCGCGGCGGCCATCGCCTCCACGGCTGTGCGGGAGATGTTGTTGAAGACATCCTGCGCGGTCAGGCTCCAGCCGGAGGTCTGTGAGTGTGTGCGCAGCGCCATGGACTTCGGGTTCTTGGGGTTGAACCCCTGGATGAGCTTGGCCCAGAGGACGCGCGCGGCGCGCATCTTGGCGATCTCCATGAAGTGGTTCATGCCGATGGCCCAGAAGAAGCTGAGACGCGGCGCGAAGTCGTCGATGCTGAGGCCCGCGGCGATGCCGGTGCGGATGTACTCCAGGCCATCGGCGAGCGTATAGCCCAGCTCGATGTCGGCGGTGGCGCCGGCCTCCTGCATGTGGTAGCCGCTGATGGAGATGCAGTTGAACTTCGGCATCCGTGCGGAGCAGTAGCGGAAGATGTCGCCGATGATCTTCATTGATGGCGCCGGCGGATAGATGTAGGTGTTGCGGACCATGAACTCCTTGAGGATGTCGTTCTGAATGGTCCCGCTGAGTTTTTCCGGCGCGACGCCCTGCTCTTCCGCGGCGACGATGTAGAAGGCCATGATGGGCAGCACGGCGCCGTTCATGGTCATGGAGACGGACATCTGGTCCAGCGGAATCTGTCCGAAGAGGACCTTCATGTCCTCGACGGAGTCGATGGCCACGCCGGCTTTGCCTACGTCGCCGACGACGCGCTCGTTGTCGGAGTCGTAGCCGCGGTGCGTGGCGAGGTCGAATGCGACCGAGAGACCTTTCTGCCCGGCGGCAAGATTGCGGCGATAGAACGCGTTGGACTCTTCGGCGGTGGAGAAGCCGGCGTACTGGCGAATCGTCCACGGATGCATGGCGTACATGGTGGAGTACGGCCCGCGCAGGAAGGGAGCGACGCCGGCGGCGTACTCGAGATGCTCCATCGCGTGCAGATCGTCGGCAGTGTAGTAGTGCTTGATCGGAATGTGCTCGGGCGGGAGCCATGCGGGCGCGCTGTCGTCGGCCGGGACAGCGGCGGGCGCTGCAAGTGGTGCTGCAAGGTCGATCCTGGAGAAATCAGGTTTCATCAGTTCCTCACTTCCAACCGGATTTGCCAGTTCGTCAGCATCTCGACGGCATCGCTTGCAATGTGGACGAAGCCTTGGACTCCGGTTGCTTTCAAAGCGTCGATCTGTTCCTTGGGATTGCCGGCCACGATGACCGGAACCTGGACGGCGGCGCAAACTTCCTGCGCGAAGGGCAGGTACTCCAGGTCGGAGCTGCACAGGATGAGGAGGTCCGCGTCCGTACCGGCGTAATCCTCGGACTCGGCAATTGCAAACCCGGCGCAGCCGAAGAAGTTGAGCGCAAAGTTGGCGCGGGCGGTGCGCATCTTTACGTCGCCGCGCTTGAGCAGCAACACCTTTGGCAGGCGCCCGGTAGCGAGCGCGTGGGCCGCGGAGCGTTCGCGGATTTTCTCGAACGGCTCTGCCAGCCGGAACTGCGGGAAGGGTGCGGCGGTGGTATCCGGGGCGGGAACTGCCTCCAGCGGCTTGCCGTTCAGGTCGGGATAGTTGTTGACCCCGACCATTGCCTTGCGCCGGGACGAGATTGCTTTCTCGCGGCCAGCGCGGGTTTTGGCAATCTCCTGCGCAAGCCAGCCCGCGGCCAGCGCCTGGGAGTAGCCGCCTGCGGCATCGATGCGCTGGAAGAGCTTCCATGCCTCCTGTGCGAGCGATGCGGTCAGCGTCTCAATGTAGTACGAGCCGCCGGCCGGGTCGGCGACGGCGTTCAGGTGTGCCTCTTCCGAGATCACCCGCTGCACGCCGAGCGCAATGTGCTCGTCAAATCCAAAGGGCTCGACGGTCAATGTATCGCAGCCGCCAATTGCGGCCGACATGGCCTCCGTGGTGACGCGCAGGACATTGGTGTAGGGATCGCACGAGCTCTTGTTCAGCCGCGCGGTGCGTACATGCAGCTTCATGCGGCAGGAGTCAGGATCGGTGGGTGCAAAGGCCTGGACAGCGCGGGCCCAGATCAGGCGTGCTGCGCGCAGCTTGGCAATCTCGAAGAAGTAGGTCGAGCCAACCGCGAAGAGGAAGTCGATCTCACGGGCGGCGATGTCGACGGGGCGGTCCTCGCAGAGCTGTGTCAGCTTTTCAACACCGGCTGCGAGTGCGATTCCGAGCTGCTGAATTGCGTCGGCGCCAGAATCCTGCACCAGGTCGGCGCGGACTGCATCGGCGGCCGGAACTGCCTGTTGATCGATCTCCCACGCTTTGCCGCTTCCGCGGACGAACGGGAACTGCGCAGGGACAGAGCTGGTCTGCGCCTCCAGCCCGGCCAGACTCTCGCTGCGGTAGTACGGACGAATGGTAAGGCCTTCGTCGGAGCGCCAGACCAGCTTCTTCTCGTAGTCCGCGCCCTTCAGGTCCTTCTGGATCGCGGCTTCCCACGTCGCGGTCGCGACCGGGGGAAAGTCCAGGCCCAGATTCAGAATCTCGGTGCCGGTGCCTTCGTCAGACATGGGTGCCCTCCTGGACGACCTCGAACAGATATCCGAAGGCCGCCTTCTCGGTCGTCTTCGGATGCACGAAGAATACTGTGGTTCCACGCGATCCTTTGCGCGGAGCCGGGTCGATGACCTTGAAGCCGTTCTGCTTCAGGTAGTCGAATGCCTTTTGGATGTCGGCCACGCGGAATGCGACATGGGCCAAGCCGCCGCGGCCGCCGTTCTTCTCCAACTGCTTCGCCACCGGCGACTCCGGCGTCAGGGGCTCCAGCAACTGGATCAGGTTGGGGCCACCGCCCACCTGCAACAGCACTTCGCGGACCTGATCGCCGCCCAGCACGTCTTCGCGATGCAGCTCCTTGAAGCCCATCGCCTTGTAGGCCGCGACCTGCGGCTCCAGTTCGCCGGCCTTGACGGAGACGGCAACATGGTCAAAAAACAGGAATCCCGGCACTTGCTCCAGCTCTGCGCTCATTTATTCAAACTCCACAAGAATCTGGCCGGACTGCACACTGTCTCCGGCCTTAACTTTGATTGTTGCAACTTTGCCGGCGACGTGCGCGGTCACCTGCGTCTCCATCTTCATGGCCTCCAGCACCAGCAGGACATCGCCCACTTGCAGTGTTTGCCCAGGCTGTGCGGTGATGCTGGCCACGATGCCAGATACCGGGCTGCGGCACACCTTGCCCTCGATGACCGGCGTGGTGTCTACAGGAGTTGACGAGGCCTGGGAGACAGGGACACGGACCGCCGCGGATTCCACAGTCTGGAGACGTGCGTGACCGGCAACTTCGGGCTCTGCGACGTCGACGTCCACTTCATACTGCTTGCTATCGATGGTGATTTTTAGTTTCATCGGTCTCTTCGTTGTGCACGCATTAGTAATGCAGTCCATGGGAGGTCTGGATGGTTACGCGGCCTTGTTGCGCCCAACTGCCGCTGCGGATAAGGCGGATCTGGCGGATGTGGGGATGCACTCCCAGCCAGGCCGCGAGAGCAGCGGAGATGGCAAGCACTTCCTCTTCTGTGATGCCCGCTTCCGCCGCCACGGAAGCATTAGTTGCAGGCGCCTCGGCGACGCTCGCCGCCTGCGGCGCAGCCTTTGCCGCTGGCTGGGCCAACTGCTCCATTCCGGCCACGCGTTCGGAGAGTCCCGCAAGCTGCACACGGAGCTCTGCGACTGTCGAGCGCAGTTGGTCGAGTTCGAGTTGGGGGACAGAGTCGCTCATCTTCGGTGTCGCTTCCTGTACGTCGGTTCCGGTCACAGCGCCCTCACAGTGGCATCAGCCCATGCTTCTTTGGCGGACGGAGTTCCCGCTTGGTCTGCAGGTACTCGAGTGCCTGGGCAACGTTCCGCCGGGTCAATGCTGGATCGATGACCGCATCGACGAGGCGGCGGCCAGCCGCGACGTACGGATTGGAGAAGGCCTCGCGATAGTGGTCGACCAGCTCCGCCCGCTTCGCCTTCTTGTCCTTGGCCTCTTGAATCTCCTTGCGGAAGACAATCTCAGCCGCACCTTCCGCACCCATCACCGCAACCTCCGCGGTGGGCCATGCGAAGACGCGGTCCGCACCCAGGTCTTTGCAGCACATGGCGATGTAGGCTCCGCCGTAGCACTTGCGCAGAATCACGGTGATCTTTGGCACCGTGGCCGCGGAGTAGGCAAACAGCATTTTGGCGCCGTGGCGGATGATGCCGCCGTACTCCTGCTCCGTACCGGGCAGGAAGCCGGGCACGTCTGCCAGCGTGACCAGCGGGATGTTGAAGGCGTTGCAGAAGCGGATGAAGCGCGCTGCCTTGCTGGATGCGTTGATGTCCAGCGCGCCGGCGAGGACCAAGGGCTGGTTGGCGATGATGCCGATGCTGCGCCCGGTGATGTGCGCGAAGCCGACCACAATGTTGGGTGCGTAGCCCGGCTGCACCTCCAGAAAGTCGCCGAAGTCGACCAGGCGCTCAATGATCTCGTGGATGTCGTAGCTCTTCTTGTTGTCGACCGGAACAATCTCGCCGATCTTGTCGTCCGCGTCGACGTTGCTGTCGCCTTCCACCTGCGGCGGGTCTTCCAGATTGTTCGAGGGCAGGAAGCTCAGCAGCTTCTGGCAGAGCTGCATCGCGTGGTTGTCGTCGTTGGCGATGAAGTGGATAACGCCGGAGCGGGTCATGTGCGAGTCCGCGCCGCCCAGTTCCTCCGCTGTGACCTCTTCGCCGGTGACACCTTTGATCACCTGCGGTCCGGTGATGAACATCTGCGCCTGGCGCGTCTGGATGATGAAGTCGGTGAGGGCCGGGCTGTAGGCCGCGCCGCCTGCACAGGGGCCGCAGATCAGCGAGATCTGTGGGACCGCGCCGGAGAGCATTACGTTGGTGTAGAACACCTTGCCATATCCGGAGAGCGCGTCGATGCCTTCCTGCACGCGCGCGCCGCCGGAGTCGTTGATGAAGATGAACGGCGAGCCGGTCTTGAGGGAGTGCATCATGGCCTCGGCGACCTTGGTGGAGTGCACCTCGCCGGCGGCTCCTCCCGCAACCGTAAAGTCCTGGCTGGCCAGGTGTATCAGCCGGCCGGCCACGGAGCCTGCACCTGTCACCACGCCGTCCGCGGGCAGCTCTTTGCCCTCCATGCCAAACATGGTGCAGCGGTGCTGGGCGAACAGACCGCTCTCTTCAAAGCTGTCGGCATCGACCAGCGCATCGATGCGCTCGCGCGCGGACATCTTGCCCGCCTTGTGCTGCTTGTCAATCCGGTCGGCTCCGCCGCCAAGTTTTATCCTGGCCTGGCGCTGGTTCAGCTCATCGACCTTCTTCTGCATCGGGCTGGTTGCTTTCTCTTCCAATGTCGGCATCATTCACTCCCTACTATGCTGGGGAAACAGTCACTTTGTGGGTTGTTCCATTGAGCTTGACGTCGTAGGTGACAGGCTCTTTGACCGGACCGCTGCCATTGCCATTCGTCGCATTGGCCGGGGCGGGCGCGGCTGCGGGCTTTGCACTCGGGTCTTTGCCCAGATTCTTTGGCCCTTGCGAACGCGTGGCAAAAAACTTGGCCGCCACGGCGGGAAACATCGCATAGGTCAATACATCTTCGTCGGTGCCGTCGCAGCCCTTCAGCTCGATGGCTGCCGTGCGCAACTCCGGCCACTCCGGCTTGAGCAGATCTGCCGGACGGCCTTGAATGGGCTGCTTTTTGGCCTGGGCTGCTGCCTGTGCGATGAGCGCCGGCTCGCGAGGGCCGATGGTCTCGCCGTAGTAGCCCAGCATCAGGTCGGCGAACTCTGCCGAGAGCACCTTGTAGCGCCCCAGCAGAACGTTGAACACGGCCTGGGTGCCGACAATCTGGCTGGAAGGTGTGACCAGAGGCGGATACCCGGCATCCTTGCGAACGCGGGGAACTTCCTCCAGCACCTCCTGCATGCGGTCGCCGGCGCCCTGCTGCTTGAGCTGGCTCTCCATGTTGGAGATCATGCCGCCGGGAATCTGGCTGTCGAAGATCTCCGTTTCCACGCCCGTGATGTTAGAGAGGAACTCCGCATAGCGCGGCCGAACCTTATTGAAGTAGTGCTTCAGATTCAACAGCCGCTGCTTGTCCAGGCTGGTGGTAAAGCCGGTTCCGGTCAACATCTCCACCAGGCTCTCCGTGGGATTGTGGCCCGGGCCCAGGCTGAGTGAGCTGATCGCGGTATCCACGCAGTCCGCGCCTGCCTCAATCGCCTTCATCAGGCTGACCATGGTTACGCCGGTGGTGGAGTGGACGTGAACTTGCACGCGGACGTGCTCTCCGCAGGCGTCTTTGATGCCCTTCACAATGTCATATGCTGGCTGCGGCTTCAGTAGGGCGGCCATATCTTTAATACAGATGGAGTCGCAGCCAAGGTCCAGCAGCCGCTGTGCCATGGCCACAAACTGGTCCGGCGTGTGTAACGGGCTGGTGGTGTAGCAGATGGTGCCCTGCGCGTGCTTGCCGGCCTTCTTGACCGCCGCGACCGAGGCCTTCAGGTTGCGGATGTCGTTCAGCGCGTCGAACACGCGGAAGACGTCCATGCCATTCTCCGCGGCCTTCAGTACGAACCGCTCCACCACATGGTCCTCGTAGTGGCGATAGCCCAGCAGGTTCTGGCCGCGCAGCAGCATCTGCAGCCGGGTGTTCGGCATCAGCTTGCGGAAGGTCCGCAGCCGCACCCAGGGGTCTTCGTTGAGAAAGCGGATGCAGCTATCGAAGGTTGCGCCGCCCCAGCACTCCACGGACCAGAAGCCTGCCTGGTCCAGGTCCGCGCATGCGGGAACCATGTCTTCCAGCGACATGCGGGTGGCCATCAGGCTCTGATGGGCATCCCGAAGAATCAGCTCCGTTACGTCAATATGCTTTGCCATGTTCATCCTGACCGTAGGTTACGAGAGCCGCCCCGGCGGAAAACTCCGGGAGACTCGCCAACTGGGCGACGCGTCTGGACTTGAGGAAGTTGCGCCCGGGTTGGACCCGGGAGGTGCATTTTGCCAAACGCGTGGCACGTCCATTAAGCTACCGAACTCACTGCTGGTAAGCTTACCCGTTTGTGCGCGGTCCGCGATGTGACGTGCAACACTGTAAATCTTTCGTTTAGAGTCTAGGTTCTTGAAATCGCACAGCTCCGGCGCCTCCGCCGTCGAGCAGCCCGCCGAAAATTGATGCATACGGCCTTCCCGTCGGCTCTCGGTCCATGATCGAGATCATGCGTCGGGTGGAGACGCCTCGGTCCGCTCCCTAAGACGATCTGTGCCCAAGCCGAGGGACAAGGATGAGGGTGACTGCGTACAGGAAGATGGATGCGGCGATGAACTCCGGGTGGCCCTGGCGGAGGTCTTCGAAGAGGAGTTTGGCGGCGACGGCGGCGAGGGTTGTGTAGGCGAGCCAAACGAGTTCCATGCGACGCCAGTGGGGTCCAAGCCACGCGAGTGCGAGCGCCATCGCGCAAGCGGTGAGGGTTCGGATGACGGCGACGTGGGGTGCGCCAGGAGTGATGACGGTGGTGGTGACCCAGACGAGGGCTGAGACGAGAACGGTTGCCGCGGAGCCAACGGCCATCGCTGCGGAGAGCGTGTGGAAGAACTGCGACTTCCAGCCAGTGTTCTGGATCAGGCCGCCGATGGCATCGCAAAGGAGGGCGATGGCGGCGATGATCCATGCGATTGGCTCCGGCGGATGGGGAAATGCGCCGGCGACTGCGTGGGCGGAGTACTGCAGCAATCCGGAGGCGAGGGCGGCTGCGCAGAGATAAATGAGGCCGTGGAAAGCGAGGCTTGGACGGGACAGGTTGACGCCAGCCGAGGTGGCCAGGATCGCCGCTATGCCGAGACTGGTTGCAAGCCACGGAGCAGGCAGGCAAACGAAGCTGCCGATGAGGAAGAGCGCGAGGCTCCAGGTGGTATAGACACGCATGTTGCGGGGACCGTGGATCCCGCGGAAGACGAAGACGGTTGCGTAGAGGGCGATCGAGAGCGAGAGGCAGAATGCTCCGAAGAGGGGCGCGTCAAGGGTGGGGGCGAAGTGAAGCACAGCGTAGGCGGCGAGCAGGAAGGCGACGATCACCTGAGCGGCTTCGAAGAGCGTGATCTCGCGGCGAAGCGGGATGGTGCGTAGGGCGACGCTGATTCCGTAGATGAGGAACAGAGTGACGGCGGGGGCCAGGAGTGAAGTGGCGCCGAGGTTCGCGTAGTCGGTGAGGCTGCGGTCGGGGCTGGCGTAGATGTAGAGGAGAGTCCATGCTGCGAGATCGACGGCGAAGGCGACGATGGGGCGGAGGCTGAGCCAGCGGTTGCGGCAGGCGGAGGCCTCGCTGAGGAAGGCCATGAGCAGGAGCACGGCGAGGAACGGCTCGATGTCGTGGGTGGCGATGAGCAGGGTGATGGCGGCGATGGCGGTGGCGAGGTCAGCGACCCAGACGATGGAGGTGAGATTGCGCTTCCACGCAAGCGAGTGAGCGGCACATAGGAACCCAGCCAACAGAGCGGCTGCGACTGTTGGCGAGAGGACTTTGAAGCGGAGGGTTAGCTCCCAGAGCATGGGGGCGAGGATGAGAGCGGAGGTGCCGGAGTAGATGGTGGCGGCGAACCACTCTCCGACGGGAACGCGCGCGGCGCGGATGAGCCAGGCGAGTGCGTAGGCGATGGCAAGCGCGACGGCGGCCAGTTTGGGGAACGATCCCGATTCCGCGACGGCGCGGAGGACGTAGGCACCTGCCATGCCGAGCATGGCACGGCCAAGGACGGCGAAGGTGGCTCCGGACTGCGTGAAGGAAGACGAGACTATATATGCGGGAGGGAGTTCCAGCGGTGCCGCTGCGCGCAGAGCGGGTGCGTCTGCCGGATGCTCGAGGAGGGCGACGCGGGTTTCGAGCGCTTCGAGCCGCGTGCTAAGCCGGGTTAGGACTTCGGGTGGTTCGTCCATCTTGATTACCCGCGTGCAAAGTCCAATCGCATCCTGCTGCTAGGTGGTGGGTGCAGGAGCGGCTTCGATGTAGTCGAGCTCTTTGTCCGGCCACGGCGGCAGCAGTTTCACCAGCACCGCCAGGATGATGAGGGGAAGAATGCTGAGAACGATTGCCGCGAGCAATCCTTCCTTGGTGATGAGGGTCATTTTGTAGGTGGTGTATCCGAGGAAGCTCTTGGAGAAGAGCTGGCCGCCGATGACGACGTTCCAGCGCATAGCAAAGACGCCGACCTGTATCAGGCAGCCCGCGATGACATAAATGCGGCGGCGGATCAGGGCGGGGAGTTTGGTGACCTGAACGATTCCGAGCAGGATGATTGGGGTCACAGTGCCAACCAGGAGCTGGAGCACGATCTGCGAGAAGTACAGCTTGGTGTGGACCATGAAGTTGAGGCTGCGGAAGCTCTCGTCGGCCTCGTAGATGCGATGGATGAGGTCGAGCATTTCGAGGCTGAAGTCGATGATGAAGATGTAGAAGAGGTACATGGCGGTGGTGTCTACGCAGGGCATGTCGATGGGCAGCTTGCGCCACTTGGTGGTGACCATGTAGAGCAGCATGACGGCAGCGATTCCGGAGACCATGGCGGAGAAGATGAAGACCACGGGCATGAGCGGCGAGTTCCACCATGGGTTGGCCTTGATGGAACCGAAGATGAAACCGACGTATCCGTGCAGGATGAAGGCGGAGGGAATGCCGATGAGGGTGACGATCCAACTGACTTTATGGTCGATGGCGAGGGCGCGCGGGCTGATGTTGTCGGAGCCCAGGGTCATTACTTTATAGATCAGGCGCAACAGCCCTTTGCTGGATTTTGACAGTAGAACGATTTCGTGACGGTAGTCCAGCCAGATTTCGAAGACGAGTACGGCCATCAGATACCAGAGGTAGACGAAGCCGAACATGGCCATGGCGGAGGTGGCGTGCGGGGTGAAGTACATCTCTGGCGAGCGCTCCGGGTGGCCCAGGTGGAGCTGCAACGGTAACGGCGCCACGATGAGGAAGGACAGTGCTGTGAGCAGCGCCAGGCGGTAGGTGGGCGCGACCGCCTTGACGTTGAAGATGCGGACCAGCGAGGCAAGAATGAATGCGCCGGCGACGAGGCCGGTGATGTAGGGGTAGAGAACGATCAACACACTCCAGATGAGGTTGACTTCGTTCGGGTACATGTAGCCTTCAACACCATTCATAATGCTCTCCGTGGCTGAGGAGGCAGAGAGGAATACGGGGATTCTTCGCTGCGCTCAGAATGACAATTGATGCTTAGCGGACTGAACCGTCCAGTTCGTTGTAGAAGACCTTTGCGCCGGTGGCCATCTGCGGCTTGAGGACCTGGACGTGATGGGTCTTGAGGAAGGCGTGGATGGGATCATTGGGGTTCTTGAGGTCAGCGAGTTGGCGCGCGCCGGTGGGGCAGTTCTCCACGCAGGCGGTGGTGAGGCCCTTGGTGATGCGGTGATAGCAGAGCGTGCACTTGTCTGCGACGCGCTTTTCGGGATGGATGTAGCGGCAGCCATACGGGCAGGCCTGCACGCAGTAGGCGCAGCCAAGGCAGTAGGTCTGGTCGACGAGGACGACGCCATCGGGGGCGACGAAGGTAGCGCCGACGGGGCAGACCTGGGTGCAGGGCGAATCGGCGCAGTGGTTGCACATTTTGGGGACGAAGAAGTATTTGCCCGCGTCTTCGGCGACGGTGGGGAAGCCTTCCTTGCCGCCGTCGGGCGAGATGACCTGGGGGTTGACCATGTCGTAGTCGGTGACGTGGTAGCGCTCGACCCAGGTGCGGAAGTGGCCTTCGGGGACATCGTTCTCCGCGGCGCAGGCACGGACGCAGTTGCCGCAGCCGATGCACTTGGGGATGTCGATGAGCATGCTCCACCAGTGATCGGTCATCGTATAGTTCGGGGACTCTTCGGGAGTTCCGGCGAGTACATATTTCCAGGCGATGGCTGCGGCGGGCAGCATGATAAGAAAATGGCGTCGGTCGACGTTCACTTGGCACCTCCGGCCGAAATGGCGGGGCTGTGGGGCTGATGACAGGTTTCGCAGGGAACTCCGCCGGAGTGCTGGTCGGCGTCGACCTGCGGGAAGCCCTTGGGTTTGGCGGCGCTGGCGGCGTGGCAGCGGATGCACAGGACCGCGGTATCCAGCTTGGGAGGAGTGATGGAGGGATCGTCGGCGTGTTTGGCGAGGGGCCCATGGCAGGCTTCGCAGTTCACGTTGGCGTGCTTGCCGGGGGCTTTTATGCTCAGGATGTCGGCGTGGCAGGTCTCGCAGGTCTCGTGGCCGGCGAACTTGACAGGCTTGGCTGCGATCTCCGCGATGGCGGCTCCGCGGTAATGGCCATACTCCCCGAAGGTCTTGGGCACGACGAAGTGGCGAATGACCAGAAACATTACAAAGGCGATGACGAACAAGGCGGCAAATCGGAGGAGATGGCCTGTGTCTTTGAAGTGACTCATCGAGCGAAATGTCCTTCCGGAAGTACTGGACCTGGTACGGCGGCTTATGGCGGGCAAGCTGAACCGATACGAACAGCTGAAACCATTGATACTGGGCGGAAAATGAAGCTGTATGTGACCGTGGGCACAGATGTGTGGTGTTGGGTGGGCGCAGAGGAGGTGACTATGAACAAAGGAGGGGCCGAGGCGGAGGATTTTGGAGGCCTCGATCTGGGTGCAGGGTGGACAGTGTACCGCTAACCCCGTATTGCGGGAGGTTCAGACCCGACGCTCAGTCGGCTGCCAGGATTTGCACCGGCATGGGTTCGAGCAGCGGCGTGTGGATGACGGTGGGACGGAGCGGGTGAAGCGAGACATAGATCAGCATCGGAATACAGGTTGCCAGAGCGGCGACGCACTCGATAGCGGGTAGCCCCCTCGCCCCCCAGCGGGCCGCGCCCCATCCGTCGACGGAGATCATGAGCAGTACCGAAACATTTGCGAGGCCGTTGATGACGGAGTAGCGCCCGCTGCCGCTCTTTCCGGAAGCTCCCATGAACTCGAGCATGACCGCGGTGCCAAGGGAATAGCAGCAGCCCGTCGTGAAGAGATAGAGGATCGTGCCAGCGAAGTAATTCCACTGCTGCATGGGGCCCACTGCCATTGCGGCCAAGAACAAGCCGTTGACGAAGAAGACGACCAGAGCCACGCGTGGGTTTGGCCACTTTGGCGGCAGCACAGCCGTAACCATGGAGCCTGCGGCGATGGCCAGGGCTCCAACCCGCCACAGTATCCGCTACAGCATTTTCGAGGGGATGCGCGAACGCACTCAACGAGTGTTGTGCTGGTCGGGGCGGTCCGATTCGAACGGACGACCCTTTGCTCCCAAAACGGGTCACGCCGCTTATTGTAGTCTGTTGAAATCGAGTGTAAATAAGTGATTTTGATTGAATATCTTACCGCTCGGCTCGCTGTCCTTGTTGATCCTTGCGGCTCTTGAGTGCTTTGACCGCTACGATTTCTGTTCGGCTTCGATATCTCCGAGCGAACGGTGCTGCGTTGGATGCGGAAGGCACCCAGATCCCCGGAACCTGCGAAGCGCTGGGGGCCTTCCTGAGTAACCACCGAGAAGCGATTGCTGCGATGGACTTCTTCACCGTGCCGACGCTCACGTTTGGGATGCTCCACTGCTTCTTCGTGATTTCGCATGACCGACGGCGCATCCTGCACTGCAATGTCACCCGGCATCCGACGAGCGCATGGGTTGCCCAGCAATTGCTCGAGGCTTTCCCTATGACCCGGCAGTCAAATATCTCATCTTCGACCGCGCATCAAGCCCTCTCCTGTCGAAAGTCACCGCAAATCCGGACGCTGAATTCATACATGAGCTCCGCTTTGTACCCGCATGCGATTTTGGCGAGGGACAGGTGTCGCGAGACTCTTGTCATTTCGGGACCACCTGTCCTAAAGGGTATACTTGGCACGATCGCAACGAAATCGACTGAAAGGAGTCTGCTGGAGGCCTGCGGAGGGGCGAAAGTCCAAAAAAGATTGGTGTCCGCCAACCCAAAAGGGAATTGGACACCAAGAATTACCACCGGCATTGTCGGTATGGACAGCCCATATTACCAAGGACAGCCGAAATTACCAGCGGACAAGAGCACACCGAAATGGCAAAAGGCGTCAACAAAGTATTCCTCCTCGGCAACGTCGGCAAAGACCCCGAGATTCGTTCCACCACCGGCGGCATGACCATCGCCAGCTTCACCCTGGCCACCGCCGACCGCCGCAAAGACGCCCAGGGCAACTGGAGCGACACCACCGAATGGCACAACCTCGTCGCCTTCCAGCGCACGGCAGAGGTGGTCCGCGACTACGTCAAGAAGGGCACCCAGCTCTTCATCGAAGGTAAAATTCAGACCCGCTCCTGGGACGACAAGGAGTCCGGAGCCAAGAAGTACCGCACGGAGATCCTCGTCAACGAGCTTTCGCTCCTCGGCAAGCCCGGTGGCGGCAGCGGCGGCGAGGGCGGCGGCTACTCCCGCTCCTCTTCAACCCCCTCCACCGCCCCAGCCTCCGCGCCCGACTACGCTGAACACGGCATCACCGACGACGACATCCCCTTCTAGAAATGGTTCTTATTTTATGTGTTCATTAACTCTGGAGGAGGAGGCAGCGACCGCTGCTTCCTCTCCAGCCGGACTGCTGACCTGCTTTTGATTAATAAAACCCTCATCTCGTCTGTTTTAGTCATGTCTGCCGATCCGTTCGCCGCATTAGATGTACCCGGAAATATGCATCGTATTGAATCTTAACGAGTTGTGCTGGTCGGGGCGGTCCGATTCGAAGCGATGTTAGGATTGCTGAGCTTGGCCTGGGCGAGAGCTTCCTTGCGAAACCGGCGGCGAGCTTCAGCCCCGGTCAGCACACCGGGCGGAAGAATCTTGATCGCAATGACGCGTTCGAGTTTTTCGTCGCGCGCCTGATAGACAGCCCCCATTCCTCCGACGCCGAGTGGCTCGACGATTGCATAGCGGCCGAGCTTGCTGCCCTCGGCGAGAACGTGCGCGTTGGAACCAGTCACACTCGATGATGACCCGGGAGACAGGCTCGTCGGCGAAACGTCGAGGAAGCCGTCTAAGCGGCTGTAATCGGAGAGAAGGCGCTCCACCGTGCTGCGCAGCTCGGGGGCATCGCGGCAGGCCTCCGCCAGATAAACGGACCGCCGGTACGGAGACAGATCGAGGGCCGCTCCAAATATTTCTTCGGCGGATTGCTCCGGCCTCGCCATAGTTGTTCGCCACAATTCTCATCGGGCGGCTTGTGAATCGCCATGCGATAGATCTACAGCAGGCTGCCGGACATGAGCGGGAATGGCCTTGGAATAGGTGGATAATAGGACACGCTCATACGGTAGAGCACTTCGCGAGGACACCCATGGAACGCGGAAGCGGCGACATAACGCAGCTCTTGGAGGCAATGGCGAATGGGGACCCGAAGGCGTCCGAAAGCCTGCTGCCTCTGGTCTATGGAGAGCTGCACCGGCTGGCGAAATCGTACATGCGGCGGGAACGGCCGGGCCATACGCTGCAGGCTACGGCGCTGATCAACGAAGCGTACCTGCGGCTGGTGCGCGAGCATACGAACTGGAATAGCCGCGAGCACTTTATCGGGGTGGCGGCCAATGTGATGCGGCGCGTGTTGGTGGACTATGCACGCGCTCATAGGGCCGAACAGCGCGGTGGGGGGCTGAAACGGGTCGAGTTGCAGGACGATCTTGCCATCTCCGCCGGCAAGCTAGATGAGGTCGAGCAGTTGGATGAGGCCTTGGAGCATCTGGAGAAAGAACATCCGCGCCAGGCAAAGGTGGTGGAGTTGCGGTACTTCGGCGGACTGTCGGTGGAGCAGATCGCATCGTTGACGGGGTTCTCGCCACGGTCGGTGAAGCGGGACTGGTCGCTGGCCAGGATATGGCTGTATCGCCAGTTGAAACAGGATGGGAAGCCTTTGCCCGAGGCGGAGAAATAAGAGATTGGTGTGTGGCCCTTTTGGGGAGGCGGTTGCGCCTTATTGAGTGAAGGCGTTCAGCAATGCGCCTATCCAAAAGGAGAAGCCGTCATGAACAAGTCATCGATTCTGAAGTTGAGCCTTTTCGCCGCCGTTCTCACCCTCGCCTCCACCCTGCACGCCCAGGCCCCGGATGGGCGGGCCAAGATCAAAGTTCCGTTCGCGTTCGAGGTTGGGCCGGCCCACTTCGCGCCCGGCGTCTACACCGTCAGTATGCTGAACGGCTCTACGTTGTATGTTCGCGGCACGGAATACGGTGCGTTTGCGCCGATTAAGTCTGGCGATAATAGTGCGATCACAGGCGGCAAGGTCGTCTTCCACCGGGTTGGCGGCCAGTACTTCCTCTCGGAGGTTTGGTCGGACGGAACTAAAGAGCCCATGGTTGTCTTTCCTTCGAGGGCCGAGAAGGAGGCCCTGGAACTGGCAGCAAACCACCCGGCGATTCAGGGCACAGAAGTCATCCTGGCCCAGGCCACCAGGTAAGCACTGAAGGGTCCCCGTCAGGAGCAGGAGTTCCTCGCAAAGAGGAACCCCTGCTCTTTCAAGTTTGACCAGGCGGAGCGAGATAGAAATCTCCACGGGAACGGGCCTCCTCCGCACCCATGGTATTATCGACTGTCATCAGGCCGTTTTCACGTGAAATGCCACATCATGGGCCACTCGGATGCTCATATTTAGTGCGCTGGACGGGGTAACGGGTGGCCAAACAGGAGCAATCCGCCGAAGAGATCTTTGGAACTGCTCTTGACCTGCCCCCCGAGCAGCGTTCCGCATATCTGGTGCGGGCGTGCCGCGGGTCGTCTGAGTTGCGCGGTCTGGTCGAGGAACTTCTTTTTGACTACCAGCGCATGGGCAGCTTTCTGGACGATCCCCTGCTTGCGGGAGACGGGGTCCGGCCGCCATCGCAAACCGTAAGTGGACAGATTTTGACCGCGGGGCACAAACTGGGGCGCTATACCGCGATCGAGCCGATCGGCTCCGGTGGTATGGGCGTGGTATATCGCGCACGCGACGAGAAGCTGGAGCGGGTCGTAGCCATCAAGATACTCTCTCCCGGCCTAGTGACGGGAGACGAGGCCCGCCGCCGCTTTCGCAAGGAGGCGCTGGCGCTGGCGAAGCTAAACCACCCCCACATCGCCGCCGTGTACGACGCAGGCGAGCAAGACGGCGTGGACTACCTGGTGATGGAATGGGTCCCGGGCCAAACTCTGGCGGCTAGGTTGAAGGATGGCCCCCTAACAATTGAAGACGCTACGTCGATCGTTTCGCAGATCGCCGGCGCCCTTGAAGAAGCCCACGAACGCGGTGTGATCCACCGCGACTTGAAGCCCGCCAACGTGATGATCACGCCGAGGGGACATGCGAAGGTGCTCGACTTCGGCATCGCCAAGTTGTTCGCGCCGCTTGCCCCGGATGCGACAGCCTCGATCGAGACAGGCCTTATCGGGACTCCGCTCTACATGTCTCCGGAACAGGCGCAAGGAAACGCGGTGGACGCCCGGACCGACCTATGGAGCCTGGGTGTCATCTACTATGAGTTGCTTGCGGGGCGGACACCGTTTCAAGGCGAAGGCAATATTGCGGTTCTGCACGCTATCCTCAAGAATCCTCCAGCCTCTTTGCGCGAGTTCCGGCCCGATGCTCCGCAACTGGCGAGTCAGATCGTCTGCCGGTCTCTTGAAAAGGACCCTGGGAGCCGCTACCAATCGGCGTCCGAAGTGGTGCGGGAGACGTCGGAGCTTCTGAGTCGAACTGCCTCGAGGTCGCACGATGCGGCGGCAAAGCAGCGATCTCGCGCTGTCGCAGTAGCGGCCACGGTCGCACTTCTCCTGATGATTGCGGCCGGGGCATGGATCTTTCATCGCACTTCCAGAAGGCAATGGGCGAGAGAGGAGGCGATCCCACAAATCACGAGTCTGATCGCCGAAGGAAAGCCGCTCGCCGCGTTTCTCGTTCTCCAAAAAGCGCAAAGCTATTTGCCCGGCGACCCTCAGTTGAAGCAAATTGCCGCTGACAATACACTGCCCGTGTCGATTACATCGTCGCCGTCGGGAGCAACTGCCGAGATTCAGGATTACTCGACGCCAGATGCTCCCTGGCTGCGTCTTGGCGCGACGCCTCTGAATGGCGTGTCGATTCCAAATGGCTACTTTCGCTGGAAGCTATCGAAGCCTGGAGTTGGTGAGTTGGTGAGGGGGCTGCGCGCCCAGAAAAGCATGGACTTCGCGCTGGACGCTCTGCAGGCCTCGCCTGCCGGAATGGTGCCGGTGCCCGGGAGGAACTGGTCGGACTATATCCATTCTATCGGCCACATCGGCCCTCACAAACTTCCATCGTATTACATCGATCGCTTCGAAGTTACCAATCGCGACTATCAGAAGTTCGTCGACAGCGGCGGCTACAAGAAGAAAGAATACTGGACGGAGAAGTTTATCCGGGATGGGCATGAGCTTTCGTGGGATGAAGCGATGGCAGGGTTTCGGGACACAACGGACCGCCCGGGGCCGGCCGGATGGGCCGCGGGACATTACGCCGAGGGACAAGCGGATTTTCCTGTCTCGGGCGTGAGTTGGTTCGAGGCCTCAGCCTATGCCGCGTTTGCAGGCAAGAGTCTACCTGCAGTGGCGCAGTGGTATGTGGCGGCGCCGCCCAATGTGGGCCGCTTCATCGTGCCGGTTAGCAATATTACAAGCAACGCTCTGGCCCCTGTAGGCGTGTACCAAGGGGTTGGCCCCTACGGCACGTACGATATGGCGGGTAACGTCCGCGAATGGGTTGCCAACGCGGACGACCGCGACCGCCGGTTCATGCTGGGCGGCTCATGGAAGGACCAAGGGTATCTTTATTACGGCCCGGAAGCGCTGCTGCCTTTCGATCGTTCCGAATGGAACGGCTTCCGCTGCGTCAAGAACCCAAGCCCGCTGCCGGAGACGGCCCTCGCGCCAATCAAGCGCGAGGCACCTCGAGACTTTTCCAAGTACAAGCCGGTTTCGGACGATGTCTTTCACGGCTATCAGGCCCTCTACGCCTATTCGAGGCTGCCCATGCACGAGACCGACGGTGGAGTTGTGAAAGAAACCGCGGATTGGCGTTTGGAGAAGGTCACCGTCGATACGTCCTATCGCGGTGAACATATGTCGATCTATCTATTTCTCCCCAAGAACGTAAAACCCCCGTATCAGACGGTGCTGTTCTTCCCCAGCGCGCGCACGGACTATATCTTCGACAGCAAGAATGGAACGGCGCTCGGCGATCTGCGATTCTTCGATTACATTGTTCAGAGCGGCCGCGCGGTAGTCTATCCGGTCTATCAGGACACCTACGAGCGCCGTCCACGAGATTCTGTTCCCTGGGATTCACAGATGATCCAACTCACAGCGGACCGGTATAAGGACGCAGCGCGTTCTCTCGACTATCTCGCCACTCGCCCGGACTTCGATAGCAGCAAGTTCGCGTACATGGGGGTCAGCATGGGAGCGTCCCAGGGCATAATCTACGCGACACTGCTGCAGGACCGTCTGAAGACTGCCATATTCCTCGATGGAGGTTTTACCCTCGGTACGTCCACACCCGGCGACGACCAGGCCGACTTCGCGCCGCGCATGAAGAAGCCTGTGTTGATGGTGAACGGACGCTACGATTACACCTTCTCATTGGAATTGTCGCAAAATCCGCTGTTCAACACGCTCGGCACTCCGAAGAAGGACAAGGAGCACATCGTTCTGGAGACGCCGCACGATGTGACCGAGCAGCGTTCTCAACTTGTAAAGGCCGTCCTGGATTGGCTCGATCGCTACCTTGGGCCAGTCAACGAATAAGGTATCGGGCGGTTGAGTTGTGGCTCACCAAAATTGCGATCTTCCGCGCAATCAGTTAGATGGAAGCGTAATCGGCTTCGCCGTTTTTTCCGTGTCAAACTGGCTTCTTGCCGAGGCTATTGAGTCTCCTGTCCGCGACCCGCCCGCTGGTCTTGGGGGCACATTTTCGACCTGATTTTGCACGGGGCCAGCTTTGTTAGAACTGCTTCATGCTCCGAACGTTGAGTATCTTCTTCGGCCTGATCCCAAGTATTTTTCGTTCTCGCCGGTTAATGCTCTTGGAAGTCCTCGCTCTGAAGCAACCGTGGCTCGATGGCCGCTTGGTGTGTTGCCTTGGCCTCCCTAGGGTCAGCTAGTTTGAGCGCGGGCGACGGCATCAGGCACGCTCGGCGAGGAGGGAAGACCTTGTTGAGCGAAAGCGGCCCAATAGCCCTGGTTTCGACGAGGGATATTCTCCTCAGACATGCTTCGCGTCGTATTCTTCCAATTCTGCTGCGGTTCGCGCGTTAGCAACTGTCGCGTGGGATTGGAGGCAGATCGAGTCGTAAGTCAAGTCATCATTGAGCCTGTGGGGAAAGAATGGAATCCGAATCCTGGAGTTCTCGCGAACCAATTGATGTAGTCGATTTTGTAGACGGGTTCGCATCCGACGCAACGCGAAAAGCCAGTAGTGAAGAGCCTTTCAGTGCTAGCGCATCTGCACTATTAGCAGATGACCTGGCCCATTAATTGGCAAAGCATTGAAAATATTGGTCGGGGCGGTCCGATTCGAACGGACGACCCTCTGCTCCCAAAGCAGATGCGCTACCAGGCTGCGCCACGCCCCGACTTCTTCAATCTTACCGCAATCGCCGATGCTTCCACGCGGCGCGAATGTTCGGGAGCATTCCGCCGTCCGTGCAATGCGCTGCTCCAAGAGGCCTGCATCCGCATTGGCCAGGAAGGTCTGACATAAGTCCCAACGCTAATTCGGCGGGCATCCAATGACTGAGATTCTGACTCAAAATCGGGTTAGAATGACGCTTCCGTCTTGGCTCACGGCACGTAATCAAAGCATCCCTAGCGATCAAAGGTTCGGGAGGGTGTGGAGCAGATGCATGCAGAGCCAGCCGAAGAGGAGCATGGGAAGGATGAGCATGGCGGCGAAGATGAGGCAGAGGACGGCGAAGAAGAGCCAACTGCGGCGGCGGGTTCCCCGTGGGTCGGCGAGCGAGTTGGTGAGCAGCGCGTAGTTGCGGCGGTTCGCCTTCCAGGCGATGTCGAAGAGGTTACCAAGCACTGGGACAGTCCCGAGGAGCACTTCAATGCCCCAGTTGGCCAGCATGCGTGCGAGGGTAACGTAGGAGACGCCGCGCACCCAGCCGGCGAGGAGGATGACGCAGGAGGCAATACCTCCAATGGCGTCGCCGATGCCGGGAATGAAGCCGACGATGCCGTCGAGGCCGAAGCGGATGGAGGTGCCGGGGATGCGGAAGCAGTCGTCCAGCAGATGCGAGAGCAGGTCCAGACTCTCGTCGTCGAACACAGCGCCGGTCCGGCGAGTGCGCGGCGGGAGTATGTCCGGATTCCGGGTTGGCTGCATCGCATCGCTCCCATCGGGCTGCCGCCGATTCGCCCAGGCCGATAGGCATCGCGCCGCACTGGGCCACAGCATCGCACGCTCCGGCCACGCAAGCCCGCCGCCAATGCTATAATTTGGAGTATACGGCGGCTATAGTTCAGTGGCAGAACGCCGCTCTGTGGCAGCGGATGTCCTGGGTTCGAACCCCAGTAGCCGCCCCAATCTACTCTCGATCGACAGCTCGATGCCGTACGAGCCCTGTTTCCGAGTCCGCCTTTGCCTCCATCCTTAAAATCCCCACAGTCGCCGTTGCCTGTCGCCGCGTCTGAGCTTGCCGATGCAGGCTTGGCTCCCATGCCCGCACGCATCTTCGCCGGGACCTCCGGCTGGGCATATCCCCTGTGGAAGCCCGCCTTCTATCCGGAGAAGCTCCGGGCCAACCGCTTCCTGGAGTACTACGCCTCCCGGCTGAACTCGGTCGAGGTCAACTACACCTTCCGTGCATTCCCCACCGCGACGGCGCTGGCAGGCTGGATCGCGGCCACACCCGCCGGCTTCCGCTTCAGCTTCAAGGCCCCGCAGCGCATCACTCACTTTAGCCGGCTGCGCAATTGCCACGAGATTCTAGGCCGCTTTGTCGATGTTCTGGAACCCGTGCGCGTGGCTGGCAAGCTGGGACCGCTGCTGTTCCAGCTTCCGCCGAACTTCAAGGCCGATCCGATCCTGCTGGCCGACTTCCTCTCCGCGCCTGCGCTGGTGGGCGCCACTTCGCCAATGGTTGCGTTCGAGTTCCGCCACCAGAGCTGGTTTGCCGAAGAGACCTACGCCGTACTGCGCCTGCACAACGCCGCTCTATGCATTGCGGAAGGAGACGAGCTGCAGACACCGGAGGTGCAGTGCGCGCGCACCCACGCCTGCTATCGTCTGCGGCGCAGCGGCGGCTATTCGGCGGACGAGATCGCGGCCTTCGCGGCGCGATTTACCGCGCTTGCCGAAGACCGCGATGTCTTCGCATACTTCAAGCATGAGGACGACCCAGCCGGAGCCCTGAGTGCCGTCGCTGTTCTGCAGGCGTGCGCCGGCAGCGCAGGGAAGCGATGAGCGACGTTCCGGCGATCGACGCGCCGGGCAGTGCGCGCGAGGCGGCCCCGATCGTCGCGTTTGATCCGAAGCCGTTTGCGCCGCGGCGCTTTCTGCGCAACGGCCACGTGCAGACCATCGCCGGCAACTTCCTGCCGCGTCCTAACCATCTGCCTGCACCGATCCCTGAGCTGGTGGAAGTTTCTCCGGCCAGCGAAGCGCAGATCTCCACCCGCGTGCTCTGCCACTGCCATTGGCAGCCGGAGGAAGTGCGTCGCCAGCGCCCCACGGCCCTGCTGGTCCATGGGCTGGAGGGCTCGTCGGACTCGCAATACATCGTCGGCAACTCGAATAAGCTGTGGCGCGCCGGCTGCAACATCATCCGCATGAATATGCGCAACTGCGGTGGCCGCAACTACAAGATGGCGCAGCTCTCGCCCACGCTCTATCACTCTGGACTTTCCGCCGACGTGGACGCGGTGATGCGCTTCTTCCTCCGGCGTGAGCGGCTCGAAAGCATTGCGCTGGTCGGGTATTCGATGGGCGGTAACCTGGTGCTGAAGCTCGCCGGCGAACTCGGCGCCGAAGCTCCGCGGCAATTGCATGCGGTGATCGGAGTCTCACCGGCAATGGATCTCGGCGCTTGCGCCACAGCGCTGCATCGGCCCGAGAACCGGCTGTACGAGCGTCGCTTCCTGCGCAATCTCGTCCGCCGGTTCCGCCGCAAGGTGCGGCTTTTTCCGCGGGCCTTCGATCCCAATCGCGCCGCCGGCCTGCGCTCACTGCGCGAGTTCGACGACCGCATTACGGCGCTCTACTCCGGCTTCCAGTCCGCGGACGACTATTACTATCGCGCCGCGGCGGCCCGGGTTGTCGATCGCATTGCTGTCCCCACGCTCATCCTGCACGCGGTCGACGACCCCTTCGTTCCGATCACTCCCGAAACCCTGGCTGCCATCGCGGGCAACGCAAACATTACGCTGATCCAGACCGCGCACGGCGGTCATTGCGCCTTTCTTGCCACGCCCGATGCGGCACATGGGGATGATGGCTACTGGGCAGAGTCTACGCTGCTCCAGTTCGTCCTGGCCCATGCTTGAGATTTGCCCGCGCCTGAGATAATCAAAGTATGCTTGCCGAGTGGTCTGTCGAATGCTCTGCCGAGGACCCTATTCTGGTCGTCCCCTGGAGCGATCCCGACGGCACATCAGCCTTTGTCGACCTGCGCGCCAATCCCTACGACTTCGACGCTGTGGCAGAGGCGGAGCAGTACCCGGCCCTGATGCAGGCGCTGCGGGCGCTCAATGCGGCCCGCTCTCCAGTCTTTACCGCCAAGTGCGATGCGTGGACGCTCCATGAGGATGAGTTGAGCCACCTCCAGATGAATCTCGATGTGCTCCCCGTCGAAGGGGCCGTCGGGTTTGCCAGCTATATTGACCTGGTTTGGAGCGAACGTTCGCTCTTTGCCTCGCTGCCGCAACACGAGCAGGTCTTGCGCCGGCTGACGCGTCTCGCGGCTCCGCTCGACCGCCCCACCGCTGCGCTCGATTGCATCGTCCGGCCTGCATTCCTCGATATCGAGAGCCCGCAACAGGGCTATGCCGTCAGCCTGTACGTCAAGTCGCTGGGCCACGATCCAGCATCTGCCCTGAAGGAATGGGGCGACGCGCTCGATGCAGTGGTCGCTCTGATTCGCGGCCGGGAGTTTCTTCCGCGACAGGGTCGTGCGCGCCCTGTCGTGCAGGCCCAGCCGTTGCTCTAAGCAATCTCCCGTTCCCGCTCGGCCCCTCGCCGCGGTTCCGTATCTCGCTGGATCGAAATCAAGCGTGCGGCCTCACGGACCATGCTTGCCGGTATCGGCTTGCCAAAGTAGAAGCCCTGGGCTTCGTCGCATCTGCGGCGCAGCAGGAAGTTCAACTGGCCGTTGGTCTCCACACCCTCCGCGACCACCTTCAGGTTCAGCCCGTGTGCCATGGAGATGATCGCCCGCACAATAGCCGCCGCGTTGGGATCGTCCGCCGAGCGGTTCACAAAGCTGCGATCGATCTTGAGCCTGTCCACCTCATACTGCAGCAGGTAGGAGAAGCTGGAGAAGCCGGTGCCAAAGTCGTCGATTGCAATCTTTACGCCCAGCTTGCGCAACTGGACCAGCGTCTCGTTGGTGGCCGCCGAGTTGGACATCAGGGTCTGCTCGGTAATCTCAATCTCCAGGCTTCGCGCCGGCAGTCCCGACTCGCGCAGCGCCGCTCCCACCAGCGCGGCCAGGTTCCGCTGGCGAAACTGTCGCGGCGACAGGTTGACCGCAATCACCAGTTCGCGTCCCAGGGCCTCTTGCAGCTCCTTGCCCTCGTGGCAGGCAGTCCGGATTGCCCACTCGCCGATGGGTACAATCATCCCAGTCGCCTCGGCCAGCGGGATGAAATGGACTGGCGGGATCGATCCGCGCCGCGGGTGGTTCCATCGCAGCAGCGATTCCACGCCGATCACTTCGCCAGTGACGCAGGAGACCTGCGGCTGGTAGTGCAGCGTCAGCTCGCCATTCACCAGCGCGTGGCGCAGATCGTGCTCAAACTCCAGCTTGTCCGCCGTGGCCACCACCATGCTTTCGTTGAAGACGTGGAAGGAGTTGCGTCCGCTCTCCTTGGCCTCGTAGAGCGCTGCGTCGGCGTTCTTCAGCAGGCTGTCGGCGTCCTCCGCACAGTCGGGGAAGATGCACACGCCAACACTTACGGTAACGTTTACCTCGCGATTCCCCAGCATCGTCGGAGTGGAAACCTTGTGCAGGATCGCCTCCGCGCATTTGATCGCGTCCTTCTCGTCACGGAACTCCGGCAGGACGATCACGAATTCGTCGCCGCCCATCCGCGCCACCGTATCCGTCTGCCGCACCGCCGAACACAGCTTCTTGGCGACTGCGTCCAGCAGTTGGTCTCCTGCCGTGTGGCCGAGCGAGTCGTTGATGCGCTTGAAGAAGTCGATGTCGACCATCAATACGGCGACCTTGTGCCGGTTGCGCTTGGCCCTTTGGATCGCCTGCCGCATGCGATCGTCCAGCAGCACGCGGTTCGGTAATCCAGTCAACTGGTCGTGGTGCGCCAGGTGGTTCACATATTCCGTCAGCTTCTTGCGCTCGGTAATGTCGAAGGCAATGCCGAGATAGCCGGCAATCTTGTCGCCTTCGGACTTCAGCGCGGTCATCGCCAGGTTCACCCAGATGCGCGATCCATCTTTGCGCACATAGGTCCACTCGTGCTCATCGGTCTGCCCCTGCTTGGGGCGTGCAATCAGCGAGTTGAATCCCGCCTGAACCGGCTGCAGCAGATCGCGGCTCAACTGCACAGCGCGTGCGCTCATCTCCGCCGAATCGTGCAGCATCACCATCGAGTGCTGGCCAATCAGCTCGTGCTTGCGATAAAACGTCAGCGCCTCGGCGGCGGGGTTCATCGCCGTTACAGTTCCCGCTGGATCGGTGGCAATAATGCTGAACGGCGCATTCTCAATCATCGACTGGGTAAACTCGTTCAGGTTCGCGATCTGGTGCAGGTGCGCGCGCTCCTCGGATACGTCCCTGTTGGTCACCGCGACGCCATCGCCCAGCTTCACCACCTGCATCACGACCCAATACGGTTCTGTCCCCTGGCGATGGACCTCGTGCTCATTGGTAAAGGGAACGCCGGTGGCGACGACCTGCTTCAATCGGTCCAGCAGTTGAGTCTCGGCCATGTAGGGCAGCAACTCATTCACTGTCTTGCCAACGATATCCTCTCGCCGCAGGCCAAACCGCTGCTCCCCGTTCGCATTCACATAGGTGAAGCGGAAGTCCACGATGTTCTTCGCCGGGTCGCGGATGCTGTCCATCAGGTAGAACGCGTCCAGGCTGCTCTCGGCCGCAACCTCAAAGTTCTCATGGTCCTTGTTCGCCGTGGTCAGAGCCACAATCATGTCCCGTGCGTGCGGGTACAGCACCGCCGCGGCCACCGCCACCGTCACGGAAGCCACTGCGCGGAACATTGCCAGGTCCGGACCCAGCCCTCCCAGGCGCAGCCAGAAGGTATATCCGAGCAGCCGCTGTAGCCCAAAGGACAGAACCACCAGTCCCAGGATGGTCGCTGTCAGACCAAACGGAATCCGCTCCCGCAAGCGGTAGGCCAATCGTCCCACCAGAACGCAGGCGCCGGCGCAGGTAGCCCACGCCATCACATCGGCCACGATCGAGAAAATCAGCGCGCGGTGGCCCAACTGCACCCAGGGCCCGTTCGCCCGGCCTGCAAAGTACCCAAGCACGGCACTGGAATGGTACCCCATCAGTAGGATCAGGGTGACAGGCGTCAACAAGGCGAGACAAAGAATCACCCTGGTTCGCGAGGACATCGATGAATTTCTCGTTCCCAATCGAACTCCCAGATAAAGCCGTTTTCTACCGTTCAGAAACCAGATTCAGCGCTGCGAACACATCCCCAAACATACTGTTTTTCTGTACACTTTGGCCACTTTTCTTCGATAGCATCAACAACCGTGTGAATCAATTCGCACCTTGGAAAAACCTTGGGATCGGAGATGTTCCGTCACGTCCAGCTATACGTCTTTGTTGGTCCAATAACGGGTGGGCTCACAGAATCGTCAATTGCCGGTCGAATCTTGCTGTCAAAGATGACTATAAGTTGGGGGAGACGAGAATGCCCAAGTCTTTGGTAACTCAATCAAAATAAAAGGACTATAGTTCGACAACAGCCGTTTCGGGTTACTCTGGTCGGCTGGTAACCGCTAGTAACTGCCGGCAAAGATGGCCTTCAGCTTAGCCCGCAGCCCCTGTTCTTCGCTGGCCCGGCGCACCTGCGTCCGGTGCGTATACAACAGCATACCAATAGCCACGGAGAACTCCGGCCGCGCCAGTTCCGGCGGCATGCGCGAGAGCGGCACCGGCGAGCCGATCCGCGTGGGCACCCGTAGCAGGCTTTCGGCGTTGTCCAGCAAGCCTGCCAGCAGCGCGCCGCCTCCGGTCACCACGCACCCGGCGCCCAGAGCCTCCAGCACTCCGCCCTGGCGCAGGTTGTCGCGCAGCATGGTGAACAACTCGCGCGCCCGCGGCTCCAGAATCTCTGCCAGGAAACGCTGCCGCACCAGCCGCGCCGGCTGTCCGCTGCCGGCCTGGGCTCCGCCCAACGGCCCCAGCGTCAGGTTACCGCCGACTTCAATCTCGTTCGATTGGGGTACCGCGGTCACCACGCAGTGACCATACGTCCGCTTCAACTCTTCCGCTTCCTCCACGGAAACGTGCAGCCCGACCGCGAGGTCGTTGGTAAAGTGGTCGCCGCCGATCGGAAGGACCGCGGTGTGGGCGATTGATCCCTCAAAGAACACCGCCAGCTCCGTCGTGCTGGCGCCGATGTCCGCCACGCACACTCCCAATTCGCGCTCATCGGCGGAGAGTACAGCCTCCGCCGCCGCAATCCCCTCGTAGATGGTGTCTCCGACTTCCAGCCCAGCGCGGTTGGCGCACGTCACCACACTCTGTGCCACACCGCCGGAGCAGGTCGACAGGTGCAGGTTCACCTCCAGCTTGTTGCCTACCATGCCAATGGGGTCGTGGATACCGGCCTGATCGTCCAGGATGAACTCCTGCGGCAGCAGATGCAGCACCTCGCGGTCCGGAGGCAGCGCCACGGAGCGTGCCCGGTCCACGGCGGCTCGCACCTCTTCGCGCGTAATCTCGCGCATCCGGCTGCCCATGGAGATGCCGCCGCGGCTGTTCACCCCGCGTACATGCGTCCCGCCGATCCCGACTACGGCCGTCTCAATGCTTTCGCGCGCGCCCCGCTCCGCTGCCAGCGCGGCCTCGTTGATGGCCTCCGCAGCCGGCCCCAGCTCCGCAATCAAGCCCTTGCGCATTCCGCGCGAAGCTTGAATGCCGTGTGCGCGGTACCGCAGCACACCGTCCTGCAACTCTGCCACCAGCACGCACACTTTGCTGCTGCCGGCATCCAGAACCGTGATCAGGTTGCTCTGCTTTGCATTCATCGGGACGCTCCCGGCAAGGCAGCGCCCTTGGGCTTGCCATTCGGTTTTAGTCTTAGTGCTGCCAACTTCTTTGTCGCCAATCTCTTCTTTGCCGTCGCGACCGCCGGCTTGGCGGTCGCCGGTGCACTGACCCCGCTAGTTCCGGCAACGGGAGCCGAATCCCCGGTCGGGGCTGCTGTTCCTGGCTGCATCTGCAGGACGACTTGCTGCTCGTAACGCATGTCCACCGATGCCAGCTTGGGATACTGCACCCGCCACTCCGCCAGGTGAGCCTGGTACTGGCGATAACGCTCCAGGTACTTCTCATCGCCAAAGTGAACCAGAATATCCGAGTCAGACAGGATTGCCTGCACGTCTTCCGGGTTGGACACGTTCACCTCGCTCAGCCGGTGCGAGACGCCCTCACCGCTGGCGTCCAGAGCGGCCACAAAATCCATGTAGATCTTCATCCGCGCAGCCCGCGTGGAAAGCGGATCGCCATTCGAGATGCCGCTCAGCACGGGAAACGAGTACTCCGCCGCGCCCCGCCTGGGCGAGGAGGAGTCCGGATCCAGGTCCGGACTGGGCAGGTCGAACAGAACGCCGTTCGCATCCACCAGCCCGATCTCCGACCCCTGGCGAACGAACGCCGCCGGAGTCCGCTCCACAATCGCCACCCGCACCGTGTTGGGCAGCAGGCGCATCACGGTCGCATGCGCCACCCAGGGCAGACTCTCCAGCTCCGCACGCCGCTCGTCCAGCGGGATATGGAAGATGTTGCGGTCCACGTCCTCGCCGAACACGCTCAGCAACTGCGGCCGCGTCAGGTGGCTGTTCCCGGCAATCTGGATGGACTGCGTATGCTGCACCACAAAATGTTCGTCGTGCAGCAGAAAGCTGCGCACCCACAGTGCCGCCGCAATTCCCACTCCAGCCGTCAGCAGCAGCCCGCAACCCGCCGCGATCCGTCCCCACAGGGATTTCGGCAGCAGCCCGCCGCGGAAGGATAGCCGAATCCCCGGCCTGCGCGCGCGTCCTTTGAAACCGGCATCCCCGCCAAAGTCGTCGCCGTAGTTCTCGGCAAAGTCGTCTCCGTAGGAAGCGTTGCGTCGAAGCGGCATCTCGGTCACGGCAGCCCTGCGTTTGAACGGCGTGGGCTTGCCTTCCCTGGGGGCGCGATCCGGCTCCGGCGCATCCAGCACCGACGGTCCACGGTTCGAAAACAGGTTGCCTGATCGCACGGCCTGAGCAAGGTCGCGAGAGAATCGCCATGGTCATCATACCGTGCCATCACTGCCGCCCAACCCCTAAATCCCCCACGTACCCACTCAGGAACCTTTGGCCGCGATTACGACGCCAGCGCCTTCAGCAGCAGCGATCCCGCCTGCGATACGCTCCCCGCCCCCAGAGTCAGAATCACGTCGCCCTCCCGCGCCGTCCGCGAGAGTGCCTCCACTCCCGCCGCCATCGACTCCGCATACTCCACGCCGTCGGTCACCGTCTCCGTCCGGCGAATGGCCTCCACCAGCGTCTTCGCGTCCACCCCTGGAATCGGCTCCTCGCTCGCTGCGTAGATGTCCATCACCTGCAACGTGTCCGCATCCGCAAAGGCCCGCGCAAACTCCGGCTGCAAGTCGCGTGTACGCGTATACCGGTGTGGCTGGAACAGCACATGAACCCGCTTGTAGCCCGCATCGCGCGCAGCCCGCAGCGTCGCCAGGATCTCCGTCGGATGGTGCCCGTAGTCGTCCACCACGGTCACTCCGCGCACCGTCCCCTTGACCTGGAAGCGCCGGTCCACGCCGCGGAAGCTCGCCAGCCCGGCCGCAATCCCATCTGGGGAAACCCCAAGCTGCACTCCAATCGCAATCGCCGCGGTTGCGTTCAACACATTGTGGCGTCCGGGGACATGCAGCGTGAACGGACCCAGTACCAGCCCGCGATAGTTCACCTCAAACTGCCAGTGCCAGTCCCGCACCTGCCCCACCGGATTCTCCAGCACCTGCAGGCGAAAGTCCGCGCCGGCAGCTTCGCCGTACGTGTACACCTTGCGGCGCACGCGTTCCAGCACGCCGCGCAGCAGCGCGTTGTCGATGCATGCCGTGGTCGCGCCATAGAACGGCACGCGATCCATAAATTCCACGAATGCAGACTCCACGTCCGCGATATCGCGATAGCAATCCATGTGCTCGCGGTCCAGGTTGGTCACCACGGCCAGCACGGGCGACAGCTTTAGAAAGCTGCGGTCGCTCTCGTCTGCCTCGGCAACCAGATACTGGCTCGAACCAAGCCGCGCATTCGATCCCAGCGCGTCCACGCGCCCACCAACCACCACCGTGGGGTCCAGGTTTCCTTCGCCGCCGTCCGCGCCCAGCACGGCGGCAATCATGCTGGTAGTGGTTGTCTTGCCGTGCATCCCGGCCACGGCAATCCCGTACTTCAGCCGCATCAACTCCGCCAGCATCTCTGCCCGCTGGATCACCGGAATCTTCCGCGCCCGCGCCTCTATCACCTCGGGATTGGTCGCCGGCACCGCCGAACTCGTCACCACCACGTCGGTCGCGGCCGCATTGCCGGCTGCATGGCCCTCGTAGATGACCGCGCCCATGGATGCCAGGCGGTCCGTCACTGCCGACCGGCGCAGGTCGGAGCCGGAGACGCTGTAGCCCATGGTCAGCAGAATCTCCGCGATTCCGCTCATGCCAATGCCGCCAATGCCGATGAAGTGAATGCGGTGCGACGGAGCAAATAAAAAATGACCTGGCAAAAACATGCGAAGCACTCTCTCCTCGGTGCGTTGGTGTCGGTCCTCCGTCGCGCCCGACCTTCACTCTATCAGCCAGGTGCCCGCGCCTTGTCCGAAATGCCCCGAGTCGAGCACCTCCTCACGGCCCAGCAGCCTCCGCGCCGGGCAAAGATCATCCCGTTTCCTCAGACTGCCACTGTCCCCAACCTGACGGCGCCCCAATCGCCGCACGTTGGACTCCGGTAAAGCCGGATGGCGCAGGCTCTCCGCCCCCTCCGCACAACTGTCGGAGGGGGCGGGGTATCGCGCGCTGCCAGGGCGCCTGCACGCCAATGACGGCTCAGCCGCCCGCGCACATCGACGAGGGAAGACGCCAAGGCGTGTGGAATCTTTTTGTTGCAGCGGGCCGACAAAGCTCTTCGTCTAAAACACCCTCCGCGCCGGCAGTTCCGTTCCTTTTGGACTTTTTCCCTGCAACAAAACGGCGTACAGTGTGTCTAATTGACCAGCAGTGGATGAGGCCTCTTCCGGAAAGAGAATCCCGGCAGATGGCCCATCTGCACAGGTTGTTTGCGATCCGCGCAACCCGCATTTCCGGGCTCGAACGGGCAAGCGAAGGTTCGCAGGACAAGGGAAGAAAGATGAAAATCACGCGGGCTATTCGATTCACAATCGTTGCAGTCGTCATGGCGGGCGCGGTTCTGGCGACGGTGGTCGCTCCCGCAGCGGCCAGTGCCAGGGTGTTCGTCTCCGTCGGCATCGCTCCTCCATTGATTCCGGTCTATGACCAGCCCATCGCCCCCGGCTACGGCTACCTCTGGACCCCGGGCTACTGGGCCTATGGGCCGGATGGCTACTACTGGGTCGACGGCGCATGGGTCTATCCGCCCTACGAGGGCGCGCTCTGGACTCCCGGATACTGGGGTTGGGGCGGCGGAGTCTACCTCTGGAACGCCGGCTACTGGGGCCGTCGCGTCGGCTACTATGGCGGCATCAACTACGGCTTTGGCTACTTCGGCACCGGCTTTTACGGCGGATACTGGAACGGCGGCCGCCTCTACTACAACGGTGCCTACAACCACCTCGGCTTCCACGATGGCTTCGTCTACAACCACCCGGTAGCAGGATTTAACGGTCGGCCCGGGGGAGCGGCGTTCACGCAGCATGGCGAGGCCCAGGCCTTCAACCGCGGCTCCGGCCTGAACGGCAACAACTTCGCCAATCGCGGGGAATCTCGCCCGCAATACAATCCGGCTGGGCAATCCCGCCCGCAGTACAACAGCGGAGCGGCTCGCGGCTATAGCGGCGGCAGTTCCTTCGCCCAGTCACGCGGCGGCTACTCTGCTCCGCAGGCGCGCAGCTACAGCGCACCGGCAGCGCAGGCCCATGGCTACTCTGGTGGCGGCTTCAGCGGTGGAGGCGGCCACTTCAGCGGAGGCGGTGGCGGCTTCAGTGGCGGCGGCCATTTCAGCGGCGGCGGCGGCGGTGGTGGTGCCGGCGGCGGTGGCGGTGGCGGACGTCGCTAAGCAATAGACTGTTCGGATCGACAAAAGGCAGGGTTGAGGGAGCAATCTCAGCCCTGCCTTTTTGTCGCTGGTCCACTACCCCCTCGGCTGCGCTCGCCGCTCCACTCCAGCCAATCGGAGCGTCATTCCGGCAATCCGCTCCAGCGCGCCGGCGCGCGCGAGTCCCTTTGCTTTCGCCGCCATGGCCGATCTGCGCTGGGGATCCAAGAGCAATGCGCGCAATGCCTCCAACAATGATGCCGGCGTCACGTCGTGCTGCAGCAGCATGGCTGCCGCGCCGGCCGCCACCAGCACCTCCGCATTCTTGCGCTGGTGATCGTCCGCGGCAGTCGCCAGCGGCACCAGCAGCGACGGCTTCCCAGCCGCGCACAACTCCGCAATCGTGCTGCCCGCGCGTGCCAACACCAGGTCCGCCGCGCCATACTGCGCCGGCATGTCGGTCAGGAATGCCTCCACACTCCATCGCGCCGCATCGGCTCCGGTCGCTGCATAGGCTGCCCGCGTTGCCTCCAGTTGCCGCGGGCCTGCCTGGTGCATAATCGTCAGCCCGGGAACCCCCGCCAACAGGTCCGCCAGAATCTTCGGCATCGTCTCGTTGAATACCTGCGCCCCATTACTCCCGGCCGTCACCAGGAGTTGGAGATTTCCGCCCTCCGCCTTTGCGGGCAGCGCAAAGATCTCCGGCCGCACCGGAACGCCCGTCACCTCGGCGTTGCGAAAGTACCGTGTCGTCTGCTCAAAGTTCACCGCCGCCGCGTTGACCCATTGCCCCACGGCCCGGTTGGTCAGTCCCGGCACGGCGTTTGGCTCATACGCCAGCGTCGGTACGCGCAGCAGAATCGCGGCCAGCATTCCAGGCCCGCTGGCATAGCCGCCCACGCCCACGACGACCTGCGGCTTGAATGCGCGCAGCAGCCGTACGCACTCAAGCACCCCCAGTGGCACATCGATCGCCGTTCGCGCCCGCGTCGCCAGGCTCACATTTTTCAACTGTCCCGACCGCACCAACTCCAGCTTGAATCCCGCCTCTGGCACCAGGCGCGTCTCCAGCCCGCGCGCCGTACCCACAAACCGCACCTCGGCGCCATACTTATCGCGCAGCTCCCGCGCAATTGCCAGCCCCGGCATCACATGTCCGCCGGTCCCACCCCCGGCGATCATTACTCGCAGTCCGCTCATATCCCTCGAACCTTGAACCTCGAAACGCGGACCTGTCAATCAATCTCACGCGTAATATTCAGCAGCACGCCCATCCCCGCCAGCGTTACAAACAGGCTTGTCCCGCCAAAGGAGATGAAGGGCAGCGTAATCCCTTTGGTCGGCAGCAGAGCCAGCGAAACACTGATGTTGAAGAACGCCTGGATCAGGATCGCCGTCGTAATTCCGAATGCCAGGAACCGCGCGAACGGGTCCGTCGACAGCACCGCCGCCCGCAGCCCGCGATAGCCCAGCATCACAAACATGCTCACCACCAGCAGCGCGCCCAGCAGTCCCAGTTCCTCGCAGATGTTCGCGAAGATAAAGTCCGTCCACGCCTCCGGCAGAAAGCCCAGCTTCTGCACGCCTTCCATCAGCCCCTTGCCGGTGATCCCGCCCGTCCCCACGGCGATCAGCGACTGCATAATGTGGAAGCCCTTGCCTAGTGGGTCGTTCTCCGGGTGCAGGTACGTCTCCATGCGGGCGTGGCGGAACGGCACCATCCACAACATGTAATACATCACCGGCGCGGCCGCCACGGCTGCCACGCCAATCCACTTCAACTGCATGCCCGCCAGGTACAACATCGCCAGCGTTACCGCGGCGCATACCAGCGCCGTACCCAGGTCCGGCTCCTTCATAATCAGACCGATAAACACCAGCGGCGGCAGCGCAGCCCGCAGGATCGTGCCTTTCCAGTCGTCCATTGCGTGGATGCGCGTCTGCAAAAAATACGCCAGGAACAGAATCATCACCGGCGTAGCCAGCTCCGACGGCTGAAACGTAAAGAAGCCGCCCAGCTTGAACCAGCGGTGCGTGTGGTTCAGCGGATGCATGGCGAACACCGCCAGCAGCAGCACCGTGGTACACGCCATCGCCGAGAACACCACTCGGGGGCTGTTATAGCGCCGGTAGTCCACGCGCATCAGCACGGCCAGAGCGATCATGCCGAAGAACGCGTACATCGCCTGCTTCGCGACATACTTGGACGGCGACCCCTCTTCCTGCGCCATCACCGCGGAGATCGAAAAGACCATCACCAGGCCGAACAGCACCAGCAGCAGCACGGTGCCGAACAGCCATTTATCTGCGCCAACCCGCTTCGCCATCCAAACCCAGCCTCTAGCTAGTAGCTCTTAGCCCCTAGCTAAAGCTAAGAGCTAACAGCTACGAGCTGCTTCACTAATTCCTTGAACACCCGACCCCGGTGCTCGTAACTGTCAAACTGATCGAAACTCGAGCACGCCGGCGCCAGCAACACCACATCGCCCGGCTCGGCATCGTGCGCCAGCCCGCGGACGGCAACCTCCAGCGTACCTGCTGAGACTATCTTCACCACTCCCGCCAACTGCCGCTCAATCTTCTCTGCCGCGGAACCAATTGTGGCAACAGTCTTCACCCGCGCGCGCAGCAGATCGCTCAGCTCCCTGTAGTCGGAGTTCTTGTCCTTGCCGCCCAGGATCAGGCGAACGCCGCCCGGAAACGCCTCCAGCGCCTTCCTGGTCGCATCCACATTCGTTGCCTTGGAGTCGTTGTAGAACGCCACGCCGCGCACCGAGTCCACATACTCCAGCCTGTGCTCCACCGCCCGGAAGCTGGCCACGCTCGCGCGAATGCTCTCCGCCGGAATTCCCGCCAGCCGCGCCGCGCACACCGCCGCCAGCACATTTTCCACGTTATGCGCCCCGCGCAGCGGAATCTCCGCGACTGGCATCACCGGCTCCGCCTTCGCGCCCTCGCGCGGCACAAACAGGATGCTCTCCCCATGCACAAACGCGCCCTGCTTGATCGGCCGCCGCCCGCTGAACCAGAACACCTGCGCCCTGGTCTTTGCGGCCACCATCTGCGTTGGCTTGTCCTCAGCATTCAGGACGAGGAAGTCCTCCGGTCCTTGCCGCTCTGTAATCCGCGCCTTCATCGCCGCATAGGTCTCAAAGGTCCCATGCCGATCGAGGTGGTCCGGCGTGATGTTCAGCACCACAGCAATCCGCGGATGGAACTCCTCCACCGTCTCTAACTGGAAGCTCGACACCTCCAGCACACTCCACACATCTTGCTTGTCATTCGACCCGTCTTGCTTGTCATCCCCCGCACTTTGCTTGTCATTCTGAGCGGAGCGAAGAATCCCCGTATTTTGCTTTTCTGCGATCTGCCTAGTGAGTTCAATGCTTGGCCCCACCAGCTCAATCACCGGCGTCCCAATATTCCCGCCCACCAGCGTCGGCCCGCCCGCATCCGCAAAGATTTTGCCCAGCAGGGAAGTGGTGGTGGTCTTCCCATTCGAGCCCGTGATCGCCAGCACGTTGCCTTGCAGAAACCGGCTCGCCAACTCCAGCTCTCCAATAATCGGCGGCCCGTCCTTCCCGTAGGCCCGCACCTGCTTCAGCTCCGGCGTGTCGTACGGCACGCCCGGCGACACCACAATCAGGTCTTGCCGCCGGAACGTCAGCAGCCCATGCCCGCCCGCCTCCACCATAATGCCTGCATCCAGCAGCGCCGGAATCTCATTCGTCAGCGCTATAGCGCTACGCGAGTCGGATACCGTCACCCGTGCCCCCTGCTCGCGCAGAAACAGCGCCGCCGCCATCCCACTATTCCCCAACCCCACCACCAACACGCGCTTATTCTTCAGTTCCATGAACCAGTCCTTGCTCGCTAACCATCGGTGCGAGCTATCCACGCTCTACTGATATTGTTGCACTAGGAACGGCGGGAGCAATCCATGGCGCGAACCATTGAAGTGGAAATCGATGAAGTCAGCGCTGTCCATCCTCTCGACCCAACCGTGAAGCTGCCGCCGGGTAGAGCCGTCCTGGCCTGGCCTGAAAGCGAAGATATCTATTCGGCTCTCATGTCGGAAAAGGCGGTTGCCGACTGGCTTCGCCCGGAAGAGGACGAGGCATGGGCGTATTTGCAGCAGGCCAAGTAGCGCTCCTTCGCTCCACTTCAGCAGCCCTGAATCTTAACTACCCAAAGAAAATCGGTTCAATCGGTGTAAATCGGTGTTAATCTTTTTGCGCTCTCACCTCAACTTCAGCGTTGTCAGCGCGAACAACGCGAACACCAGCGCCATAATCCAGAACCGCGTAATCACCTTGCTCTCGCTCCACCCGCACAGCTCGAAGTGGTGGTGCAGCGGGGCCATCCGGAAGATCCTCTTGCCGCCGCGCAGCTTGTAACTCCCCACCTGCAGGATCACGCTGACGGCCTCCAGAATAAACACGCCGCCGATAAACGGCAGCAGCAGTTCCTGCTTGATGATCACCGCGACCGTCCCGATTGCGCCGCCCAGCGCCAGCGAACCCACATCGCCCATAAACACCTCGGCCGGGTGCGCGTTGTACCAAAGGAACCCGATGCTGGCGCCCACCATCGACCCGCAGAAGACGGTCACCTCGCTCACCAGCGGCATCCGATCCAGTTCCAGGTAGTCGGAAAACACCACATGCCCGCTCACATACGTCAGCACCGTCAGCGCGCCCGCGGCAATGATGGTGCAGCCAATCGCCAGGCCGTCCAGGCCATCCGTCAGGTTCACGGCGTTGCTGGTCAGCGTAATCACCAGCATCACAAAGACGACAAACGGCACAAACGCAATCCAGTGCAGGTGCGGCATATTGCCCATCCACTGCCACACCAGGTCCGGCCGGAACTTCTTGACAAACGGCACCATCAGCCGCGTGGAGTAGGTCCTGCCTTCCATCTTCAGCAGCGCCAGCGCCACGGCCACGCCGGCCACAAACTGCAAGCCCAGCTTCTGCCGCGCGCTCAGCCCTTTGCTGTTCTTGCGCACCACCTTCAGGTAGTCGTCGGCAAAGCCAATCGCCCCATACACCAGCGTCGACCCCATCGCGATCCAGACCCCCGGATTCGACAGATCCGCCCACAGCAGCGTCGGCACCAGGATGGAGATCACGATCAGCACTCCGCCCATGGTGGGCGTGCCGCCCTTCTTCAGGTGGCTCTGCGGCCCATCGTCGCGCACGTACTGGCCAATCTGGAACTCGCGCAGCCGTCCAATCACGAACGGCCCAATCAGCAGCCCGATCAGCAGCGCCGTCAGGCTGGCAAACGCCGTCCGGAACGTCAAATACCGGAAGATGCGAAAGACGTGAAAGTAGAGGTACAGCTTCTGATACAGCAGCCAATAGAGCAATCCGTGCCCGCCTTTGCGCACGCAGGCCATCGCGGCCGCATGCCGATTCCAAGGCTATGTTAACAGGCTCAGGCAGCCCTCCACCGATTTACGCGATCATGGTATCCGGCCCGGCACGGCTCACCCAACCTGCCGCTAATTGGTGCGCACAATGCCGCTCAATCCCGCGACAAAGAAAGTCGCCAGCAGCCACCCCAGTACGATCATGGTCCACCGGTACCAACGCAATGCTCCAGGGGACGTGAGTTGATTGGTGAGTCGCGTCAGGAGTGCCCTCAATCGGGCAAGCCGGCCAACAGGTTGCGGCTGCGGCACCGTAGGCTTGGACACTGAACCTGGCTGCCAATACGCGTCTTGTCCGAGCTTCAGCAGTGGGATGCTGTTTTCCACGGAATAGATAAGAGGATTGAAGGGCGGATAGGATGCCGGGACAGAACCTTCATCGCGAAGGTGAGCGTAGGCATCCTTGTCGGTCGGAACCATGGCTCCCATACGATGGGCCCTGCGGTGAATGATCCAACCTAACGCAGTGATTCCGGAAAGTTCCCAGATCGCCCTCCCAGGATAGATTCCGAACCCAACCGTTACTTTTGAGAAGCCGTCGGATGTCGAACGCCACCACCGTTCCCCCCGCAACAGTTTTCGTCGGCTCTCCGCCCTGGAACGCAGTTCGAGATCCAGCAGGATCTTCTTCGAATCCCCATCGTTTCCAAGTTCGCGGAGCACCTTGGCCAACTGGCGATAGGGCTGTTGGGCAAAATCTGGAGGCAGCGCGACCCATTGCTCACTCCACGAAATATCCTTCAAGTCGTCGGAAATTCCGCCGTACACGAAGCCATCCAGGTACAGCTTGTCCTGCTTGGGCCAACTTGGCCTGTCACTGGCAAGATTCCCAACGGTCACCTGCTCCAGGTCGAGTTCCGAAACCGACCTCACATTGTTCCACTTCAGAGTTTGTTTGATGGATGTCTCATCGAGGTTGAGTGTGTCAAATTTGCCGCCGGCGCAATCCAGGTCCGCCCCAATATGAGCGCTCCTTAGCATGACGTCGCCATTCGCGATGAACCCCTCGGAGAGAAAGACGGTCTTGGAGACCTCTGCCCGATCAAGATTCAATGCCACACCCTTTGGGGTGTTGAGGGTCGCGTGTTGGCAGTCGAAATCTCCGCCAATCTGGATACCTTCCAGGTCGACCGTACCGTCCGCGGAACATTCCAGAAATACCCCTCCGCCGATCTTGGCGCGCGCCGCAATGAGTGCGGAGCCTTCCGGATTGCTGAACCTTCCTTCGCTACAATCCAGATCAGCGGCGATCTGCGTTCCGATAAGACTGATCGCGCCCTCGGAAGAGAAACCATACCGGAGCAAAACACTCCCCCCCAGATCGGCGTTGTCTGCATACAGCGCCACCCTGCCTTTCGCAGAGAGCGTGGCATGCTCGCAGGACAGATCCTTGCCGACGTGGGCCCCCGACAGATACACCGTACCTACCGCCGAGAAGCCCCCTTTTTCATCTCCGGTTAGATAGACAGCCCCGTCCACTCTGACGTGGTCTGCATTCAGCGCATAATCTCCTGGATTCCTGAAGGTCCCGTGGTCGCAATCGAGATCTTTCCCGATATGCGTTCCCACCAGCGTCACGGTACCATTCGCGGTAAAACCGTTGCTGAAGTAAATCTTGCCTCCAATCTCCGCAGTATCTGCGTCGAGCGCAGTGCCTCCCTGGGCGTTGAAGTTGCCGCCCCGGCAGTCGAGGTCAGCTCCCAAATGCGCGGAGTAAAAACTCACGGTGCCTTCGGCCTTGAATCCGTCCGCCAGGAAGGCCGAACCATGGATGCCTGCCGTGATCGCGTTAAAGGCACGGCCCCCTCTGTTTTGGAAGCTGCAGTTGGAGCAGTCCAGATTTCCTCCAATACTTGCTCCTAACAGGGTGAGTTCGCCGAGTACCGACACCCCGGAAAAGAAGGCTGAACCCCCAATCATGCAGCCTTCGAAATCCAGGCCCGTGCCACCGAATCCCCTGAACATTGCGCCGCGGCAAACAAAATCGCTGCCGACATGGGCCCGCACAAAGCTCACCAGGCCGTCCGCGGAAAAGCTGTTTCTCAGGAACGCTGAGCCATTAATTTGCGCAGTGTTTGCGTAGAGAGCATCGCTTCCAGGGTTGCTGAATGCACAATTGGAGCACTCCAGGTCCCCCCCGATAGTTGTTCCATACAGGTCGACTTCGCCGGTCGCGGAAAATCCATCGGAGAAGTATGCGGATCCTCGAATGCTGGTGCTCGAACAATCCAGCGCCGTTCCCTTCGGATTGCTGAAGGTGCTCTTCGTGCAAACCAGACCACTGTCAATACGGGCGCTGTCGAGAAGAACGCTTCCATGGGCAGAAAAGCCATCGTTAAGGAACACCGCGCCCCGTATCTCGGCGGTGGTTGCTTTGAGGGCGCATCCGGTTGGGTTGGTGATACTGCAGCGCCCACAGTCCAGATCGCCGCCAATGTGGATCCCGTAGATATCCACCTCGCCGGCCGAAGAAAAGCCGCTCCGCAGCAGGAGCCCTCCTCCAATCACTGCATCCGAAAGATCCAGGGCAATTCCACCGGCAAGCCTCATGGAGGCGCCTTCGCAATTCAAGTCGCCGCCAATATTGGCCCCAGAAAAATCAACTGCTCCGCCTGCGATGAATCGTTCATCGAGGAAGACGGAGCTCTGCACTCGCGCGCCATTGCCGAGGATGCTGTCTGCGCGAGTTCCCGAGAGGGACAGCATTGGAATGGTGGCAGACTGCAGGTTCATCTGGCCTATCAGCCGGCAATGCGTCAACAATATCGGGAAAGGGACCTTCGCATAGGACAGGTCAAGGTCGCCGAAGATTCTCGCCCCATACACTCGAATTCCCCGCAAGTCCGTCTTCTTGCTGGCGTCCGCGTCCGTGCAGAGCCATCGCAGCAACTCCGCCCGAATGGTCCGGTCGAAGCCCCACCCTTGCAAGAGAGAAGGATCGTTGCTTGCGTCCCCATCTTCGGAATTCTTCCCGCACACGGCCCAATCACCCTCGGGGGCTGCACGCAGCAAACGCTTTTCGGCCTCGGATAGATTGCCGCGAAACTTTTCGGGCAGAATGCCTTCCAAAACACCAATGGGAGGACTGGAATTGGTGGCCATACCACTCTCCTGGCTCGACATGGAGAAACACCAACATCCGGGGATAACGCATAGCTTAGCACGCGTTGCGCACAGCAAAGCAGGAGGGCAAGGCTCAATCCAACGGTCCGTGCATGGCGATACGTGTGCGGGCTACGCGATCGTGGTATCCGGCGCGGCACGGCTCAGCAGCACGCGGATGTCCGACGATTTATTGAACGAGAACGCCGGCGGACTCGCCGGCGCCGTAATAAACGCAAAGTCCGCCCGATGCACATTGTCCGTATACACCGCCGGTCGCGCATCCGGAGTCTTCGGCTGTACCTCGACGTGACTCATTTCCACCCGGTTCACATGGCGGAAGTAGAACCCATACGTCGGCAGCGTGCCGAGCATACCCGGCTCCGGATATGAGTCTTCCTTCTCCGGCACATCGATCTTTGCCTGGTCCGCCGTGCCGCCGCCCTCCGTCTCCACGTAAATATCCGACAGCTTGATGTCCTCCACGGCAAATCCCGGGATCCCCGTAATGTTCGATCCGAACTTCCCAGCCGTGTTGTAGCTGGTAATGTTCGAGATCAGCACCCGTCGCAGCGTCCCCACGACCGTGCTCTGATCGCCCGTGCCCTTCGGCCCGCGCAGCCGCGAGCCCAGGCGCAGGAAGATCGGGCAGCTGATAATATCCCGCATCGTGATGTTGCTGACCGTAATGTCCTCGAGCAGCGCGCCATCGACCGTCTCCAGCGCCAGCCCCTGGCAGCCCTCGAAAACGCAGTTCGAAATCGCGATGTTGATGAAGCCGCCATTCGACTCCGTCCCGCACTTGATGCGTCCTGTACCGCCGACCTTGTGGTCCTCCTCCATCGTGAACTTCTTCCACGTCCCGTCCAGCACCGTGCCCAGCCGGTACGCACCCGTCACAAAGCAGTTCGTGATATTCACGTTCCTCGTCGGCCGGTTGTACCCAAGCGCAAAACTCGACTTGGGACAGATGCCGTCATCCCACGGCGAGTTCACCGTGCAGTTCGACACCCGCACGTTCTGGCAGCAGTCGATGTCCATGCCGTCGCGGTCCGTATCGATCTTCAGGTTATCGATGGTCAGTGTATCCACGCCCGTCAGCAGCAACCCGAAGTGCCCGCCCTTCAAAATCGAAAAGTCGCTCAGTGTCACATTTCGGCAGTTCTTCAACGCAATCGCCTTGTTCCCCACGCCCGCCTGGTTTGCGTGATAAATCGGGTAGTCCCCCCGGCCTCGCGGCAGGGATCCGGCTGCACGGCCGGCACCGCCCTGCCCCCCCGTCCCCGCCGGACCGGCGGCGGCGCCGGCTCCTGCTGCCGCAGCCGGCATTCGTTCCGGGCCAAAGCCTGCACGCGGCGGACCGGTCCTCGTCTCCGCACCCCAGCTCAATCCTTTGCCGTAGATCAATCCCGGTCCCGTAATTGAAAAATCGTTGATCCCCTCGCCCCAGATCAGCGAATTATGCCAGTGGTTGTGCCCGTAATCCTGATACGCATCCCATGCCGTGTTCGGCTCGGCGGCATCGTACGTACCGCCCATGTAGCCTGTCGTCTCGCCATCCTTGGGAGAGGCCGCCGCCTCAATCGTGCATCCCTGCGCCAGGAACAGGTCGACCTTGCTCTTCAGCCGGATGGAAAAGCACATATACGTGCCGGCCGGAAAGATCACCGTCCCACCGCCCGCTGCAGCTGCCGCCTCAATCGCCTTATTAATTGCCGGCGAGTCCACGGTCTTGCCGTCTCCAGTCGCACCATATGTTCGGACATCGAAAAACAGCGGCGACAGCGCCGGCTCCGCGACCTTCTTCTTCGCGGCAAACGCTGGAATGGCAGAAACGGCGGAGGCAGCAAGACCCATACTGCTGAGTCTCAAGAGATCGCGGCGGGCAGAATCAAAAGTTTTCATCGCGCCCGCCATGCTAGCAGAACTGCCGCACGGTTGGAAAATGTTCCCACTGGAGAACCCGGCCCCACTCCGCTGTCACAATTAGCTCCACCTCTCCACCGGCGTAAAGCCGCTCGCAACCTCGCCGCCCAGCACCGTCCTGTCGCCCACCGTCAGCCATGTGTGCGCCAGCAACTCGCCCTCCGCGGAACGCTTCACGCCGTAGACCACCGTACTCGCCACGCCCCGCCAGCGCAGCATCGTGTAACCCGCCAGCGCCTGCGGAAAGCATACAAACTCTACCGCGGAGTGCCGTGCGGCTGCGCTCACCGCCCAGCGCACTCGCCGCGCAATCGCCACCTCCGCCCCGGGGCCGGCGTCTCGCGCACCGCTCTCCGCCTCCGAGTTTCCTGTGCTGCCGTGCGTGATCGTCCGGATAATCCGCCGCACCGGCACCACGGCCAGGCACACCCGGAAGAACGCCAGCAGCGCCAGCGCCTCCGCTGCGAGCAGCAGGTCGCCAGGCCGCCGCTGAACGATCTTGGACAGCAATGTCATTGGCAATGTGTCTCCGCCGCAGCATTCAATTCCGCCCACGTCCCGCACCGTGCAATGCGGCCCGCATCCATCTCAAAGATCTGGTCCGCCCGCCGGATCGCGCTCGCCCGGTGCGCCATCATCAGCACGGTCAGCCCTCCGTTGCGAGTGCCCACCACCTCTTTGATCGCGTCCAGCACTCGCGCTTCATTCTCCACATCCAGCGCATTGGTCGCCTCGTCCAAAATCAGCAGCGCCGGCTTGCGCAGCAGAGCGCGCGCCAGCGAGATCCGCTGCCGCTGCCCGCTCGACAGCAGTATTCCGCGGTCGCCTACCACCGTCTCGATTCCCGCCGGCAGTTCATACACGAACCCCGCGCAGGCCAGCAGCAGCGCTGTGCGCAGCTCGCCATCCGTGGCCTCCGGTACTGCCCACAGCAGGTTCTCGCGCACAGTCTGATGAAACAGCACAGTCTCCTGGCCCACGTAGCCGACCTGGTGGCGCCATTGCCGGATCTCCGCTGGACCCAGCGCGCGGCCGTCCAGCAATAGGCTGCCTCGGGTGGGCTGCAGCAGTCCGTTCACCAGGTCGGCAATGGTGCTCTTGCCTGCTCCCGATGGGCCCACCACGGCGACCACCGTACCTGCGTCGATCGTCAGATCAATCCCCCGCAGCACAAACTCCGGCTCCATCGATGTTGAATCGTCGCCTGTGCCTGCAGGAGGCTCGTACGCGAACCACACATCCTCCAGCCGGAATGCATGCTCCAGACGCAATGCCGCTGCGCGTTCGCCCGCGTCCACGGTTGCCTCCCGTGGCTCGGCGTGGGCTACGCAGTCCGCCTCAATGTTCAGCACGTTGTCAAACGACGGCAGCCTGTTCGCCGCCTCGTGGGATTGACTCTGTATCGCAGACAGTTGCGGCATCAGCCGGGTAAAGATGGCCAGCAGGATCAGCATCGTTGCCGGCTGCACATGCAGCACCGTCAGGGCCACGGCAATCACCGCACCCAGCGCCACCAGCGACCCCACCTCAAACCGGAAAGCCGACGCCGCCTGGTGCTTCGCACTCTCCACGGAGTGGCGCGACACCTGGCCGCACAACCGTGCAAACATCTGCACGTCGCGCTCCTCGGCGTTGTAGGTCTTCACGCTCTTCAGGTTCATCAGGTGTTCTTCCGTCGCGGCATACACCTCGCCCACACTGTCGGAGACGCTCTTCCCGCTGGCCCGCATCTGCCCCAGCGATCGCCGCTGCAGCAACAGCAGGCCGCCGCCCATCGCCAGCACCACCAGCGTCATCGGCGCGGACAACTTCAGCGCCACCACCAGGTACAGCAGCGTCAGGCAACTCAGGTTGATCAGCGAGAGCAGCAGGCTCACCGAGAATGCGGCATGGCTCAGCTCCTGGGTCAGCACATGGGTTAGCCGGCCGGCGCGCTGCCGTACCAGGAATCCCCACTGGGCCTTCACCACCGACTCGTACACCCGCCGGCTCAGCGCCAGTTCCACCCTGGTCATCAGCGTCGCCACCAGCATGGACTGCGCCCGCCGCAGCATGGAGCGCGCCGCGCCCGTTGCCAGAAAGGTCCCCAGCACCACCGGCAGCCACAGCCAGTGCGGAACCCCGGCCAGCACCCTCTGGGTTTCCAGGCTCAGGCGGCTGGCCGTAGACGACCCGGAAAAGTTCATCCCCGCCACGGACAACAGCGGCAGCAGCAGTACCAGGCCGAAGCCCTCCGCCAGCGACCCCGCCAGTGCCACTGCAATCGTCAGCACAAACGTATGCCGATCCATCTCGGCCATGTACCGCACCAGCCGCGCCGCCGTCTGCCACGTCGAGCCGGCGCGGCCTGCGGATGCTGGATTGGAAGTTGCCTGGGCAGGGGAGGCCATGGTTGCTACGTTACCAGAGGGCAACCCACCCCCGCCGCGCCGAACCCTAGCATTCCATTGGCTCTGCCGCGGATGACAGCCCAGCAATGGGCTTGAATCGAAGGATACACACGCTCAAGTGGAGATCCTGCTGCGAGACTGCTCTAAAACCGCAGCGATGTCTGCAGATCCACCACCCGGTCCGGCGATAGCGAACTCCCGCTCGTCAGTCCCGTCGACTTCCCGAACAGCGGCGAATTCAGAGTCCCCACTGGCGGCGTCAGGTTCTGGTGGTTCAGCAGGTTCTGCGACTCCACCCAGAACTCCAGCGCATACTTGCGCACCGCACCTGCACCCGGAGCGGCCTCATGCTTTGGCCCCACCCCGATCTTCTTGCCCACCGCCAAGGTCACCAGCAGCAGTCCGGGCCCCTGGCCATAGTTGCGCGGAATCATCGTCTGGCCCGGGATCGGGTTGGTGTCGAACGTCCCCCACTGTGTCGCCACCACGCTGGGCCGCGTCAGATCCGTCGCAAACGAGGGCCGGTCGTTGTACTGGGTGTCGCCGTTCAGGTCCTGGCCCACCACAATGTTGAATGGCGCTCCACTGGTCGCCCGCAGATATCCCCACGAGCGCACTCCAAAGGGCAGGTCCACGCTCTCGCCCACCGTCAGCGAGTGCCGCACATCCGTCAGCGCTCTCCCGTAATCCAACCCGAGGTCGTACTGGTTTGAGGGGAATCCGCCGTCACTCTCCGCGTCACTCTTCTCAAAGCGCAGCGCATAATTCCCGTACGCCGTGAACCGCGCCGTCCTCGCGGAGAAGTTCGTCGAGAGCTGGTTGGTTCGCGACACTCCCTCCGAGACATATTGATAGATGTTCTGGCTGCTGCCATTGGGCCGTACCCCGCTCCCAGGATTAGCAGGATTGTATGTGCCTGGCAGTGGAGCGTTGACGTTCTCCGTCAGTTGCGTGTGCACGCCGAGGTTGCTCAGGTAGGAAACGCTCACCACGCCATGCTTCGAGAGCCGCCGCTCCAGGCTCACATTCGCGCCGATAAAGTACGATGCGTGAAAGTCCGCAGCAACGCCGTACGTTACCGGCGCCGACTGCGCTCCCAGCTCAGCCACCATAGGCCCGGAACACCCCGCCGACGCAGCGCCTGGAATCACCGGGCAGAACTGCGGCGACTGCACCACGTACTCAAGCTGGGTCACCCCGTTCTGCCGCGCCACCTGCAGCGCCGGCTGCATCGTGAACCGCCGGTAAAACACGCCCGCACCCCCGCGCACCACCCACTTCGGCGCTGCCGCCTTCGCCCCATTCTGGCCGCCCGGCCCCCAGGAGAACCCAACCCGCGGCGCCCAGTCCGCATGGTCCGGAATGTAGTTCTGCGTCTCGAATCGCAACCCGTAACTCAGCGTCAGGTTCGGCCGCACCCTCCAGTCGTCCTGCACAAACAACCCCGCGTCTGCAATCGTCACCGCGGCGTTTGGGCTTCCCACCGTCAGGTTGAACTGGCTCGCCCCGCCTCCCGCAGCCGTAATCTGCGCGATGCTGTCGCCTGCCGCCATCCCCTGTCGCGTTGCCTGGTATGCGCTCAGAGTGGAGAAAATAAACTCGCCATTGAAGTTTGCCTCGGAGCGGTTCGCGTCGCGCCCAACCCGCAACCGCCCTCCCATCTCCAGGTAGTGCCGGCCCTCAGCTGCCGACAAATAACTCTGCAACTCCACCTGGTTCTGGTGGTCGCTGTACATCCCCTGATTGTTGCCGCCGTCCGTCTCCGCACCCTCCACCAGAAGAGTCGGCGCGGTACTCACCGGGGTCTGCGTCGTCCGCGTGCGGATGTATTGGAGACGAGTCTCATTCACCATCTTCGCGCCCATGGCCTGGGTATTGGTGGCGCGCAGCGTCTGTGCCACGGTGTCGCTTTGGAAGCCCTGACTTGCCAGCGCCAGTTGCCCCACCCCGCCATTGTCCTGTGTGGCCCGGTCGTAGATGTACCGCAACGTCATCGTGCTGTTTGCCCCGGCGCGCACATCCAGCCTGGGCGCAACATTCAGCGACGTCCGCGGGCTTGCCACCGCATAGTTCGTCACCGCCTGGTTGAGATTCGCATCCAGAGTCTGCGCATCCACTGCGGAGTTGATCCCCTGCCGCATCTGGTCCACGCTCCCGTAATAAGAAGACCTGGGGTTCAATGGTCCGCTGACATCGCCGCCCAAGCCGGAGGCATAGAACGGGGGCTGCGCCGGCGCAAACGGATTTCCTGCATCCAGTGCGGAATCGTCTCCGTACACATACGCTTCGCCGTGCAACTGGTTCGTCCCCGGCTTGCTCGATACCTGGATCACGCCATTCAGCGGTTCCGTATCGTTCTCCGCCGAGTATGGATTCTGATTGATGCGTATCTCCCGAATGCTATCGCGCGCAGGCAGCTTGGTCCCAGAGAACCCGTCTACACTCAGCGCGGCCGCCATGTTTCCTGCCAGGCCGCGCAGTTCATCCAGCAGCGCCGTCGGGTCCAGCGGCATCTCGGCCACCTCGCGCGCGCCCAGCACCAGCGCGCTTCCGCTCCGGTTGTCGCTCTGGGCCGCATCGTCCGGCACTTCAATCCGCTCTACCTTCACTTCAATCTTCAGCCGGACGTCCACCGTGTGCTGTTGCAGCCCCGCCTCATCCAACTCCTCCGCTCCCGCGCTCACCCGCACCGGCGCGCTCTCGAACCGCGCAAACCCCGCCGCGTTCACTGTCACCACATAGGTCCCTGCATGCACAAGAATCCGGTATGCACCAGTTGGTCCGCTCTCCGTGCCACTCACCGCGGTGGCCGGACCGTCAATACTCCTCAGCGTAATCTGCGCGCCAGGAACCACCGCGCCCGAAGGGTCGGTCACCACGCCCACGATTGCTGCCAGTGGCTTTACCGGCTGTGCCTGCGCCTGCCAGCCCCCGCACCCCAGCAGAATCGCACCCACGAGCTTCACCCAGCGCGGCCTGTATCCCTGCGCTTTGCCATCCAGTATCGCTATCTCGCCATCTGTCGCCACTGCGATCTCGCCCTGCATCGTGCCTGCTTCGCAACTCGACATAAGTCTTTGCCCACCAGAATCCGCCTGGTGGAGTGGGAACCCCAATGAAATCAATCGGGAGTCACCCATAGAGTATGGTCCACAACCGCCGCGTAACACTCCCCCGAACGCACCACCTACCCCCTCCCTGAAAGTCCCTATTGCATAGGTACTTTCGATTTAAGCCACGTCTTCGAAGGCACTTACGGCGTGGTGATCGTCCACAGATCCTGGTCGTCGCGGACAAACGCGCCGGTAGCCACTCCACTCGCTCCTGTTGCCATCAAGTCCTGCCCTGTCTGCTTGTTTTGGATGCGGTATCCACCGTCCGTAAACTCATCCAGCCGCCACATCTGTCCATCCGTTCCATTGTACGGAGCCAGTGCTACCGTCCCCGCTCCCGCCACCTCAATGGCATCGCCCGTCCCTGCGTCCACCACCTTGTAGAAGCCACCGCCCGCCGGCGCGATGGTCCACTTCTGGTTGTCCAGGGCCAGGTAGCGGGCCACCCGCAGCATGGGCGGCCCCAGTGGTGCTGGCGCCATAGCCACGGCTGGCGTCGCGGGCGCACTCCCGGCTGTCGCAGCCGGAGACGGTGCCGTCGGGGTATGCTCCTCCAGCGTGTTCTCCGTCTGTCGTGACAGAATCTGGTATACCCCGCTTGTCAGGTTGTCTCCGGCCACCGGCCACCCGTCTGTCGACCACAGCAGCGGCCGGATATCCAGCACGCTTCGCCCGTCGCGGGCCATGTCCGCCTCATAGTGAATGCTGAACCGCTCCGGACCGCCCTCGCTGCCGTCGGGGCTGGCGTCGTAGTCCAGCACGCGCCCGAAATGCCCCGGCCCAATCCGGTGGTCATGCGCCGCCAGAAACAGCGACCCCGCGCCATTCGTCATGGGATCGCCGTGTTTGTCCAAATATGGCCCCGTAATCGCCTTGGCCCGGCCCACGCGGATGTTGTATTCGCTGTCCTTCCCCTTGCAGCAGCTCCCGTGGTTCACAAACAGGTAGTAGTAGCCGTCATGCCAGATAATGTCGCTGGCCTCGCTCTGGTTGGCGATGATCGTTACCGGCGACTTCAGCGCAATCCGCTGCCCCGTCTTCGGGTCCAGCTGCACCAGGTCGATGGTCCCGTGGTACGAGCCATAGCACAGCCACAGCGTGCCATCGGGCGCATGGATCACCCCCGGATCGATCGCGTTCAGGTCCTCGACACCGTCCGAGCTGGCTACCACGCCGCCGTCCACCCACTTGTACGCCGGGTCCTTCGGGTCCAGCACCGTATTCGACATCATCGCCACTGCCGACTGGAACGACATCCACGCAGACACCGCGTAGTACAGGTAAAACTTGCCGTCCACTCGCACAATGTCCGGCGCCCACACCCCCGCGCCGTCGTTCTTCGGCGAGAGCGCATGCACCTCGTCCGGAATCTTCTCGAATGCACTACCCTCGCGCGTCCACGTCTCCCCGTCCGGCGATGAGAGGAACGATGCGCCCCGTCCCGTCGTGTAGAAATAGTACTTGCCATGGAACCGCACCACCGTCGACGGGTCGTGCACCCCGGGCATGCCCAGCACAGGCACTCCGATCGCCGGGCCAAACCCTCGCCGCGGCGCGGTCCCCGCGGCCACCGGCTGCGGCGCTGCTTGTGCCGATGGTGCCGTTGCCGCGGCAGGTGTTGTTGTCTGCGCGAGCCCCTGCGCTGCCATCCATGCGGCTGCAATCGCAATCCCCGCCAATCTGCGCACTTCTGTCATCCGCACATCTGCTCCTCGTCGCTGCACTGCAGCCGCCAAATTCCCAGCGCCACCAGCATACCTCTCCGTCCGCACGCGAGGGCACCGTGGCCCCAACGGCGCCGACGTCACAACAGCCATGCCTCGGCATTCTCTTTGCAGTCCGGCCATGTGACTGGAGACAACAAAGGCACCCCCGAAAGGGTGCCTTCTATCGCTTAAGCGTGAACCGGAATTAGACGCTGAAGCTCGACCCGCATCCGCAGGTGCTCTTCACCGCGGCGTTCTCGAACTTGAAGCCAGCTGCCTCCAGCGTCTCCACGTAGTCCACCGTGCAGTCCTTCAGGTACATCGCGGAGGTAGCGTCCAGAAACACCTTCAGGTCGCCGAAGTTGAAGACCTTGTCCATCATGCCGCTCTGATTTTCGAACGACATCGAATACTGGAAGCCGG
>Ga0302197_10000187_pt1 | contig 60708 bp, 50 predicted proteins | sample II_Bog_N2_1_FD_193526 | JGI IMG/M metagenome (GOLD analysis project Ga0302197, IMG submission 193526) | Peat permafrost microbial communities from Stordalen Mire near Abisko, Sweden - II_Bog_N2_1 | ecosystem: Environmental > Terrestrial > Soil > Wetlands > Peat | place: Sweden: Abisko... | reverse complement strand
TCGCCGACCAAGGCTTGGACCTCGGCAAAACTACGCCGCCTGTGAATCGCTCCCACTTCGCTCATAGCTCCAGTGCAACACTAAACGCGGAGCAAGAACAGGGTGCGTTGCTCAGACGGATACGATAGAGTGGCCCCCAGACGATCACAACCTGCGCAGCGATCACGAGTAAGGCGATGAGTGTTGACGCCACCCAATGTTTTCTCATCGCGTCGAGACCCCACACAAGCCCGACCGCAATGAGCGTGAATAGGGCAACGAAAATTGACTCGCCCAACGAAACAAGCCAGCCCGGGCCATTTGTCCCGTAATACCTCGTAAGGGACTCAAATGCTCTACCGAGCAGGCTGACCAAATGTCCTCTCCATTCCATCGGATAGATAGACCACCACACTAGACATCCCACGGCACACAGAGTGCATAACACTGTGAGCAGATGGCGGAGCGGTCCAGAGATTTTATGCATGCCCTATTGTCCGCCCGCTGTTATTTGGAGGCAAGAGTTTAGTTGGGACGGTAAGGTCGGGAAAAATCGCAATACTACGAAACATGAAGTGCGCGTCAAATGCGTAATTGTCCCAAAGGTCCTAAAGTTCGGCGGCCATTTGGGCGAGTTTGGCGATGGTGTTCATGTTGCGGGCGGTGCCGTGTTTTAGGGCGGGGATGATGAGTCGGGACTGGCCCTGGCCGTCGGGGTAGTAGACGTAGATTTCGCGGAGGCCGAGGCGGAGCTCTTCTTTGGTTTGGTTCTTGAGGTTCAAGTGGGCGTCGGCGGCGGGGGGTGCGTCGAGGAAGATGGCCATGGTGCGGTCGGGCGGGGTGTGGGGGAATGGATTGGCGGCGAGGACGGCGGCGATTTCAGGGGCGGTGCGGACGAGAACGCCGACAGGGCGGCCCATCCGTTTGGTGAGGGCGGCTTCGAGGATGGACTTGACGGCGGATTCGGACTTGCGGGATTGAAGGACGACGTTGCCGCTGGCGATCCAGGTGCGGACGGATTGAAAGCCGAGGTCCTCGCAGATGGTGGTGAGTTCGGTCATGGGAAGGCCGCGGGTTCCCATCAGGTTGAGTGCGCGGAGTAGGGCGATGTAGGCGGGCATGGAAGTGGTCTCCCCAAGTCTAGAGTGTTCTCTCAATTCTCTGAAGGCTGCTCGACGTGTTCGATGACAAGGACCTCGACTGGCTCTTTGGCCGATTCAAGTTTCAGCCCGAGCTGTTCCCTTAGCGCGGTGAAAATCGAGGCCCCGGTTGGATCGATTGTGGCGCCAGAACCCGGGGAGCCTTCCGGCATGTCGGCGGTCCATTTCAGTTGTAAATCAAATCCTCCAGTGAGCCCTGTTCTGTCGACGATGGGTCTGTCGAGCCCGGATCGAGATAAGGTAGCGGCCAGCTTTCCAACGGTTACGCCATTCCCCTCAAGCGTCCAGTTAAGCCCGTCGCCTGTGAGCCGGGGAAAGTCACAATAGGTTGGGCGGGGTGCGTCTTGAGCGGCGAGCGGGGGCGGCGCATCCATGGCATACGGAGTGCAATTGCCTTCCCTGGACGGATGCATTTTGACGCCGCCCTTGTCGACGGTCAGGTCATAGGCGGGTCGCTCCATTAGCTCACGATGAACCTTCAGATGGAACCTCTCCTCAAGAAGCGCCCGCAGCATTGGACCCTCCACCTGTTTCACAGTTGCGTCGGTCGCCGATGTGGCCTGGATATCGAAGTGGTCGGATTCCATCCAGGACTGAACACCCGAAACCTGGTTTCTCGGAACATCGTAGGCAAAGAGGATGATCTGTTTGAGCGAGAAGTTTTGCATGACAAGCCTGCCCTGAAAGGCTTGAACGAATGCCTTGTTGTCAGTGCTTGAGTGGGGCCTGATGGAAGCTACTTCGAATTCGGAGCGCGGGGCTGGCTGTTGCGATTGGCAGAAGGCGGAAGCGGTCGCCGCAACGGCGATCAGCGAGAGTATTCGACCGAAGGCGTTATTGGCCTGCATCTATTTTCGCTCTGCCGCTGCTGCGGCGGCTTTCTGGGCGCGGCGGTTCTCGATCTTGCGGAGGGTCTCGCGGAGACGCTTGGACTTGGTGGGAGCGAGGGTGTCTTCGACGGCCTTGCGATAGCCGCCGAGGTAGATGGCATAGAGGGTTGCGAGCGAGCAGCCGATGCCCCATAGGAAGCCGAGACAGAGTCCGAGGATTGCGGCGGGGCCGAAGTCGGTCATAGGTAGGGTCTCGGGTCTAGGGTCTAGGGTGGCGGGTCTTGGGTGGCGGGGCTTGGGTGTGGGGTGGGCTAAATGCATTCGACAAGATCAGAGTAGACCTTCAATTGCGAATCGGCGGTGAGTAGGCGCATGTGCTCGGAGACTGCTTGCGCGATGAGGAGGCGGTCGAAGGGGTCGCGGTGGTGGAGAGGGAGGGAGGACACTGCCATGGCGTGCTGCCGTGATATCTGCAGCTCGGAAATGCCCGCAAGGTCGAGCAAGCTAACGAGTCGCCCGATGTCCATTCGCAACTTGCCAAGACCTATTTTGATGGAGAGTTCCCAGATGCTTGCCGTTGAAGCAAATACCTGGGACTCAGCCGCGATTATCGATTTCACGGGTGGGGTCAGGAGCGGGTTATCGTCCATGAGCCAGACAAGAATGTGCGAATCGAGCAGGATGCTCACGATCGGTCTTTCCTCATTGCACTTTCGGCGGGTTCAGCGACACTCTGCGTGGCTTTTTCCGGCGGAAAGATTGGGCCATCCTCGAAATCGGCAAGAACTTCATCAGGAAGCGGTGCGTCGAAATCGTCTGCAATCCAGATCTGGCCCTTCATGAGTCCGAAGCGGATGGGCTTTTTAACCGGGACGAGCGGAGCGATGCGGGCGACGGGCTTGCCGTTGCGGGCGAGGATGGTCTCGTGGCCCTGCTCGGCGAGGGCGACGAGCTTGGAGAGGTTGGTTTTGGCTTCGAAGATGTTGACAGTGGTTTCCATGCGATCCTCGACTTAGCTAAGTCTAGCTTAGCACCGGGGGCTCTTCCCAGCAACTACGAAGTGTCGGCCACGACTAGACTTCGCCTGTCAGAAGCCACAGCGCGGCGGGCCCGGTCTCGCAGGAACCGTCTCTCGTTCGAGTTCCAGTTCCAATCGCCCACGAATGCACCAACCAATATCCACCACACTGCGCTGAACACCGCGGAAGGCCAGACCTGTTTGTGGTCAGCGATGTCGAAAAGTAGATTGAACAGGAATAGTGCTCCGCCGTAGAGAAGCACACCATTCAATAAAACCCAGCGGAGCTCTCCACGCTTCCTTGTGACTTCCCATTTTTTCTCGTCCCAATTCCAACTAAAGTGCGTGATCATTGTTGGCTCCAACGTTCTTCGAGGCGGAAAACTACACGGCCACGGTGAAGGTGTCTTCGGTGCGTGTGACGGCGTGGTAGAGGGTGTCGCGCTCGACGGGGACGCGGCCGGCCTCGGTGATGAGGCGGCAGAGGTCTTTGCGGGTCATGCCCTGCGGGGTGGTTGCGCCGGCGTCGTGGTAGATTTTTTCTTCGATGACGGTGCCGTCGAGGTCGTCGGCGCCGAAGCGGAGGGCGATCTGCGCGATCTTGGGCGTGAGCATCTGCCAGTAGGCCTTGATGTGGGGGAAGTTGTCGAGCAGCAGGCGGCTGACGGCGATCTGACGAATGTCGGTGAGGCCGGTGGTGACGGGCAGGTGATCGAGCGGGGTGTTCTCAGGGTGGAAGGCCAGGGGGATGAAGGTCTGGAAGCCGCCGGTCTCGTCCTGGACCTCGCGGAGCTTGAGAAGGTGGTCGACGCGGTCTTCGTCGTTCTCAATGTGGCCGTAGAGCATGGTTGCATTGGAGCGGAAGCCGAGTTTGTGGGCGAGGCGCGCGGTCTCGAGCCATTCGCTGCCGTCGATCTTGTGATCGCAGATGATGGAGCGGACGCGGGGGGCGAAGATCTCTGCGCCGCCACCGGGCATGGAGTCGACACCGGCGTCGCGGAGCTTGATGAGGGTTTGCTCGATGGTGAGGTGGGCACGGCGGGCGAAGAAGGCCACCTCGACCATGGTGAAGGCCTTGATGTGGACCTTGGGAAAACGAACCTTCAGGCCGCGGACGAGATCGAGGAAGTACTCGAGGGGCAGGTCGGGATGGAGGCCGCCGACGATGTGGAACTCGGTTACGGCTTCAGAGTAGCCTGAGGCTGCGGTTTCGTAGGCCTCTTCGAGGGCCATGGTGTAGCCGAGTGGGTCGCCCTTTTTGCGGCCAAAGGCGCAGAGCTTGCAGGCGGCGACGCAAACGTTGGTGGGGTTAATGTGGCGATTGACGTTGAAGTAAGTGATGTCGCCGTGGAGGCGCTCGCGGACGAAGTTGGCCAGCCAGCCGACGGCAAGGACGTCGGAGGAACCGTAGAGGACCAGACCGTCGGCGAAGTCGAGGCGCTGACCGGCGAGGACCTTGGCGGCGATTGGCTCGAGGCGTGGGTCGTGGGTTCGAAAGGCGGCGGCGGCGTGGGCGTCCCCGTTTGAGGTGGGCATATAGAGATGATACCGAATTTGCGGTCCTTGGTTTGCTTTTTGACCCGCGCTTCGATTCCCTACACTCCAATGCGCCGGCCCATCTGCGTGGTTGGGCTTCGGTGATTGGACTCAATTTTGCTCTTATACGAGATTTGTCGTTGACATACGATAACTATCGTAGTACGTTTTTCCAATGACGCGAAGAACACCAGAGTCCAAGCCGGTTCCGCTTCCAACTGAGGCGGAGCTGGAGATTCTCAGCATCTTGTGGGCAACCGGTCCGGGGACGGTGCGTGAGGTCCACAATGCATTAAAGAAGAAACAAATCGGCTATACAACCGTCTTGAAACAAATGCAGGTGATGGTTGAAAAGGGGCTGCTGGCGCGGAGCGAACGATTTCGATCGCATGTGTACGAGGCACGGCTGCCAAAGCTCGAAACACAGATGCAACTGACACGAAATCTTCTTCACCGGGCATTCGAGGGTTCTGCCAAGAGCCTGGTTCTGGGCGCCCTTTCGTCTCAGCGTGTGTCGCACGAGGAGCTCGCAGAGATACGGCGGATGCTCGACGAATTTGAACGGAAGGTGCAATGATGATGGTCGCTCAGCTCTACGGACACCCTCTTTTTCACGCTCTCGGCTGGAGTCTTCTGCATTTCTGCTGGCAGGGCACATTGGTGGCGATGCTTCTTGCGATCGCCCTGGGTATATTGCGTGGCCGGTCGCCAAGAATACGCTATGCGGCCTGTTGTTTTGCTTTGGGCCTGATGGCCGCGCTGCCGGTTATCACGTTTGCGAGATTAGCTTCAAATTCAGGTGTAATTGAAAAAGCTGAAATGGTCTCTCAGGATCATGAGACGACTTTTCCAACGCAGACAACCGGATTCACGCATGCGGAGCCCTGGCTGCGACGGATATCGACTGCGATTGATAGTTCACTGCCGATTGTCACACTGGTGTGGATCTTGGGCGTGATCCTTCTATTGGGTTGGTTGAATGTCGGGATCGTCATCACGGGGAGGATGAAATCGTTTGCGGCGCAACCCGCTCCTCACGAGCTGCAACTGGTGCTGAAGGATCTAATACGACGATTGAAGGTGACGCAAGCGGTGCGGCTGGTCCACTCTGCGATGGTGCAGGTTCCCACCGTGATCGGATGGCTACGCCCTGTCATCCTGATTCCCGCCGGCTGCATGGCGGGCTTGTCCGCGGCGCAAGTAGGGGCTTTGATTGCCCACGAATTAGCGCATGTGCGGCGGCACGATTATCTCGTCAACCTTTTTCAGTCTTTGGTTGAGGCTTTGCTCTTTTATCACCCTTGCGTCTGGTGGGTTTCGAAGCAGATTCGCAACGAACGCGAACACTGCTGCGACGATCTAGCGGTGGCCGTCTGCGGGGATCCCCTATCGTATGCAAAGGCTCTGTCGTTTGTGGAAGAGAGGCGATTCTCAATTTCTGCGGTTGCTGTTGGTTTGGATGGAGGAGTTTTGACAATGAGAATTAGACGTTTGCTTGGTTCGAAAGAGGGCCCGGCGGTTTCTCGAGTGGCAGCTTTAACGATGTTGACTTTCGCGCTTGTAACGACAGGATTCTGCATTGCCGTGGTCGCCCACGCCCAGGCAGTCGACGCCGACAAGCAAGTTGCCAAGAACGGCGCCAGCGCGTCGGAACTATCGGGGCCTTACCGTCAGTGGCTGGATGAGGATGTCCGCTGGATCATCAGTCCGGAAGAGCGTGCGGCGTATATGCGGTTGCCGGACAATGCTGAGCGCCTGGAGTTTATCAAGCAATTCTGGGATCGGCGCAACCCAAAGCCTGGTAGCGCGGAGAACACGATTAAAGAGGAACATTATCGCCGCATCGCCTACGCCAATGTTCATTTTGCGGCGGGTAAGGCTGGATGGATGACGGATCGCGGCCGAATTTACATAGTGAATGGGCGGCCGGATTCAATTGACTCCCATCCCACCGGCGGTCTCGGCGAAACGAAGCCTTACGAGGTGTGGGAATACGGCCAAACGCAGATGAAGTTTGTGGATCGCTGCGCCTGCGGCGACTATGAGTTGGAGGCTCCGGCGAAATAGCGGGCTATCCAGGGCCGCGAGTGTGAATATCCTTGGATGGCGACCAAGGGCAACCACAGGTCCTTCTGCTTCGGTCGCTGCGGCGGACTTCGCTACTGATGTGTGGGGCTTCGCCGCTCCCCTACGGGGCGCGAGGGTATTTTCATGCCGCGTTCCCAGGGTTTCACCCTGGGCTATTCTCGTAGCCTCCCTCCGGGAGGCACGGCTTTCATCCGCGGGCGCAACTCGGCACAGCGGGTAAGGATGCTCTGGGTGACAGACTTATTTTCGTCCACTCGCCTTTGGTTCGACGATGACGCCGTCGAAGACTGAGGCGGCGATGAGGTGGCCATCGGCGAAGCGGACGAGGGCGACTTTGTAGCCGGTATTGAACCACTTCCAACTGAGGTTTTTGGGGTCGATGGAGTAGATCTGCTCGCTGCGGCGGGAGCTGGCGAGGATGCGCCCGGCAGCGGCGTCGAGGCTGAGATCGTCGGCCTCGCGGAAGGGCAGGCGCTCGATCCAGAGCCAGGTTTTGCCCAGGTCGTGAGTGAAGTAGACGCCTTCGCGCGCGCCTAGCCAGAGGGTTCCATCGGGAGCGAAGAGCACGCAGTGGATGCTCGTGAGCATGGTGGGGATGGACATGAGCTTCCAGGTTTGTCCAGCGTCGAGGGAGAGGACGACCCCCTCGGAACGTGCGGCGGCCATCTGCGTGCCGTGGACGGCGACGGAGAGAAATTCGCCGGGGCCCATGACCGGGCCACCCTGCCATGTGGCGCCTTTGTCGTGGCTGGTGAGCAGGCCGTAAGCGGTAGAGGCGAGCCAGACGTCGGTGGAGACGTCGAGGGCGGTGACGCGGCTTTCGAGTTGAATCACCGGGGCATCGACCTGCTTTTGAATGTGGATGCGCTTGCCGGCGTGGGTCACGATGGAGGTTTTCAGCATCGTATTGGCGATGACGTTGCGAGGCTGCCAGGAGGCAGAGGCGTCGGTAGTGGCGGGCTGAAGGGCAAAGATGCCGTGGCCGGTGCCGGCGACGATGGTGGCTGGGATTGGAGTTCCATCTTCAGCCTGGGATGGCGCGGTCTGTGAAAGGGCGAAGACGTCGCGACCTTCGAGGCCAGACTCAACCTGGGCCCACGAGGCTCCGCCGTTGGAAGAAGTGAATACGCCGCCGAAGCTCTTGTCGTTGACGACGCCGGCGTAGAGACGATCAGGGTTGTCGCGATCGACGAGGAGGGCCTCGACCTCGCGGCCGGAGAAGCCGGTGTTGGAAGAAGCGAAGGTGACGCCGGCGTCGTCGCTGGCCTGGACGCCGCCGCGGTCTGTGGCGAGGAGGACGTGCTTTGGATCGGTGGGGTCGACGAAGACGTCGTTGACGATGACATCGTCCGCGGTCATCGGCTTGAAGTTGCGGCCGCCGTCTTCAGTCTTATACAGGCCCTCGGTGGTTCCGGCATAGACGACTTCGCGGTTGGAAGGATCCTGGATGAGGACGCGAGTGCGGCGCGCGGTGGACGGGATGCCCTGGATCTTGTGGAAGAGGCTGCCGGCGTTTTCGCTCTTGTAGATGCCGCTGCATGCGCTGAGGAAGACGGTGCGCGGGCGCTCAGGGTCAATGATGATGGAGAAGACGTCGGAGTCTTCGATGACGCCATCCTTGATGTTCTTCCAGTTTTTGCCGCCGTCTTCGGTCTTCCAAGGCAGGTGCCAGGTTCCTGCGTAGACGATGTCGGGGTCGGTAGGGTCGACGGCAAGCGACTCGACCTCGTGAATCTCTTTGCTGGCGGGCGGGCTGATGAGTTCCCAATCAGCGCCGGCGTTGGTGGAGCGATAGACGCCGAGGAGAGTTCCAGCAAAGAGAACCTTTGGGTCAGAAGGCGCCTGGGCAAAGGAGAAGATCGACTGGCCTTTGAGAGCCGGGACAGGCTGCCATTGCACGCCGCCGTCGGGGCTGCTCCAGAGGCCGCCGTCGGGCTTGTCCGGCTTCCAGCCCGAAGCCCAGACGCGCTCAGGATTGGCAGCGTCAACGAGGATGTTGTCGACGACGAGGTCTTCAGTGGGGTCGAGGAGCGCGAGGCGATGCCAGGTGACGCCCTTGTCGAAGGATTCGTAGATCCAGCCGTGGGTGGTGCCGAGGTAGATGTGGCTTGGGGATCCGGGCACCGAGGCGAAGGAACGTGCGTCGCCGCCGTCTGGACCGACTGCGCTCCACTTGGCTTGCGCAGATAGGTGAGACGCGAGGAGTGCGGCAGCAAAAAAGAGGGCAGCGGCGGGCACGAGGCGGGAATGGTAGCTTCCCACCCTAGCCACAAAACCAAGAACGTGGCGAGGATGGGGCACCCGCAGGAAAGTGAGATAGGTCCGCAAGCGGATCATTCGAACGGAAAGCTCCATGAAACAGATGAGACCGGCAGAAGTGCCGCAAAAAGCGAAAGAGGCTGACCGGGGCTTCCCGGTCAGCCTCAAACGAAAAAGGAGGAATCGTTCAGCCTTTGGAACGTCAAGCCTTCCGGGAAGGAAGGCTTGAAGCACCGGTGAGTTGCCCAGCAGCGTGCTACTGCTTAGTGGTCGGTGAAGGAGCCGGGGGCTTTACCGAGCCGACCTTTGGGACATGCTTGCCGTGATGGCGCTGGGGAAGCGGCTTGCGGACGATCGGCTTTACCATGGTTTCGTCCACAGGAGTGGTGCCGTGGACATCGTTGGTGAAGGTAGCGCCAGAAGGCACGAGGTAGGTTTCAACCGTTTGCGCATCCGCCGTACCGGTAGCGACGCTGATGCGGGTAGCATCAATGCCCTTATCGGTGACCAGGTATTCCTTGGCGTTAACACCGCGGAGAGCTGCAGAGTCTTCAACCTTAAGCTTCGACCTCTTGTGCTTCTGGACGTATGCCTCTTGCTTGGCGGTTGCTTCCTTTTCCTTGGCATCGGACTCGCCCACAACCACGGCCGTTGCATTGGCCGTATTCTGCAGGTCAAGAGCCACCTGATCGAGGCAGGCCTTGGCTTCGTTGTCGACGCGGGTCGGGCGCTTCTTATCCTTGTCGAAGGACACGGTGCAAAGCGCCTGAGTGGGCGGCGGCGGCGGGATGTACGGAGCAAGGATGGTCACGCCGGTTTGGGCCGTGACGGTGTGTCCCTTGTCGTCGCTGACACTGCAAGTGATGCCGACTGCGCCAGTGGGCGCGCCGGAGGAGTTGTAGGCGGCGGTGGAACCGCTGCCGGAGATGGAGCCGGCAGTCGCCGAGTAAGAGTAGGTGAGCGGACGATTCTGCGGGCTGACGGCCACGGCAGTAACGGTGCTTGTGTCGTTGGGCTTGAGGGTGGTCGGGTCAGCCGAGCAACTGAGTGTCGGCGGCTCGTATTCCCTGACGGTGAAGCTTGCTGAGCAGGTGGCAACGTCTCCGGCTCCGATGCCGCCGCCGCCGCAATGGTCGCAAAGGGCTGCCAGGCCATGCCTGGCCGGCTTGGACTCGACGATCGTGGCCTTGACGGTGTAGTTGCCCGGAGCGAGCGAGCCGGTTGCAACCGTAGCTGTGTTCCCGTTGCCGGTTACGCCGGTTCCCGACCAGGTGTAGCTGGCGGAGTCCTTCGGATTCAGGCTGCCGGCGGTTGCCGTGATGCTCATCGGGTCGCCGGGGAAGATCGCGGCGGTGGTGCTGGCGGCGCAAGTGAGGGTCACCGGAGGAGGTGGCTCAACCGAACCGAAGTGGAAGACCAGGCCATCGCTCAAGCGATACTCGTTGAAGTTTCCATGGCCGTTGACGCCGAAGTTCACATGGCTGTACTGATAGTCGGCCTGGATGAAGCGCCAGGAGACGAACTGATTGATGCGGAAATCAACTCCGCCGCCCACCGAAAACAGAGCACCGATGTTTCCCTGCTGGTAGGGGCCGCCGACATGCTGGAAGCCGAACCCACCGTGAATAAAGGGAGTGTAGGAGCCCGCGGGAGCGCGATAGATAAGGCCAGTCTGGCCGCCCCACATGCCGTCGTTGTGCCCCTCGGTCCGGGGGTGGGTATCCATACTCCACTCCAGGCCGATGTTCTTGTTGAAGTAGCGGTCGACTGTACCGATCAGACCGAAGTCATTGCTTTGGAACTGGTGCCCATTCACCTCGGTCGATGGCGGCAGGTAGAGATAGCTATACCCCCCGAAAATGTCCCATCGCGAGTCGTTCTGCGTAGGCCCCTTGGCAGCGGGAGCAACCTGGGAAAACAGGACCGCAGGCATAGTAACCACCAAAGCCAGAATCAAAACCCGAAATGGAGTCCTGAGAAGACGAGAGTGCATGCGTTTTTCCTCCACAAAAAAGCTGAACCACCAGAAGACCTGGGTCCCGTTAGAAAATCAGTACCAATACCGAGCTGCCGGAGCGCCCCATTTGCTGCTCAACACGAAGCCCAGTTAGAACTTACAGCACTACTAAAAATACCATAGGCAGTTTAGGGCAGGAGACATTTTTTCAACAAGTTGCATTCTGGCGGCTTATTGAAGCCTTCCAGGCCCGTGAGATTACTTCGGTAATTCCAATTTGGAGTCACTGCGGTACTGCCTCGGCTTAGCCCACATTCAGCGTCTTGAGAAGGCTGCGCGGCTCGCGCTGGATCTTCTCTTGCAACAGGGTGATGGCATAGATGAGTTGCTCGGGCCGCGGTGGGCACCCGGGGACGTAAACATCGACGGGAATGACCTGATTTACACCCTGCAGGAGAGCGTAGTTGTTGAAAACGCCCCCAGAGGTGGCGCAGGCCCCCATGGAGATTACCCATTTCGGCTCGGGCATTTGATCGTAAAGACGGCGAATGACGGGCGCCATCTTGTTGGAGACGCGGCCCGCGACCACCATCAAGTCAGACTGGCGAGGAGAGGGCCGGAAGACCTCAGCGCCGAAGCGTGCAATGTCGAACCGGGAGGCGCCCATCGACATCATTTCGATGGCGCAACAGGCCAGGCCAAAAGTCATGGGCCAGACGGAGCTCTTGCGTATCCAGTTGACCGCGAAATCCATCGAGGTGAGGAAGACGCCTTCCTGTCCCTCGAAACCGTAGTTCACTTCCTGAAGTTTGACGCGGTTTTTCGCGCTTGAATCCAGCGCTCCGAATAGATACCGGTCTCGCTCTGCTGTTGCCGCCATGTTTTTACTATACCGCGAGGCGGGGATGGCTGCGAATGAGCGGCGGGACGAGGGCGTCAATCGACCATCGATCGGGGAACTCTCAGCGGCCGTTATGCGATTGCTGGGTGGTTATTTCCGAGTAGCCGGTTAGAACGAAGCCGCAGGCGCCGCGGTCGCTGCGGTATTGGCTGACGAGTAGTTTTGCGGCCGGGGTAGTGTGTGAGTCACAGGAGGTAACACACTGTGACTCGTCTTCGCAAAATGATGCTCGAAGAGCTTGAGCGTCGCAACTACTCTGCCGGCACGACGCGGCGTTATCTGCGTTTCGTCGAACGGTTCGCCCAACACTTCCACAAGTCGCCGGACAAGCTCGGTCCGGATCATCTGCGCAGCTACCAGGCCTATCTGCTCACGGAGCTCAAGCTCTGCCCGGGATCTGTCGAGAACCACGTGGCCGCACTGCGGTTCTTCTTCGTGCGCACGCTGCGTCGCCATGAGTTCCGCGAGTTCCTGCCCTATCCGAAGAGTCCGAGGAAGCTGCCCAGCATTCTCAGCCAGGAAGAAGTCGCACGGCTGATCGACGCCAGCACGAGTCTGTTTCAGCGCATGCTGCTGATGGTGCTTTACGGAACCGGCATGCGCCGCTCCGAACTCGCCCGGCTCAAGATCGATCACATCGACAGCCAGCGCATGATCATCCACGTTGTCGATGGCAAGGGACACAAGGATCGCGACCTGCCTCTGAGCCCGACCCTGCTCGAGAACCTGCGTGTCTACTGGCGACAGCTCAAGCCGCGCACCTATCTGTTCCCGTCACGGCTGCATCGCGACCACGAGCAGCCCATCACCGACAAGACCGTATGGCTGGCGTGCACCGAAGCAGCGAAGAAGGCCGGCATCCGCAAGAGAGTTTCGCCGCACCTGGTTCGCCACGCGTGGGCCACGCACTTGCTCGAAGCCGGCACCGACCTGCGCACCATCCAGCTTCTGCTCGGCCATGAGGACCTGGAGGTGACGGCCCGGTATCTGCACCTGTCCGCGCAGCACCTGCAGAAGGTCGCCAACCCCATCGAGGAACTGAAGCTCGCCAGCGTCGACCAGACTCGACCCCTCTACCACCGTCCGCGTTCATGAAGCGGCCGACCATCGAAGTGGCCGACATCGTCCGTCGCAGGGGCAAGCAGTTTCTGGAGCGCTTCAAGGCCGTTCTCAGCTATCAACAGCTGAAGGCATACCGGGCCGTGAAGCGTTGCCGTACTGCTGCCCTCGGCGGGCATCGGGATACGTGTGAGGACTGTACGTACGAAGCCCCCTTCTCTTACAACTCATGCCGATCCAGATGCTGTCCGAAGTGTCAGGCACAGGCCCGCAGGCGATGGCTCCAGATCCAGCAACGCGATCTGTTGAACACCAGCTACTTCCATGTTGTCTTCACCCTGCCCCACGAACTGAACCCGCTGGCACTGACCTCACGCAGGCCGCTGCTTGAACTGCTCTTCGATGCCAGTTCCCAGACCCTGCTCGAAGTGGCCGCCGATCCCAAGCGCCTCGGCGCAGAGATCGGCTTCCTCTCCATCCTGCACACATGGGGATCGAACCTGCTGCCCCATTACCATATCCACGCAGTCGTTCCCGGCGGCGGACTGTCAGCCGATCACCAGCGCTGGATCCATACCAGCCATCCGATGTTCCTCCTGCCGGTTCCCGTCCTGCGCACCGTCTTCCGTAAGAAGTTCCTCGCCGGACTCTGCCACCTCTACCGCAAGGGAGCGCTCAACCTCAGAGGTTCTGCTGCTGCTCTCGGCGATCCCCGCTTGTTCGAGCAACTGATCGAGAAGCTCGGCAACAAGAACTGGTACGTCCACGCCGAGCCGCCCTTCGGCGGCCCCGAACATGTGCTGCGCTACCTCGGCCGCTACACCCATCGCATGGCCATCAGCAATCACCGCATCACCGCCTTCGACGGGGAGCGCGTCAGCTTCCTCTGGCGCGATTATGCCCACGGCGGCAAGCAGCGCGTCATGACCCTCGACGCCGTGAACTTCCTCTGCCGCTTTTTCCTGCATGTGCTGCCAAAAGGTTTTGTGCGCATCCGCCGCTACGGCCTGCTGTCCAACCGCTTCCGCAAACAACTGCTGCCCTTGGCGCGCACACTGCTCGCCGAACAGGGACGCGAACCGCTGCCTCTCCCGCCGCTGCCCGATTGCGCTCCGTGGCACTGCCCCCGCTGCGGAAAGGCCATGCGCGTCGTCCAGCGCTTCACCACTGCAGAACTCTACTTCGCAGCCTTCGATTCCTCATGAACACCGTCGCCAACACGCTCCGACGGCTTGCTCCCTGCACGTCTCCGCTGCAGTGTGCGCATCGCGCTCGGAACAGCTTCATGGCTACGCTCAATCGCATCCTGAAGTCGCCACATGCAAGTCGGGCCGCCCTCAACTCAACGTCGTCCATCGTCAACGTCGAAAAACCCGCTCCACAGAATCACTCACCGGAAGTCCGGATCCTATTCAATATCCATAATCCCAGTCAGCATCACCGCGACCGCAGCGCCTGCGCCTTCCTTCTTACCTCCTAATCGAAAACGTCTCGCAAACACATCTCACCCTCCTCGCAGCTGTCGTGCGCGAGACGTTTACGATGTAGGCTAGCGGTCAACCGCCCGGAATCAGGCCAATCCGTGGACAGCTTGCCTACGTTTATCCTTTGCCAATCACGGATTGATATCGGAACAGTGCAAGATGTAGGACCTAGCACGAACCGAATCGGTGCCGACCACCTCGCGATAATGAACTGCAGAAGAATCGCGCATGAAGTGGAAGCTGACCGGGTGCGGTACATATGGGGTCAAGTCGGCGGAAATTCTATTCACGCGCCACCGGTGCGCGAGCTCATGCGGGGATAGCTTGGTCCACAGGGGCAGTTCCAGTCGAATTTCGCCAGTCACGTACTCACCCTCCTGACACTCCGGAGGGAGAATATCTACGGTGCTCGATTCGGCCTTCATGCCGAAGTCAAGAATGCAAGCGGCTTGTTCGGTATCATGCGAGACGTAGATGACTTCGCCAGTCACACGATAGGAGTTGTCTGCGTTCGGCGCTGCGGTCTTCGTTCTTTCCACAGCCCGTGTCAGCGCAGTTTCTGACCATAGGCTGATTGCGAACCAATCGAACACGTCACCAACGTGTCGCTCCGGCTCACCATCGTCGATGACCCAGCGAAAGTAGTGAAGGTTCCATTCGAGTTGAGTAGGCGAGTCCATTCAGGCTACTTAACGCTGTTGCGTTTCCTCAGTATCACACGCGTGCGCGATCCCATTCAGCCATCGTGGGCGTATCGTCGGCTATCCGGAAGTGATACCAATTTTAGTCTCTCAAAGGCAACCGCAGATCCTTCACTGCGTTCAGGATGACACTCTGGTGGGTAGGGGATGAAGGTGACGGACGGGCATCGTGGATGGATGGTCGCCGATTCGGACTTGTCGATTCGGACTTTACCTCGTGATGAATAGCTCCCAGGGCGTTGCTTCGGATTCTCCCCTGTAGCAGGTCGGAAATAAAAAGCACATAAGGAAACCGGAGGATTGCTTGCGTTATCCGCGCGTCTTGATGAAAATCAAAAGAACGCACCATGAAAACCCTCTTGTCTGCTAACCGGTCCTTCGCGGTTGGCTGCCCGGCATGAGCAGCGCCGATTCCTTCCATCGGTCACCCTGATGGATGCAGCTTAACCCTAATGCTGTTCAGTTGAGCAGAAGCGCGGGCGGGGACGCCCGCACGACAGCCGGCCAGGAGGCCGGCGCTACACTCCGCCGCGCGGATCGCACCTCTAGATAGCACCTCTAGCTGGAGGCTATTGAACCTAACCCCAGTTTCTCGTCCAGAATTCCTGACAATGGATTTCGCAGCACGGACGCTTTTTCGGAGCGGAAAGATCATGCGCAGTTTTAACTTGAAGCGATTTGTCCTGCCTGCCCTTATGGGATTCCCTGCCCTCGTGTTTGGCCAATCAGCAGTTGCGCCGTCGGCGTCGGCTCCGGCAACCCAGGCGCAGATTCAGGCGTTGCAACAACAGGTTGCGCAGGCGCAGAGTGCAGGCGACAACGCGTGGATGCTGGTGAGTGCGGCATTGGTGTTGCTGATGACCGGGCCGGGCCTTGCGCTTTTTTATGGCGGCCTGGTGAGGAAGAAGAACATCCTGGGCACGATGATGCAGAGCTTCGCCATGATGGGGCTGGTGACGGTGATCTGGGCGGTGTGCGGGTACTCGCTGGCCTTCGGGCACGGGAACGCGTTCATTGGCGGGTTTGAGCACCTGTTTCTGCGCGGGGTGACGCTGACGCCGAACATCGACTATGCGGCAACGATCCCCGAGCAGACCTACATGGTCTACCAGTTGATGTTTGCGATCATTACGCCGGCGCTGATCACGGGAGCGTTTGCCGAGCGGATGAAGTTCAGCGCGATGGCGGTGTTCCTGTCGCTTTGGTCGATCTTTGTGTACAGCCCGATGGCGCACATGGTCTGGGGCGTGGGCGGGTTTCTGAATCAGTCGGGCGGGCATGTTCCGAGCCTGGATTTTGCAGGCGGAACGGTGGTGCATGTGACGTCGGGGGTTTCGGCGCTGGTGACCTGTATTTACCTGGGCAGGCGCCAGGGCTATCCGCAGACGCCGATGCCGCCGCACTCGATGGTGCTGAGCTTTATTGGCGCGTGCCTGCTATGGGTGGGCTGGTTTGGGTTCAACGCAGGAAGCGCGCTGGCTGCAAGCCCGCTGGCGACGAGCGCATTCATCAATACGCACTTTGCGGCGGCGGCGGCGGCGATTGGCTGGACGGTGGCGGAGTGGATTCACAACGGCAAGCCGACGGCGCTGGGGGCGATCTCAGGAGCGGTTGCAGGGCTGGTGGCGATTACGCCGGCATCGGGGTATGTGCAGCCCTTCTCTGCCCTGCTTATAGGCGTTGTGGCGGGGGTTTTCTGTTCGTTCATGGTGTTTGCGGTGAAGAGCCGGCTGGGCTACGACGACTCGCTGGACGCGTTTGGCGTGCATGGAGCGGGCGGAACGCTGGGAGCGCTTTTGACCGGGCTGTTTGCCACGAAGGCGATTAACGCGGCTTTTGGCAAGGATGTTCCGACGGGAGCAATCGACGGACATTGGGGCCAGATCTGGAACCAGCTTGCCGGGGTGGGGATTGCGTGGAGCATCTCGATTGTGGGAACGCTTGTGCTGCTGGTGGTGGTGGACAAGGTGATCGGGCTCAGGGTATCGCCGGAGCATGAGGCTGTTGGTCTGGATCTATCGCAGCACGGTGAAGAAGGATACGACCTGAACTCATGAGCCGGTTGGGGGATCGCGCATGGTCACAATGGGGCAGGCGCGGGAACTGGCCGGGATATACGATTCGGGAGACACATTTTTTGATGTGAAAACTTTCGGCGGGAGCAGACAAACAACCCGCTCGGCCTGTTAGGCTGTCAAGCGAAGCAACCGTTAAAGAGGCAAACGCTTTATGCTCAAGATCGAAGCTGTTCTCCAGCCCTCGAAGCTGGACGCTGTCAAGGATGCGCTGCTGGAAGCAGGCATTGAAGGAATGACGATTCTGGAGGCTCGGGGGCATGGCCGCCAGAAGGGCCACACGGAGTTTTATCGCGGGCGTGAATACACGGTCGATCTTCTGCCCAAGGTGAAGATCGAGCTGGTGGTTCCAGACGAGTTGCGGGAGAAGGCGATCCAGGCCATTATTGGCGCGGCGCGCACGGGGCGCATTGGCGATGGCAAGATCTTCGTCAGCAAGCTGGAGGATGCGATCCGAATCCGCAATGATGAGCGCGGGGAGTCGGCGCTGTAGGCTACAGTCAGGCTGCCGGCTATACCACGAATGCTGCTATACCTCCAATCTGGGTTCGAGACCGGAGGTATCAAGGATTTCCTGCAATCGCTCAGTCCAAAATCGAATCCTGCTGCCTCACTTGATTGAGTTACGGGTTTCGCAGAAGTGCGCTACGATCTTGCCGCAGAGCATCAGTGGCGCCAGATCGGCCTCAAGAAAGACACGTTCATGAAACGGCTCGCGACCATCGCATTTGTCCTCCTTTGTATCCTTCCAGCTTGCAGTGCAATCGACTTACCCAAACCACCTGACGGCTTCACTTGGCAGGAGATTCCTGAGCTGAAGGCCGCGTTTCTGAAGCCGAATGGGTGGTTTTTCAGGCAGGAAAAGCAGAATGGGACACTCGCATTCTTCTTAACAAAAGAGGACTTGGACAAAAATGCCCAATTTGACACTGGCCTGACCGTCAATGTCTTTAAGCTCAAGAAGGATTCCGCGGTTGATAAGGGCAAAGCCTTGATCGACAGCATGGCCCAGCAGCATCATGTGGAAACGTGGGCTCGCACTTTCGGGCCATTTCAGGAGTTTGGTTGCGAGTTAAGGGACACGGATGCAACCGGCACGATCTTCATGCACGCCCTCACTGTTGCCAACCCGAAAACAAACACACTCTACTTGTTCATCTTTGAGAGCCCAATTGCCGGCTGGGATGAGGCCTGGAAGATCGGCAAGCAGATTCTGGATAACCTTGCCGTCGGCGACGAAGTGTAATTTCACGGAAGCCGATGCAGCATAGCTGGCGTTTAAAGTCGGGGGATCCCTGCCTGCGAAGCATTGCCTTTACGCCAGCAGGTTCAGGCCATGCTTCTCGACGATATTGAGCAGCTTGAGCGCTATCCTTCTGCGCTCGCGCAAGCAGGGTACATCGTCCGCAGACCGCCAGCGCAAGTTCCAGGCGCTCCGATTTAGTCCCATTTTCGACACTACAAATCGCGCATCCATTGCAATCGAAAGAGATCCGGGCAACCTTCTGGTTGATTCCGTGTTCGAACTGACCAGAGCAACTCGCACCCGATGTTATTGGGGGACTGGCCCGCTCGAAGCAAGATTGGCTTTATCGTGCAGGATCCACAATTCTGCTCCGGCGACTGCAAAGAGGGAACGGAGACAGGAAATGACGTCGCTCAAGAGCCTTTTGTCACTTATTGGAATCCTGACGATTACCGGCCTGTGCGGTTGCGGCCTTCAGGGGCTTCCAACCCAAACGCAGCCGACGAAGCCGATCAGCATCCTGTTTCTTCAGTCACCACCAACGGCCTTGGCCGTCAACGCTACGGCAAACATCTACGCCGTGGTAGAAAACAGTCCTTCGAACGCAGCGGTGAACTACACGATGAGTTGCGCCAGCGCCGCTGCCGGCGCCTGCGGTTCCTTCAGCCCCAGCGATGAGGGAGGCGCGATTGTTTACACTGCGCCAGCTGCTGTTCCCGCTGGCGGGACAGTGACGGTGACGGCTACTTCGGCGGTCGATTCATCCGCGTTGATCTCAGGCGTCATCACCATCACAGCGCCCCTGCCGATTACTGTTTCCCTTGCAACCTTCCCGTCGGTGCCCGCTTCGTTGCAGGTGAACGCTACGGCGCCGGTGGGCGCGATCGTCAAGAACGATACTTCAGCCAATCCCCAGATCCAGTGGACAGTGATCTGCGGCAGCGCAGACTGCGGCTCATTCAACCCCACGACCACGGAGATTAATGGCGAAACCGCGTACACAGCGCCCTCCGCGATTCCGCCCGGCAACATCGTTACCGTAACCGCGACGTCGGTGACCGATCCGACCAAGTCTGCGTCGGCCAACATCACCATCATTGCTCAGGGTCCAACGCTTGCCAACGGGACCTATGTCTATCAGCTATCGGGGCCGGCTGGAGGGCCGGCTGGACAGAATGCCTACTTCGTCACGGGAGTGCTGGTAGCACTGAACGGGGCCATCACCGGCGGCGAACAGGACTCCGTCGACTACGCGATCGACGACAACGGCATTCTCTATCCATACGCCTTCTTGTCGGGCGAGGTTGGCAGCGGCAGTTATGGCACCACGCCGGATGGAAATCTTCAAATCACTCTTTTTGTCGAGGGCGCCCAGGAAACTCTCAACGGCACACTTGCCTCAGGTGGCAAGGGATTTGTAAGTCAGCTGTATGGATCGCTGGGCAGCGGGACGCTCGAACTGCAAACGAGCACGGCTGCACCCACGGGCGGATACGCATTTTCAATGTATGGCGGTGGGCAGTTCGGCGGTCAGATATGCCTCGGCGGCATACTCAACGTCGACAGCCCGGGCGGAATCTCGGGAGCCGGGAGCGTTTTCGATCTTCTCGGACAGGCCAACAGTGGAGGTTTTGCGGCAAGCACGGTGAGCGCACCGGACAAATTCGGCAAAGTTCAGTTTGTGCTGAATCCCGCCGGGGCCACTGCGTTGCCATTGCAGAATGTAACCGGATACATCGTCGACGCTACGCACATTCGCCTGATCTCTTCGCCGACCAACAGTTTCGGAAATTATCAGGGAGTGATGGGCGGACTCGCGCTGGGTCAGGGAGCGAACACCGGAAAGTTTGGCAACAGTTCGATCACGGGCAATACCTATGTGTTCGGAGCGTCTACGGTGATCCAGTATGGAACCTACGATGTGGCGGGAGCGGTTACAGCGAATGCCGATGGCTCACTCACCGGCGCACTGAACTGGAACGACGGGACCGGCAATGCCGCAACCCCACTGGCGGTGAACGGGACGTGGACGATCGACCCGACTGGCCGTGCAACGCTGACGAACCTGACCGATGGATCCGCGGCCAATCTGACCTACACCGACAGCCTTCATCTGTATCTGACCGGGGACGGCAACGCTCTGCTGATATCGAGCGAAGTCATCAATCCTTTTGTCGGACAGGCCTTCCAGCAGCAATCGAGCGCATTCACCGCAGCGTCGTTTAGCGGAACGTATGGTTTGAATGCCGCTCAAGGGGATATTCAGCCGAGCGGCGGATCGACCAACGTAGACGGCTCCGTTGCAGTGACCGCGAACGACAACACAGACACGCTGCTGGGATTCGCCGATTCCGGCACCGGAACAGGAAGCTTTGCGATCACGGGCAGCCTGAGCGCCACTTCGAACGGGGTGTTTCCGGGAACACTCACCGGCCTCGATGTGGCCTCACCTACCAAGGCAGACAGCTTCACCTTTTACCTGGTGGACAACACACGGGCCGTGGCTATCGAAACGGACAACAGCCAGTTGACGCTAGGGTATCTTGAGTTGCAGCAGTAGGCGGGAATATCGCATCCGGATTCTCGGTTCTCGTTGTTTCTATGGGGACGGGGGAAGTTGCTGAGGGCCGGGAGACCCTCAGGACAGCCGATCTGGAGATCGGCGCTACGAAGCTCCGGGAGATTTACGCCAGAACCTTCAGGCCGTGCTTTTCTACGATATCGAGCAGTTTGAGGGCCATGCCGCTGGGCTTTTTCGCGCCTGACTCCCACTTTTCAATGGTGGATTCGCTGGTGTTGAGATAGCGGGCGAAGACGGGCTGGCTGACATGCTGGCTCTCGCGAATGCGCTTGATGCGGCGTGGGGCCATGGGAGCGGGAGCGATCAGGCAGGACTCGTCGAATTCGCGCATGGTGGCCTTGTCGATGGTTCCGGCACGATACATGCCGGAAGCAGCACTGTAGACCGCTTCGAGTGCTTCACTTTTGTACTTCAGCTTCGTAGCCATCGCAGATCTCCACCAGTTCCTTGAGTTTCAATTCATTCGCAATATCGGCATTTGATTTCCGGGCGTAAAGCTCTGCCAACCGACGATATTTCACCAACTCATTGTGCTTGATATTCGCTTAATCCTTCTTTGCGAATAGATACGCGTATATCCAATACCGTCCGCCTTTGGCAACAATAATTGAGCGGTACAGGTTCTTCCCAAGCCGCTTCTTTTAGACTCCGCCGCCTAGGTCGTCGGCCTGGCCAAGCATTACCTGGCGAATCGACTTGCAGAGTTCTTCATCGTCAATCAGAGCTTTCCGGGCCGCCTTGGAAAACCAGGCTGTTTTGAAAACCCGGGCTGAATCCCTAGCCTCGTTTGGAACTGTCTTAGTGTAGCACCTGGTGCTATGGTTGTCCACTCTGCAACTCTTTCGAATAGAACGCTGTCCGCGCTCAGGCCCCAGAAAAGCACAGTCCACGACAGCTCATAAGTGCGTGGGATCACGGGCGTTTGCCGCACGGCGCTGCCGCACGGGGGGCAGCCGCGCGACCAAAAGTCCCCTGCGCCAGCGAAATCGATTATTCTGTTAATAATTCCTTACTGCTGCGGCAGGGCCACACCCAAACCCACATGAATCCAGTCGCTTTTGCGGTTGACGATCTTCGGGAGCAGTATATGCGGGAGATGGCGCTCGTCCGCCAGACCTGCGAACGCACCGGAGATGGCACGGCCGCGATCCGCCGCAGGTCGGCTGTGGTTGACCGCATCCTGATTGAAATGTGGCGCAGAGCCTTTGGCGGGCAGCCGACGCAGAACATCGCTCTGCTGGCCATGGGCGGCTATGGGCGCAAGGATCTGTTCCCCTACTCCGACATCGATGTGCTGTTTGCGTTTGCGGATGAAAAGACCGAGGAGCAGAACAAGGATGCGGTCCGGTTGATCATTCAGGGGATGTGGGATATCGGGCTGCGGGCAAGCCCGACGTCGCGGACGGTGAAGGAAGCCGGGCGGTTCGATCCGGACAACCTGGAGTTCACGCTGGCGACACTGGACAGGCGCTTTCTGGCGGGGCAGTTTCCGCTGTACCAGCAGTTGCACCAGACGGTGCTGCCTGGGCTGGTGCTGAGCGAGTGGAACACCATTACGCAGAAGTTGGGCGAGATTGCGCGCAACCGTCATGCGAAGTTTGGCAACACGATCTTCCACCTGGAGCCGAACCTGAAGGATTGTCCTGGCGGATTGCGCGACTATCACCTGGCGGTCTGGTTTGCGCTGCTCTTCCATCTGAAGGAGACCAAGGAGTGGCCGCGGCAGCGGGGCGGAGTATTCCAAAGCGCGCGTGGAGACGCGGAAGCGGCGTTCGACTTTCTTGCAGCAGCCCGATGTTTTCTGCACTTCAGGCATGGGCGCGACGACAACACTCTGGACTGGCAGTCGCAAGACGAAGCGGCGGCGAACTCGATTGGGCTGGAGACGCGAGGGACGGCCGACCCCAGCTACTGGATGCGAACCTATTACCGTCATGCGCGGGTGATCTATCGGCGCGCGGCGCTGCTGATGGAGCATTTGCCGGCGCCGGTGAGTTTCTACAAGCAATTTCGCAGGCGGCGGACTCCGATTGCGGGGACGGATTTTCTGCTGGACCAGGGACGCATCGACATTGCGCCGGGAGCGCAGTTCAACGACACGGCGGCGATTCTGAGGATCTTCACGCTGATGGCGACGCATGGATATTCTCTTTCGCAGGCCGCGGAAGACCGGATCACGGATGCGCTGCCGGCGCTGGCGATTCACATTCCCGAGGGGCCGTATTTGTGGAACGCGCTGCGCGAGGTGCTGCTTGGACCTCATGCCGCGCACGCGCTGCGCACCATGCATGCGCTGGGCGTGCTGGAGATGCTGATTCCCGAGTTTCACGGGATCGACGCACTGGTGATTCGCGACAGCTATCACCGCTACACGGTGGACGAACACACCTTCCTCTGCATCGACAACGTGCACGGGCTGCGGCAGCCGGCACACGATTACGAACAGCGACTGGCGCAGCTATTGCCGGAGATTGACCGGATGGATCTGTTCCTGCTGTCGCTGCTGCTGCACGACACGGGCAAGGCGCGACGAACGGGCGAGCACGCTGCACAGAGCGTGGAACTGGCCGATGCTTTTCTGGCCCGGCTGGACTTTGACGCGGAAGAACGCGAGTCGGTGCTCAAGCTGATCCGCCTGCATCTGGACATGTCGCAAGCGCTGCGGCGCGACATCTTCGACATTGAAAACGTGCGCGGATTCGCGGAGAAGATCGGCAACCCGCAACTGCTGAAGATGCTTACGATCATGACCTTTGCCGATATCAAGGCAGTGAACCCCGAGGCGCTGACGCCGTGGAAGGCCGAGAACCTTTGGCAGTTCTACATGTCGACGGCCAACTTCATGGATCGCTCGGTGGACGAGGTGAGGTATCACGCGGCGATCGATCCCACGCTTCTTAATCGCATCCGGTCGATGGTGCAGCCGACGCAGTACGACGAGTTGAAGGGGTTCCTTGAAGGGCTGCCGCAGCGGTATCTGCAGACGCGGCTGCCGGAACAGATTCGCAATCACTTCCAGATGGCTCTGAACCTTGAGAGAGATCCGGTGCAGTTGGATCTGCGGCCGAATCGTCAACTCTTCGACTTGACGGTGATTACACGCGACCGCACGCGGCTGTTTGCCGATGTGGCAGGGGCGCTGGCCGCGTGGGGCATGAACATTGTGAAGGCCGGCGCGTTCTCAAACGATGCCGGGGTGATTGTGGACAGCTTCCACTTCACCGACATTTACCACACGCTGGAGTTGAACCCGAGCGAGAAGGATCGGTTCCTGGCGAACATTCACGACGTTGTGGCGCAGAGGGTTTCAGTGGAGCAGTTGCTTGAAGCGCGCAGCCATATGAACCATTTGGGCAACTTCAAGTTGGAGGTATCGACGCGGCTTCAGTTTGACAGCGAGTCGTCGACCCACTCGACGCTGCTGCAAGTGGTGGCGCAGGACGTGCCGGGACTGCTGCGGCAGATTGCGCTGACGCTGAGTTCGCACAAATGCGACATCAAGGTAGCGCTGATTGACACCGAAGGCCAGACGGCGATCGACGTGTTCTATTTGACCAGCAAAGACGAGCTGACCAGCAAGGACGAAAAGCTGGCGGAAGAGACGCAAATGGAGCTGGCGACGGACCTGACGGCGGCGCTGGAAGCGATGCGGTAGGGCGGCGCAGCCGTGTGTGGGCCGCCGCTTGAGTCAAAATGGGTCCAATTTAACCAATTGCACAAGCAGTCATAACCCCTTTAACCATGAGGGATTTGAAGCGTTGCTGTGTGGCTCACCCTATGGTAAAACAGAACCCATGGACGCCGCGACGATCACCACACGCAAGTACACTGACTTCGACGAGATGAAGGCGGACGAGTATCGCTATTGGCAAAGCCGGCCCGCGCATGAACGGCTGGACGCGGTTGATGAAATGATCGAAATCGCTTATGCGCTCAAAGGGTGGGAGATCGAGCCTGATGTACCAAGATTACAAAGACCTTTTGTCCGCCTTCCAGTCCCATGGCGTTAAGTACCTCGTCGTAGGCGGCTTTGCGGTGATCTATCACTCGCAGCCCCGTTTTACGAAGGACATGGACCTTTTCATAAAGGCAGACCCGGATAATGCGCAAGCGACGTATGCCGCGCTTGCCGCGTTCGGCGCACCGCTTCAAGGCATTCGCCCGGAGGACTTCGCCGAGCGCGGCAGCTTTTTCCGCTTTGGACGTGACCCGAAAGGCTTCGATATTCTTCCCGACATACCCGGCGTCGATTTTGACGGCGCATGGGAACGCCGCGTTGAAACCGTGATTGATGCCGGCACTGGCCTCAAGGCGAATTTCATTTCCGCAGACGACCTCATAACCGCGAAACTTGCATCCGGTCGCATCCGCGACCTTGCCGATGTTGAGGACATCCGCGCGGCAATCGCAAGCCAACGCAGCGAGGGCACAAAAATAGAGCCTCCGGAACCGACCGGCCCCAATGAGTGAAGTTCCTTGTCAAAGTGGCTCTGATTGACACAGAGGGTGAGAGGGCGATCGACGTGTTCTACCTGACCAGCAAAGATGAGCTGACCAGCAGGGACGAAAAGCTGGCGGAAGAAACGCAAATGGAGCTGGCTACAGACCTGACGGCGGCGTTGGAAGCGATGCGGTAGAAGGCCTGGATAGCGTTCAGCGCGCGGCGAGTGCGGCTTCGCGGTCTTCCGATTCCCTATCTGAATCTACAGTCGAATCCAAGCCAAGAAACTGCTGGAAGACGTCGTTGGAGAGCAGGCGGCCTTGGGCGGTGAGGCGGACTGTCTTTGCGTCGGAGGTGAGCAGGCCTTCGTCGACGAGGCGAGTGATGGTGGGCATGGCCTGAGAGACGGGGTCGTGGCCAAACTCGCGGCGAAGCGAGGCGAGGTTGACGCCGGCGTTCATGCGGAGGCCGAGGAACCAGGCTTCTTCAAGCTGGCGGGCTGGGGAGAGCCAGGCGGTTTCGAAAGGCGCTGGGCCGTTGAGAAATTCGGTGAGATCGTCACCGACTGAAGTGCGCAGGATGTAGGGCGCGGTGGTGTCGGCGGCTTCGGGCACGACGTAGAGCATGGAGGATGCGTCGAGGCCGAGACCGAGATAGGGGCGGCGCTGCCAATAGCGGAGGTTGTGGCGCGACTGATGGCGCGGCCTGGAAAAATTGGATATTTCGTATTGCCGCAGGCCGGCTGAGGCGAGGCGGGCGATGGCGTGCTGGTACATGTCGGCGATGGCGTCGTCGGTGGGGACTTGGGCCGAGAAGTAGCGCGAACCGCCGGAGATCATCTCGCGGCCAAGGCGGGAGTCTTCGTCGACCTCGAGCATGTAGACGCTGGCGTGGGGGGTGGCGGCGTCGATGAGGACGTTGAGGGACTCGTCCCATGAAGCAGCGGTCTGGCCGGCAAGGCCGGCGATGAGATCGAGGTTGATGTTGGTGATTCCGGCGGCGCGAAGGCGGCGGAGGTCGTCCATGACGATGGCGCGCGAGTGGAGGCGGCCACTGACCTGGGCTTCGCGATCGATGAAGGACTGGACGCCGAGGCTGACGCGCTGGACGCCGCATTGAACAAGGGCTTGCAGCGTGTCGTCGGCGATCTGGCCGGGAGCACATTCGACGTTGATCTCGGCTGCGGGATCGAAGCCGAATTCGGCGTGCATGGCAGCAAACAGTTGCCGAATCAGGTCGGGACTGAGCAGGCTGGGCGTACCGCCGCCGAAGTAGACGGAATCAACGCGGCGCGGGAGATGAACGGCCATCTTCGCGGCCCAGGCGGGAGCAGCGCGCAGGTCTTCGATGACGCGGGCGACATAGCGCTCGTGATCTTTGGCTGGAAACACACCTGAGGCGAAGTTGCAGTAGGTGCACTTGGAGCGGCAGAACGGAATGGAGATGTAGAGGCCGAGCGTGTCGTTGGAGGTTGCAGCCATCAAGGACAATTGTTTCATGCATGGGGCGGTTCGCTGCGGACCTCGAGCCGCGTGCCAAAGTTTGGTACGGGTTAACGAGGATCTCCGCAAGAGGTTTCGCCGCGCCGGCTCCGGGGCGGGCGGGAATCGTTGTGCTCCCATCCCAGGGTTCCGCCGCGGTCCATCCTGGGCTATTTTCGTGGCCTCCCTACCGGGAGGCAAAGCGGTATCGTGCAAGAATTATGGAGGGGATTCGAACTTGAAAGCCTGGCCAGTCGTCGGCATATTCACGGTGCAATCGTTGCTTTTGCTGGCGCATTGGTTCATCTTTCACACGTGGATCTCATTTTGGGGTTCGTCGAATGCGGAAGCCACACTGGCGCTGCGAGCGGTGATGATTGCGTTGGCGCTTAGTTTTATTGTGGCGGCGCTGCTGAGTTTTCGATTTGCGAACCCGCTGGTGATTTTCATTTATCGGATCGCTGCCACCTGGCTTGGCTTCATGACGTTGTTCCTGGTCGCATCTTTCCTATGCTGGGCGGCGTGGTACGGAGTTCTGCTGGCAGGGATTGCGAACCCAGGGCGCCTGCGTGCGCCCATTGCCGTGGTTCTGTTTTCAGCGGCAGTGGCGGCAGGGATCTTGGGCATGGGCAATGCGCTTTGGGTGCGTGTAAAGCGCGTGACGGTGGAGCTACCCGGCCTGCCAACGGCGTGGAAGGGGCGCACGGCGCTGGTGTTGAGCGACATGCACCTGGGGCATATCAACCAATTGCGGTTTTGCAGAAAGATTGTGGCGCGCGCGGTGGAGTTGAAGCCGGACATTGTTTTCATGCCGGGGGATCTGTTTGATGGCGGCAGGATTGAAGCCGAGCGCATAGCGGCTCCGTTGAAGGCGCTGACGCCGGCTTACGGAAAGTACTTTTCCAGCGGCAACCACGACGAGTTTGGGAATATGGCAGTGTACGCCGAGGTGCTGGCTGGGATTGGGTTTCGGGTGCTCGAAAACGAGAGAGTGGATGCGGATGGGTTGCACATTCTGGGGATTCCGTATCGCGACTCGAACTACCCAATCCGGATGCGTGCGGCACTGGCGGGGATGCAGGTGCCGCAGGGCGAGGCGAGCATCCTGCTTAGCCATGTGCCCAACCGGCTGCCGATTGTGGAGCAGGCTGGGGTGAGCCTGCAGATTTCCGGCCACACGCATGGGGGACAGATTTTTCCATTCACGTGGGTGGTGCGGCGGGCGTTTGGCAAGTACACCTACGGGCTGCAGAGGTTTGGCGAGTTGCAGGTGTACACGTCGTATGGCGCGGGGACGTGGGGTCCGCCGATGCGGGTGGGGACCCACCCGGAGATGGTGTTGCTGACGTTTGCGTAGTGGGGATTCGTGGTAAAATGTAGCAACGTAGCTACATTGGTGGTGAGCCTTGGCGATTACAACCATCTCGAGCCGGGAATTCAATCAGAACTCGGGCCGCGCGAAGCGTGCGGCGGCCAAGGGGCCTGTGTTCATCACAGATCGCGGCCGCGCCTCGCATGTGCTGCTTAGTCTGAAGGAATACGAGTCTCTTGCAAACAAACAAAAGAACATTCTTGAGTTGCTTGCCATGCCGGGGCTGGAGGAAATCGACCCTGATTTTGAATTCCCGCGTATGGGTAATGAGTTTCCGGTGGCGCCCGATTTCAGTGACTGGCTTGAGCCTGTTGAGAAGGCTGGATAGATCGAGACAATATGTTTCTGTTGGATACGAATGTTGTCTCGGAAATGTTTAAAACGCAAACGCACCGCGCTGACCGGAAAGTGCTTGCGTGGGCCAGGAAAGTGGACTCTTCACATCTCTTCCTGTCGGTGATCACACTCTATGAACTTGAGATAGGAACGCGGCGCATGGAGCGTCGCGACCCTCGCCAGGGCGCTCTGCTGCGTGCCTGGATGCTTGATCGGATCCTGCCCGTGTTTGCAGGCAGAATTCTTCCCGTTACGGCGGAAGTTGCGACGCGGTGCGCCAGCCTGCATGTTCCCAATCCCGCACCTTTCCGCGACTCCTTCATCGCAGCGACGGCACTAGTGCACGGCATGACGGTCGTCACTCGAAATGTCGCCGATTTTGAGCATAGCGACGTGAAGACGCTCAATCCATGGCGCGCCTGACGCATATAAATCGAGTGTTGTAGACTTGGCCTTCGGTTGAAAACGAGGACGAGTATGCACCCTATGAGCAAACGCTTTCTTGCTATCTTCTCTCTGACCCTTCTGTTATTAGCGTCCCGCGGCGTGGCGCAGCAATCCGCGGCGACGGCTGCCGGTCCCAATCTCGACTTCCCTACTGTTCTGTATGGCGTGGCCTACTACAACGAGTACATGCCGGGGGACGACGCGGACCATGTGGCGCGGCTGGAAAAAGATGTCGCCCTGATGAAAGCGGCGGGGCTGACCGTGGTGCGCATGGGCGAGAGCACATGGAGCCTGTGGGAGCCGGAGGATGGGAAGTTTGAGTATGCGTGGATGGATCGCGTGGTGGACGCGATGGGCAACGCCGGGATCAAGGTAATCCTTGGCACGCCGACGTATTCGATTCCTGCATGGATGGCGCATCAGCACCCGGAGATATTGGCGGACAGGATTCCGGGCGGAATGTTTGGCGGCAAGGCGCAGCCGGCTGTTTACGGGCTGCGGCAAAACATGGACACGGATTCGCCGGCATACCGGTTTTATGCGGAGCGGCTGATCCGGCACATCGTGGCCCACTACAAAGACAACCCAACGGTGATTGGCTGGCAGCTCGATAACGAGACTGGAAGCTATGAGGCGGCGAATCCAGATGTGTTTATCGGGTTCCAGCATTATCTGGAGAGGAAATTTGGGACGCCGGAGGAGTTGAGCAAGGCGTGGTTTCTGAATTACTGGGGCGAGAACCTGCACCGCTGGGAAGACTTGCCCAGGCGGGACGGGACCATTTCGACGGGCTACAAGCTGGAGTGGACACGCTGGAGCCAGATGCGTGTAACGGACTTTCTGCATTGGCAGTCGGCGCTGGTGCGGGAGTGTGCGGGGCCGGGGCAGTTCATCACCACCGACTACGGCGGCATGATGAAGCGGGACGTGAACGAAGAGGATGTGGCCGCGGGGTTGGATATTGTGGCGGACAACATTTATCACGGGACGCAGGATCACTACGACGGCGCGTTCCAGTCAATCCAGACCGACTTCAGCCGTTCGCTGAAGCATGGGAATTTTCTGGTAACGGAGACCAACGCGCAGACGATTGGATGGACATCGCAGGGGCAGTTTCCGCCGTACGATGGGCAACTACGCGAGGACGTTTACACCTATCTGGCGAGCGGCGCGAACATGGTGGAGTACTGGCACTGGGCTTCGATCGCGGCGAACCAGGAGACGTTTTGGAAGGGGATTCTGTCGCACGATCTGGAGCCGAATCGCGCCTATGCGGAGATGAGCAAGACCGCGCACGAGTTGGAAAAGATTGGGCCGCATCTTGCTGGCCTGAAGATTCACAACGATGTGGCGATTCTGTGGTCGCGCGACTCGGCGAATGCGATCAGCTTTATGCCCTATGGCGGGCAGGTGCCGGCGCATAGCTGGACGAACGATGCGGATGGGTATCTGTCGCTGGTGCAGCAGATGCACAACTCGCTCTACGCGCTGAACGTGGGCACGGATTTTGTGTTGCCGACGACGACGGATTTTTCGCAGTACAAGCTGCTGATTGTGCCGGCGTTGTATATTTCCGACGATGCGCTGTTGCAGAGGATTTCAGACTACGTGAAGAACGGCGGACACGTGGTGATGACCTTCAAGAGCGGGTTTGCGAATGAGAACTCGGCGGTGCGATGGGTGCGCGCGCCGGGTCCGCTGCGCGAGGCCGCAGGCATCAGCTATCAGGAGTTTTCGAACCTGGAGAAGCCGCTGGCGCTGAAAGACGACCCATACCACGTGGGCGGTGACAATCAGGTCGCCTACTGGGCGGAGTTCCTGATGCCGGAGCATGCGAAGGCGATTGCGTACTACGACCATCCGTTCTTTGGGAAGTGGCCGGCGATTACGGAGAATTCGTTTGGAGCGGGGACGCTGCTGTATGAGGGGACGTTCCTGTCGAACGCGCTACAGACGGCGGTGCTGAAGGACGAGTTGGGGAAGATCGGGCTGCTCGGTGTTGATCAGAAGGTTCCTGCCACGGTGCATGTGCAGCACGGCGTGAATCGGCTGGGCAAGCGGTTGCACTACTACTTCAACTACTCAGGGAATGCGGTGGATGTGAGCTACGCATATGCGGGGGGAACGAATCTGCTGGACGGCAAGACGGTGGCGAAGGCTGGCACGATGGCGATTGGGCCGTGGGACCTGGCGATTGTGGAGGAGCGGTGAATGCAGGGTCCAGGGTATAGGGTACAGGGCACAGGTTGGAGCGAAGGCGCTGCGGCGACTGCTCGAACTAGAGCCCCCACGAAGATTGGCCGTAGAGTAGTGGGCGGGTTTCGCTGCTCTTCCAAAAATAAATGAGCACGATTACGCTGGCGATGGCCGCATAGGCGCACCACACCGAAGTGAAGGCGTATCGCTTAATTGCGATTACTACGAGGAGAATCGCCAGGTTTGCCGAGCCGAAGATTACCATTGCTCTGACCTTGGAAAAGAACAGTGATCCGCACGTGGCGACCAGGTACAAGGCTGCAATGAATGTGTAGTTTGTTCCCTGGTTGATATAGACGATGCTGTTCTCTCTGATAAAAATCTCGGTCGGGTACGCTGCCAATGCCCACAAGGTGTAAATTCCTATTGCTCCGCCAAGTACGAGGAAAGGCAACATTCGTCTTCGCGCCCAACCATCCGGTTCGAAGAGGAGCACTGCCAAAGGTACGAGAAAAGGTAAAAGACCCTGGGCAAATAGCATGTATGCAGCGCCCATGTAGTGGGTCACTGCGGGCGAGAGCGTCCCATCCAACCCGAGCCAAACAAACCCCTCGATGAACTGATGAATTGCAAAAAGCGTGGGAAGGCCTGCGAAAAGCAATTCTCGCCTGTGTTTGACCTTGGTTAAAGTGACTACGCCGACGGTTCCAAGAACTCCGCTTCCGACAAAGTTCGCAGTTGCTGAAAAGCACATGGTCCGCCTACTCCTGTATCCGATGGGGTTTGAAAGCGCAGTTCACAGCGCAATCTGATCTTCGCACGAGGCGGCCGATCTTAGCGCTTATGTGGCTCGGGGGCGGGACGAAACGGGCCAGGAAGCTGAGTCGCTGAGATTTGTTGGGAATCGGCTCGATCTGAGCAACTTAGAGGCGCGGCGGTCCGTCGATTGAGGAGAAGCGCAATCGATGGGACGCTCCCCCTGCCAGAGGTCGGGCGGTGTTGATAGCATGGGTTGGCGCAAGATCAACGATTCAATTTGGGGGATTCATGAAGTTTTCGCAACTCCGCGGCAGCCACGGGATGGCCGCACTCGCAACATTGTCTTTGCTGATGCTAGCTGTTCAACCGGGCACAGCCCAGAGACGTGGACCCAAACCGACAGGGCCGTGGGACAACCAGAGCCTTTCGCCGGATGAGCGGGCCGACCTGGTGATCAAAGAGATGACACTGGACGAGAAGATCGCCATGCTGCACGGCGTGGGGATGCCGACGGACGATCCGTATACGCCTGAGAATGCGCCGTCGAACCGCGGGGTGGGCTATGAGGTTGGCGTGCCCAGACTGGGCATTCCGGGCATCGACATGAGCGATGCGGCCTACGGAGTGCGGTCGAGCGGCACAAATGGGCGCTACTCCACGGCATTGCCGGCAAATGAGGCGGCTGCCGCAAGCTGGGATCCCGAACAAGCGTACGAGTATGGGAAGCTGATTGGCACGGAGCTGCGGGCGCAGGGCTACAACATGTCGCTGGGAGGCGGTGTGGACATAACACGCGAGCCGCGCAACGGACGGACGTTTGAGTACCTGGGCGAGGATCCGATCCTTGCCGGCACGCTGGTGGCGAAGCTGATCCAGGGCACGCAGTCGCAATACGTGATTGGCGACATCAAGCACTACGCGTTCAATGACCAGGAGAGCGGCCGCAACTCAGTGAACATCACCATCGACCGGCGGGCCGCACATGAGAGCGACCTGCTGGCGTTTGAGATTGGCGTAATCGAAGGCAAGCCGGCTGCGGTGATGTGCAGCTACAACCGCGTGAATGGCGACTTTGCCTGCGAGAACAAGTGGTTGCTCACCGATGTTCTGAAGAAGGACTGGGATTTCAAGGGCTTTGTCCTGTCGGACTGGGGCGGTACGCACTCGACTGAAAAGGCATCGGCTGCGGGTCTCGACAACGAGGAGCCGGGGCGGTTCTTTTACGAAGACAAATACAAAGCTGCCGTGACAGCGGGGACCATCTCGCAGGCGGAGTTGGACGAGCACGTCCATCGGATTTTGCGCGCGATGTTCGCGGCGGGCGTGATCGATCATCCTCGCCAGCGCTCGGTGGTGGATCCCTTTGCCGGACTTGAAGTGGCGCGGAAGATTGAAGAAGGCGGCATTGTGCTGCTGAAGAACACGGCAGGCGCGCTGCCCTTGAACGCGGGCAAGATTCACACGATTGCCGTGATCGGTTCGCACTCGGATGTGGGCATGATCTCAGGCGGCGGGTCGGCGCAGGTTGATCCAGTTGGCGGCAATGCGATTGCCCCTCCGGGCAAGGGCCAAACGCGCTGGCTTCAGGAGATCTGGTTCCCTACTTCTCCGTTGAAGGCGATCCAGGAGCGCGCACCACAGGCGACCGTAAAGTATGACTCGGGCGAAGACGCGGGCAAGGCCGCTGAAGTTGCCAAGAGCGCGGACGTGGCGATTGTCTTCGCTTACCAGTGGGCGAGCGAGGGCATGGACCTGAAGAGCCTTACGCTTCCTCACAACCAGGATGAATTGATCGCGAAGGTGGCGGCGGCCAATCCGCACACCATCGTGGTGCTGGAGACGGGAAACCCGGTGACGATGCCATGGGTGGCTGCTCCGGCTGCCATCCTTGAAGCCTGGTACGCGGGCTCTGACGGCGCAAATGCTGTGGGCAACGTTCTGTTTGGAACTGTGAACCCGAGCGGCAAGCTGCCCAACACGTTCCCCAAGAGCGAGGCGGACCTGCCGCACCTGACGGTGACGCAGCCTCCGGCTCATCCGTTCTCCGGGCCGGTTTCGCCGGAGACATGGGCCAAGGGCGCACCGGCGTTCCAGGTGACTTACGACGAAGGCATGAAAGTGGGCTACAAATGGTATGACGCCGAGAAGAAGCCGGTGTTGTTCCCGTTTGGCTATGGGCTGTCGTACACGACGTTTGGCTACTCAAATCTGAAGGCCAGCGCGGGCGACACGGTGAAGGTAAGCTTCACACTCAAGAACACGGGCAAGCGCGAGGGCGCGGAGATTGGCGAAGTGTATGCCACGATTCCCGACCCGGTTGAGCCACCGAAGCGTTTGATTGGCTGGAGCAAGGTGAAGCTGGCAGCCGGCGAAGAGAGGACCGTGACGGTGGATGTGCCGCGCAAGTACCTCTCGATCTGGGATGAAGACAACAACGCGTGGAAGCTTCTTCCAGGCGACTACACGATCATGGTTGGCGGATCGTCGGACAAGCTGCCTTTGAAGACCACGATCAGCCTGAAGTAAGAGCTGAAAGCGCAACAAGACTGGCCCTTCGCTCATGCGCGCTTTATGCGGGCGGGGGTGGAGGGCCAAAGTTTTTGGTGCGGCGGCAGATGCTCGAGAAGAAGACCGCAAATAGCAAGCCGATCCCGCACAATCGACTCCCATTCGAGGAAGCGATGAAGAGCACCCCCAAAGTATCGCCGACAGAGAAGTGGCAGCGAAGGCTAGGGGTCCATATGAATGCCCAAAAAAGTAATGTTGCTCTCCAGGTGTCCGAAATGGTACAAAGTTGGCCAAGGCGCATCGAACATTCAGAACTCGCGTTGCGTATAACGAATGCGTGACAGGTAGAATTGATCCGATGGCAACTCCTAACGCACTCTTCGCAATCATGAGCGTCACGAACCCTCCCGCGCTAGAAGCGAAGCTGGTAAGCCTCCCCCAATTCCTGCACCTAAAAGTCGGAGAAGGGCAGTGGCTTCTAATCGCTCCCCCTGCCACCACGTCAAAAGAGGTTTCGGACGCACTCGGGATCACAGATGGGACTTTTACGTCTGTTGCGCTTGTTTTACGAGTAGAGAGCTATTTCGGTCGAAACCCTGCATCCACCTGGGAATGGATTACCACTAAACGAGGTGCAGAGCTTGGCACCACCCAAACGCCCGCTTAGAGACCAAGACGAACCTTCGCCGGATGTAGTAGCCGTCCCAGGCGGAGGCGGCACTGCGTCGCCTGATCATCTATACAACATTTATCAGCGCCTAACGACAATCGAAAGCACGCAAGCATTTGTGGTGGCGGCTGTAGATGACTCAAAAACCAAGATTGAGAACGTCGCCAAAGAGGTAGCGGAGATGAAGGCGATGCTCCGTACAGTCAAACCCATTGCAAAGTCGGTGGCCGCAGGAATCTGGACACTTGTGTGTGGAGTCGCTGCATTCCTGCTGACTGTTGCCGGCATGTGGATGAAGCATCATTTCGGCTGGTAGTGGGTTAGACGACGTCGTTGTTCTCCCTAAATCTTGGGTTTGTCAGAGGCGCATTTCCGCTTAAACCCCTTGACACGTTGGCTCTCGCGTTTTTCAATCAAGCCGAAGCGTTCCCCCAACTCAATAGCAATCACCAACCCCCGGAGGACATGAACAATGATGAGAGTGAAAGGACTGCTTTGCGCGACGCTGGCAGTCGGTTTGGCCGGCTGCAATTCTGCACCCGCTCCCGCGCCTGTTGTGGATACCAGCGCCGCGGACCAGGCTGCAATCCGAGCATTGGAAGATAAGTTCGCGGCGGCATTCAACGCCAAGGATGTGAACGCCATCATGGCGCTGTATTCGTCGAGCGACGACCTGGTGGTGTTCGACGTGGTTCCACCGCGGCAGTACACCGGATGGGCTGCATACAAGAAGGATTGGGAAGACACATTCGCTGCCTACCCGGGCCCGGTTTCTTTCCAGGTGAACGATCTTGAGGTGACCGTTGGCGGCAACGTGGCGTATAGCCATTCCATCCAATCGGGCACGTTCACCGACAAGAAGGGCAAGAAGATGAGCCTGACCGTGCGCGTGACCGACGGGTACAAAAAGGTGAACGGTCAATGGGTTATCGCGCACGAGCACGCGTCGATTCCGGTGGACCTGGCGACGATGAAGGGCATTCCGGATTCGAAATAGCAGAGAGCAGCGATCAGGCTGAAGTAAGGCCTGAGACATTCCACGGCGGGCCCTCGATCCATGCGCGTCTTGTGCGGGCATGGGCGAGGGCCCGAGTTTTTTGTCCGGCGCGGTCGCTGTTGAACCTGGATCGGAGCACCATCAAAGATCCAGCTCGGGGAAACTCCCGGTGTTTGATAGTCTGCAAGCAATCGAAATCTGCGGGAATGGGGAGTTTGCCAGCATGGAAGTAAGCCAGCCGAACACGGATAGCTCTACCGGCGCCGTGCAAGGTCATGAACCGATTCAAGCGCAGGGCTTTCAAGACGCGTTCATTCGCATTCTTCGGATGATTTTCACGACTCCCGGCGGATGGTGGCTGATCTGCATTTGCATGGCCGCGAGCTTGGCGTGGCCGGCGCGGCATCAGCATGTCGCCGTCGATGCGGTGAGCTACCTGGACCTTGGGCGAGAGGTGAGCAGTGGGGATTTGACCGCGCTGGCAAATTCCTACTGGAGCGCCGCATATCCGGCACTTCTCGGGGCCGGCTTTTTCTTGCTTCGACCTTCGCCGGCCAACGAGGTTGCGGTTGTTCAACTCGTAGACTTCTTCATTTTCATCCTCACGCTCGGGGCCTTCACGCTTTTCTTCCGCAACTGGTCAAGGTCGATTCCGGAGTATGAGCAGGCGAGCACCACGGACAAAGGGCTTTTCACGCTTTTCGCATTTGCCTGCTTCCTGTGGTTCGGACTTTACTCGCTGAGGGTCACCCTCACTACTCCGGACATGCTGGTGGCGGCTCAGGTCCTCTTCGTTGCCGCAATGGGTTGTCGCGTGTCGCGCCCTGATGCGGGGTTGAAGCATTTCGTCGGATTGGGCACGTTGCTGGGATTGGGCATTTATGTGAAGGCGGCGCTGTTCCCGCTTGCATTTGCATTCATCGCGCTGCTTTTCATTTCACGAGCGCGAAACTCCGGCATCCCACGCAGGAAGCAGCTCGCCTATCTAGCCGCCATCACAGCGATGTGCGTAGCGGTGGCAATACCTCTGATCGTTTTCATGAGCGTGCAGGCGGGAAGGTTCACGACGGGCGACACCGGAAAGCTCGCCTACCTGTGGAGCGTGGACGAGTTCAAGCCAAATGCCGTGGGCTGGACGGGTGGTACGCCGCCGCAGTACGGAACGCCAATCCATCCTCCGCGTAAACTGATGGACGATCCGAAGGTTCTGGAGTTTGCAACGCCCATTCCCGGAACGTACCCGCTTTGGCACAGCCCTGGCTACTGGTATGCGGGAGCGAAACCGGTATTCATTCTCCGCAAGCAGTTCGCGGCCATCTCGAGATCGTTGGACGAGTACAGGCAGATCGTCATTCGCGCCATTGGATTTGTTGGAGGAGCGTTGCTGCTTTTTGTGCTGAGCCTGTTCAACAGCAAGAAGGCTCGTCCGTGGCGAATGTCGCTCTGGCTGGTGGCGTGGCCGTTAGTTGGTTGTGCGATGTACGCGCTCGTCCTCACCTTTGAGCGATACGTGGCGGCCTTTGTGCTGCTACTTTGCCTGGAAGTATATGGCGCACTGGCATTCCGAGTGGAGAGACGATTTGCGATAGGAGTGTGCGCGGTTGCGCTTCTGGTTGCGATGGCCCCGCTTGCTCTGCTGGTGGGGAAGTCGCTGGCGGCAACCGTAAGGCAGGTCCGCCATCCGGTGGAAGAGGACTACGTGATCACTGCCAACAACCTTCAACAGATGGGATTGCAGCCGGGCGACAAGGTGGCATACGTCGGCTTCGCGGCGAGTTGCTATTCCGCGCAATACGATCATCTCCGCGTGGTGTCGCAGATCGTCAACGCAGACGATTTCTGGCGGTTGAATCCTGCCGACGCGAAGGGGGTTGAGGATCGCGTTGCATCCATTGGCGTCAAGGCTGTCGTCACCACCAATCGTCCAGCCGGCAATCAGGAACCTGGATGGACAGAGGTTGGACATGTGGATGGCAATTCAATCAGTGTGCTCTTGTTGCTGGCATCGAGCAGTCCTTCGCATTGATGCAGCCGAAGCGCCCGACTTCCCTATCGAATCAGGATGGGTTTCGGGCCGGGAAACATCCCGGCGTTTGATAGTCTGCAACCTAGCAACTGCAAGGATGGAGAGCCTGTGAGCACGGAAGAAGGCCGGCCGAAAACGGCTAGCTTTGCCAGCGATATGAAGGACACCGGCCAGACTGAGCCTCGCAGCCTTGAGCATGGAGCCCTCCGCGCTCTCAGGTGGTTTTTCACAACGCCGCGCGGCTGGTGGCTGATCTGCATCTGTTTCGCCGCGATCGTTATCTGGCCGGCCCGAAACCACATGTTTTCCGACGGCCTGAGCTACCTCGACATCGGGTCGGAGGCGGCGGGCGGAGATCTGACTGCGCTGGGAAATACATATTGGAGCCCGGCTTATCCGGCTCTGATTGCGGGCGCGCTGTCATTGCTGCGGCCGTCGGCTGCCAATGAAGTGCCGGTTCTTCAACTCCTGAACTTCTTCATTTTTCTCCTGACGTTTGGGACGTTTTCACTTTTCTTCCGGTATTGGTCCATGTCGATTCCGGGGTTTGAGCAATCGACCAGCAAAGACAAAGGCCTGTTCACTCTCTTCGCGTTTGCCAGCTTTCTTTGGTTTACCGCTTCCCTCATCGAACTCACTCTCACCACGCCAGACATGTTGCTTGCGGCCATGGTCTTGCTGGTGGCTGCGATGGGTATTCGCGTGTCGAGCCCCGGAGCTGGCTGGAAGCACTTCGCCGCTTTGGGCGCACTGCTTGGCCTGGGCGCCTATATCAAAGCGGCGCTGTTCCCTCTTGACATTGCATTGATCGCGTTGCTCTTCCTCTCGCTGGCGCGGAGTTCGGAGATTCCACGGAGAAGGCAATTCGCCTTTATTGCGGTAACAGCGGCCATGTGCGCCGCGGTTGCCGCGCCCCTGATCGTCTGCATGAGCGTTCAAGAAGGAACGCTCTCGATGGGCGACACCGGCAAACTGAACTATCTGTGGGTCGTGGACAAGTTCAAGCCGGGCTACACGGGCTGGACCGGGGGCACCGCGCCGGAGTATGGGACTCCTCTTCATCCTCCCCGTACGCTGATGGAGAATCCGAAGGTTCTGGAGTTTGCGACACCGATGGCAGGGACCTATCCGCTATGGCGCAGCCCTGGTTATTGGTACGCCGGAGCGAGGACAGTGTTCGATCTCCACAAGCAACTATGGGCATTCGTCGCGAGCGTGCATGAGTTGCTCGAGATCCCGATGCGATCATTTGGATCCGATGGATTCATCGGAGGGGCGATCCTGCTGTTTGTGCTCGGCCTGGGCAAGAACAGGAAGGCTCATGCGCGATGGAAGTCCTTCTGGCTGCCCGCATGGGCGCTGGTTGGATGCGGGATGTACTCACTGGTGTGGGCTCATTGGCGATACGTTGGAGCCTTTCTGCTGCTTCTTTGCCTGGAGGCATATCGCGCGCTCATCTTCCGCGTGGACAGGCGCGTTGCAATACGAGTGTGCGCGGTTGCGGTTCTGGTTGTGATGGCTACCCTGGCTATTACGGTCGAGAAGTCCCTTGTGACAACCGTCAGGCAATTCCGTCATCCGGTGGATGAGGACTATGTGGCTGCTGCCAGGAGTCTTCAACGCATGGGGTTGCAACCGGGGGACAACCTGGCAATTGTGGGCAAGGCAGGTCACCCCTACTACGCTCGATACGATCGGCTTCGTGTTGTGTCGGAGATTGAGGAACCCGAAAAGTTCTGGGGGCTCAGTCAAAATGACGCGAAGCAGGTTGAGGATCGCCTTGCATCCATCGGCGTGAAGGCTCTGTTGGCGTTCAATCGCCCCGCCAGTTTTCATCAAGGCGAATGGGCAGAGGCTGGAACTATCGAGGGAAGGCCGTTCAGCGTGCTTCTCTTGCAGCCGGCAAACGTTCCTTCGCACTGAGAACGGTCAAGGCGCTTCATCTTCGGCCAACGGCGGATCGTACAACAGCGGGTTGCTGCGACGCAGTTGGGGGGAACGAGTTTATCGAACTGAAACGGACGGATCACTTAAGTCGGGATTGGGGGTCATTCTCATGAACGCAGAGTCGCAGGTTCCACGGTAGTGATAATCTGCCATCATCCCCATCTTTCCCAGAACGGATAATCCCGAGTAATGGTATTGAATAAACCGAATGATTGGACATCGATCGAAGCGGAGAGAGGTCGCGTCCCGATTCAATCTCAGCGTTTTCAGGATGCTTTTCTCCTCATCCTGCGACAGGTTTTTACTACGCCCCCGGGATGGTGGTTAATTTGCATTTGTTTCGCTGCTGTCGCGATTTTTTCGGCTCGCCATCAAATCACAACCGACGGTTTGAGCTATCTGGACATCGGGTCGGCAGTGAGCAGGGGACATCTGTCCGCGCTGGGGAACCCCTACTGGAGCCCCGCTTATCCAGCTATGATCGGGGCTGCATTCTTCATCCTCCGGCCATCGGCGGACAATGAAGTGCCGGTTATTCAATTCGTGAATTTCATCATTTTTGTCGTCACGCTTTGGGGCTTCACATTGTTCTTCCGCAAATGGGTGAGTACGATGCCGGAGTTAGACCAAGAGCACGGAGCCAGCAAGGGAATATACACACTCTTCGCATTCGCCAGCTTTCTCTGGTTTGCCGATGCGCAAATCATTATCCCTTTCTCCACACCGGACTTGCTGGCCGCGGCCCTGGTATTCTTCGTGGCTGCGATGGGGTACTACGTGGCAGACTCCGGCGCAGGCTGGAAGCAATTCGCCGGACTAGGTGCATTACTTGGAATGGGGATTTATGTGAAGGCAGCGCTGTTTCCACTTGCCTTCGCATTCATTGTGTTGCGTTTCCTGTCCCTTGCGCGGGGCTCGGAATTGCCTCGCCGGAAGCAACTGGCGCATTTCGCGATCACGACTGGGTTGTGCATCGTGGTTTCAGCCCCCCTGATCATCAGCATGAGCAAGCAGGCGGGGAAGTTCACAACTGGCGAAGCAGGTAAGCTGAACTACCTGTGGCACGTTGACGGGCTGCAGCCGGACCATGTGGGCTGGACTGGAGGAACAGCGCCGGAGTTCGGAAGGCCACTGCATCCTCCGCGGATACTGATGGAGAATCCGACGGTCCTGGAGTTTGCAACTTCCACCGAAGAGACATATCCACTGTGGTACAACCCAGGATACTGGTACGCAGGCGCAAAGCCGGTTTTCAAACTAGGCAAGCAGATCACCGCCGCCCGAGAGAACCTGGCCGTGTACACTTCGATGGCGACTCAGTCCCCTGAATACATCGTGGGGGCGATAGTGCTTTTTGTGCTCGGCATGAGGAAGAACAACAGAGCGCAACCGTGGCGGATTTCCTTCTGGTTGCTGGCCTGGCCGCTGGCTGGGTGCGCAATGTATGTAATCGTGCGCGTACATCCTCGATATGTGGCACCCTTCGCGCTCATTCTATGCCTGGAGATTTATCGCATACTCGGATTACGAGTCAAAAAGCGGGCTGCCGTAGTGGTGTGCGCAATAGTGGCTCTGATCCCGATGACTTTCCTTGCTCTTCACGCCGCACGGGACATTGTGACAAGCGCCCGGCTAATTCGCCATCCGGTGGAAGAAGATTATGTGGTAGCAGCCCACAAACTTCAACAGATGGGGTTGCAACCGGGCGACAAGGTGGCGGTATTCGGCTTTGCAGTCAATTGCTTCTACGCTCGGTACGATCGACTCCGGGTCGTTGCGCAGATTTTGGATCTTGATGATTATTTGCGGTTGAGTCCAGCCGAGGCAAGCCGCGTCAGGGATCGCTTGGCATCCATCGGCGTGAAGGCTATCATCGCAGCGGGAACTTCCACACAAACTGAACAACCTGGATGGACCTCGCTTGGGGCTTTCAGGGGCGAATCACTCAGCGTGATCCTTCTGAATGCGCCCGGCGATGCTTCAAACTCTGAGCACTCCGGCATTCACTGGCCTGCCGATCAGATGGATAAGCATGCCAAGGCGGAGACCCGGCCATCGGGCGGTGAGTGATTCCCTGGGCCGCGGCTACTCGCCTTCCGGAGGGAGCTGCTCAAGCAGACGCTTCCAGGTTTTCTGGTTCTTGCGGAAGCCTTTTTTGAGATCGTCGAGAATGCGCTCGAAGTCTGCATTGGTGCGCAGATTGTTCCACGCAGGATTCTTCTGGAACCATGGGTAGTTTTCGTTGCCCAGGTAGATGGCGCGGCGCAACCAGTGCAGAGCCTCGCTGGAGTCGCCTTCCACCGCGAAGTAGGTGGCGAGGCGATAGGCCATTTCGCTGTCGGCTTCAGCAGCAGCCATCGTATCGTCTTTGAGCAGGGCGGCGGCCTGCTCGCGGAGACCTGCCTGCACATAGCAAAGAGCGAGCGTGGGGACGGCGATGCGCAGAGAAGTGTCGTCGCGCACCACGCTCTCGAGAATCCTGATCGCCTCTTCAATGTTTCCTAGGCGCATCTGCTGGTAGCCGGCGGAGGTGCGGAGCAGCGGATGGCGCGGTTCGAGAGCCAGGCCTTTTTCAAGCTCGTCGCCGGCCAGCTCAATCTGGTTTTGATAGTGGTAGACGCGGGCGCGATGGTTGTAGAGGATGGGCGCGCTGGCGGGGTTGAGCTTGAGTGCGCGACTGAACTGCTGGAGCGCCTCGTCGTACATGCCGTCGCCGCGCAGGGCCATGCCGGCCACCATGTGGACGTTCCAATCGTTTGCCGCGGAAGCAAGAAGATTGGCAACGCCGTGGCGCGCAGATTCCTTTTCACCGCGCGAAAGCAGCATATAGATTCGGTAGAGGTTGGCCTCGGTGGATGTGGGATCGAGCTTGAGCGCCTCATCGAAGGCGCGACGCGCATGCATCACGTGGATCTGTCCGCCGAAGCCGTGGCGCACATATTGCAGCTCGGCGATGCCGAGGCCGCACCAGCCGGCGGCATACTCAGGGTCTTTGGCAGTGACCCCCGTGAAGAGCGCGTGAGCACGATCGAGATCGAGGCGCGAGCCGGTGCGCACCATGAAAGAACTGAGCACGGCGCGAGCCTGAAGGTAGTCCTCGCTGACCGGGCCGGGAAGCGAGGCATCGCGCGGCGCGGCGCGAGGAGCGTCCATCTGTTCCCCGGCAGGCAGGCCGTGCAGGGAGGCAAAAACTTCATTGGATATCTCGGACTGTACGGCGATGAGATCGAGCGAAGCAACGCGAATGGCGCCGCCGGAGCGAACGCTTCTGGTGCCGACATCGAGCAACTGCCAGTTGAGATCGAAGCCTTCGTCGGAACGAAGAAAGCTGCCCGCGAGCACATACGAGACAAGCAGTTTTTGTCCAACCTGCAACGGGTCCATCTGGTTGATGGGGAGTTGCATGAGCGTGCTGGATGGCCGGATGACGATGCCGGGAATTCGCGCCAGGCGCGCGGCGATGGCATCGGCGAGCGCGAAGCCGTAGAGCGGCGCAGCCTCAGTGGGGCCGAGGTTAGTGAACGGCAGCACCATTAAAGAGTTGTGCGCGTTGCGATCGACCGCGGGCTCGCGGAAGCGCTCCGCCAACATTGAAAGAAAGCCGGTATTGCGCATCTCCTGTTCGGCGGCCGAGACAGGAAGGTTGGCCGCGGCGTCCCCGGGAATGACGCCGGTTTCGATCTGCAACGCCTTCATGATGGTCTTGAGCGCTTCGCGGACTTCGGCTGCGGAGGTGTAGCGCGAGGCGGGAGTCTTTTCAAGGCAGGTGGCAATTACGCTCTTGAGCTCAGGCGAGATGTCGCGCACGATCTGAGAGATGTCAAACGGCTCAGAGAATTGAATGGCGCGAATGATGTTGAAGTCCTCGGCCTCAGGGCGGGCAAAGGGATGACGGCCGCTGGCAAGCTCGTAGAGGATGACTCCGAGAGCCCAAACATCGGACTGGACGCTGGAGTGGCCGGTAACAAACTGCTCGGGGGCCATGTAGCGGATGGTGCCGCCGCGCGCGGTGTAGGTGGCGGCGATGGACGCGTCGCGGGCCAGGCCGGGCTTGGAAGGATCGAAGCTCGTGTCTTCAGGATGGAGCCGGCGGGCAAGGCCGAAGTCGAGAATCTTTACCAGGCCGCCATCGGTGAGCATCACGTTCTGCGGCTTGAGGTCGCGATGAAAGATGCCCAGCGTGTGCGCAGCCTGGAGTCCGTCGGCGATTTGGATGCCGATGGAGAGCACAAGCTGGAGCACGGCGGGACCGCGCGCGATGAGACGGTCGAGCGACTGGCCCGGCACGTACTGCATGACGATGTAGCCTTCGTCGCCGGTCTCGCCAACTTCGTAGATGGCGCAGACATTGGGGTGTTCGATGGCGGAGGCCAGACGCGCTTCGCGCAGGATGGTGGTGCGAAGCTGCTCAGCCGAAAGCGTGCCGGTGCGCAGGATCTTGAGCACCACCGGGCGCTGCAACAGGCTGTCGTTGGCAAGGTACACAACGCCGCTGCCGCCGGCTCCCAGCTTGCGAATAATCTCGTATTGTTCGATCGTCTTGCGTGCCATAACTACCACAAGTGTAGCTGGGAGGTTGTTAAGAACGTCTCAAGAGCGCGGCGGGAGTTGAAAATCGCCGAAGGCGGAATGTCTCGACATGGGAAGCGGTGCGGGATACTATTCTTTCGTAAAGCCGCCAACCTTCAGGTTTCATCGCAGTGAGCCGGTCCTGACCAACCCACCGACGAATGGGGACTCCGCATGTCCACGCCTGCTACCGTTAGTCCTGCGTTTCAAACCCGCGACCGGGTCTTTGTGAGCTACAGCCACCTGGATAAAGAGTGGCTGGACAAGCTGCGCGAGGTTCTCCTTCCCGACATCCGCAATGGCCGCATCGATTATCGGGACGATCGCAACCTTGCACCGGGCGACGACTGGTACCAGGAGATTGTCCAGTACGTTGCGCGGGCGCGCGTCGCCGTGTTGCTGGTGTCCGCTAACTTTCTGGCGTCGCGCTTCATCATGGATCAGGAGTTGCCTCTCATCCTCGAAGCCGAGGGGCATGGACTAACCATTCTTTGGGCTCCATTGAGCGGGAAATACTATGGTCAGGACGCCCTTCCCGGCGCCGAGCGCGTGACCCGGTACCAGGCGGTGTGGGACGCGAACCAGCCACTGGATACCGCGCCGGAACCGAGCAGGGAGCAGCATCTGCTCGACTTGTGCAAGCTGATCGCCAGGCTCGTGGGCGCGGCGCGTCCACCAAATAATCTCCCTTTCACGCCATTGGGCGACCTTCTGAAAGGCCGCGAAGACGACCTGGTGCGACTCGACGAGCAACTCCGATTGCACGGAGCGTCGGCCATCGTTCAGCCGCAAGCGGTCAGCGGTCCGGGGGGGATCGGCAAGACGCGGCTGGCAGTAGAGTACGCGCGGCGGCATGAGGGCGACTTTTCGGCTTTGCTGTTCGTTTCCGCCGGGTCGCCGCCGGATCTCGACGCAAACATGGCGCGGCTCTGCGCGGCTGACGGAGCGCTGGACCTGACCGAGTACAAATCGGCCTCCCAGGACGATCAGTACGCAGCCGTCATCCGCTGGCTCCAACAAAACAAGGGCTGGCTCCTCATCCTCGACAACGTGGACACCCGGGCAGCGGCCGACGCGGTGAAAAAGCTGGTGGCCAAGCTCACCGGCGGACATGTGTTGATCACCTCGCGCATCACCATGTGGAGCGGAGGAATTCCCAGATTCCCGCTCGACGTGCTCTCGCCCGATGCCGCGGTGGCACTTCTGATCGACAAGGCAAACAGCCTGCCGCGCACACCGCGCCCCGACGATGCGCGGCAGGCAGGCCTGCTGGCCGAGCAGTTGGGTTACCTGCCACTGGCTCTGACTCACGCGGCGGCCTATATCGGCGAATCGGACCTGGCTTTCGAGGATTATCTGAAGGAGTTCGACCATGCTCTTCAAAGCGACGAAGAGGATCTGATCGAATACGACTCCAACCCGGAAAACGCGAAGATCCTCAAAACGGTTGCCACCACCTACTTCCTTTCCATCGATCGCCTTGGACCGATGGAGAAAGCAATCCTGCGGGCCGCTTGCTTTCTTGCTCCCGCACCAATTCCCATCGCCATGTTTGCCGACTGCCCCGATGAGATGAAGGCGCTGGTCGACCTTTGGTGCGAGGAAACAGGCGAGCCGGGCGATACAAAGTCCGTGCGCGACGCAGTCAAGGAACTGGTCCGCTACTCACTGATCGACAGGAGCGCAGAGACGTTCACGATTCACCGCATGGAGCGGCTGGTGCTGGCGCACCGAGCCCACAAGGATCACCAAGACCGTGTGCCCAGGTGGATTGAGGCTACACGAGCGGCCATGATCTGCTACGCTCCCGACGACACAGCTGAGGACCCGAAGACCTGGCCGGTGTGGGATGTGTTGCGTCCTCACGCAGAGGCACTTGTTCAATACTCCCTCCGCGACCGGCTGATCGAGTCGGATCTGGCGCTATTGAATGCGCTCGGGCAGTTCTACTACGGCAAGGCGAAGTTCGAAGAATCCCTGGCAATGGATGAGGAGGCGCTTCAAGCGGCCAAGAAGCTAACCCCGCGCGACGATGGACAAATTGCCCATCGATACCTTTCGTTGGGCGAATCGCTGCGTCAAGTCGGAAGGCTGAAGGAAGCGGAGGCTGCGTTCCGGGAGTCGCTCGATATTCGACTTCGCTCGGGCGGCCCAAAGAGCATCAAAGTCGCGGTTGATCTGAATTATCTGGCCAGCGTCATCCATGAGCAAGGCCGGTCGGATGAATCCGAATCGCTCCATCGGCAAGCGATCGAGATTCTTGAAACACACGAGAACGAAGAGTGCGAGGGAGACTTTGCCAAGAGCCTGAATAATCTTGGTGGAATGTTGCATGCAAAGGGTAACCTCGATGAGGCAGAGATCCTCTTTCGAAGAGCGATCCCGTATGCGGAGGCTGGCTTCGGGTCCGACAACCCCAAGACGCTGGTGTGCATCACGAACCTGGCAAGATTGCTTGCGGACAAAGGAGACCACGGAGCCGCGAAGGAGTACTTTCTGAGGGCCGTGCAAGGCTGCGAGAAGGCCCTGGGGCTGGAACACCCAATTACGGCGTCTGTGCGGGCTTATTATGGAGCCTTCCTGCTCGAAATGGGGTCGACAAATGAGGCCGTGGAGCTGCTGAAGGAGTCCTACGAAAACCTTTGCCGCAAACGGGTGGAAGGAAATGTTGGCCGCCTGAACGCGGGAGATAATCTGGCTGCGGCCTTCAGACGATTGGGCCAGGCGGCAGAAGCCGAACAGGTGGACCGTCAGGTAGTGGCGGGAACAGAAGGGGCACTGGGCAAGGATCACCCGCGCACCCGGCATCGGCGAAACAATCTAATCGCAGACCTTCTTCTGTTGGAAAAGATCGCCGAGGCAAAGGCGGTTCTCGAGCAGAACCAGCGGGCCGAGGCCATGCGCTTCGCCAACATCACCCCGCGTGTAGCGTTCTTCGCCTATCTTCTTGCCGTGGTCGAAGGTCGCGACGCGGGCCAGCCCCTCGGCAGGTTAAAGACACTTCTCACGGGTCCGGAATTTCCCATCGCTTCGGGCGTACGCGCTGGCTGGCGGATCGATTCTGTCATCGATCGCCTGCGCCCTCGGCTGCCATCGGCAGAGCCCGAATTCCTTGCTGCCGTTGCCGAGGCCATCAACGACCGTGCCAATCTGACCGCCCTCGATAGCTTCCCCGCGTGGCACGACCAGCCGCCTGTCCCACTCGATGTGCCCTGGCCGGATGAGGCTGATGGTGCGCCAACCCCACCGTCGCCGGAGAACGCATCCTAGTTTTGTTTGCACGGCAAGCTCGATTTAGCGGGACGCCAGAGGCCTAGCCGCGCATCGGCTGGAATCTGATACTTTCGTACTGAGAATGAGTAGCGAAGACAGAGCGACCGTCTTGCCAATTTCGGGCAAACGTTTGGGAATGCGCAGGCGCTGTGTTGGCGCACTCGTGTCCTGCTTTGTTGCCTCTTGCTTTATTGCATGGGGCGCGGCGCAAGTGTTTGCGCAAGGCGCGCTCTCTCCGAGGCCGCCTGCTCAGGACCCGGCAAAGCCCGAGACGAAGCAAACTCCAGCGGATGGGCAGCAGGAGGGCGCGCAGGTGCACACCGGCGTAACCAGTGGATTGGATACCGAGGCGCGGTTGCAGAACCTGCTGGCGGATCACGAGTTTCTGCGCATCGAGGCGCAACTGGATCGGATGCCGGCTGATGAGGCGCAGTTCTATCGCGGAATACTTGCGAATAGGAAGAACGATTTGAAGGCTTCGGCGGCATTGCTGGAGCCGCTGGCGGACAAGATTGCGGCGACGGGAGCGCCGGGACCAGAAAAGCTGGGGCAGGAAAAGCTTTTGAGAAAGGCGCTGGCCGAGGACTACCTGCGGCTGGGCGATTGGGCGAAGGCGGCCAAGGCTTACAAGACGCTGGAGACGCGCGTGGGCAGCCAACTGACTGCCGATGAGCAGGACGAGCTGGAGCTGCCGGTGAAGCTGCTGCCGCTGGCTGCGAAGAATGATCCGATGACGGTAGACCCCTACGATCCCTTCGGGCTACCGGTGAATCGGAACCTTTTGGGGCTGCTGGATATCCCTGTGTTTGTGGATGCGCGGCCGCATAGCTGGATGCTGGAGCCGACAGCACCTTTCAACTTGATTGCTCGTTCGCTGGCGCAGGAGGCGGGACTTACGGTTTCAGACGCCGCGGTGACGATTCACACGCTGACGGGCCGCCCGATGCAGGTGCACATGACGGTGATTCCGCGGTTCACCATCGGTGGGGCGATCACGTTTCACGACATGACTGCATTTGTGTTTGAGGATTCGGACTACGCGTTCAAGCAGACGCACTACCAGGTGCAGGGTGTGCTTGGATATCCGGCGGTGGCGGCGCTGGGCAGCCTGACGATTACCGACAACGCGATGATCGAAGTGCGGCCACCGGCTACTGGCGCAAAAGACGAGGCGAACTTTCACAGCGATCCGGGAGCGCAGTTCTTCTTCGACGGCGACCAAATGGTTGTTGCGATGAACAACGCGCCTGCGGCGGGAGTGGTGGCCGCTGGTGACGCGACTTCAGGGGGCGGAGCGGCTGCCGAGAAGGCTGCGAAGGCGGGCGAGGCCGCTAGCACGGGCGACGTCCGGATGTTTGTTCTGGATGCGAGCGGGCAGCAGACTTATCTGACGTCGCGATACTACGAGGAACACGCGAGCGATTTTACGGGACAGAAGATGGAGATGTTCACGTTGCCTGCTTCGCCCAATACGCCCGCGCAGCCTGCGTATACCGCGGAGACCGTGAACCTGGCGTTCGGGCCGACAGTGGTTGCGGTGCATTACATCCCTGTGCTGACACAACCGGTGGGCGATGCCGCGCTGGACGATGTGTATGGGGTGCTGGGGCTGGATGCGCTGGATCAGCTTGCGTCCTACACATTCGACTTCAAGGCGATGACGCTGAGCGTGCGGAATCGGGAGTAGTCAACAAGAACATTCCTCGGCGGCTAAAGCCGCGCTCCTATTGCTGGTCTTGCTGGCACGACTGAAGTCGTGCCCTTTCAAAACCAATTCAAACCAAATGAAGAATCACGTTACTTTACGCCAGGTGTGCGGGCGATGACTTCGCAATTATTGTTGCCGGCTTTCTTGCAGCGGTCTTTGGCTGACCCTTCGGCGAGGGCCTGATCGAAACCGGCAGCGCCAATGAAGAGCTTGCCGGATTGGTCGCGAACGAGTGCTTTGTAGGGAGCCGCGAGCAGGAATCGCCTCCACATATCTTCGTCTTTGGCTTCGAGACCGGCGGGCATGGGGATGTTGGGGGCTTGCGGCGCGGGCAGCACAGTATCGCCGAGGGGCAGAAGCGCGTGGGCCTTGAGAAATGCCTCGACCGTATCGGACCAGGCTGCAACGTGACCGTAGAGATGGTGGCCGTCGTCGCCGTCGGGCGGAGCCGAGACAAACTGATTGGTTGCGCCGCTCTTTGTGTAGGCTTCCTCGAACTGATCGGCCATGGCGGGTGGGAACCAGTGATCGTTTTGCGAGTAGATCCAGAGCATGGGCAGGTCGCCATGCTTGTGAGCTGATTTTCCATAGGACCTGAATGCGCCGACCAGGCCCCCCAGGTCGCAGTTGTGCTCTTTGCCATCGCCGCCGCGGCCGCCGGCGAAGCTGATGGCGGCTTTGACTCCCTGCGGAGGGTCAGCCGAGAGAGCTACCTGTGCGAAGCCGCCGGTGGAGACGCCTGCGCTGACGATCGTGGTCGGATCGACCTCGGGCAGGGTTTGAGCGAAACGCATAACAGCGCCCAGATCGGCAGCGCTGGCTTCTCCCGCTTCTTCAAAGCTGCCGTTACGCGTGCCGCAGCCGCCGTGCGTACCGTCCTGCTTGCCGCCGGACTTGCCGTAGCCGGACCGGACCACGACCAAAGCCACATACCCGCGCCGCGCGAACCATTGCGCCTGCGCCTGCTGGGCCCAGGGAGTTACGTGGAAGCGCTGTAACTGGTCGTCGGAGGTTCCGTGGGTGAGGACGGCCAGCGGATGCTTTCCGGGCAGGTTGAAGTAGACCTCGAGGACATCGAGGCCCGGCGGGTTCGCGCCGGGTGCGGGGACGTACATCTCTTTTTCAATCAGGTGAGGGGCTGGCTGCGGGGGCTGAGGTGGGGCGGCAGGATGAGGGGTGTCGGGCTCCTGCGCGGAGGCGAAGATCAGAGAAAAGGCGAGAAGTATGGCGGTGATGGAGGAATTGCGCATGCGTCGTGTCTAATTGCGGTGCCATGACGAGATGGCATCGGCAATCATCTGTTTCTTGTTGCGAGCGATGTCAGATCCACTGGATGAGCCGAGATTGAAGATGGCCTCGACGCTTGTTTTGTCCTTCGTGGGCTTCAAATCCTTTTTAATCAGCTTCGCGGCGTATTCGGCAAAGGAGAGGCCGGATTCGCGGGCGCGCTCGGTCGCCCGGCGTTTCCGGTCGCTGTCGATTGTGAATTGCACCCGAACCTTCATGATGGCTCAATCGTAGCATCGTTCGAGGTGCGAAAGGCGAACTCTGCAGAGGGGTCGCAAGTCTAAGGTTCGTCGGATAGCTGACGAAAGACAGCCGCAGATCCTTCGACTGCGTTTGGCGCAAAGAACGCGCCAAACTCCGCTCAGGATGACAGCTCTATTTTGATGCGGACTTCTTGCTCACCCGACCGGAAGATACCGGATCGCCGGGAAGCTTGAAATCAATTAGGTCAGTGGCCGAGCCGCGAGCGGGTTTCGTCGACTGGGTCGGGGGGGAGGCTGGCGGCGCGCTTTTGTCCGCGGCGGCCGAGGATGTACATGGTGATACCGAAGATGAGCAGGACAAGGCCCCACCACTTGTTTACGTTGATGCCGAGGCTGGCGTTGTAGATGACCGAGTTGTTTGTCGCGAGGCCGAAGCCGCCGAGGATGATACCAAGCAGCGAAAACATCAATCCCATGGGGATGCGTAGATCGAGACTCATAAGTCGCTTTGCTCCAGTTCGCAGTTGGTAGTTCGTAGTTCGCAGTTCGTAGTTCGTAGTTCGCAGTTCGGGTCAGTAAAAGAAGATGTTCAAGGCGACTGCGCCGAGAAACACGGCAACGGCCAGTGCTTCAGGGCGACGCCACCAGGTTAGATGCGCGGCTTCGGGCTTGGGGGTGAGCGAGTGGACGAGACCGACAAGCTCCGACTCGGGCTTGGGCTTGGTCATGAGGCTGACGACGATGGTGACGATGAAGTTGGCGCTGAAGGCGAAGATTGCGCCCCAGAAGTTTTGCGCCATGTCGCTGGGGTAGTGGTGGACCACGGTGATCCAGCCGCCGTGAATGCCGGGGTTCGCTTCTATGGGCAGGGTGAGGCCGTGGTGCAGCATGGCCGCGGCGGTTCCGGTGATGAGGCCGGCGAATGCACCGTGGCCGGTGGCGCGCTTCCAGAACATGCCGAGCAGGAAGGTGGCGAAGAGCGGCGCATTGACGAAGCTGAAGACAAGCTGGAGCGTGTCCATGATGTTGTTGAAGCTGATGGCCGCATACGCCGTACAGATGGAGAGGGCGATGCCGCCGACTGTAGCCCATCGGCCGACGGCCATGTAGTGCTTGTCGGTGCCACCGGGGTGAATGTAGCTCTGGTAGAGGTCGTAGGTGAAGACGGTGTTGAAGGCGGTGACGTTTCCGGCCATGCCGCTCATGAAGCTGGCCAGCAGCGCTGTGAGGCCGAGGCCGAGGATGCCGGTGGGGAAGAAGTGGAGCAGCATGTTGGGCGTGGCCATGTCGTAGTCGAGCAGCGGCTGACCGCTTGCGGTGAGCATGGGCTTGCCGGTGACCGGGTTGATCTTTGCGGGAACCAGTCCCCTGCCCTGCTCGGCCTGCGGCGAGACGACGTTGGTCTCGTGATAGATGACACCGTTGACTTCTCTGACGGTGGTGGTGGTATGGGGCGTGGGCAGGCCGATCGCGAGCAGGCCGGGCAGAATCACCAGGAACGGGAAGACCATTTTGGGGACGGCGGCGATGAGAGGCACGCGGCGCGCGGCAGCCATGTTCTTTGAGGCCATGGCGGTTTGGATGACGAGGAAGTCGGTGCACCAGTAGCCGGAGCCAAGCACGAAACCGAGACCCATGCCGAGGCCGATGATCTCAATGCCCATGGGGTTGGTTGAGGCGTGGGCCACGCCCTTCCACTCGTGCATGTAGGCGACGGGGACTGAGGCCTTGAGGCCGGCCCAGCCGCCGATATTGCGCAGGCCGAGGAGAACGAGCGGCAGGAAGCCGGCAATGATGAGGAAGAACTGCAGGACCTCGTTATAGATGGCGCTGGTGAGGCCGCCGAGGAAGATGTAGGCGAGGACGATGACGGCAGACAAAATGATGGAGAAGGTGAAGATGCCTTCTGGCGCCCAGCCGAGCATGTGGAAGAGGCCGTCGAAGACATGCAGCGCCTGAATGAGGCGGGCCATGGCATACATGGAGATGCCGGACGAGAAGACGGTCATGACGGCGAAGGAGCAGGCGTTGAGCGCGCGGGTCTTCTCGTCGAAGCGCATACGAAGAAACTCAGGCACGCTGCGGGCCTTGGAGCCGTAATAGAACGGCATCATGAAGATGCCCACGAAGATCATGGCGGGGATGGCGCCGATACCGTAGAAGTGGGCGGTTTCAAGGCCGTACTTTGCGCCGGAGGCACCCATGCCGATGACTTCCTGCGCGCCGAGGTTGGCGGAGATGAAGGCGAGTCCGCAGATCCATGCGGGCAGTGCGCGACCCGCCTGGAAGAAGTCCTTGCTCGTCTTCATGTAGCGCTTGAGGGCAAAGCCGATGCCGAGCACAAAGACGAAGTACAGAAGCATGATCAGCCAGTCGACGGCGGTGAGATTCAGCACGAGCGGCTCCTTAAAGCAACAGTGGCGGAAACAGAGGCAAAGTGGTTGGGCTGTGATGTAACCAGACAACTCTACTGAGGGGGGCGGAGTTCCGTCCAGCAAAAAATGAAAAGGTTTACAAGACACCGTCACCTTTTTCGGCGCTGCCCGTTTTCCTAAATTGAAGAGCGCCTGATCACAGCCTGCGATTGCCGATGAAAAATATACGATGCCATCGCATATTTTGCATCGCATTCATTTCACGTCGCTTGGACTGAGGTTTTGCCCGAGTGCCGCGCGTGCCGCCGCCCAATTACACTAAGAGAGCATGATTCCTACACTGAATTGGACACCCGAAGGCGTCAGGTTTATTGACCAGACCAAGCTCCCCCTCGAGGAGAGCTATGTGCTTGCCACCGATTATGAACAGGTGGCGGAGATTATTGTCACCATGGTGGTGCGGGGTGCGCCGGCGATTGGCGTCTCCGCGGCCTATGGCGTGGCGCTGGGCGCGCTGAAGACGAAGGCGAAGACGACGGCTGAGTTTGAGCCGGAGTTCGAGCGGATTTGTGCGCGGCTGGCTGGGACGCGGCCGACCGCGGTGAACCTGTTCTGGGCGATCGACCGCATGAAGAAGCTGTTTGCGGCATCTGTGGACGCGGGCGATTCACTTGTCCAAATCCAAGAGAAGGTTCTCGCTGAAGCGCACGCGATGTACGACGAAGACATTGCGGCGTGCAAGGCAATGGGCGCGTTTGGCGGAGCGCTGCTGCCGGATGAAGGCGGCGTGCTGACGCACTGCAATGCGGGCGCGCTGGCGACCTGCGGATATGGGACGGCGCTGGGCGTTATTCGCTCGGCGGTGGAGCAGGGCAAGCATATCCATGTGTACGCCGACGAAACGCGGCCGTTTCTTCAAGGGGCGCGGCTGACGGCGTGGGAACTGATGGCCGACGGCATTCTGACGACGGTGATCTGCGACAACATGGCGGCGAGCCTGATGCGCGCGGGCAAGATCAAGGCCGTGGTGGTGGGCGCGGACCGCATTGCGGCGAATGGCGATTTTGCGAACAAGATCGGAACGTACAACGTGGCGATCCTGGCCAAGGAGCATGGCATTCCGTTTTATTGCGCGGCTCCGTGGTCGACCATCGACATGGCGACGGCGACAGGCGATGCGATTCCGATTGAAGAGCGGCCGGCTGTTGAGGTGACGCATCATGGCGGTAAGCAGCTTACGCCGCATGGGGTGGGGATCTGCAATCCGGCGTTTGATGTGACCCCGGCCAAGTACACGACGGCGATCATTACGGAGCGCGGGGTGCTGCGCGCGCCGTATTCCGAGTCGCTTCGTGAGATGGAGTTGGTGAGCTGAAGGGCATTTGAGGCCCGGGCCTGAAGGCCGAGGCTTTTTGGGCGTCGGGATTCAGGGGCATAAATGCCCCTGCTCCCTCCGGCAAAGGAATGCGCGCTAGAGTGAAGCAGTGGGGTTGCTCTCTTCCATCTTCCGGCCGCGCGAAAAGTCGCTGATACGCGGCGTCGGGATTTGCCTGTGCTCGCTGGTGGCAAGTCTGCTGCTGGCCGGATTTCCAAAGATCGAGAATCTGCACGGTTCGGCCTGGCAGCTCGCGCTGATCCCTGTCGTGTGCTGGGGAATGGTGGATACCTTCCGCTGCATTGGGAAGAAGTGGAGCATGTATCACGCGGGGGTGCTCATCCTTCTTTATTCGGAACTCATGATTTTGGCGGCAGTGGTGAGTTTGTGGATTTATCCTTAGTGAGCATTAGGGCCCCGCACAAATATCACAGCGATTTTGCCGCAAAACTGGTGGCCGAATTGCTCTGCCCCCATATAGGATGGTCAAGGTCGTCGCCTGAATTCCCCTTGGATGAAATCGGGCTGCGACCTCAGGCTCTTCCCCCGGGCTCTTAACTCAAAACGCACGATTGGAGAAAGACATGTTCAAAGGATTTCGTGATTTCATCTTCCGCGGCAACGTGCTTGACCTGGCAGTCGCGGTAATCATCGGTGGCGCATTCGGCAAGATTGTTAACTCGCTCGTTGGGGATGTACTGACGCCGCTGATCGCAGCGGTTGTGGGCAAGCCCGACTTCAGCGCGATTGTCCTGAATGTTGGATCGGGGCACATCAAGATCGGAAACTTCTTCAACGAAGTTATCGCATTTTTGATGGTCGCCGCGACCGTCTACTTTGTGATCATTGTGCCGGCCAACGCAATCATGGCCAGGTTCAAGAAGCCAGTGCCCGACGAGCCACCCGCGACCAAGACTTGCCCTGAGTGCTTGAGCGATATTCCCGCAGCCGCCAAGCGCTGTTCGCACTGCGCACAGCCGGTAGCGTAAGCAACAGATCGGCGGGCCGCGCGGCGCGGGCGCCCAGAAATCGAATTCGGCTGAAATCCCTGAGGGCCAGGAGGCCCTCAGGACGGCCGGTCTGGAGACCGGCGCTACGACTTTCGATCAGTCGAGATCGCGCAGCGGCTTTGAGAAGGCGTAGAACCCCAGAAACACAATCATGCAAACACCCGACATGGCCGCGAGGGCGTGTGTGGTGGGGATGTGCCGTGAGAGCTCTCCGGCGAGCAGCGCGCCAACGGGCGGCAGGCCAAGAAACGATGTGCCGTAGATGCTCATGACGCGGCCGCGCATCTCGTCGCTGGAGAGATGCTGCATGGCCACGTTGACCGAGGAGATGGTGAGGATCATCCCGTATCCCTCGATGAGCATGAGGAACTCAGAGAGCAGAAAGCTGCGCGAGTAGCAGAACGCGACCACCGCGGCCATAACCGCCGCGCCTGCGAACGCGATGACCGCGCCGCGATGGCGAATCTGGCCCTGCCAGGCAACGGTGAAGGCTCCCAGCACCGCGCCTGCGCCGGAGCAGGCAAGCAGCAGGCCGAGGCCGCTCTCGCCCACCTGCAATACCGAGCGCGCGAAGTAGGGGATGAAGGTGAGGATGGGGATGGCGAGCAGACTGGCCACGCCGATCATCCACACCAGCACAAACATCTGCGGCTGGCCGCGCACGTAGCCGAGGCCGGCGCGAAAGCTGGTGAACATGGTCTCGCGGCGCGTCTTGTTCTCCTCGGGGTAGCGGATGCGGACCAGGGCAAAGAGCACGGCAAGAAAGCTGATGCCGTTGAGCAGGAAGTTGCCGGCCACGCCAAAGGCCGCCATAGCGTAGCCGCCCAGGGTCGGCCCGAGGATGCGCGACATGTTGAACTGCGCGGAGTTGAGGGCGATGGCGTTGGTGAGGTCTTCGCGCGGGACGAGCCTGGGAACAAGGGCCTGGTAGCTGGGCGCGTTCATGGCCATGGCGGTGCCGTTGAGGAAGGCAATGACGGCAACCTCCCACACGGTGACGACGTTGAGCCAGGCGAGGGCTGCAAGCAGAAACGCGAGCAGCATCATGGCTGTCTGCGTGACGAGCAGCAGGCGGCGCTTGTTGACGCGATCGGCGATGACGCCGCCGAAGAGTGTGAAGAGCAGAAACGGAATGGCCCCGCAAAAGCCCACAACGCCGAGCCAGAAAGCGGAATTGTTGGTAAGCGTGAGGACGAGCCAGCCCTGGGCCACGTTCTGCATCCAGGTGCCGATGTTGGAGAGGAAGTTGCCGCTCCAGAAGAGTCGGAAGTTGGGATTGCGGAGGGCGCGCGCGATCTGCGGAAGGCGGCGGTCATCCTGGTCGGGAAATGCGGGCGTGGATGCGGAGGCCTCTTCGACGGCGAGGCTGCGCGGCATTGGGTTGCGGTTGTCGTCGGCCTCCGAGATGCGCGCCTCCTGGTCAACGTGATATATTATCACATTGAGATGGTCGACCGACTGAGCAAGACGGATGCGCTCAAAGTTCTTCGCCAATGTCTGCAATCGGGCATTGTCGAATACCATCCGCATTTTGAGGTTCGATGCCGGGAGCGCGGAGTCGATCCGCAGGATGCCCAGTACGTGCTGCGAAAGGGCATCATCTATGACGAACCAGAGCTTGATGTTCGATTTCAGGAATGGCGCTACAAGGTCGAAGGAAAGCCGCCGGACAGCGACAAATTGAAGGTCGTCATTGCGTTCCTGAAAAGAGATGAAGTGCTGGTGATTACGGTGATGCTCGAAAGGCGATAGATGGGCGGGAGGGGAAAGGTCATGAAGGAACAACGAAGGGTATGCCGAGAGTGCGGAAGCAATGCCAAGATCGTACGCAAGGACCATCACTTTACCGAGAGTGGGCTGAACAATGTCTTTCTCAAGGGCATTGAGGTGGTGAAGTGCGCGAAGTGCAAGAGCGAGTCGCCGAGGATACCGAACCACGACGATCTGATGCGAACGATTGCGGTGGCCCTGATTGACAAACCATCAGAATTGGCCGGGGACGAGGTTCGATTCTTAAGAAAATATCTGGGCGAAGGAGGCGCGGCCTTTGCGCAGATGCTCGGAATCGACCGTTCTCATCTTTCAAGAGTGGAGAATGGAGCAATGGCAATCAGCCGACAAACGGACCGCTTGGTCAGGACTCTCGCCCTTGTCCATGAGCCCTCCCTTCTTGAGAAGCTCAAGCGGCTGGGACGTTATGAAGACATGTTGCAGCGCTTGAGCGCAATCGACCCCAACACGAGCCCGATCCGCTTTCAGCTGGACCACGCGGCGAGCGGCTACACGTACGATTTGAAGACGGCAGCTTAGATGCTGGAGTGACACCGGACACGTGCGGACCATGTTCGCTGGCCTGCTGGTGTAAGCTGTGGGTTTATTACGGCATGGGACGAATGAGGCGGCAGGAGGCGGTGTGCGGCGATGGTGGAGCTGACGGAGATCACGACCATTTCCGCGCCGATAGAGCGATGCTTCGACCTGGCGCGGAGCGTGGAGGTTCACCTGGCCGGCAACGTGCACTTTGGCGAGAGCGCGGTTGCGGTGGGGGGAGTGACGACGGGGTTGGTTGAGCTGGGACAGAGAGTGACGTGGCGGGCCAAACATCTGGGTGTTTGGCAGAACCTGACCAGCGAGATCACGCGCATGGACCGGCCCATGTATTTCCGCGACGAGATGATTCAGGGCGCATTCAAGCGGATGGAGCACGATCATTTCTTTGAAGCGAAGTCGGCGCATCAAACAGTGATGACGGACGTTTTTCGCTTTGCCGCGCCGTTGCCGATTCTCGGGAGGATTACCGAGGTGATTGTGCTGCGGCGCTACATGACCAATCTGCTGCGGGAGAGAAACGAAGTCATCAAGAAGATTGCCGAATCGGAAGAGTGGCGATGCTATTTGAACAACGCAACCTGCTTCTGAACCGACAACTGGCTAATCTAAATCTGCTGCATCTGGAGATACGGGGACAACTGCATGAATCTGTTTCAGAAGACCGCGGCCGGCGTTGCGCTGGCATGCGCAGCAACCGCACTGCATGGGCAATCAACGGTTGGGCCAGTCTTTGGCTACTCCGACTTCACAGCTGAGTCGAAGATCGAGAGTGAGTTCCTCGCGATTCCCGATGCGAAGCTGGGCGGCCAGCACCTGAAGACGCTGACCGCGCAACCGCATCTTTCCGCAACACCGGAAGACAAAGCGACGGCCGACTATGTGGCGCAGAAGTTTCGCGCGGCGGGGCTGGAGACGGAGATTGTTCCCTACCGCGTGCTGCTGAATCGGCCGATTGAGCAGCACGTGGAGGCATACGATGCAGCGGGCAAGCTGCTGATGAGCGGGCCGACCAAAGAGCACGTCGAGGGGGACCGGTTCCAGGACAATCCGCGCGTGACCATGCCGTTTCATGGGTCGTCGGCCTCGGGCGACGTGACAGGCGAAGCGGTGTACGCGAACTACGGGCGCATCGAGGACTTCGATCAATTGGCTGCGCAGCACATCGATCTGCACGGCAAGATTGTGGTGGTGCGTTATGGGCAGAATTTTCGCGGCATCAAGGTGTACCTGGCAGAGCAGCGCGGCGCGGTGGGAGTGCTGATCTACAGTGACCCGCAGGACGACGGCTACTACAAGGGTGACGCGTGGCCGCTGGGCCCGTGGCGTCCTGAAACCGGCGTGCAGTACGGATCGGTGCAGAACCTGTCGCGCTACGCAGGCGATCCGGAGACGCCGGGCGTGGCCTCGACGCTGGACCTGCCCGACTCTGCGCGGCTGCCCGCAGACAAGACCGGCAACCAGCCAACCATTCCGTCGATTCCGCTGAGCTACCACGATGCGGCCCCGATATTGAAGGCGCTCACAGGCCCTGGTGTGCCTCAGGGATGGCAGGGAGCGCTGCCGTTTCGCTACCACGTGGGCGGCGCCGGCGTGCGGGTTCACATCGTGTCAAAGCAGGACTACGCGCTGCGCACGATCTGGGATGTGATTGGCAAAGTGAAGGGCACGGAGTACCCAGACGAGTGGGTGGTGGCGGGCAACCACAGGGACGCGTGGGTCTATGGGGCAGTTGACCCATCAAGCGGCACGGCGGCGATGCTGGAGGCTGTGCATGGCGTTGGAGGCCTGCTGAGCCAGGGCTGGCGACCAAAGCGGACGATGCTGTTTTGTAGTTGGGATGCCGAGGAACAGGGGCTGATTGGATCGACGGAGTGGGTGGAGCAGCACGCGCAGGCCCTGGAGCATGCGGTGGCCTACTTCAACGTGGACGTCGCGGTGAGCGGGCCAGAGTTTTCTGCTTCGGCGGTTCCGTCGCTGAGGGAGTTTGTGCGCGAGGTGACGCGAGCCGTGCCGAGCCCGCTGGGGGCCACCGTCTACGACCAGTGGAAGATCGCGCCGAAGGAGGGCAACCGGAACCGGGCTTCGGACTCACCGGACAAGCAGAGCGATGTGCGGCTCGGCGACCTTGGCTCGGGATCGGACTTTACGCCGTTCTTCCAGCACGTAGGGGTTCCGTCGACCGATATCGGTTCGGAAGGGCCGTATGGGGTGTATCACTCGGTCTTCGACAACTACGACTGGTTCGTCAAGAACGCCGATCCGCATTTTGTCTACCTTGAGCAGATGGCGCGGGTGCTGGGGCTGGAGGCGGTGCGGATGGCGGACTCGGACGTGCTGCCTTACGACTTTGTCACCTACGCGGACTCGATTGCAATGTATGCGGGTGCGGCAAAGCGGAAGGCGCAGGAGGCCGGGATGAGCGGCCTGGACTTTGGCTCGCTGGAGGCAGCAAACCTGCGGTTCCTCGCGGCTGCGCAGCGGATCCATGCCCGGCAACTGACGCCGGCCGGGGACATGGCGAAG
>Ga0302197_10000185_pt1 | contig 60955 bp, 58 predicted proteins | sample II_Bog_N2_1_FD_193526 | JGI IMG/M metagenome (GOLD analysis project Ga0302197, IMG submission 193526) | Peat permafrost microbial communities from Stordalen Mire near Abisko, Sweden - II_Bog_N2_1 | ecosystem: Environmental > Terrestrial > Soil > Wetlands > Peat | place: Sweden: Abisko... | reverse complement strand
ATACCACCTATAAAATATTAGGCCTCGAGCTTAAAAAAGTGAAGTATGTACGTAGCATGAGCTTTGTGCAGGGTACAACCGTAAACTTTGTAAGGAGCACAATGGTGGTGGTATTGCTGTTGTTGATCTTCGGACAAACCATTACTCCCGGTCAATATATCAGCTTATTGTTCTACTCTTTCTTTTTGTTTAACCCTTTACAGGAACTTGGCAATGTGATCGTCGCCTGGCGCGAAGCAGAGGTTTCATTGGGTAATTTTGAAACAATTTTAAATACACCAGTTGACGCTAAACCCGAAAAGCCAGTTTTATTAGAACAGGTAGAGACACTTACTTTTGATAACGTAAGCTTTAAACACTTAACAGCCAACCGCAATGCGCTTAATCACATTAGCTTTGAAGTTAAATTTGGCGAAACTATTGCTTTTGTTGGGCCATCAGGTTCAGGGAAAACTACTTTGGTTAAATTACTTGTTGGCTTGTACCAGCCTTTAGAGGGTGATATTTTATACAACAACGTATTAAGCAAAGATATTGACCTTGATCAGTTACGCGAAAAAATTGGTTTCGTAACACAGGATACGCAATTGTTCTCTGGATCTATCCGTGAAAATCTATTGTTCGTGCGCCCGAATGCTACCGATGCTGAATGTATGCAAGCCCTTGAAAAAGCCGCTTGCCAAACGTTATTGGCCCGTGCCGACCGTGGCTTAGATACTGTGATAGGTGAGGGTGGTGTAAAAGTATCCGGTGGCGAAAAACAGCGTTTATCCATAGCCCGTGCTTTGCTGCGCAGGCCTGATATTTTGGTGTTTGATGAAGCAACCTCTTCGCTCGATTCATTAACCGAAGAGGAGATTACCGAAACTATTAAAGATGTATCCGTGTTTGGCGATCACATTACGATATTGATAGCCCACCGCTTATCAACCATTATGCACGCTGACAGAGTGTATGTGCTGGAGAAAGGCAATATCATCGAATCCGGCAAACATGCCGACCTGCTTGCCCAAAAAGGCCTTTACTATGCTATGTGGAGGCAACAGATAGGTGAGAAGGATGTGGTAGAGGTATAGGGCTTTAATTAGTCTTTTCTCAATTTTTTTGTCATTCTCATAGCGAAAAATCTGTTAAGTAGTTTACACCGTACAGATTCTGCGCTATACTCAGAATGACATTGTTTTTTAGATGGAATGCCTTTTGATGAACAGACTTAGTAATTAAAACTAAGTCTTACAGCGCATGATGTTGATTAATCAGCAACAATGCCAAATTAATTTTTGGTCTCCGTTCTATTAATATCTTCTAAACCCAGCGGAAGCAAATTCTTGGTTTTAAAGTAGGTAATCGTCACTACTGTTAGCGTAACGCATCCCCCAAAAAATACAGAGGGTACGGTACCCATGATACTTGCTGCCGTGCCCGATTCAAAAGCACCAAGCTCATTTGATGAACCGATGAACATGGAGTTTACTGCGGATACCCTGCCCCGCATGGTATCGGGAGTGAGCAGCTGCATAATTGTACTACGGATAATTACGCTAACACTATCAAACGCGCCCTCGGTAAACAGAAAGAAAAGCGACAAATAAAAGCTACGTGAAAAGCCAAAACATATAATGGATAAACCAAAACCAGTAACCGCTATCAATAAGTTTCGCCATGGTCTGTTCATTGGTGAGAATCTCGACATCACCAGCATGCTCAGTACCGCGCCCAATGAACCTGTTGCACGCATAATGCCCAGACCCTCGGGGCCTACTTTTAATATCACATTTGCAAATGCAGGCAATAGCGCCACCACACCACCAAAAAACACCGAGAATAGATCGAGACTCATCGCGCCAAGCATCATTTTATTTTTAAAAACAAAGTTTATCCCCTCGCCAAGGCTGGTCCAAATATTTTCTTTCGGCTTAAATACTGCCGGGTATTCCTTCAGGAAATAAACCAATATCAGTGCTACCAGTATAAAAAACAGGATTACATAAAATGTTGCCGTAATACCTGCAAACCCGTAAATTAAACCACCAGCTGCAGGGCCCAATATGGACGCTATTTGCCAGCTCGAACTGCTCCATGTGCTGCCGTTAGGGTAAAGTTCTTTAGGGATACTGTGGGCGTAAATAGTAAATGTTGCAGGGCCAAAAAAGGCTCGTGCTACGCCATTGCAAAAAACCATGCTGTATATAATGGGCACTATCCAGCCGGCATGTATGTAGGCGCTCATGCTTTTAAGTGTAACGGTATACATTACTGCCGAGGATAAAAATACACCTGTATAAATCCACAAAAGCATTTTTCTTTTTTCGGATTTGTCGGCGATATAACCGCCATACAAAGCGATTCCTACTGCGGGGATAGCCTCGCTGAGGCCAAGCATGCCTAAGGCAAATACACTTTTAGTTAACTGGTAAATATAAAAACCGATAACAACGGTTTGCATTTGATAGGCGAAAGTGAAAAAGAAGCGCATACCAATGTATGCGCGAAAATCTTTATATCGTAAGGCTGCAAATGAATCTTTTTTGGGTTGACTGACTGGGTCGGGCACTATATTATATGAGTTGATGTACCGTAAAATTACTATTTATACAGCAACTTGCAGCGATTGAATCTATATTATCACCGTAAAATTACATTAGGAAATTTTATCCCAACTTAAGCCTTGCTCTTTTGATTGCAACGAATGATGCAAAATCTGATGCTCCGGATTTACCAGCTGCGGGTCAGCTTCAAAAATGCCCTCCACAATTTTGCGCACCTGTATTAACAATTGCTGGTCGGTTGCCAGGTTCGCCACCTTTAAATCAAGCACGCCACTTTGCTCAGTGCCCTCAATGTTACCGGGGCCGCGTAATTCAAGATCTATTTCCGCTATCTCGAAGCCATTGTTGGTTTTAACCATTGTGCTAAGCCTTTTTCGGCCATCGTGGCTTAGTTTATGGTTGCTCATGAGTATGCAATAGGATTGTTCGGCACCGCGCCCTACACGGCCCCGTAACTGGTGCAGTTGCGATAAGCCAAATCTTTCGGCGTTCTCGATGATCATTACCGAAGCGTTGGGTACGTTAACACCCACCTCAATAACCGTGGTAGCTACCATAATGTGCGTTTCTCCTTTAATAAAACGCTGCATCTCGTAATCCTTTTCAGCAGCTTTCAATTTGCCATGAACAATACTAAGCTGATAATCCGGTTTCGGGAACTCATGGCTCATTACATTAATACCATCTTCCAGATTTTTCAGGTCGAGCTTTTCGCTTTCTTTAATCAGTGGATATACCACATATACCTGCCTGCCCAAGGCAATCTCCTGCTTCATAAAACCGAACATCCGCAACCGCTGGTTCTCATAAAAATGAACGGTTTTTATTGGCTTGCGTCCTGCCGGTAATTCATCAATTACGGATATATCCAGATCGCCATATAAAGTCATGGCTAAAGTGCGGGGGATAGGTGTAGCCGTCATCACTAAAATATGTGGCGGGATAACATTTTTTCGCCATAGTTTGGCGCGTTGTTCCACACCAAAGCGGTGCTGCTCATCAATCACCACCAGGCCAAGGTTTTTATATTGAACTTTATCTTCTATAAGCGCATGGGTGCCTATCAATATTTTTAGTTCGCCACTCTCCAATCGTTGGTGCAAAACCTTACGGGCTTTTTGCGGGGTTGAGCCGGTAAGCAGGGCCACTTCAACAAAGCCATCACCAACTAAATCTTTTATGGTTTGATAATGCTGATTAGCCAAAATCTCTGTAGGCGCCATTATACAGGTTTGAAAACCGTTGTCAATGGCTATCAACATACTCATTAAAGCCACCACGGTTTTGCCGCTGCCCACATCGCCTTGTAAAAGGCGGTTCATTTGTACGCCGCGCTGTGTATCCTGTCTTATCTCTTTCAATACCCGTTTCTGCGCGTTGGTTAGTGCAAACGGTAGCTTATGCTCGTAAAAATCATTAAATATGGTACCAACTGTGCTAAATATATTCCCTTTAAATTTTAAGGTGCGATGCATTTTGCTTTTCAGCAACCGCAGTTGCAATAAAAATAACTCCTCAAACTTTAAGCGATTTTGTGCTTCATTTAATGCGGCGGCATCATCCGGGAAATGAATGTTCCGATATGCAGTAGCTTTATCAATTAACCTATATTTATTAATGATGTATTGCGGCAAGTTTTCATGAATGTCTTTAGCGCATTGATCCAATAGCGTTGCTACTAACTTTTGCAGGCCTTTACTATCCAGCATAAACTGCTTTAGCTTTTCGGTGGAGCTATATGCAGGTTGTAAAGTTAGGTTGCCATTTCGAGTTAAGTTAGCCGGTGAGTATAGCTCCATCTCGGGGTGCGCCATTTGGGCTTTGCCATTAAAAAAGCCGGGCTTACCAAATATTACATAAGCTTTGCCAGGTACAAGTGTCTTCTCCATCCACTTAATACCCTGAAACCATACCAATTCCATCACGCCCGTATCGTCCTGCGCCTGGATGACCAATCGCTTGGTGCGCTTATCGCCTAAAAGTTCTTTACTGGTGATTCGTGCAATTACCTGCACATAAGGTAGCTCGGGTTCAATGTCGCGTATTTTATAAAACCGGGTACGGTCAATATATTTATACGGAAAATGGCGGAGCAGATCTTCAAAGGTGGCCAGCCCTAATTCCTTTTTCAAAACATCCGCACGGGAAAGGCCTACGCCTTTTAAATATTCTATGGGTGTTTGAAAAGGGTTCAATAAACAAGCTTTTAGCTGTGATGGTTAAACTAAGTATTAGGATTTTAACGCGGTAACGGAAATTTCCACGTTTACATTTTTAGGTAAACCGGCTACAGCCACAGTTTCACGCGCCGGAAATTTCTCGGTAAAATAGCCGCTATATACTTCGTTAACCTGTGCAAAGCTTTGCATATCCTTTAAAAAGATAGTGGTTTTTACAATATGATCAAACCCAATACCCGCTTCAGTTAATATGGCTTTAATATTTTCCATCACTTTAAAAGTTTCGGTTTTAATATCATCCAAAATCAGTTCGCCGGTAGCGGCATCAATGGCCACCTGCCCTGATACAAAAATAAAATCGCCGGCAACAATAGCCTGGCTGTAAGGGCCTATGGGAGCGGGGGCATTAACGGTATTGATTACGGTTTTCATGTATGTGTTTAAGTTGTTATGTAAGATAGATGGTGGTTAGCGAGGGGGCTTAGTGTTTTAATATAAACATGTCAATCAATTTCCAGATGATGCCCAGCACAAAAACGGTAATAGCGATGGCATTAATAGTATGCATCACTTTAAGGTTAAAGCTGGTTGGCCGGTTAGGATCTTTTTTTCTGAAAAAGTACATATACAAATATAAGCAGAAGCAAAAAGATTTATGCAAATAAAAATGCGCTCATTGTCAAAATGTAAGCGCAACAAAAAAGCCTTCCGAACTTCGGAAGGCTTTTTTCAATATATTATTTTATCTAATAATTATTGGTGGAATTCAACACGACGGTTAGCAACGCGGCCTTCTTCGGTTGAGTTATCAGCTATTGGATGAGTTTCACCGTAAGCTTTGATTTTTAAATGTTTAGCTTCAACACCTGAGTTAACAAGGTAAGTTTTTACTGATTCAGCACGGTCTTTAGAAAGACGTAAGTTGTGAGCAGCAGTACCTTCAGATGAAGCATAACCAGCTAAAGTGATAGTTTTACCAGAAGCACGTAGATCAGCTGAAGAAGCATCTAATGCTGGGTAAGAAGAAGTTCTTAATACTGAGCTATCAAATTCAAACTGGATGTTAGAGTATGGAGATGCTTTAACTGAGTCAGCTTTTACAGTATCTTTAGGGAATACGATAACGCAACCAGAACCATCAACTACACTACCTGCAGGAGTGTTAGGGCATTTGTCAAATTGATCAGATACACCATCACCGTCAGAATCTTTCTTCAAGTCAGCAACTGCAGTTTCAACGTTAGTTACACGGCCTTTTAAAGCTTCAACTTCCTGGCGTAATGCTGCGTCATATAATTCATCATACATCATTGCAACTGGGTTAGCCCAAGCTAAAGCTGGTTTTGATTTTGCACCTAAAGTGAATTCTAAACCTGCGTAACCGTAAGCATAGTGGTCATTTGAAGGTTGTGCACCTTTGTAACCATCAAAGTTATCACCATCAATAAAGTTTTCAGTGTAACCTAAGTCTAATGCAACAACATTAGATAAACGGAATTTTACACCTGCACCTGCATCAAGTACTAATTCGCTGATGTAGCTATTTTGTACTATAGGAGCACCTGTTGGAAGAACACCTTGTGGTTTGTATTGAGCTAAACCAGCACCACCTTTTAAGTAAAAGTTTACTGTTCTTTGGCGGTGTAAGTAATCCATATCAATGCTTGCAAAGTTATAGCTACCGTTTAATGTTTCTTGGTAGAATTTAGTTTTATAGTTACCAGTCTGGCTTCCATTATCACCTTTAACCTGGCCACCTGTCAAATCTAACTGAGTTGACCAAGATTGAGCCCATTGTTGTTTTAAGTAAAGACCGTAACCATAAGATACTATTGGACGGGTGAAGTCATTGTTACGACCGCCTGTTAAAAGCGCGTCACCAGTAACACCACCGTTAATACCAATACTAAATGTTCTGTACTGTTTTGCCCCGCCAAATACCTTGGCAGAAGACACGTCAGAAGATGTCTTCGTTGTATCTGTAGTGGTAGTAGTTTGCGCACTCGCAACGCCTACGGCCATCAAAGCTACAACTGACAATGCTACTGTTTTCTTTAATGTAGAATAGTTCATAGTTTTAAGATTAAACAATTTAATTGTGATTTTTTTTCAAAATTAGTAATTATGTTTGAAACGATTACCAAATTTTGTTCCAAAAATCATATTACTTATACAAATAAAGTAAAAAGATTGTTTAAATAAAGTTTATAAACATACATAATATGAAATACTTACCTGTAAATCAGCAGCTTTTTCTTAATAATAGAAAAAGTTTCGTTTCAAAACTAAAGCCTTCATCCATAGCCATTTTCAATGCAAATGATGAGTTTCCACGTAGTGGAGATCAAACTTTTGTATTTAAACAAAATGCAGATTTTTTTTATCTCACGGGTATTGATCAGGAGCAAAGCATATTGATTTTATTTCCTGATTGTCCTAATACACTATACAAAGAAGTACTGTTTTTAAGACAAACCAATGAACACATTGCAGTCTGGGAGGGTCATAAGTACACTAAGGAGGAAGCAAAGCAAGCATCAGGTATTGAAAGTGTATTTTGGCTGAGTGAATTTGATGCTATTTTACATAGCATCATAAATTATGCCGAGAATATCTATATCAATACAAACGAAAATGATCGCTTTAGTTTTGAAGTGCCCTACCGCGACCTTCGTATGCTGGATAAATTACGTGTAAAATACCCATTACATCATTATCAACGCGCTGCACCAATCATGCGCGATCTGCGGGTTATAAAATCTGATATTGAAATTGAGTTAACGCAAAAGGCTTGCGCTATTACCCGCGATGCCTTTATACGTACACTTAAATTTGTAAAACCCGGCGTTACCGAATATGAAATTGAGGCCGAAGTAACGCATGAGTTTTTAAGGCAGCGTGCAACCGGGCACGCATACACGCCTATAATAGCATCCGGAAAAAATGCCGTAGTGTTACATTATATAGAAAATAACCAGGTTTGTAATGATGGTGATGTGATCCTGTTCGATTTTGGAGCCGAATACGCGAACTACAATGCGGACATGAGCCGCTCAATACCGGTAAGCGGCCGTTTTACCAAACGCCAGCGCGATGTTTATGATGCCGTATTAAAGGTAATGCGCGAAGCCACAAAGTTAATTGTAGCGGGTGCTGTATGGAATGATTACCATGATGAAGTTGGTAAAATAATGACCAGTGAATTAATAGGCCTTGGTTTATTGGATAAACATGATGTTGAAAAGCAGGATCCTAAAATGCCTGCCTACAAAAAGTATTTTATGCATGGTACATCGCATCACCTGGGCTTAGATGTGCATGATTTTGCCAGCAGATACAAACCTTTTGAAGTTGGGAATATTTTAACCTGCGAACCGGGTATCTATATACCACAAGAAAACCTGGGAATCAGGCTTGAAAATAACATACTAATTACCCAAGGTGGCAATATCGATCTGATGGCGGATATTCCAATTGATGGTGATGAAATTGAATCAATTATGAATTCATAATTTTTGTCATCTCGGCCGGAGGGAGAGACCTTCTACCATAAGCAAAGCGAATATGCAGATTGAAGAAGATTTCTCCCGCTGGTCGAATGGTAATTAATAATATGCCTCCAAAAATTTATACAAATTAAATTCAGGATCAATCAAAGCTTCAGCAATATTTTGTTGAAGCTTTTTTTTGTCGATGCCCGCCATGCGGTTTTGCTGTATCAGTTTGTAGGCTTTATCCGCCAATAACATTTCTTTGCGACTATGTTTGCGCTGCGCGGCAGAGGTTATAAAGTTGATAATATTATCCACGCCTTCGGCTCGTGAGGCTATACTTTTAAAAACCGGAACTTTATCAGTTAACTTTTTTAAATTATTAGCGAACACACTGGCGCCATCACGATCAGCTTTATTAACTATAAAGGCATCGGCAATCTCCATCAACCCCGACTTAATGTTTTGTATCTCATCGCCACTTTCGGGCACTAATACTACTAAGGTAACATCGGCAAGGCCGGCAATCTCAACCTCGCTTTGGCCAACGCCAACAGTCTCCACAAAAATATAATCGAACCCCGCTGCGCGCAGTACATCTGTCATCTCAATGGTTTTTGCTGATAGGCCGCCTAATGATCCGCGTGTGGCCAGTGAACGGATATAAACTTTCGGGTTATTAAAATAGGCAGACATCCGTATCCTGTCGCCCAATAAAGATCCGAAGTTGAAAGGAGATGTGGGATCGATAGCTAAAATAGCTACTGTATTATCTTTTGCGATAAGCTCACCAATAAGTGCATTAACTAGGGTGCTTTTACCCGCCCCCGGAGGCCCAGTTATACCTATAATAGGTGTGGAGTTAATAAAGCGCAGATTTTTTAAAAGCTCATCGGCACCATGCAGGTCATTCTCAACAATAGTTAAAGCCCTCGCAACCGATTTAAAGTTATCGCTGTTTAAAGATGATAAAATATCGGGAGCGGTTTTTGATGCCATTGCTATGCAAATGAAAATAAATTACCTCAAGATATTTAATTATTTGCCCGAAAATTATTTGTTTAGATAAAAAACCGAATATTTACAGACTCAATACATATTAATATAGTGTCAAAACCATCCATACTGCTTACGTTCGATTCCATGAAATATCCAAACTCGGGTTTTTTTTCCTTCGGGAAAAGCCTGGGCGATGCGGTTTTGGCTCAAAATAATGCACGTTATAAGCTCTATTACTATGTGCATTCAAGGTCTACCTACTTATTTAACCGAAAAGTAAGCCTTGTATACTTGTCGAAACTTCATAAACTATTTTTTCCTGAGCCGAGGCGGTTCGAGCTGATACATTTTACAGACCAGTATTGCAGGTTAAAGCCGCAAAAAGTGAAAGGAAAAAAGATATTAACCATACACGATATTAACCCCGTACATGAGCAAAGTAAATCGCCCCAAAAAATAGAGAAGCACCTTAATAAGCTAAGGGGATATATAAATGCTTGCGATAAAATTGTAACCATATCGCATTTTGTAGCTAAGGATATTTTAAAATACTTTCCGGAAGCTGAAGCTAAAGTGCGAGTGATATATAATGGTGCCGATCAATTACAAGTTGTTGAGGGCCATACACCAAAATATCAACCTAAAAAAGCATTTTTATATACTATAGGCTTTGTAGCGCCAAAAAAGAATTTCCATGTATTGCCGCCTTTATTGGTAGGTAACGATTATGAACTGATTATAGCAGGCGTAGAAACGCCTTATAAAAGTGTGATAATGGAACAAGCGCAAAAGTTTGGTGTTGCCGACAGGGTTAAAATAACTGGCCCGATAAGCGAAGATGATAAAGCCTGGTATTATAAAAACTGCGAAGCCTTTGTTTTTCCATCCATAGCCGAGGGGTTTGGTTTACCGGTTATTGAAGCCATGCATTTTGGCAAGCCGGTTTTCCTGTCAACCCATACCTCGCTACCCGAGATTGGTGGCGATGCAGCCTTCTACTTTGATAGCTTTGATCCAGAAGCCATGCAAAGTGCTTTTACAAAAGGCATGGAAGCGTTTAAAGCCAATAATATGCAGCAAAAAGTTATTGCCCATGCCATGCAGTTTGATTGGCAGGAAACCGCCCGCCAGTATTTGAAATTATACGATGAGTGCCTCGGTTTATAATGGCAATTTAATTGTAGCGATAATGCGCTAATTACTTTAGATTTGCATTCTTTTATTTAATTATTTGATGAAGACATATTTCAGGCTGCTCTCATTTGCAAAACCCATCGAGAAATTTGCCATTCCTTATATTATATTCACCTTATTATATGTAGTATTTAGTACGTTGGTATTTCCGCTGCTTATACCGCTGTTAAACCTACTTTTCTTAACGGTACATACTACTAAAGCAGCCGCGGTGCTTGAACCTACTTCACGGCTTAACCTTACGGGCTGGTTCAATTACTATATGTATTACTTTGTTAATGTTTACGGCGCATGGGGAGCTTTGCGGTTTGTATGCTCGGTTCTTATTGTAACCGTATTGCTTGGTAACCTGTTTCGTTATCTTTCTGCCCGTATTATGGAAAACCTGAGGGTACATACCTTGTTAAACCTTCGTCGCACGGTTTTTAATAATGTAATGGACTTGCACCTGGGTTATTTTAGTAATGAAAGAAAAGGAGACATTATATCAAAAGTAGCCTCCGATGTTCAGGTGGTACAATTCTCCGTAACATCAACCTTGCAGGTTATATTTAAAGATCCTATTCAGCTTATCGCTTTCCTGATCACTTTATTTGCTATCTCAGCAAAGCTTACTTTATGGTCTTTACTTGTTGTGCCAATTTCGGGCTTTATTATTTCGCGTATTGTAAAACGCCTTAAAGCACAGGCAATCGCTGCGCAGGAATCGTATAGTAATATGATAAGTTATCTTGATGAAGCGTTGTCGGGTGTCAGGATAATAAAGGCATTTAATGCTACACGATTTATCAAAAACCGTTTCGATCAGGAAAATAAACGGTATACTAAAATACTGCGTTCAATGGCCAAACGGCAGCAAGCAGCATCCCCTGTGTCCGAAACGCTGGCAGTAGTCATGATTTCCTGTATTGTATTATATGGAGGGTATTTAATTTTAAATAACCGGTCTGATCTTAGCGGAGCGCAGTTTATTGCGTATATAGGTATTTTTTCTCAGCTGATGCGCCCTGCAAAATCCATATCAGATTCGTTCAGTAATATCCATTCAGGTATTGCAGCGGGTGAACGTGTGCTTGCGCTGATTGATCAAAAACCGGCCATTGTTGATGCACCGGACGCTAAACCCATTGGTGAATTTAAACAAGCCATTGAATTTAAAAACGTATCATTTTCATACGGCGAAAAGAAGATTTTGCAAAGCATTAATATAACCGTTCCGAAAGGAAAAACAATCGCGCTGGTTGGCCCTTCGGGCGGTGGTAAATCTACTTTGATTGATCTGATACCGCGCTTCATCGTTCCACAATCAGGGCAGGTATTAATTGATGGGGTTGATATTGAAACAGCAACCGTAGATTCAGTAAGGAATTTATTGGGTATAGTAAACCAGGAATCGATATTATTTAACGATTCTATTTTTGGCAATATAGCCTTTGGCAAAACCAATGCGACTATGGAAGAGGTTATTGCGGCTGCCAAAATTGCTAACGCCCATAACTTTATAATAGAAACCGAAAAAGGCTACGAAACCAACATTGGCGACCGTGGTACCAAACTATCAGGCGGGCAAAAGCAGCGTATTTGTATTGCGCGTGCGGTGCTGGCTAACCCACCAATAATGTTGCTGGATGAAGCTACATCGGCGTTGGATACTGAGTCGGAAAGACTAGTACAAGATGCTTTAAATAATTTGATGAAGAACCGTACTTCGCTAATTATTGCACACCGTTTAAGTACGATTCAAAATGCAGATTCGATCATTGTATTAAAGGCTGGTAAAGTGGTACAGCAAGGCACCCACCAGGAGTTATTGGCTGTTGATGGCTTGTATAAAAAGTTGATCAATATGCAAACCTTTAACGGGGACTAATATAGTCGATAGCCTTTTTATATTTCTCGATAGTAACCGTCCAGCTATAATTTTCAACGACGTATTTCTTAGCGTTTTCGCTTAAAATGGTGGTGTTAAAATCCGGCTTAAGTATGGTGTTTAGCGAGTTTTTAAAGCTCTCATAATCGTTAAACAGAAACCCGGCATTGCTGTTATTAATGTGATCCTTTAATACTTCACATTGCTCATTGGCTATAACAGGAACACCATAAGCCATGCTCTCTAATGTTACTAATGACAGGCTTTCGTACAGCGATGGAATAACCAAAGCCTTGGCTTTTAAAAGCAACGAGGTTTTAATATCATCAGCTACAAAGCCTGTTAATATAATATCAGGATCAGCGGGAGCATCCATAAATAATTCACCCACAACAACCAGCTTTAAATTGCTATTCGAAGCTTTTTTATAGGCCGAAAAATAATCAAACAGTATACCGCAGCCTTTTGACGGATCAACCCGGCCAATGTATATTACAAACGGATCCTCAGGTTTTAATAAAAAATCAGTGTTTTGCGGAGTTATATCTTTTGGTGGGTCGATACCTATTCCTACAACTTCTGAAAATATACTTTCGTTGTGAAATTGCTGGTTAACAAAATGCTTTTCACTTAAAGTGTTATAAAGTATAGCCGCGGGCTTTTTGAAAAAATCCTTGAATATATTCAGATAAATAGGCGGTTCGTCGTGTGCTGTGGGCACTAAAATTGATTTTTGTGGAGCCACGTCCATCCCAAACGCAGTAGGATAGTATAAGTACGTAAAAAAAATTAGGGCGTTATATTGGGATTGATTTTCTGTAAGATAGTTAATAAGGTTTGGTACATATGGCCCCTGGCATTTTACCCATTCCTCTTCCTTTTTTTTGATATTATCTGCGGGTTGCAGTTTTTCAAAGGCATTTAACAAACCAAACAGTCGTAAGGTTTTTTGATATAGCTTTCGTTTGCCAATTAATTGCCTGCTTAATGAGTTGAATTTTTTCCAGTTTCTTGATTCCTCTACTGCAAACCTGCGTACGGTTATGTTATTTACAATACTAACACCTTCAGCATACTCATTCTTCCACGATAAATAATCTTTGGCGCATGAAGTAAGCACCTCCACGTCATAAATATCTTTTAGCCTTTCAGCTATAATCCGGCAGTGGTATTCGGCACCGCCATTCACTTCTAAACCATAACGCTGTACAATAAAGGCTATTTTCTTTCTCAAAATTTATCTGGTCGTTATTCTACTTAGGGAGCAATGGTATCGTAAAAATTGTTTTGCAGTACCTGCTTGTTAATATCCTTAATATGTATCAGGCAATAATCTTCGTTTTTTGATGGTAAGTAAAAGTGTTTTTTATAACCTATCAATTCTTCGTGTACGGCATTTTTCCACTTTATTACCCCATTTAATTTAAATATCCTGAATTGGTAATCCGGGAAATTTACGCGATTGCTCTCATCAATATTCCACTTCCATTGGTTTATATGGTCGGTGGTTAATCCATTTACAATATTTATCCTCGGCACCAAAAAACAGTCACGGTTACTTTTTTGCCTTAGTATCTTTTTAATCTGCGTTACTAAAGTATACTGCGGTATTTCATCCGCATCAATCTGAAACAAGTAATCACCTTTGGCATGCGCTATCAGCTTGTTTTTAAACGTAGCGAAATCATTGTTCAGCTTTGCCTCAATAACAACCAACTTCTCCTTATAATTATCAATTACTTCGGTAGTGCGGGTGTCCTTATTAGTTACATCTTGCAAAATAATAATCTCATCATCCTCATCAATAATGGGAATAAGTGTAGCAAGCAGTTTACCCAGTTCAACTGCTTCGTTACAAACGGTAATGCCGTATGATATTTTTATTTTTTTTGGTGTAAAAAACATTATTGAGGGATATTAATAAGTTGCTTTTCGTGAGTTATGGGTTTAAGTATCCGCACGGTAAAAATGCTGAATTTAAAATTAAACCTGTTCTTTTTAAATAACTTTTCAAAAAAAGTGGCAGGCGCGTTTATCTTTTTAGTGATAACCTCATTAATATGCTGAAGCTTATTAAATGCCTTCTCGTTAAAATCATTACCATCAATCGTTATTAAAATATTATGGGTTTTAGTAGGATTTAGGGGTTTGATCCTGTCTTTTAGGTTGATGCTTGTGTTTGGCTGTTCCTTGTAAATGTAATCCGAAGCATCAGCATCAATGTATATAACCGAGCACCACGGTTCCAGTTTTGCAAGCAAGTTTTCATTGCCGTTTTGCACTAACAGGCCAATATCATATTTCTTTTTTATGGGTGATGAGTTTTTAAATCCCCACTTCCGCACAAAGTTTTTGTTGGAATTTGCTTCAATTTGTGCCGTTCTGTTTTGATACTCCTCCGAAAAGCGAGAAGTTTTACTCACAAAATGATAGCAAATAGCATCAAGCAAGGTAACCGTTTTCAAGCCGGATAATCGTAATCTTAAAATCAGGTCATCATCCTCACAAAACATAGGGTTATACAAAGGGTCGAGGCCGCCAATGTTTAACAAAACTTGCCTGTTGGCGCATAAAAAAAACGAGGTGCCGGCATCTGGAATAATAACATCTTTATTTTTCTGCTGTATCTCCAACGCGAATTGATATAAGCCACCTTTATCCAATGTTTCAACATCAGCGCCAAAATCCTTAACAATTTTTCCCGGCCGTTCATCTCCCGAAAATATAGGCGGTTCAATGGTGGTGTAATAAATTACTAGTTGCTCGGCGACGTGCTTTTCGAGGTTCTCAATAAATCCCGGCGTAAGTACAATATCATTATGTGCAAAAGCCACATACTCGCGCGTTGCCAGTTGTGTGCATTTGTTAAAGGTATCTGAAAAGGTTTTGTCTTCGGTAGAAATATAATAAATAAGGTTTTTATCCTGCAATGAATTTAGCCAATCATGTGTACCATCGGTACTGTTATAGCTCGTAAAAACAATTTCAACATCCGGGTATAATTCGCGTGTGGTATAATAAAAGTTCTTGCTGTATTCAAGGTTGTTTTTTAACCCAACCAATAAAGAGATGTTGTTTTTTATTGAATTCATTGGCAGTTTAACTAAATTGAACAATGTGCTTTACCACGCATAAGTTTTAGAATGTGAATATTCCGATGCAAAGATAAGTACTTGTTAACGTAAGCCACACTTTAGTTGGCAAATGAATACTTTAGCAAATATTATGCAATGGATAAAAAGGTAGCGATAATAATACCCTTTTATAAGGATGAATTGTTGCACAACGAAAGTGTAGCGCTACAGCAATGTTTTAAAATTTTAGGCAGCCATACCGTCATCGCTATAAAGCCCGAGAGGTTGGTTTTACCTCCTGCAGCTACTCAATATCCATTTTTTAAGATGACTACCTTTAACAATAGTTTTTTTGAAGATGTACAAGGTTATAACAGACTAATGCTTTCTGCTGAGTTTTATGATGCGTTTATTGATTACGAGTATGTTTTAATATATCAGTTAGATGCATTTGTTTTTAAGGATGAGTTGCTTTATTGGTGTAGCCAGGGCTTTGACTATATAGGCGCACCCTGGATAGAGCAATATATTTTCTCTAATATTTTTGAGACTGTTAAATCAAAATTACAATCCTACTATTACATTCGTTTTAATGTACAAGTTAATGGTTTGCCAAGCTATAAACAGTTTAAGTACAAAGTAGGGAACGGTGGATTTTCCTTGCGGCGAACAAAACTGTTCAAATCATTATGCATTGAAATGAGTGATAAAATAGCTGAATATAACAAACAGGAAAACCATTTATTTAACGAAGATGTATTTTGGAGTATTGAAGTTAACCGCAAACGTAAAGTATTAAAAATACCCAATTACAAAAAAGCACTGCAATTTTCGTTTGAGTTTCATCCTAAAACAGCTTTACAAATTAATAATAACCACCTGCCGTTCGGCTGCCATGCCTGGGATTTAAAAATAGAGTTTTGGAGGCCAATATTTAAAGAGGCCGGTTACGACATTTAAGCCTTCGCGTATTTTTTGAGGATAGTGAAATAGAGCTTTAAAAATAATTTAGGTGAAAGTTTAAAAAAGCTGTTTTTATAATAAAGCATCTCAAACGCAACCCGCCTGGGGAATTTTAAAAGAATAAGCTGATCTATAAAAAACCTAAATGTTGACTTTTCGGCATAAAGCATTTGTTTTTTTGACACAGGTTTCAAGTTGAGAGGCAAGCGGGGATTCCATTTTTTATGTAGATCAAGTGTCGCCACTATCCATTCAGCATCATAACTACCTTCGGAAAAATGATCTATCAAAACATCAAACGTAACACCAACTTTATGGTTTTGCCCAATGCTTAATGAAAAATCAAGATCATAAGCATGAAAGCCTTTAAAGGTAATTTCATCAAACATTACTTCTGCGGCTATTGCTTTCGGCGTACATAACCATACACCATCAACGCAGGTTACTTCGGCAAATTCTTTTTCGCCCGGGTTTTTGTAATAATGGAATGGTTGCTGTTGTTTGTACTTAAAACGTTGTATCAGGTTAATGTAGGCTGTTTCAATTCCGGTGGGGTTCCATCCCGATGGCGCAAGCGATTTATATTCGCTGCCACCAATACCTAACAGCCCATAATCGTCATGCGTTGTAAAAAAATTTAATACTTGTTTTCCCCAATCATTAGTTTTAATTAAAATATCCTCATGCATAAAGCAAAGCATATCATATTTTGCTTTATGTATGCCGCTGTTATAAATTTCGCAAATACCTTTGTTGCCATCATGGTTATTGGTCGCTATTATTTCAAAGGGCACGCCAATACTGATCTCAATATTTTCGGTAACCTGTCGTAATTGGTCGGGAGAAGCCGAAGCGATTATTATGGAGATCATTTAATTAAAGGCAGATTTATGCCTGCAAATATAACAAGCAATAAAATAGTGGATACCACCACAGCAGGCATAAAAAAAGGAGATTAGAGGTCGGGTTATAAAATCAAGGCTATCATCAAACACAAATTCAACAACACCAAGCCTTTAAATATAAAACCTTACACCCTAATCTCCATTAAAGATTAGTTGATCGGAGTTTTAAGCACTTATCACACAACACCCAAACCGGCTTACAAACCCCAATCACTAATCTGAAATCTTATTTAGTCAAACTTAATACCTAACCCAATTTGGAACACCTGGTTACGGTATTCGGGCACATACGAGTCGCCATAACCATCACCCTGGTTAAAGTCTATAGTATAACGTGCACGTAACTCTACATTTTGGTTAAGGTCAAAACTAACACCAATAACGCCATCAAGAAAAGTGTTATTGCCATTATTATTGTTTTGATGGTCTTGCTCAGTTACTGTAAATCCGCTGCTGTAGGTATTAGTTGTATTGGTTAAGAAGGATAATTGAGGGCCGATGAGGAAGTTAAATCCAGGCGCTAAATGAAATTTAGCTAATAAGGGCACGTCAATAAAATCTTCACGCGAAGTAAAATGTCCATCGGGTGTGCTGGCGCTATACCCTTTTTGAGAGTATAAAACTTCAGGCTCGAATGATAGCGGATAAATCAATGGTACATCAAGAAATAAACCTGCGTTAAAACCTGCAATAGTACCTGTGCTAACTTGATCATCATAACCGGCAACAGTATTAGCAAGGTTTAAACCACCGGTAATACCTACCCTAACACGGTAAAAATCATCATGATGGTCTCTTTCAGGCCTGCGGTGCCTAACCACTACTCTGCGTGGGCCATAGTAATATTCCTGAGCACTAACCGAGCCCGCAAACATGACTCCGAGAGCTAATAGTAAAAGAATTTTTTTCATGTCTAATTGTTTTAATATAACACATAGAGTAATTAATAAACCAAAGGTTTATTTTGCTCTGTATTTTTTTTACAACGTGAAACTAAAACCATGCCATACAATTTAAGTTTTACCTACATTTGAACCATGACCACTACCAAAAAAAGCTTTATTTACAGCTTATTGTTAATATTAAATTTTATTGCGATTAGCGCATTCGCGCAAAAAGAAAGCTATATACAATCATTAAATAAGCAAAACCATTGGGTCGATTCGGTATTTAAAAAACTTAACCGAAGGCAAAAAGTGGCGCAATTATTTTTTGTACGGGCGCATACTAACCTGGGGCAGGCTTATGAAGATTCCGTAGCTAATGTCATAAAAAATGAACAGGTTGGCGGTTTAGTGTTCTTTCAGGGTGGCCCGGTACGGCAGGCGCAGTTGATCAACCGTTATCAAAAAATATCAAGGGTGCCATTAATTATCGCGCAGGACGGCGAGTGGGGGTTGGGTATGCGCCTGGATTCAACCATCTCGTACCCATACCAAATGACTTTGGGCGCCATACAGGATAATGCCCTTATCTACAAAATGGGGCAAATGGTGGGTTATGATTTTAAGCGCATGGGCATGCAAATGAATTTTGGGCCCGATATGGATATCAACAACAACCCGGATAATCCCGTGATCGGTTACCGCTCATTTGGTGACAATAAATATAATGTTGCCACTAAAGGAATAGCCTATTTTACAGGCATGCAATCCGAAGGCCTATTGGTTACTGCTAAACATTTCCCCGGCCATGGCGATACTAATGTGGATTCGCACTTTGATCTTCCTCTTTTACCTTTCACCCGTGAACGTTTAGATACTTTAGAAGAATATCCTTTCCGCGAGGCCATAAAAGCCGGCATAAGCGGGGTGATGATAGCCCACATGGATATCCCATCGTTAGATACAACTAAGCATTTGCCTTCAACTTTATCGCGGAAAATAGTAACCGGTATCTTAAAGGATTCGTTGGGATTTAAGGGTCTCATCGTTTCTGATGCGATGGAAATGAGGGGCGTTGTAAAATATTTCCCAAATGGTGATGCAGATGTACGGGCATTTTTAGCTGGAAACGATGTTTTGGAACTATCACCAAATTCTGATCTGGCTATCAAAAAAATAAGAAAAGCTATTCGTCAAGATGAAATAACGCAGGAAGAATTTGATGCCAAAGTAAAAAAGGTACTGGCGGCGAAATACTGGGCCGGTTTAAGCGTTTACCATGAGACGCCAATAGGCAATTTAGTAGCTGATTTAAACCGCCCGGCTGCTAAGGAGTTGGTGAGCCAATTAAGCGATGCAGCTATTACGCTTTTAAAAGGCAATGCTACCTCCTTGCAACTTAACCCAATTATTAAAACCGCTATAGTAAGCATAGGGGTAATACAGCCAACTGTATTTCAGCAGGATTTGTCGCATTGGTATGCAGATTGCCGGATTTTCATGATCCGTAAAAACGAGTCTGCCAGCGATGTGAAAAATCTTTTAGTTGCATTAAAATCATACGGACAGGTGTACATCAGTATTCATGATTCGCGTAAACGCCCGCAAAGTAAACTAGATTACAGTGCCGATGTTAAGCAACTGATTACTGAACTTGCAGCACGAAAAGGTACTGTAATAAGTGTTTTTGCTAATGCCTATGCTATTGCCGGTTTACCGGGTATTGAAAAAGCGGGCGCGTTAATTGTCGCTTATCAAAACAGTGATGATTTGCAACATTCGGCAGTTAAGGTTATTACACAGCGTTTAAAACCAAGTGGTAAATTATCAGTTAGTGTAAATGAGTATTTTAAAACCGGTGCAGGCATAAGTTTATAAAATCATGGACAAAAAAATCAAGGTGATCGTAACCGGTGCAACCGGCATGGTAGGCGAAGGCGTAATGCATGAGTGCTTACTCAACCCACAGGTTGAGCAGGTATTGATCGTGAACCGTAAACCATCTGGCTTTACGCATCCGAAACTTATGGAAATTATTCATGCTGATTTTTTTGATGTTTCGTCTATTGCTGATAAACTGGCTGGTTATGATGCGTGCTACTTTTGCTTGGGCGTTTCCTCAGTCGGCATGAAGGAAACGGAATATTATAAGCTTACCTATACACTTACCATGCACTTTGCCGAAACATTAGTTAAGCAAAATGCAGGCATGGAATTCTGCTACATATCCGGCGCAAATACCGACAGCACAGAAAAAGGCAGCTCGATGTGGGCCCGCGTAAAAGGCAAAACCGAGAATGATTTGATGAAGCTGCCATTTAAAGCAGTATACAATTTCAGACCGGGCGGTATGAAACCGACTAAGGGATTAAAAAACACATTGCCTTATTACAAGTATTTCATTTGGCTATATCCTATCATGCGTAGATTCTTCCCAAAAACGGTTAGTACCCTTGCTGAATTAGGCCAAGCGATGATCAATAGCACCTTAATTGGTTATGATAAGCATGTTTTAGAGGTGTTGGATATTGTGAAACTGGCGCATGAGGGTGCAGTGAAAAATTGATGGAATTATAGTAAATTTGATTTATAAATTTTGCGATATGGTACTGGTATTAAAAAAAGGAGCGAATAAAAAAGAAATGGATAACATTTCCGCTAAAATTCAAATCTCAAAAGGAGTTGATACTAAGAAGTATTGCGGTTCTATTAAGTTAAAAGAAGATCCTTTAGTTATACAAAAGCAAATGAGGGATGAGTGGGAATAGTTTTTTGTTAGATACAAATGCAGTATTGTATGTATTAAATGGAGATGAAACGCTCGCTGATTTTTTATTTGAGAAAGAGTTGTATCTGTCGATAATTTCAGAAATGGAATTATTAAGCTATAAAGATATAACAGAGGAAGAGAAAAAATCGATTAAGCATTTTTTAAATGAATTTGTCATTATCAATATTGACGAAAGAATTAAGCAAAATGCCATAGAAATAAAAAAGGCAACAAGCCTTAAATTGCCAGATAGCATTATAGCGGCAACTTCGCTATCGTTAAAGCTGCCACTTATTACATCCGATAAGAACTTTAAGCATGTCGGAAAACTAAATCTTGTTTACTACGAGAAATAATTATTTAAGATCATCCTTTCTTAAGTAATACTTCCCGTGCGATCCTTTACAACTATGCAACCATCCACCAATAAATACAACGAAAAATTCCAGGAGGCTTTAGCCAATCTTAACCCCGAGCAATTGGCCGCGGTTAATAAAATGGATGGGCCGGTACTGGTGGTTGCCGGGCCGGGTACAGGCAAAACGCAGATTTTGGCGGCGCGCATAGGTAAAATTTTAACGGATACCGATGCCCTACCAAACGAAATACTTTGCCTCACCTATACCGATGCAGGCGCCATTGCCATGCGCAAGCGTTTGTTTGATTTTATCGGGCCGGATGCATACCGTGTTAACATTTATACCTTCCATGCTTTTTGTAACGAGATCATCCAGGAAAATCTCGAATATTTCGGCAAGCTGAATCTGGAACCATTGTCGGAATTGGATGGGGCTATGCTATTTCGTGAATTGGTAGATGAGTTTCCTAACGAGCATTTATTAAAGCGTTTTACCGGGGATGTTTATTTTGATGCGCCAAGATTAAAGCGCCTGTTCTCCACCATGAAAAGTGAGGGATGGGATGAAGAGTTGATCACTGCTGCTGTAAAAGAATATCTAGACGATCTACCTAATCGAGAAGAATTCATCTACAAAAGAGCCAATGCTAAAGCAGGTATAAAAATAGGCGATCCAAAGCAAAAAGACATTGATAAAGTTGCTGAAGCTATGCAAAAGCTGATGGCTGCCGTCAGCGAGTATAAAAACTATTCGGCTAAAATGGCTGCCAATAACTGGTATGATTATGATGACATGATTATCTGGGTGTTAAAAGCCTTTCGCGAGAATGAAGAAATTTTGCGCAAGTACCAGGAGCGTTACCAGTATATTTTGGTGGATGAGTTTCAGGATACCAGTGGTTCACAAAATGAGCTGTTAAAGTTCCTGCTGAATTACTGGGAAACACCCAATGTATTTGTTGTGGGCGATGACGACCAATCCATCTTCAAGTTTCAAGGTGCCAACATGAAGAATATCCTTGATTTTGCGAATGATTATGTGAGCGCCTTACACACAGTAGTGCTTAAACATAACTACCGCTCAAACCAGCAAATTCTTGATATTTCAAAGGCGCTCATCAATAACAATAACGAGCGTCTAACCAGTCAGCTAAAGCTGGATAAGGACCTGCGGGCTTCACATCCCCGTTTTAGTGAATTAGCTGTTCAGCCGGTTATCCGTGAATATGAAAACCCAGGCAAAGAGGTAGTTGATGTTGCCATGCAGATCAAAAAACTGATCGAAAAAAGTACACCTCCAAACGAGATCGCGGTAATCTACCGTAATCATAGCCAGGTTGAAGAATTATTGCAATATCTGGATGTGGAGAAAATAGCCGTTAACACCAAACGCAAAATTGATGTTTTGGAACAGCCCTTCGGCGAAAAGATCATCACCATTCTGCGTTACCTTGCTATGGAGATGGATTCGCCTTATAGCGGTGATGAATTGCTGTTCGAGATTATGCATTACGATTTTTTCAGCATCGCGCCCATTGAAATTGCCAAGGCTAGTATCGCGGTAGCAAAAGAAAATTACGCTACTGCATCCAATAATCAGCCTAAAACATCATTACGCAGGTATGTAAGCGAAATGCGTACACCTGCCCAACCAGGTTTGTTTGATAACGTGCAGAATGTGGAAATGAAATTCCTCATCAACAATATCGACTTTTTGTTGAAGGAATCAGTCAGCGTTACGTTGCAGCAATTCTTTCAGCAGGTGATTGGTAAGATGGGTATCCTGCGCTACATCATGCACCAACAGGATAAAGGCACGTACATGCAAATGCTCACCAGCTTTTTTGATTTCCTGAAAGATGAGAGCCGCAAGAAACCCGAGATTAAGCTATCCGACCTGATATTGACCATCGAGCTGATGAAAAAGAATAATATTCGGTTGAGTTTAAACCAAATGATATTCTCAGAAAAAGGCATCAATTTTTTAACCGCGCATGGTTCAAAAGGCTTGGAGTATGAGCATGTATTTTTTATCGGTTGCGATAAAAAAACATGGGACAGCAAAGGGCGAAATAATGGTTTCAGCTATCCGGATACGTTAACCCAAACCAAGGGAGACGACATCGCCCAAAAAGAAGAATCGCGCAGGTTGTTTTACGTAGCATTAACGCGTGCCAAACAATGCTTAATGATCTCTTACTCCAGCACCGATAAAAATGGCAAGGATCAGGAATCCTCACAATTTGTAGGGGAGATTTTGGCTGATACCCATTTGCAGGTAGAACACCCGCAAGTAAATGAGGATGATATGATCGGGTTTTATGCCACTCAGTTTAATGTGGATGATAAGCCGAAAGTTGAATTGCTGGATACCAATTACATCAATCAACTCCTGCAAAATTATACCCTATCAGTAACGCACCTTAATAATTATTTGGATTGCCCGCTGCGTTTTTATTTCCAGTGTTTAATACGGGTACCATCAGGTAAAAGTCCGTCGGCTACGTTTGGGCAAGCGGTGCACTGGGCGCTTAACCGCACCTTTAAAAAACTGAAGGAATGGGATGAAGAATTTCCTCCTACTGAAGAGTTTATGAAAGAGTTCCGCTGGTATATGTACCGCAACCGGGACTCATTTACCAAAGAAGAATTTAAGCTGCGTTTAGCCTACGGCGAAAAGATAATGCCGGCTTACTATGAGTTAAACGTGCTGCAGTGGAATAAAGTAGCCGTTACCGAACGTGCCATCAAAAACATAGAAATACAAGGCGTGCCGATAAAAGGTAACCTGGATAAAATTGAGTTTGAAGGCAAAAATGTAACTGTTGTTGATTACAAAACCGGTAAGCTTAAAAATGCTTTAAAGAAATTTCTTCGCCCAACTAATGAAGATCCAAACGGAGGTGATTACTGGCGACAGGCGGTTTTCTATAAGATACTAATCGACCATGACCGTACTAATGATTGGCAGGTAGTAAGTACCATATTTGATTTTGTGGAGCCCGTAAAAGATGGCGAATACCACAAAGAAAAGCTATTTATAACTAATGAAGATACCGATACTGTAACTGAACAAATCACCACTGTTTACCAAAAAATAATGGCGCACGATTTTAATACCGGCTGCGGTAAAAAGGAATGCGACTGGTGCCACTTTGTTAAAAGTAACTTTAACCAGGTTGAGGGGGGTTATGGAAGAAGAGGAAGAAACGGAATAAGTTTGAATGTAAAACCGCTTCGCATTTATTCGGTTTTAGTAAATAAATAATTACGCCCACCTTGCATCAAGGTAAAAATCTTTTTGGTCGGGTCGAATTGTATAACAATCCCGGCTTGGCTAAATATGAACTTATCGCCACCTTTTGCATCCAAAGGAAATGCAGGTTGAATGGATGCCTGTGCTATTAATGTAGTATTGTTTTTAGAAATAGTAATTTTTAGGGGTATTTGAGTGCTACTATAAATACCCAAATATTTATCCAGATCGGCTGTATTAAGTATGATATTTTTAAAATCGGGGATGGTAAATGGTTTGTTAAAATATATGCTTAACGCTGCAATAATAACATCATTAGTAGTGTAAACCACTCCGTTGGATATATATGCAATGGCTAATTTATCTACCGGAAAATAAATTAGCAAACTGGAGAATCCATCAATTCCACCGGTGTGTCCATAGCCTTTCTTGTCATAAAATGGAATAACGAACATGGCCATGCCATAATTATTTTCGAGTTTTTCCATATATGTTAAACTGGCGGTACTGATCAATTTACCTGCAAATAATGCATCAATAAATTTAACCAGATCGGTTGGCGTAGACACGATTGCGCCCGCCCCGCCAGGAATACTCATATCAGTTTCGGGCATTTGCGCCCATTGCGAATTGTAAGTGTATGAATAAGCTTCGCCATTTAAACTGTTGGTTTTACTGCCATAATAAGTATCCACCAATCCTATTTTGGAGGTAATACGTTTTCTTAATTCTTCGGCGTATGATTCCCCAGTGATTTTTTCAATAATGTATCCCAGCAATATAAAATTAGTATTGCTGTAACTGACTTTAGTGCCCGGTTCAAAATCAGGTTTTTGTTTTGCTATAATAGCAATCAATTCATCTTCCGACATTTGCCTTCCAAAATAGGTAGCATACAGAGGGTCATCTGTAAGGTTATGAAGCCCGCTATGATGGTTCAGCATTTCAGCAATAGTAATTTTATCCGCATCAGGTAATTGTGGGAAATACGTAGCTAATGTAGTAGTGAGACTAAGTTTTTTCTCTTCGATTAGCTGAAAGATCATAGTACCAGTAAACATCTTGCTTACTGAGCCTATCCGGTATTTTGTTTTAATCGTGGCCGGCACCTTGGCATTAGCGGATAATTGGCTATAACCAATAGCATTGTGATAAACTATTATACCATTATTTGCAATGGCTAAGCTACCCATGTTTTGATCATGTACGCTTAACGCTACAAAAAAACTGTCTAACTTTGCTTTATTAAAACTTTGCGCATAGGATGCACAACCCCTAATTAATATTACTAATAAAGTAGTTGCAAATTTTACTATCATGATTTAAGGTTTACATATAAAGATAATTAAATGCGCTGATAATAACCTATCTATTTATCGATATTATTTAACTCCTTATGAGATTCGTATTACTACTTAAATCTACTTGACGCAAAACGTATCATTCTTTCCCACTTCTGTATAAATTGACTCGTGATATTGCCCCTACTTTTGTGTTAACATTAAAAAACAAAGCAATGGCAAAAACAATTTTTATTACAGGAGCTTCCCGTGGATTCGGGAAAATATGGGCAGAAGCGTTTTTAAAACGTGGCGACAAAGTTGCCGCAACAGCAAGAAATTTAGATACACTAAATGATTTGGTTGCTACTTATGGCGATGCTATTTTACCCATCCAGTTAGATGTGAACGACAGGGCGGCTGGCTTTGCTGCAGTTGAAAAAGCAAAGGAAACATTCGGCAGTATCGATGTGCTGATCAACAATGCTGGTTTCGGCCTGTTTGGTGCTATTGAGGAAACTACCGAGCAACAAGCACGCGAACAAATTGAAACTAACGTATTCGGTTTGCTATGGATGACACAAGCCGTATTACCTATTATGCGCGAGCAGGGGCATGGTCATATCATCCAGGTATCAAGCGCATTGGGTGTGGCTACTTTACCGGTATTGGGTATTTACAATGCATCAAAATTCGCGGTTGAAGGTTTGAGCGAAACCCTTGCCAGCGAAGTAAAAGGTTTTGGTATTAAAGTTTCACTGATCGAACCTAATGGCTTTTCGACTGACTGGGCAGGCGCATCGTCATCACAAACAGAACCTATTGAAGCTTACGCAGGCGTTAAAGCCGCGTTCCAGGCGGGGCTTACTGATGATTCATACGGCAATCCGGAAGCAACAGCACCGGCAATTTTGAAATTGGTTGATAGCGAAAACCCGCCGCTTAGATTATTCCTGGGCAAAATTGCCTTGCCATGGGTTAAACAGGTGTATGCAAGTCGTTTAGCTGAATGGGAAGAATGGAACGAAGTAGCAACAGCTGCTCATGGCCACTAATTAAATTTCTATTTTACCATGACAAACCTATGCCGATTTCGGCGTAGGTTTGTTTAATTATTTGATTATGAAACACTTCACCAGCATTGCCGAACTGCATAAATTCAACGGTTTTCCGCCACCCGAACACCCGTTGATCAGTCTTTTTCAATGTAACAAGGTTTGCAACATAGGGGATAGGGAGTTTACTTCCGATTTTTATATGATTGGGTCTAAAAAACTGAAATCGGGTATGGTTTTATATGGCCGTACCAAGTACGACCATGATAATGGCTCAATGTCGTTTTATAAACCGAGGCAAGTAATTGAGTTTAGGAATCTGGAGTTTGAGGAAGATGGTTTCCTGATTTTTATTCATGAAGATTTCTTAAACGGGCACGTGCTGCATAATGAAATAAAAAAATACGGTTTCTTTGATTATGAAGCCAACGAGGCATTGCACCTATCGCCGCGGGAAGAAGAAATAGTTTGGGACTTATTTCAAAAAATTCAGACTGAATATAACAACAACCCCGACGAATACAGCCGCGATATTATGTTAACGCATATCGATTCTATATTAAAATATTCGCAGCGGTTTTATAACAGGCAGTTTATCAACCGCACCGAATCATCGGGCAAAACAGTTTCCAAGTTCAACAACTCTTTGGCAACCTATTTTTCAAGCGGAGGATTAGCTAACAAGGGCTTGCCTACGGTAAATTATATGGCCGGGCAACTAAATCTTTCGTCACGTTATTTGAGTGATCTGCTAAAAAAAGAAACCGGTAAAACCGCGCTTGAGCTGATCCACATCTACTTAATATCCGAAGCGAAAAACCTGCTCACTGTAGCTGATCAAAGCGTATCAGAGATTGCGTATACCTTAGGTTTTGAAAATCTCCCCTACTTTTCAAGGCTATTTAAAAAAGAGGTAGGCATCAGCCCCAATCAGTTTAAAAAGCAGTTTTATAATTAATGATCAGATGATGGTATTACTATTTTCTTTGTCTTGTCACGTTTAGCAACAAATAACAATAATGGTAATACAATCGCGAAGAAGGAGCCGATCAGGAAATAACCATCCAGATAACTGGAAAATGAGGATTGTTTAACCACCACCAATTCAATCAGCTGCATGGCTTTTTGCTTGGCATCCAGTAATCCAGATCCCTTCTGCTGAAAGAATTGGGTATAGCCACTGATGCGTGCTACCGAAATTGGATTATCCGAAGTGATGTGTGTAATTAGATCCATCCGGTGCGAGGCGATTCGCCTGGCCACATAGGTGTTGATAATGGAGATGCCGAAGGAGCCACCCAGCTGCCGCATCATATTATTTAACGCCGTGCCCTGCGGCATGTCCTTAGCTTCCAGCGAGGAAACTGCAAGTGTACCTAGCGGCACGGTTAACAAAGCCATGCCTATCGCCCTGAAAATTAAATTCAAAGTAATATCTGATGCTGGTGTTTGTAGGTTAATCCGTGACATTGACCAGTTGAAATAGATGAAACATAAAAAGCCAAACAACACTATTAAGGCCGGCGATACGCCTTTTTGCAATAGCTTGCCTGTAATGATAAGCGCTAAAACCGCCACAATAGAGCCGGGTAACAATAACAAACCCGATTGTGTAGGCGTAAAGCCCAGCAACCGCTGCGCCACAACTGGTGTTAGGTAGATAGAAGTATACATCCCCATCCCGGTAATAAAAGTGAGGACGGCGGAGATACTTAATGACCTGAACCGTAAAATATGCAAGTTAACTACCGGGTTTTTAGTATGAAGTTCCCAGATGATAAAAGCGGTAAGTGAAAGTGTTGCCAGCACAGTTAAAAAAGTGATGTAACCAGCAGCAAACCAATCATCGGTTTGGCCGCGTTCGAGTACTACCTGTAAGGAGCCAATACCCACAATTAGTAAAATAATGCCCAACCAGTCTATTTCCCTAATCTTTTGTTTGATCGGTTCGTAAAGAAAAAACATGCATGATACCGCCGCCGCAATTCCGATAGGTACGTTAATGTAAAATATCCATGGCCATGAATAATTCTCGGTGATAAAACCACCCAAAGTAGGGCCGATTGTTGGGCCGATAAAAATGCCAATGCCAAATAAAGCGCTTGCTGTTGCCTGTTTTTCTTTTGGAAATAATTCATAAACTACTGTGGCAGATACAGATAGTAACGCGCCGCCGCCTAAGCCTTGTAAAAACCTGAATGCCACTAATTCCCAAATACCTGTAGCGTTACCACACATAAATGAGCAAACAGTAAATAGTATAATTGAACCGATATAATAATTACGACGCCCCAGGTTGTTAGCCAAAAAGCTAGTCATGGGAATAATGATCACATTGGCGATGGCATAAGATGTAATTACCCAGGAAGTATCCTCCAGTGTTGCACCCAAATTACCGCTCATGTAGTTAAGCGCTACGTTTACTATTGAAGTATCAATCAATTCCATAATAGCGGCGGCTATTACTGTGATGAGTAGTATCTGTCTTTTTATCGGACTCATATATTATACCAATCGGTATATTTTAAGATGTGGTTTTATATAGGGTTTTCCTATACTTGCCGCAAATATACCAATTGGTATATTTGCGGCAAGTATTTATTAAATCAAATGACTTGTTAATGGCAGATCTAATTATAAATCATGATCTATCTATTTCTTTGTCAGCGTATCAAATTAATATTACAAGCGTTTATTATATAGTCACTTAGCCTTCTCAATATTAAAACATGTTTAAATTATTTCGTAATTGCTATTATTTAATAGCTATTCTTGTTTTTTCCGGCCATTGTTATGCGCAGTCTAAAATAGATACTACTGAGACTGTTATGATCGGGGGAATTAAGCAGGTAATAAAGGTAACGGGTACAGATCGCTCTAAACCATTATTTCTTTTTATTACAGGCGGCCCTGGTTTGCCGGGTATTTATGATGACGATACCACCTTTACCAACGAATTAAAAAAGCATTTTGTAATAGTGCAATGGGATCAGCGAGAGTGCGGCGAAACATTAAAGCTGAATCCTTCACCGGTTAAACTCACGGTTGGTTTATATGAAAACGACACCCATCAACTTGTTAGTTACCTATTAACCCAATTTCATCGTAAAAAATTGTTCCTGATGGGATGGTCTTGGGGGACAGTATTGGGGTTTTATATGGCGGGTAATTACCCCAACCTTTTATATGCCTATATGGCGGTAAGCCCGGTAACCAACCAGTTTGAAAGTGAACGAATAGCTTTACGCATGTTGCGACAAAAAGCCATTGCTGATAATAACAAAACGGCGATAAGAGAACTATCATTAGTTAAAATCCCTTTTGAAAATAATTTACAGGTTTATTATGACAGAAAATGGCTGCTGGCTAGTAATGGCGGCGACATTAGTGATACAGTTAGTTTGAAAAAGTATTTTGTTGATAACGCCTGGGTAGGGGAGCTTTTAGACAAAGCCGCAGCTAATAACTTAATTGTATCGCTACCTAAAATTAACTGCCCGGTTTATTTCTTTGTTGGACGTAAAGATTACCAAACCAATTACTCGGTTTCTGAAAAATATTACAATTTACTTAAAGCACCTAAAAAGCAATTGTTTTGGTTTGAACAGTCAGGGCACCTTGTTCCTTTTACAGAACCCGACCTTTTACAAAAAGATGTAATTGATCAAATTCTTCCTCAATTTAAGATGGAAAACTAAATTTGCTTGCTCGATTTAGCACTTTATGTAATAAAATGGTGATAATGTAAAAAATCGACATAAAATTTAGCTTGTTGTTACGTATTTATAAGGTGCAAATTATATAATTGCAACTTATATAAGTGACGCGTATCACCTCTATTAATATTAATAAGGGATCTCCCTTAAAAGCAACATTAATGAAAAAAACATTTCTTACGGCATTAGCCTTATTGCCCTTCCTCACATTCGCGCAAGCCCCCAAACAGGCTGATTTGGTTGAATATATAAATCCGTTAATGGGCACGGCCTCTAAACCTATCATGTCTAACGGTAATACTTATCCTGCTGTAGCAGTACCGTGGGGCATGAATTTTTGGACGCCACAAACAGGCAAAATGGGAGATGGCTGGCAATACACCTATGATGCGGATAAAATACGCGGCTTTAAACAAACACATCAACCTTCGCCGTGGATGAATGATTATGGCATGTTCTCCGTATTTCCGGAAACGGGCAAAGTGATTATTGACGAGGACAAACGCGCCAGCTGGTTCTCGCACAAAGCAGAAACTGCCAAACCCTACTATTATAGCGTTTACCTCGCTGATTATAACGTTACCACCGAAATTACGCCTACCGAAAGGGCTGCAAATTTCAGGTTCACTTTTCCTAAAAGCGACAGCTCCCATATTTTGATAGATGCTTTTGATAAGGGATCATACGTAAAAATTATTCCTGAAAAACACGAAATAATAGGCTACAGCACCAGGAATAGCGGCGCTGTGCCGGCAAATTTTAAAGATTATTTTGTTGTTTATATTGATAAGGATTTTACCGGAGATATCTGGCATGATAAAGATATCGAAGAAAATGCATTAGAATATAAAGGTGATCATGCAGGCGCTGTGATTACGTTTAAAACAATTGATGGCGAGAAAGTGCACATGCGTGTGGCTTCATCATTCATCAGTATTGAGCAAGCCGAATTAAATTTAAAACGTGAGATTGGCGATGATAAATTTGATGTTACTGAACAAAAAGCCAAAGCGGTATGGAACAAAACCCTAAACCATGTAAAAGTTGAGGGCGGTACTATCGACCAGATGCGTACCTTTTACTCGTGCTTATACCGTATGCTGTTCTTCCCGAACAGAATGTATGAGATTAATGCTAAAGGAGAAACAGTGCATTATAGTGTTTACAATGGAAAAATTATGCCGGGTTACCTGTTCGCGGGTACAGGTTTCTGGGATACCTTCAGGGCCTTGTATCCATTCCTGAACCTGGTTTATCCATCCATCAACAAAGAAATGCAGATGGGGCTGGTAAACGACTACAAAGAGGGCGGTTGGCTGCCTGAATGGTCGAGCCCGGGCTATGCGGATTGTATGGTGGGCAACAACTCCGCGTCGGTAGTGGCGGAATCCTATGTAAAGGGACTTCGTGGATACGATATTGAAACGCTGTACAAAGCATTGATACACGGCGCCAATAACACCGGGCCAAATGCTACCGGCCGTATCGGGGTGGATTATTACAACACATTAGGTTATGTGCCTTATGATGTAAACATTCATGAAAATGCTGCCCGTACACTAGAATACGCTTATGATGACTTTTCGATCTACACATTAGGTAAAGCGCTTGGCAAACCGGCATCAGAGATCGACATCTACAAAAAACGCGCTATGAACTACAAGAACCTGTTCGACCCTAGCATAAGATTGATGCGGGGTAAAAATAAAGACTGTTCATGGGAAACACCGTTTAACCCGTTTAAATGGGGCGATGCCTTTACCGAAGGTAACAGCTGGCACTACACCTGGGGCGTTTTTCAGGATATACAAGGTTTGATAAACCTGGTGGGCGGAAAGCAGAATTTTGTGGCCAAGCTTGATTCTGTATTTACCCTGCCACCGGTATTTGACGACAGCTATTACGGTTTTACCATACACGAAATACGTGAAATGCAGATTGCCAATATGGGCCAGTATGCACACGGTAATCAGCCTATACAACACATGATCTATTTATATGGATATGCGGGCGAACCCTGGAAAACCCAATATTGGGCACGCGAAACCATGAACCGTATGTACCGGGCAACTCCCGATGGCTATTGTGGCGATGAGGATAACGGACAAACATCAGCATGGTATGTGTTTTCGGCAATTGGTTTTTACCCGGTATGCCCGGTTAGCGGCCAGTATGTATTAGGCGCGCCTTTGTTTAAAAAGATAACGATTAACTTAGAGGACGGCAAAAAGTTGATCATCAATTCACCGAAGAACAGTGCAGATAACAAATACGTGAACACCATGACCTATAATGGTAAGCCGTATGACTTAAACTGGGTTAACCACCTAACTTTAATGCAGGGAGCTGTTATAAATATGGATATGACCGCGACACCCAACAAAACCCGTGGTATTAAGGCTTCGGATGTGCCTTATTCGTTATCGAATGATAAATAAACAAGGTATCTACTAAACAAACAAAGCTTGCTAATTCGGCAAGCTTTGTTTGTTTAACGCAAATTATAAGTTAATTTAATTATAAGCATGATTTAAGCAGGCAATATCAACGCATCTTTCGTTTTTAGGCCACTTTCTTTTATATAACCCGAATGAAAGTTCGCGCACCCCGATAAAAAATACCAGGAATGGAAATCCAAAACCATTCGGATTTTCCACTGCTTTTTTAATGAACTCAATTGTTACTTACATTGTTCAAATTGGTTTTTTTGGTTAGTAATTTCGCGTTTTCGTGTTTTGGGGTTTTCTTTTCCCATGGCCTTTTGCCGGTTATAGTAAGTGTTAAAAACATTAATGCAACAGGCAGCAGATAGATAAAAAGGCTTAAAACCACGTTCTTTACTATCCGCTCTTTGGTAGCTTGCTCTATTTTCATGGTGTATTGGTTTTGTTGGTTTTTGAAATTTGTTGCTGTGGCTTCGTATCGCCGCCTAATGCCTTTTGTGTGACCCATAGGCCACCCACGATAATAATAAAAGGCACCAGGGTGATAATAATACCAACCAGGATCTTTTTTCCTAAAATGGATACATCTGATAGTGTCATAAATTTTCGATTTAAATAAGTTAAACTGTGTTGTAAAAAGTGACAGATCTACGGGTATCATTGGCACTGAACAGCTTTATTGGTTTTATAGTCAATAAAGCTTACTGCTAAAGAATAAGGTGATTTTTGACCAGTAAGAAATGTGAAGTGGCCATTAGAAGTAGTTGTTACTTCATGGGTTGCGTTTTTTATACGCAGGGTAACACCGGCAATTGGTTGTTTGGTAACACTGTCAATAATGATACCTTCAATCCTTGAGTTAATTACTGACACATCTTTTTGTGCGAAGGCAGAGAAGGGTATTATTAATAATAAAAGAGCTTTTAAAAACTTATTTAGTATGTGTTTTGCATGGATATATATTTCCATATATTTAAATGTTTTATGTTAATGATTCAATTCGTTCGTAAAATTTTGATGATCAGTGTGTGATTCGCAGTCGTTGCTGATCCATCATGTAATTAACCGGCAAGGAAGCCTTGCCGGTTTGTTTTTATAGGTAGATTTAAAGGGCCATTTGTTGTTTTTTTAATTGTAATGTGAGGGGATAGGTTGAACATGACATTGCCGAAACAAATTGTGCCCACGTAACAATTAATAAAATTTTTAGGGTGATTATTGTTTTAGCAACAACAATAGGTGTAATACATTCGCTTTGCCAAAGCGGTTAATGCATTCATGTAAGGATGTAAAAAAGCTTTCATTGCATTTGTTCTACGCAGCAAATATATAAAACAATTTAAATATTCTATAAAATATGTAGACATTATAGAATATTTAACGCATAAATCGAAATCTGTAGTCAGAATTAGCTCAAAAAGGATAAAAAACACCTGATTTGTATTTTTTTATGGGCATAATTGCTATTTTATGCTGTTTTTATACAAAAACAACATAAAATATAATGGTGCTTATATATATGCACCAACTTAAGGTGAAATAATCCACTGTTATAATTGTTATATCTACAATTATAATTTATACTTTTACATTACAAGCCAATTGTAATATGAAACCAAAACTATACCTATTATCACTATTGATGATATTTTCCTGTATTAAATCGCAGGGCCAAACAAATGTTAGCGTAAGCTTTCCTGCCGACTCAGGATCAGTTAAAATAAGTAAATATATATATAGCCATTTTGCCGAACATTTAGGCAGGGGCATATATGATGGTTTTTATGTTGGCGACACCTCCAAAATACCAAATACCAATGGTGTTAGGAATGATGTGATCGCGGCATTAAAAAAAATGAAGATCCCCGCCCTTAGGTGGCCAGGTGGCTGTTTTGCCGACACTTATCATTGGAAGGATGGCGTTGGTCCTAAAGATAAAAGGCCATCCATTGTAAACCGCTGGTGGGGAGGTACTGTTGAAGACAATAGCTTTGGCACCAACGAGTTTTTAAATATGTGCGAGCTACTGGGTGCCGATCCTTACATCTCAGGTAATGTAGGCAGTGGTACTGTTCAGGAACTGTCCGACTGGGTTTCTTATGTAAGTTCTGATAATAAAAACCCGATGTCTGATCTGCGCCGTGCCAATGGGCGAGATAAGCCATGGAACGTAAAATTCTGGGGTATAGGTAATGAAGCCTGGGGCTGCGGCGGTAATATGGCGCCCGACTATTACGCAAATGAATTCAGGAAATACTCCACCTTTATGCCGGGTTCCGACAATACCACTAAAGTTTACCGGATCGCTTCCGGAGCGAATTCTGATGATTATAACTGGACCGAAACCCTTATGAAGCAAATCCCACCAAGCCTTATTGAAGGGATCGCGCTGCACTACTATTCGGTTATTGATTGGGATCACAAAAGTTCGGCAACCAAATTTAATGAGCAGCAATATTTCACCACCATGAAACGTGCCCTGTTTATGGATACCCTGATCACCAAACATGCCCGTATTATGGATAAGTACGATCCGAAGAAAAAAATCGGCTTGGTGGTAGATGAGTGGGGTGGTTGGTACGATGTAGAGCCTGGCACTAATCCTGGTTTCCTTTTTCAGCAAAACACTATGCGCGATGCTATGATCGCGGGCGTAACCTTAAACATATTCAACAACCATTGCGACCGTGTGCGCATGGCCAACCTTGCACAGTGCATTAATGTATTGCAAGCGGTTATCCTCACCAGCGGTAATAAACTGATACTTACGCCAACTTATTATGTAATGGAAATGTACAACGTGCACCAGGATGCTACTTTGTTGCCGGTAACCATCAATAGCGATGATTATGTGGTAGGCAATGAAAAACTATCGGCTATTTCCGTCTCTGCCTCAAAAGATAAAAATGGCGTGGTACATATATCACTCGTAAATATTGATCCTGAGCATGTGCATAAAGTAAAGCTTAACCTTAACGGCAAAAAATTCGCTGCCGTTACCGGGAGGATACTGGTTTCAGCCAAAGTGCAGGATTATAACTCCTTCGATGATCCTGAAAAAATAAAGACGGTAACATTTAACGGGGCAGCTTTAAAAGGCGATGACATTGACGTGAGCCTGCCCGGTGCATCGGTAGTTTTACTTACGTTAAATTAAGGCTGTTATCTCATTTTAATCCAAAATAAATATTTTGTTTTTTTTAGTAAACAATAAAAATATAAAATGCTTAACTTAGTATTATACCAATTATAATACAATGACTACACTCGAGAAAATAAAATTTTGGGGTGATCATCATAACCCTAAATGGCTGGTGTTTTTCAGAATTGCACTTGGCCTGGCACTGGTTTGGAAAGGCATCGCGTTTATACTAAACTTAAATGTGCTGGCCGATTTTCTGCACGATACAGGTTTAACCGATAGTATAAGTGCTTCGGTGTGTATTTCGGTATTAGCAGATTTAATTATCGCACTGCATCTGATCGGAGGGGTTTGTATTGCTTTCGGTTTGCGCACCCGTTTGTTCTGTTTGCTTAACTTACCCATTTTATTAGGGGCCGTATTTTTGGTCGACCTAAAACAAAGCGTTTTAAAACCCTATTCAGAGGTATGGTTATCAATAATAGTGTTGCTGGCAATTATTGGCTTTCTAATCGAAGGTAACGGGCAATTTGCTGTTGAAAACGATGTACAGGAAACAACCGGCTGAATTAATAGTCCGAACCCCCATAACTCACGGTATTTCGAAGGTCTTTTTCAGCTGAATAAGGCCTTTTTTTATGCTTCTAAATTCCTACCCTTGCTGTAATGTACCAAGATACAAGTGCGACACGTGGTGCATTTGGTACACTTTTCATCCCAAAAACGCTCAAAACAACCCTAAAAAGGCGGATTTTACATTGATTTTAAAGCGATTTTAGGCCAAAAAATACCCATTTTAGGCCAAAAAACCGGTTAAAAATGATGTTTTTTACTCGTTTTTTGCCAATTTTTGATGTAAAAAAGCAGGTTTTTACGGCTTTTTGATTGGGTTTTGGCACAGTTTGAAACAGTTTGAATATGATAAAAGCATAGGTTTTAAATGCGTTAAACCAATGGGGGTTTATGCCAAATAGATTCACCCGGGAATACAACAACCGGATAGTCAATTAATACTATTCAAAAACATTAACCTTTAGAATTTGAATATTTACGTTACTTTTGTTTTAATTCGACTTAAAAAAAGGCGAAAGTTAGCAACCTTAAAAGAAGCTGTATATAATACAATACCAAACCTCACCCTTATGAATTTTAAGATAAATCACGTGGCGATAATCCCCAATCTCCATTAACTTTTAAAGTTCAGTTAACGTATTAAATCACAAATTCTTTGTTAAAACTATATATAATATGAAGTGCGCACTGGTAACTGGTGGTTCAAGAGGTATTGGAAGAGCCATCTGTTATAAAATGGCTAAAATGGGCTACTACGTTTTGGTTAATTACAAGAGTAATGTAGCCGAGGCCGATAAAACATTAGCCCAAATTAAACAGGACGGCGGCAATGGAGAGTTGTTAAAGTTTGATGTAGCCGATAAAGATGATATTAAACATGTTCTGGGCGACTGGATTGAAGCAAATAGCGATAAATATATCGAAGCGCTTGTAAACAATGCGGGTGTTAAGGACGATGTGTTAATGATGTGGATGAAGGATGAGCAATGGGATAATGTAATAAAAACCAGCTTGGATGGCTTTTTTCACGTTACGCGATTGGTTTTAAACGATATGCTTATTCGGAAATACGGGCGTATAGTTAATGTAGTGTCTTTATCTGGTTTAAAGGGCTTGCCCGGGCAAATTAATTACTCGGCAGCTAAAGCTGGCGTAATTGGCGCCACCAAAGCTTTGGCGCAGGAAGTTGGCCGCAGAGGAATAACCGTAAATGCCGTAGCCCCCGGATTTATTAAAACAGATATGACCGAAGGCCTTGACGAAAAAGAGCTGAGATCCATGATCCCGGTTAAAAGGTTCGGCACACCCGAAGAGGTAGCGCACGCCGTAGGCTTTTTAGCTTCGGCAGAAGCTGCCTATATTACCGGTGAGATATTATCGATAAATGGCGGTTTATATTCTTAATACCTCTTTTGTAACGCGGCTGGTACAATTTTGATGATAAATTATTTTGAACTTTAATGTGCTTTTGTATTTTTATAACAACTTAATTAAAACGAACGAAGATTACTATTTATGCATAGGGTTGTAATTACTGGGATAGGAATATATTCATGTATAGGTAAAAATCTTGATGAAGTAAGTAATTCGCTTTATAAGGGCCAGTCTGGAATAATACTGGATACAGAGCGTAAGGAGTTTGGCTATCGTTCAGGTTTAACCGGGTTTGTAGAAAGGCCACATTTAAAGGACCTTTTAGACAGGCGGTCGCGCATTATGCTTCCCGAGCAGGGCGAATATGCTTATGTTGCTACAGTCGAAGCATTGTCGCAAGCTGGTATCGATCAGGATTACCTTAATCAAAATGAAGTTGGGATACTTTATGGCAACGATAGCTCTGCGAAAGCCATTATTGATGCTACGGATACCATCCGCGAGAAAAAAAATACAATGATGATTGGTTCGGGCGCGGTATTTCAAACCATGAATTCTACCGTAACCATGAATCTGGCTACCATATTTAAATTAAAAGGCATAAATTTTACCATTAGTGCCGCTTGCGCAAGCGGGTCGCATTCAATAGGGGTGGCTTATCAATTTATAAAAACCGGGTTGCAGGATTGTATCATTTGCGGTGGTGCTCAAGAAATTAATCAATTCGCCATGGGCAGCTTTGATGCTTTGTCGGCATTCTCCGTTAATGAGTCTGATCCATCCAAAGCATCTCGCCCGTTTGATAGCGGCCGAGATGGGCTTATACCCAGCGGTGGTGCCGCAACCGTTATTTTAGAGAGCCTTGAATCGGCAACTAAAAGGGGCGCGACTATTTTAGGCGAAGTGATAGGTTATGGCTTTTCATCAAACGGTGCCCATATCTCAAACCCAACGGTCGAAGGGCCTGTGCGTTCGCTGTCAATGGCATTAAAAGATTCCGGCTTAAATGCTGGCGAGATAGATTATATCAACGCGCACGCTACATCAACCCCGGCAGGTGATTCAAGCGAAGCCAAAGCCATTTACGAAGTTTTTGGCGCGAGCAACCCATTAGTTAGCTCAACCAAATCAATGACCGGGCACGAATGCTGGATGGCAGGGGCAAGTGAAATTGTTTATTCCATGCTGATGATGAAAAACTCGTTTGTCGCGCCCAACATCAATTTCGAAACCCCCGATGCCGATTCAGCTAAACTGAACATCGCGAAGAAAACTATTGAAAAAGAAATAAATATATTTTTGTCCAACTCCTTTGGTTTTGGAGGAACAAACTCATCCCTAATAATTAAAAAACTAATTTAAACCTACGCCGCTATGCAAAATGAAGAGATAATTGAAAAGATAAACAGCTTTTTGGCCGAAGAATTTGAAATTGATGCTGATAAAATGCTTCCTGATGCTAATCTAAAGGAAACGCTTGATCTGGACAGCCTGGATTATATTGACCTTGTTGTGGTAATTGAAAGCAACTTCCCCTTTAAAGTAAAACCAGAGGACTTTATCAATATCGTAACCTTTCAGGATTTTTATGATTATGTAATAACCAGCAGTCAAAAAGAACTGGTATAATGTCATCCTGGCAAGGCAAATCAAAAGGAAAACCTTTAGGCTATAGGATATTTGTTTTTGTTTTAAGGGTAGGTGGTGTTTTACCCGCGTATCTTTTGCTTCGTTTTGTTACTTTATACTACCTGCTATTTTCGTATAAATCCACAAAAAGCACATTCAGTTACTTTCATAAAAGGCTTAATTATAGCATAATAAAGTCTGTTTACAAAGTATACATAAACTATAACCTGTTGGGGCAAACGCTTATTGATAAGGTGGTTATCATGTCGGGCATACCTAATAAGTTTACGTTTAACCTTGATGGGATAAATAATTTACATCACATCGCAGCATTAAAAAAAGGCGGCTTATTATTAACCGCGCATATTGGCAACTGGGAAACAGCCCGGCATTTATTAAATGAGATTGATGCCCGAATTAATGTAGTGATTTTTGATGGCGAAGACGAAGGCATTAAGGATTACATGGAATCGGTGGTTGGTAAAAGTGTTCTGAACCTTATTATTATTAAAGATGATATGTCGCACATTTTCGAGATCAGTAATGCATTTTTAAATGACGAACTGGTATGTATGCCTGCCGATAGGTTTTTGGAAAGCAACAAAACCAGCACCATGAAATTTTTAGGTGCGGATGCAAGGTTCCCATTGGGGCCGTTTATGTTAGCGGCTAAATTCCAGGTGCCTGTTTCGTTTGTATACGGTATGAAGGAAGGTACCTTCCATTACCATTTTTTTGCCAGTGAAGTAAAAGAATATCCGGATTTGGAACAGGATGTTGTAGTAAAGCAAATGATGTTGGATTTTGTTGACGATATGGAACGTAAAGTAAAAACATATCCCGAACAATGGTATAATTATTATAATTTTTGGCAATAGACAAATGCTTATATTACAAAACGATATTACCTCCATCATTCCACAAAGGCCTCCCTTTGTAATGATAGATCAATTGCTTAGCTGTGATGAAGTATGTTCGGTTACATCATTTCAGGTTAAACAGGAAAACGTACTTGTTGAAAACGGTGAATTAAGTGAAGCCGGCCTAACTGAAAATATTGCCCAAACAGCAGCGGCGGGCTTAGGTTACGTCACCCTGAAAAACAATGCCCCGGTTGTAATTGGCTACATAGCTGCTATTAAAAACCTGGAAGTTTTTGCACTGCCTAAAGTTGGCGACGTAATAGAAACCAATGTTACTATTACAAACCAAATTTTTGATGTAACCATCATAACCGGTATCGTTAAATGCAGCGGCATATTGCTCGCGAAATGCGAAATGAAGATATACCTTAAAAAATAAAAACAACTAAATGTAATTATATCATGAAACCAATCACAAAGTTCAAATGTATTTTAGCCTTACTTTTTATTGCTGTAAACGCGCAATCGGTTTTGGCGCAATCAAAAGCTGATGTTTTTGATGAAAAGATCCCTGTAACCTGGCTGGGTGTTGATTATTCTCAAACTAAATTTATAGGCTCTGCCACGTCTAAAGATGTTGTTATATCGAATGATGAGTTCAGGGATATGTATGTTAGTTCGTGGAACTATCTTTTTATTAACGAACAAAAGAAATATGATGTTGCAAAGGCGGTACATCGCGAGTCGGTAAAATATGCTATTGATGTAACCATACAAGCAAATAAGGGCCTTACAAAAAAGGATTTCTATTCAAATAACCCAAGTGATTTTCATTTACTAAATGAAGCAGATATAGCCAGAGTAGTAAAAAACTATGATTTTCAGAATACCGATGGCATAGGCTTAATATTTTTTGTTGAAGGCATGAGCAAAGGCATAGGGTCCATGGGTATATGGGTAACTTTTGTTGATATTAAATCTAAAACTGTGCTTTACACCAAATACGAAACCGGCAGCCCGGGTGGCTTTGGTTTTAGGAACTATTGGGCCAAGCCATTGTACACTACTTTAAAGGATATGGACTCTAACTTTAAAAGCTGGGCTAAAAACTAATTATTACTTTATATTTTAACGATTGCTAAAACAGTTGAAAAAAAGCTTAATAAATACCATAGAGCAGGATATCCGATTTAGTGATGTAGATTCATTAGGTATAGTATGGCATGGGCATTACGTACAATATTTTGAAGATGGGCGCGAAGCATTCGGCAAGCAACATAACCTGCGTTATCTTGATTTTTATAACCAGGGCTACGTTGTGCCAATTGTAAATATCCAGTGCGATTATAAACAGGTTTTACGTTATGGCGACAGGATAATTATAGAAACCACCTATACCCCTTGCGAGCCTGCCAAAATAAATTTCAAATACCGCTTACTAAATGCACTAACAGGCGATCTGGTTGTAACCGGCTCAACTACACAGGTTTTTTTAAGCAAAGATAGTTTCACCCTTCAATTAACCAACCCTGATTTTTTTAAGGATTGGAAGGAAGTACAAGGACTAATATAATACTACCACTATAATTTAAAGCCCCATTAAATATACCAATGAGTATAGAAAAAGTAGATGTATTGATAATTGGTGCGGGGCCAGCGGGTACTGTAGCCGCATCAATAGTTAATAAAGCAGGGTTTAAAGTTAAAATTATTGAAAAGCAAAAATTTCCGAGGTTTGTTATAGGCGAAAGCTTATTGCCGCGGTGTATGGAGGCTCTTACCGAAGCTGGTTTTGTTGATGCACTGAAAGAAAAAGGTTTCCAGCAAAAAACAGGCGCCAAGTTTGTAAAAAACGGGAGAATTTGCGACTACTTTTTTGCCGACCAGTTTACTGCCGGATGGAATTGGACATGGCAGGTGCCGCGTGCGGAATTTGATAAAACCCTTGCCGATACAGTTGAAAAAATGGGTGTGCAGATTTTGTATGAAACTACCGTAACTGCAATTAAATTTAATGGCTCAGATTCGGTAACCACCATTGAAGATTTAAATGGTAATAAAACTGAAATTGAAGCCCGGTTTATAATTGATGGCAGCGGCTACGGCCGGGTGATTCCACGTTTGTTTAACCTGGATAAACCCTCAAATTTACCGCCCCGCAAAGCTTTATTCGTGCATACGGTTGATATAAACCGTTTAATGGATGAGGAACCTAACCGCATCACCATAATTGTACATAAGCCCGGGGTTTGGGTTTGGGTTATTCCGTTCTCAAATGGCGTTACTTCTGTTGGTTTTGTGGGTAACCCCGATTTTTTTAGTGAATACGAAGGTGATAATGAAAAGATACTACGCGAATTAATTGCCACCCAACCTCATGTGGCAGATCGGTTAAAAGACGTTGATTTTGTGTTCGATCCCAGGACTTTAGAGTCATGGTCAACTACAACCGACCAGTTTTATGGCGATGGCTTTGTATTAACCGGTAATGTGACTGAGTTTTTAGATCCCATATTTTCATCAGGTGTTACACTGGCAACTGTATCAAGCCAAAAGGCGGCAAATTTGGTAATACGTAAGCTAAAAGGTGAAAATGTTGATTGGGAACAAGAATATACAACACACCTGTTGCAGGGTGTAAATACCTTCCGCTCCTATGTAATGGCCTGGTATGATGGCACACTTGATACCATATTTTTTGCCGAAAAACAAAATCACGAAGTCAAAAAAATGATCTGTTCTGTTTTAGCGGGATATGTATGGGATATGGAAAATCCTTTTGTGGAAAATCATGATGTGGCATTGCAAAAACTAGCCCGTACCATTGAATTAGAGATATTGGCTGACGAAGAAATTATAGATTAAAATTGGTAGAGACATGGATAAACTAATAGCCGATCTGAAAGAGCAGATCGCCGTTCAGCTAAAATTAAAGAATATTAAACCCGAGGATATTGGTGATGACGAACCGCTATTTGGTGCAGGTTTGGGCCTCGACTCTTTAGATATTTTAGAGCTGATCGTATTATTGAAACAGAAATATAAACTTAAGGTCACTAATCCCGAAGATGGGTTAAAAGTGTTCAAGTCAGTAAGAACAATGGCCGAATTTATAACCGCGAACAGGGTGCAAAATACTTAAAATGGATAATGCCGTTTTTGTAGTTGGAGTGGGGGTAATTTCGGGTATTGGCAACAATGTGGCTGAGTGCCTGGATGCATTGGAGAAAGGCAAAGCGGGCATTGATAAAATTAACTATCTAAAAACTAATCACCGCGATTTATTACCCGCGGCAGAGGTTAAGTTAAGCAACGATGAGCTATCGGCAATTTGCGGGTTTGCGCCCACTATAAGCCGTACAGCAATGTTAAGCATGATAGCGGCTAAGGAGGCCTGGGATAATTCAGGTGTTAATAAACTTCCTGGGTTACGCACTGGTTTTGTTTCGGCATCAACAGCGGGCGGGATCGACAAAACAGAAGATTTTTTTACCCAGTTTTTAGCAAACCATAGCAAAGGCAAACTCAGGGATGTGATTAACCACGAATGTGGCAGCATTACAAACCTGGTTGCCGAAAAGTTAGGCATCAAAAATCATATCAGTACTATCAGCACGGCGTGTTCATCATCGGCTAACGCCATAATGTATGCCGCGCGTTTAATAAAACACAATATTCTTGACGCGGTAATTGCAGGCGGCACAGATGCGCTTACCCGCTTTACCCTAAATGGTTTTAATACCCTTTTGGTACTTGACGAGCAATACTGCAAGCCATTTGATGAAAACCGTAACGGCCTTAATCTGGGCGAGGGCGCCGGGTATGTGGTATTGGTATCAGAGCGTGTGGTATCACAGTTAAAACAGCGCCCTTATTGCGCCCTTAGCGGCTACTTTAATGCCAATGATGCCTATCATCAAACATCGACCTCATTTGATGGCGACGGGCCATACATTGCAATGGCAGGCGCGTTAACGATGAGTGGTTTACAGCCGCAGGATATTGATTACATTAACCTCCATGGCACCGGAACTCAAAATAATGATAGTTCCGAAGGAACTGCTATAAAACGGCTTTTTCATCCGCATTATCCTAAAATGAGTTCTACAAAATCATTTACCGGGCATACCCTGGGTGCCAGCGCCGGTGTCGAAGCGGTATTTTCGGCATTGGCAATACAACGGGGTATTGTTTACCCAAATTTACGTTTGGAGCAACCTATGGCCGCGTTTTCTTTCTCGCCTGAAACTTCATTTTCAAAACAACAGGATATTAAGCATGTGCTATCCAATTCTGTTGGTTTTGGCGGTAATTGTTCATCTCTCATCTTCTCAAAATTATAAAAGATGAAAACGTATATCAGGTCAGCCGTAACCATATCTCCGCAAAAAACATTTAATAATCCCTTGTTTTTGAATAAGCTTGCTGAGTATAATGATAACCGCTTAACATGTATCGAACCGGATTATAGTGAGGCGATTGATCCAAAATTGATCCGAAGAATGAGTCGCGTTATAAAAATGAGTGTGGCGAGTGCATTAGCCTGTTTAAAAGATGCGGAAATAGCAAGTCCTGATGCAATAGTTACCGGTACAGCTTATGGCTGCCTTGAAGATACCGGCATTTTTTTAACTAATATGGTACAGGAGGACGAAGAACCGGTTACACCAGTTGCCTTTGTACAATCAACCCACAACACCATAGGCGCGCAAGTGGCACTGTTAATCAAGTGCAATCGTTATAATAATACGTTTGTAAGCGGTGGGGCATCCTTCGAAAACGCGTTGCTGGACGCCATGATGCTGTTAACCGAAAATAATACCGCTAATGTATTGGTAGGGGGGATGGACGAAATAACCGATATGAGCCACACCGTGTTAAACAGGATGGGTTTATATAAGCGCCAACCGGTTTCAAACCTTAATTTGTTTAATACAACCACAAAGGGAACTATAAACGGCGAAGGGGCCGCTTTCTTTTTGCTTAAAAATACCCCATCCAAAAATGACCTGGCTTGTATTAATGGCATTGCCACCTTTTACAAACCCGCAGATATAGCGGAAATTAGACAACATATCAACTCCTTTTTATTATCCCGGCATATAAATTATAATGATATTGATTTGTTGATAATCGGTAATAACGGGGATGCGAAAAATGATGAGATCTACACGCGGTTACAGCAGTCGGTATTTAGTGAAATCCCATCGATCAATTATAAACACCTCTGCGGTGAGTATCCAACTTCTACCGCTTTTGCTACATGGTTGGGCGCGAATGTTATAAAAAACAATAATATTCCTGCCCCATTAAACAATGGTAATTCACCAAAAAACAAGATAAATAAAGTACTGATTTATAATCATTACCAAAATATTTATCATTCCTTAATTTTGATGTCATCATGCTAAATTTCAGGAATGTGAATATGCTATTTATTAGCCTGTTATTGTTAAGCATGGTTGGCGAAATAGTATACGGCATACCATTTTATGTTTATCTAATTTTGGCTGGGGTATATTCATTATTGTTATTTTATGGATGCTATTATGTAGGCTCAAACTTTTTTATCCGGATTATCTGTTCGGCAAAAACCCATAAAAAAGTAGTCGCGCTTAGTTTTGATGATGGGCCGGTTGCCGGTAATACACTGCAAATATTACAAACCCTAAAAGAAAACAATGCCGAGGCTGCTTTCTTTTGCATAGGCAGCCGCATAGCCGGGAATGAAGCAATATTTAGGCAAATTCACAACGAAGGGCACCTTATTGGCAATCATACCTTTTCTCATCATTTTTGGTTTGATATGTTCTCCGCGAAAACAATGGCGGCCGATATACGCATGATGGATAAGGCAATGGATAGTGTAATCAGCAAAACACCTAAACTGTTCAGGCCGCCTTATGGGGTTACTAATCCCAACCTCAAAAAGGCCATCGTTCAGGGCAATTATATACCGGTTGGCTGGAGTATGCGATCAATGGATACCGTAATAAAGGACGAGAAGAAACTTTTAAATAAAGTTATCAATAAAATAAAGCCCGGTGCTGTTTTTTTGTTTCACGATACCAGCAACACAACTGTAGCCATACTGCCCGCCATAATAAAGCATATCCGGGCAAACGGATATGAGATAGTCAGGCTCGATAAAATGTTAAATTTACAAGCTTATGCGTAAAATAATTTTAGTAATCTATATCTTAATCTCCGGGCTTAGCGCCAAAGCTCAGCTTGCGGGTTACACCCCTGTTACCGATTTGGTTAAATTTAAAGAGCAATTTGCGGTGATCGCGAAAAAGACCGAAACCATAAAAAGCGATTTTGTACAGGAGAAAAATCTGAGCATGCTTTCAGAAAAAATTGTGTCAAAAGGAAAATTCTGGTTTAAAAAAGATAACCTGCTTCGCATGGAATACACCACTCCATACCAATACCTGATGATACTGAATAAGGACAATATGTATATTAAGGATGGGCAAAAGGAAAACAAGGTTTCAACCAAATCCAATAAACTATTCCAGCAGATCAATAAGATAACCATTGATTGTGTACAGGGAACAGTTTTTAGCAACCCTGATTTTGTAACTAAAGTATATGAAAACAAAAGCACTTACCTGGTCCAGTTATCTCCCGTGGGTAAAGCGCTGAAAGAGTTTTTTAAAACCATTAATGTCATCATTGATAAGAGTGATTACGAGGTAACTACAATTGAAATGAATGAGAATTCGGGCGATAATACTATCATCCGTTTTACAAACAGAGAAATAAACACCATTATTCCCGATGCGATATTTGCTATTAAGTAGCTGCTTGTTTTTACTGGCAAGCTGCTCTTCGGTGTACAAAAATTTGCAGCCGGCTACGGGCGATATAAACTATATCCAAAAATTCAAGCCGAATTTTAATAGCGCGCTTTATAAAGCCGAGATTGATGTAGTCGGTCACCATTTAAGTGGATTACTGCTAATAAAAACATTGCCCGATAGCAGTATAAGGATGGTGTTCTCCAACGAGATGGGATTTAAATTCTTCGATTTTGAGTTTAAACAAAACGGCGACTTCAACGCGTTGTATGTTGTTAAGCAGATGGATAAAAAGCCGGTTATAAAAACGTTAAAAAAGGATTTCGAGTTGATATTACTGCCCACAAAAGATGCTCACGCAGCATACTTACTTAAGGATGCTTATAGCTTGTATTACATTTTTCCTAAGCAAAAAGGATCATTCTGTTATATTACTGATTTAGCAGGTAGCGAAATAAAAACGATGGAAATTGCGTCGCCCCATAAACCAATTGTACAAGCCATCATGAAAAATTATAACAATGGCATACCGGATACAATTGGTATAACGCACACAAATTTTAACTTTACCATCGGCTTAAAAAAGATAGAAAGATAATGCTACAACACCACCTTTTTACTTTTGCTGTTTTGCAAACAGAGGGAGATACTGTAAAAACCAATATTACACTTAATCCATTCCATCCAATATTTAAGGGTCACTTCCCCGGTAACCCAATTTTGCCGGGCGTTTGCATGATGCAAATGGTAAAGGAGGTGGCAGAAGCGTATACTAACAAAAAGATCAAACTGGGTTTGGCTCAGGAACTTAAATTTTTGTCGGTTATTAATCCAGAAGAAAACACAACTATCCAGATGGAATTAAAGATTAATATTGAGAAGGACGGGATCAGGATAGTGGCGCAATTGCAGAGCAATGCAATCGTTTTTTTTAAATTCAAGGGCACCTTTGTCCAACAATGATTCGATCTAAAACGGCCGCCTAATTATTAGGCGTATGCTGTTTTAGCTGTTACCGTTTCTGCATAGGTAGCTGTAAATATTAAAAAGCTGTATCAAATTAAAAGACAGCCTAGTGTTTGCATTATCAAATAAGTATATTTAATTTTAATATATGAAACGGTTATTGTTAGTGCTTTTATCACTCGCTCTTCCATTTTCATTAATGGTAGGCTGTGAACAGTCCGGCAGTGAAAACGCGGCTCTGAAGGCCCGAATAGATAGCTTGCAAAACAAATTGGATTCCGCTTATAAGCCAGGAACCGGGGCGATTATGAATACCATTGTCCAGCCTCATCACCTTAAATTGTGGTTTGCCGGTCAAAGCGAAAACTGGGCGCTGGCGGAGTACGAAAGGCAGGAACTAATGGGAGGCTTTGAAAAGGTTCAGGAATTTCATAAAAATAAACCCGAAGCAACAGCCGTTGCAATGATTTTTCCGGCAATGGATGCAATGGAAAAGGCTATCAGGGATAAAGATCCGGTTGCATTCAAAAGCAATTTTGTTGTGTTAACAAATACCTGCAATACCTGCCACCAGGCATTAAAATATGGATTTAATGTAATAAAAGTTCCGGCCACAAATAGCTTCGGTAATCAGAATTTTTAAACCTGTTTGTTGATTGGCAATCAAAATGTTGTAATTTATCAGAAGGAATTTAGCGGGCAATACTGCATAAAGGGCAGCTATTAGAGCAACCATACACGGCTGAATACCTTTTTTACATTAAGAAATAGAGGCGCCATTAATCCAAGGAAGCGAAGCGTTTTGTTTGTCCAAACTGCAGGTGTGCCCGTACGGCGTCGCAAACTTTCATCAATTTTACCCCGAAACGGTGTCACGCCATCGGCTGAACCCATTGACTTCGCCACGTTGGTGCTTCGAATGGATCTGCAAAATATTGGGTTTCGTGCACTACCTTGCCGTTGCGAAACTCCATAATGCTTATGGTGAAAGCCGATCGTTCCTGGTAGATGATCGTGTATTCCGTGATCCAGAGATTGCCTTTTCCAACAATTCGCTTGACATTGAAGCCCGACGGCTTACCCGGATGATGACTACGCAAAGCCTGCAAATTGTTTCGCCCAAGGATTCGCTCGCCCGACTGCGGGTAATCACAGATAGTATTGTCATCATAAATATCATGTTCCGCATTTACATCGCCTACTGCCGACGCATGCCAATGAGCATTTAGAGCCTCATTTATTTGTTCTTTTTTCATGGCTTCTACTGTTATTCTGTTTTCACGTTCAAGTTAGGGCTGGGAATGAAACCCGGCACGCCTGTATGTACCACTTGATTGAATCTTTGCCTGATCTCAATGCGATTGATCTCATCAAACGCATCTTCCGGCAGTGGGGAGATGTCGAAATTCTCCCTTGCGCGGGCAGCGGTTCTGGCAGTGGTAAGCAAAGCTGTACCACGCTGCAGTGCCCATGCCAACAGCACCTGTGCGGGCGTTTTTCCAATTCGTGCGGCGATTGCCAAAATAACCGGATCTTCCAGCGGACCCGGCTTTATTCCGTGACCTAATGGCGCAAAAGCCAGGAGTATGATACCTTTCTCCTTGCAAAATTCCAGGAGTTCGGTTTCCGGCAGATATGGATGTGCTTCTACCTGGACCACAGCCGGCTTTATTCTCGCTGATTCGTAGATGGGCAACAGTTTCTCCAGTGTAATATCAGCCAATCCTATGGCGCGGCATTTGCCGCCGTCTACAAGGGCTTCCATCGCCCTCCAGGTGTCGAGCAAAGTAACGCCGCTATCATAAATAACATTGCCGTTTTGATCTCGGGGATCTTGATCATCGCCCGGTTGAAACGCAAACGGCGTGTGAATAAGATAGAGGTCCAGATAATCCAACTGAAGCCTCTTCAAACTCTCTTCGAATGCTGGTTCTACGCGCTCCGGCCGGTGATTGGTATTCCACAATTTCGTGGTAACAAAGATGTCTTTACGATCGAGTCCTTGAGCGGCAAGTCCTGCCTTCAATGCCTCGCCTACCTCGCTTTCGTTTCGGTATCGTTCCGCACAATCGAAATGTCGAAATCCAGCTTCCAACGCATCTCTGGTAGCACTAATCGTTTCGGCTGCATTAGGTATCAACGTACCAAAGCCCAGCATGGGCATATGGAGGGGGTTATTTGTCGTTTTCATATAGATATGTTTTATTGTGTTTTCTTTCTGTTGATTGGCTTGGATTAAGAACCGGTGTCGTTTTTAGTACGATCAGCAACACAAGCCAGGGGGCTTTTTAAAGTATTTCATAACAATGATAATCGTTATTTAAAGTCGCCCGCTATCGTGGTTTCTTTCCATTTTTCAAGCTCGATGGTCATGCTTTTAAGTTTTTCAGATGCGCGGTTATAAGCATCCTGCCCGAGATATAGGTGTAATGGCGGCTCATTGCTTTCTGCCAATTCGATCAGTATTTCTGAAGCCTTCTCTGGGTCGCCGGGCTGTTTGCCATTGCTTGCCAGGTAGCGTTGCTGAGTGTCTTTAACCGCTTGGTAGCCGTCAATTTTATTTTCTGTATATGCCAGTGAATCTTGGGTAAGGAAACCTGTTCTGAAACCGGATGGTTCAACAATAGTTACTTTAATATTAAACTCTTTAACATCCAGTGCCAGCACTTCAGAAAAAGCGGCAACTGCTGCCTTGGTAGCCGAGTATATCGACCAGCCAGGAGCGCCGGCAAAGCCTGCAATTGAGCCGATGTTGAAAATATAACCTGATTTTTGCTTACGCATTACCGGCAATATGCGTTTAGTTACATTAAGCGTAGCCAGCAAATTTATGTTTATGATGTCACGTATTTTATGTTCTTCTGTTTCTTCCAATGTTCCGGCCATGCCGTAACCCGCATTGTTCACCACAACATCTATCCGCCCAAACTCTTTAAGCGTTTGCTGAATAGACTCTTCAATACAATCCAAATTGCCGAGGTCTACAGCTAATGGCAGGAAACGGTCTGCGTCTATAATGCCAACAGCATGTTTAAGCGCCAGCGCATTGCGCGAAGTCGCGGCAACTCGGTAGCCATTATTTAGCAGCTTTTTTACCAGCGTTAAGCCCAATCCCTTGGAAGCACCGGTTACATACCATACTTTTGAAGTGTTCATAACATTAAGCATTAATTGTTTTTTGATTCAGCGTCTAATGGGATAAATCTTGCGATTTGTTTATCGTATCTACCTGCCTTCCCTGTGATTCCTTAATACAATATTTTCAAGGTTACAGTTCAGTTTTTTTACCTGGTTCCAGTATTTTCAACCTATCGCTGATACCCACCGCAGCGAATCCTTGTTTTAGCATTTCAGCAGGTTCGGTATAGTGCGACCACCCCTCAAAATGCAGAGGAATAATGATGGCATTTGGAAATGCAGCAGCGGTATCCAGCGCGTCATTATTACCCATAGTTATGTTAAACGGCCCGCGTGGTTTGGCGGCTCCAGCGAATATGAATACATATTTAGGATGGAAGCGTTTAGCCACTTCTTCAATACCGTTATAAAAAACAGTGTCGCCGGTGATATATACTTCCATCCCACCGGCTGAAACGATAAAGCCCGTTACATCACCAGTTATTTTTTCGCTGCCGGCCGGGCCATGCCTTGCAGGTGTTCCGGTCACCATTACCTCTTCATTAATGTTAATGCTTTCCCACGGAGCCAACCCTATGGCATTACCACCTAATCTCTCGGCGCCAACCTTAGTAGTGAGGGTCTTTGATACTGTTTTGAGCAGTTCCCGGCCGCCATTATCCAGGTTGTCACCATGCTGGTCATGGCTTAATAGTACTATATCTATCTTTCCTACGTCAGTTATTGCAGGCCCGTTAAGTTTCCAATAAATTGGTTTTCCATTATTTAGAAATTCTGTTCCAGGAGGATCAAGTGTAGGGTCGGTCATTATCCTTAAGCCGGCTACTTCTAAAATAATAGTTGGGCCGCCCAGGTAAATTACATTGATCGATTTTTTCATCGTTTTAACCTTTTAAATCGTTAAAGTAACCAGTCGTTTCTTCAATTAATGATTGCATAAGTTCTTTAGCTTTAGTGTGTTTTAATATTGGCGCTATCTGTCCTCCCCAAAACAATATCATGTCCCATTTTTCCTGTTCAAGTGCAGCCCTACGTAAAGGGCCCATGAAGGTTGTTTGTAAAGGGAACGGAAGAAACGCTTTCTCTTTATACAGCATTTCTTTGGCAATCCTACTGGTCAGTCCCCGGCCAAGCCTGCCACTAAACGCACGTGATAACGTGGTATATTTCGCGGCATCAGAAAACAGCATTTGCTTGTGGATTGGCAGCGCGTTAGATTCATCAGTAACCAAAAAAGCCGTGCCTATTTGCGCTGCGCTTGCGCCCAATGCTAAGGCTGCGGCAACACCCTTTCCGGTAGCTATACCACCCGCCGCGATAACAGGTACTTTCACCTTTTCTTTTATCAATTGTAGCAATACAAAAGTGCCCGTAGTAGATGACTCGGCTGATGCAAGGAATGATGGGCGATGCCCACCTGCTTCAAAGCCCGAAGCGATGATCATATCTACACCCGAATTTTCCAGTAGGATGGCTTCATCCAGCGTAGTGGCTGTTCCAACCGTTTTAATTCCCAACGTCCGGCATTGCTCCAATACCTCAGCGGGCAACGTGCCGAACATAAAGCTGAACACCTTTGGTTTAATATCAAATATCACCTGTAATTGGTTCTCAAACCTCGATTGAAAAGGAGCAGGCTTTTTAGGTAATGGAATGCCCGCTTCATCAAAATAAGGCTTGAACAATTGTTTTACCTGCTCATATTGCTCATCGCTAACAGTACCCCCAGGCGCATCCGTATCCGAAACCCAAAGATTGATATTGTAAGGTTTCTTAGTGGCCGTTTTTATCTGTTTATCAACCTCAAATATTTCTTCCGGGCTTAATGTATACGCGCCATATCCACCAAGCCCCCCTGCGTTTGATACAGCGGCAACCAGCTCAACAGATGAAAGGTTGCCCCCAAACGGCCCCTGCATTATCGGGTATTGAATACCCAGCATTTCTGTTGCTTTTGTAGTGTACCACATGGCTTTACAATTTATTCGTTAACGTCGCTGATCATTTTATTTACTATCAGCCACTTGCCATCAATCAGATGGAAGGATAGGAACTCATGATAATTAAAGTCGTACATTTTTACCTTCACCTCGGCTATGCCGATAGACTGAACTACCTTAATAGAAACGATATCACCCTTAAATGGTTTACCTGAATCTTTAGGACTTTGGCGGTGGGCAACACCATCCAAATATTGATCCAGCGTTTTGGCATACGGTTGCCCTTTTACATCGCCAAAAAGTAATGTTCCTGGATTGAAGATATTGCCTAAGGTGCTTACATTGCCTTCGTATATACCCTTGAAGTAATAATCCTCCAATGCTTGTGCTATTGCTGTTGAATCTGCTGTTTGAGTTTCCATTTTACTAGCTGTTTGTGCTTTTAATACCAGCAAATTGCATGACAAAAAAGCGGTTAATAAAAGCATTTTCATTTTAATTCAAATTATAGCCGGCTCCCATACCACCGTCTACGTTGATAATGGCTCCAGTAATAAAATTACTATTTGCAACCGTATAAACCATCTGCGCAATATCTTGTACTTCGCCAACCCGGTTCAGCAGGTGCAAACCGGCACTTTGATCGGCTTGATTACCGTGCATAGGTGTGCGGATTGTGCCAGGCGCAATCGTGTTCACCCGAATGTTAGCTTTACCAAACTCGGCTGCAAGCTGTATAGTAAGCGCGTGTATGGCGCCTTTTGATGCCATTTGTGCTGTAATGGGCAGCCCTGCAAGGCCAAGGCTAACCAGTGGCGTACCAATATTTATTACAACACCTCCCTGCTGTTTAATCATTTGGGGAATAACGGCCTGGGTAGTAAAGAAAGTACCCTTAAGATTGGCATTTAAAAACCGGTCGAGGTATGCTTCATCAACTTCAAGGAATGGCTTGGTTTCAAAAATGCCGGCATTGTTTACCAATATATCTACCGACCCAAATTTTGTGACCGCAGTGGCCGCCAATTCTTCACCCGTTCTCTTATCATTTACATTGCCGGCAACCATGGCCAGATTACCATCACCGCCCAATTCCTCGTAAACCTGCTCCAGCTTTTCAACGGTTAACGAATTGATTACCACATTATACCCATTCTCTAAAAAATGCCGGGCTATTTCTTTACCGATGCCTGACGAGGCACCGGTAACTATTACTGTTTGTTTTTTCATTGCCTAATTTTTTTATCGGCCGTGATGCCTTTTTCTCTTAACACTGACACTTGTTCCCCGGCAAATCCCCAGTCATCAAGATCAATTTCCTGTATCACTACATGGGTTAATTGAGGGTCTTTATTCAGTACGTCAACAATCAAGTTAGTTACCCCTTTAATTAGGGCTTGTTTTTGTTCCCTTGTAATACCTTCGCGGGTTACTTCTATTTTAACGTATGGCATGGCTTTGATTTTTATGCCAAAGCTGCTTTTAGGCAGCCTTAGCGGTTATACTTACATTCAGGTCAAAGTCATTATAGATAAGGGTATCACCCAAATCCTTAAAGAAATTACCTGAGCGGAATTTCATTTCATATTTAGTACGGTCAACTACTACTTTGCCAGCTGCGGTTAATAAATCTCCGCTTACATTAATCATGATGTCAAAACCTACGGGATGTGTAATGCCTTTAATGGTCAAGTCACCTTCAACATGATTTGCTGAAACCGAGGTTATTACCAAAGTTGCTTCGGGATATTTTTCAGATGAGAAGAAATCATCTGAAGCCAGGTGACCGAAGAACTGTGCATTGGTTGCAGGGTCGGTTACATCCAGTATTTTTATAGAGGTTGTATCGATAATGAATTTACCGCTGGTAAGTTTACCATCCTTCAAAATAATTTCACCTTTTTTAACGGCGATAGTACCATTGTGCGCGCCGGTTACTTTTCTGCCCACCCAATCAATATTACTTTGGGCGCTTACGATTTCAAATTTTTGATTTTCCATTTTCTTGTGTTTTTAATTACACAACAAAGTACGGGAGCATTTTTAACGTAACCGTGTGACCTATATCACATTTAAAGAGAGGCAAGATTTATGTGATGTAAATCACTTTTTTAATATACTATAGCCTGCTAAGTGTTTCTCTTGAAACGCCTAAGTATGCAGCGATCATATTTTTAGGAACTATGTTATAAAGTTCCGGATATAGTTTTAAAAGTTCTTCATAACGGTATTTTACATTATTATTCATAAAGGATAACAGCCTTTTTTGAGTAGCAATATATCCCATATTAGTCCTCCACCTAAAAAAATGCTCCACATTATGAAGCTCATTACATAACTTTTCCCTATCGTTATTGGTAAGACAAAGTACCTCCACATCAGTAATGCAATCCACATTGATAGTAGCTTTTGTACGGTTATATAGTGCATTATAATCAGAAGCCCACCAGGTAGGCATGGCAAACTGCAGGATGAACATTTTCAGGTCGTCATTGATGAAAAAGGATTTTAAACAGCCGGAAATAACGAAATATTCACAATCTACCAAATCGCCTTCGGTAATAATGGCCTGTCCTTTTTGAAAACTCTTCTTTTTAAAATGTGAAAAGAAATAATCAAACTGCCCATCAGTCAACACAGCTATTTTTGTTATATGGGTTTTTAAAATTTCCTTAGCTTCCATTGTAGATTTCAACTAAAATCATTATAGTTTTGCAAGGTAGGGGTTCCTACAGAAAAGTTGAAAATACTCAAACCTACTATCTTTAACATTTATAAATAACCCTTATTAATTGGCTTTTTACAATACTAAATTACTTCTTTATTAGATGATTCTGTTAAACAAAAATACATAATTCACTGGTCTTAACGGTGTCATAGTCTATTCTCTAAAAAGTTAATTTCTTATGCTAAAAATATTTGATTCTTAACTTTACTTACCTTTCCAAATAAAATCCCAATGTCCTGTTTACAAGAAGCACCAACCAAATTTCGATATGATACAACCTTTTTTAGTTAACACTCCGCAACAGGTTCTGAATGATTTAAAGGTAAGACTAAAGCTTGCCCGATGGCCGGACGAACTATCAGGTTCCGGCTGGATTATGGTGCGGATCTGTCTTTTACGAAAGAGCTAATAGCCTACTGGCAGGACCAATTTGATTGGAGAAAAATCGAAAATGAGATTAACGACTATCCAAACTTTATAGCCGATATTAACGGACATACCGTGCATTTCATGCATATTAAAGGCAAAGGAAAACAAACTGTTCCTTTGCTTATTACACATGGTTGGCCGGGTTCGTTTTTGGAAATGATGAAACTAATTCCTTTGCTGACGGAAAATGCGGAATTTTCTTTTGATTTAGTCATCCCTTCAGTTCCAGGTTTTGGATTTTCAGGGCGGATAACGCAGCCTGGCTGCAATAGCGCATTTATTGCTGAACTTTGGCACGAATTAATGATAGAACTTGGCTATGACCGATACGGGGCACAAGGTGGTGATATTGGTTCAGGGATAAGCACTTGGCTATCCCGGCCATACCCGTTAAACATAATTGGCTTACATTTTAATTATATCCCGGGATCCTATAAACCTTATTTGCCCGACGGTGAAAAACTATCCGACGAAGTATTGGCATTCCAAAAAATTGGCGCTGATTGGTCTGCCAGGGAAGGTGCCTACGCATACATGCATGCTACAAAACCACTGACCGCGGCCTACGGGCCTTACTGATTCCCCAGTTGGACTATGCGCCTGGATCATTGAAAAATTTAATGGATGGAGCGATAACAACGGAAATATTGAAAATAGTTTTACCAAAGATGAACTGCTGGCTAATGTTACCCTATATTGGATTACACAAACTATCCACTCTTCTATGCGGATATATAATGAAAATAGTAAAAAGCCAATGGTTTTTAAAAAAGATGAGTTTGTGCAAGTACCTGTGGGTTTTGCCAAATTCCCGAAAGAGTTGCCCACTCCGCCGCGTTCGTATATTGAAAAAGGTTTCAATATACAGCATTGGACAGAGATGCCCGCAGGCGGACATTTTGCCGCTATGGAGCAGCCGCAATTGCTCGCGAATGACATCAGAGATTTCTTTGCAGAACTGGTGTAATTATGCTTGATGCTTTTAATGGATGTAGTTGCGTATGCGATTAAAGCAAAAAAAAGGCGTTAACTTGTTGATAGTTAACGCCTTTTGTAATTAGAATGTAGCCCGTAGGGGAAGGTTTTCGAACCCTTTTTTACAGGATTTAAGAATGTTAGCGGCATTTTAGCCGTTATTAAGACTTTGTCATTCAGTTGATTATGAAAAATTGAGCAATCGTCTTGGTTTAATATACTTAACATAATATTATTGTGAATGTCCGAGTTATCGGACTTCTTTTCTTGCAAGAAAAGAAGCAAAAAAACCGGAAGAGATTAGACGTTTTCAAATTTTGTTTCACGAGGTTCGAGCTTCAAATGTTTTAATGGGCATAAATTTGTAGTTTTAGTGGAAATTGAATAGCTAAACGTTTGCATAACTACTTTGAAAACCTAATCGGTTTCATTTCGTTTAACAAATGAGTATATGCAATTAGCCCTTATATGAAATTTTCAAAATTCCAGCTATTCATTAGGCCTCTCATTGTCTACTTAATCTTTTTTGTTTCTTGCTTGGCCTACGGGCAAAATAAAGAACTCTTAAAGCTTAAGTATGATTTGTCGAAAGCAAAAGATAGCCTAACGGTAATGCGATTAATGAATAAAATAGGGTTTTTGATTCATATGAATAGTGCCGATAGTAGCTTTTATTATGGAGTAAAAGCAAACCGTATTGCTAATAGTATAGGTGACATCAGGGGGAAAGCAGATGCACTGGCAAATATTGCCATTGGACTTTCTCTGAAAGGGCTTTACAGTCAGTCGCTCGATTATTACAGTAAAGCCTACCAGAATTATGCTCAGCTGCCCGATACAGGTGAAATGGCACAAATGCTTATGAATTCGGCAATATCCTACAGTTTTACCAGCGATAGCAATCAAACTAAACAGTTTGCTAAGAGAGCTGTACTTATGTCAAAATGGATAAAGGTAGATTCTGTTAAGAGTATGCTTTATGCAAATTACGCAGAACTAGGTGGACTTAAGCCCGATGCTGCCAATATTTATCTGAATAAAGCAGAAATTATAGCATTAAAAGCAAAAGATGATCGAACGCTGTTATTTATCATGCAGGAGCGGGCGCAATCATTTTTAGATACTAAGAATTTCCCTAAGGCGAAGGCTTTGATATTCCAATCGCTTTATCTGGCACGTAAGCATCAATGGGATTATCATGAACTGGAGGCACTTAACCTATACGGCTCCTATTACCTCGCTGTAAATAATCTTGACAGTGCCCTCGACTGTTATCAGCAAATTTATCGCATTAGTAATGCCAATAATTATGTTTACTGGAAAGTCGATGTCTTAAGGTCTATATTGCATGTTTACGAGTTAAAATATAATTTACCAAAACAAGTTGAATCCAACAAATTGCTAGTTGAAGCACTTGATAAGCAAAATGAAAGCAATAATAGTTTCCTTGGCGATTATATCAAATATAATACTGATCAGCAAAAGCTTGAAAAATTAAAACAACTAAATGCAATAAATCAAAAGACGAAAAATTGGTTTATTATAGCAACTGCAATTGGCTTAATTACAACAATCGTCATTTTTCTTATTTATTTAAGATCCCGTAAACAACAAAAACTTCTGCATTTATTAAATGAAAAGATAAGTGATCAAAACCGTAGTCTGCAAGACAATGATGAGTTTAAGAGCCGGTTACTTAGTATGTTGGCTCATGATTTTAGAGCTCCATTAGGACAAACATTAGGCATTATTAGCTTGCTAAGAGAGGACGAACTGGACAGAGATACCCGAATAAAATCATATGATAGCATCGAAAACGATTTGGAGAACATACTCGTTACTTTCGATAGTATCCTTCAATGGATAAAACGGCAACTGTCGGGATACGAGTTTATACCTGAAGAGTTGAATATGTATGATCTAATGAAACATTCAGCTAGCTTGTTTAAACAAACGATGAGTACGAAAAGTCTTATTTTCAATAACCTCTTAGATCCTGAACAAATTGTTAGTAGCGATAGGGAAATCATTCAGTTTATCAACCGCAACCTGATTCACAATGCGGTGAAATATTCTCCGGTGAACGGAGTTATATCAGCAAGTATCAAAACGAACAGAAAGGAAGTTATTATTTCCGTTAAAAATGAAGGTAAAGGCATGACGGAAAAGCAACTTAATAATCTATTTCTATTCCGGCAACATGAAACCGATGATCAGGGCGCTGGCATGGCACTTACCCTGAGCCGTGAATTTATAATGTTGCTAAACGGTAAAATCTGGGCTGAGAGTAGTATAGGGGATGGTGCTACCTTTTATTATTCACTTCCAATATAAATTATATTAACCAAAGTAGGAGATTAATTGGATAAATGAAAACATTCAAAAACAACGCTAAACGGCCACATTGTATAAAAAAGGAAAATATTAAAATTGTCTTTCAGCATTACATACTATAGAATCTAATAACAGGTTTCAATAACCTTGAACTGAATACAAAACTTAATGTGGAGGAGGCCTAAAGTAAAATCAGGACTAAAGGATATCGGTGTAAACTGATTTCAATATTACTACTCAAAAACGACAAGTAAAACTAGGACGAGACAGATCGCGCTACGCTGAACTGTACTCATATTAGGTTCATCAAAATCTCCAGATCTGTTAATCGGAATAATATTCAGATAAAATAGTCAACAATCAAAGTTAATATCAAAAACGCTATTTTACGAGGGTTAGGATATATTCAATGGCTATGGGCGACAATATGGTGTAAAAAGAATTTGTAAAATTTGTATCCCTTTGAGAGGCTTTTAATTTGCCCATTAGGTGACCTGAAATTAACAGAAAGCATTTCAAATGAATATCCTTAGTTCCATTTAATAACAAACGGCTCGGGTAATAAATGAGTAAAATTGGAATGATATTGAAACGATCTATTATACATCAATTTGAACAGTAATGACATCAAGAAAATACATGTAAATGTCCTTTTATCTTCTCGTCGGTACTCGAACTCGTATTTTTGTACTCTGTTCATGTGATCAATAGAGCATATCAGGTAATATAGGCCGGCACCCCCCGGACCGAAATGTCAGCTGCACAGCGAAGGATCCAATGCTATCATGATATATAGCCATTCTGACAGTTACGTATCATTGTAGCTGCGGCTGATGATAAGTTCCCTTCCGCGTTACACGCTGTACGGAACTTATCATCAGCCTCGCTGCTATGCAGGAATGGCATCGTTCCTCCTGCCATACCTGATTCAGGTATTGAGATGTGTAACCTATGCATTAGTAAACAACCCCCACCTGAGGTGGGGGCTTTATCTGACCCCTGAAAGGGGATATTCCTCAGAACAGTTTCAAATCTTGTGTTCCGTCTTCTTTTCGTTCTTCTGTTTCCTGATA
>Ga0302197_10000183_pt1 | contig 61442 bp, 91 predicted proteins | sample II_Bog_N2_1_FD_193526 | JGI IMG/M metagenome (GOLD analysis project Ga0302197, IMG submission 193526) | Peat permafrost microbial communities from Stordalen Mire near Abisko, Sweden - II_Bog_N2_1 | ecosystem: Environmental > Terrestrial > Soil > Wetlands > Peat | place: Sweden: Abisko... | reverse complement strand
AGATCGGTCTGCATATCTGGCTTTGCCCATGGATGAAGACAAATCACACCGGCACGATGGTTTACGGCGGAAGTCTGGCCGATCTTGCGGGTATCGGCGCTTCTCCAACGGCGGAAATATCAAAACTTGGAAAAAAGAATAAATAACAATAAGATAGGTTAAATTATTTTAAATAATAACTACAAGTAGATGTTGCTCCAACAAAAAATAAAGGTAAGTAAACTATGTGGCCTCAGTATTGGATGTTGATTTGGAATATGTATATAATCATCAATGGATTGATACGTCTAATATACAGTTCTAGTGTTACTTTTTATGAAATTTATCACCATAAAAACTTCGATGAAGAAAGGAAGGGGAAGAATATCGGTACAGGACTTGTCTTCTTTCTAAGTGGGATTTTGACTCTCATCGTCCTTCGTAGTGGTGGTTTCTTCTCAGTCTGGGGTTGGTAATTTGAAGTTTACAAAGGCGTTTGTGGAGATTTTGAAAAACTTCTCCACAATTAACCCTCAAATGCATTTTGTTGAGGGATTTGAGCAGTCGGTCATCTCGGCTGCTGGAAGTGTTTTCGCCTCCACGAAGTCAGATGTTGAGGTCGAAACAGCATTCTCGATCTTTTCCCTGCCAAAGCTTCTCTCCATCCTCAGTCTTTATGATAACCCCGAAGTCGTCGTTTCGGATCGTTTTCTGAAGATTTCGACCGAGGGCAAGACAAATGTCTGTAATTATCAGCTTACAAAGCCAGAATTCATTAAATTTGAAAAGAATCCGGCCAAGTATGCCAAGATGACGAATGATGTTTCTTTTGGCTTGAAGTACGAAGATTATTCGAGTACCATGAAGCTGGCCAATATCCTGAAGTCGGACTACATCACCTTCCGGGGTAATGGAACCAAGATTTATCTGGAAGTGGTCAACGCCAACGAGAATGGCGACTCGGCAGCGACGCTGATCGGAGAGACCGAGGCGGTTTTTAAAATTGTCGTGCCGCGTGAGCTATTAAACCTAATTGATGCGGATTATGCCGTCGGCGTTTCCAAGAAGGGGGCCATCTCCTTCAAATCCGACAGAATTTCTTACTACTTCGCATATAACAAAGATAAGTCTTCGTGTTGATTTGCCTTCTCGCCTATGGACCCACGGTTATTGTTTGTGGTTTCTTGGCGTATTGTGTGACAAAAATGATTTTATTGTTTATGAAGGGATTTAAGGATCATGCAGGGCGATAGAAAATATTTTGGATGGGCCGACAAATATCGTCCAACGACGGTAAAAGAATGCATCCTACCAGAGCGTATCAAGAGCCTCTTTCAAGGATATGTTGATGATAAGAATATTCCAAATCTTGTTCTGGCTGGCCCTCCCGGTGTTGGGAAGACTTCCGTGGCTCTTGCCATGCTTGATGAAATTGATGCGGATTATATTAAGATCAACTCATCCCTAAAGAAGGGGATTGATGTGATCCGCAACGAGGTAATGGACTTTGCCTCGTCTGTAAGCTTCAAGGACGGCAGAAAGTACATTGTCTTTGACGAAGGTGACGGAATGCTGAAGGCCTCTCAGGAGGCGCTTAAAAGCTTCATAGAAGAGTTTGCTTCCAACGCAGGTTTCATCATAACGTGTAATCATAAGGAACGGCTGGATAGCGCCTACTTCTCCCGCTTCGCCACCATAGATTTCAACCTAACCAAGGAAGACCTACCCATTCTTGGTCGGGAGTTTCTGATTTCCGTATTTACTATTCTCGATCAGGAAAGTGTCACCTATGACAAGAAGGTTGTGGCCGAGGTTGTCAAGAAGTATTATCCTGACTGGCGTAAGACGCTGGTGGAGCTACATGCCTATTCGGTGAAGGCCAAGACAATTGACACAGGAATTTTGTCTATTTCCTCGGAAGAGTCGGTAGATGATATCATCGACCTTTTAAAGTCGAAGAACTGGAATGGTATGCGAAAGTGGGTCGGAGAGAACTACAACTCCGTCAATGATTTCAACGCCTTCGCGCGTCGGCTCCTAAATGGCGTCAGATTGAAGGTTCAAATTTCTTGCCTTCCGTCCTTCGTTGTGCTATACAATGAATATGACTACAAACAGGCCTTCGTGATTGATAAAGAAATCAATACCGTGGCATTTTTAACACAGATTATGTCTGAAATGGTGTGGAAGGAATAAACCATGTTGCTTGATCTTATATTTAATATTTTTTACGGTTTCATCTGGTGCTCCATATTTGTCATATATGGATTTTCCATCTTGGCTCTTCTTTCAGGAACATTTATGATGCTCCATCGTGAATTAAAGAAGGATGATTATATATATCTTTTCATGTTTTACTTTATATTTATTGTGATGACATATGCCTTTGTTAAAACCTTTTGAGCATATTGCGGCTCTCAGTAACCGTCAGGAGACGGAACTAGACAAGGGCTACGACAAATACCTTACGGATCGATTCTTCTCGTATCATGTTGACACGATCCTTTATGCTGCCGAGGCGGCTTCGTTCTCCAAAGATATCCCGAAAGAATTCCATAAGGATTTTTACTTCAACTCCATCAAAGGAAGGAAGAGATATTCGAAATGGTTTAAAAGTGAGGCCGACGAAAACATCAAGATAATATCAGAATATTATGATTGTTCCATTAACCACGCGGCGGATACATTAAAAATCCTTACCGAGGAACAGTTACAGTATATCAAAGAATGGTATGAAGAAACAATAATAAGAAAAGGAGATTAATATGTCTACTGTCGTTGATTCTCTCGTAGAGATTGAACTAAAATATGATGAAGACTTTTTAAAGGTCAAGGAAACTCTTTCCCGAATCGGGATTGCCTCACATAAGGACAAGACACTGTATCAGACTTGTCACATTCTACATAAGCGAGGCCGGTATTACATCGTTCATTTTCTAGAGATGTTCATGTTGGATGGTAAGGGCAAACATTTCTCCGACGAGGATCGGGGCCGTCGCAACACCATCGCCAACCTTCTGCAACAGTGGAATCTGGTCAAGATTGTCAATCCCTCCGTCACCGAGTCACCTGTGGCCAGCATGAAGACAATTCGTGTGGTTCCCTTTGCCGAGAAGCCGGATTGGAATTTTGTCGTGAAATATAACATTGGAGTTAAAGGCTGATGGATTGGAATTTGATTTTAACGTTTCTTTTTGTGATTGGATACTTTGCAATAGCTGCCTTGTTTGGCGGCTATGCGCAACACAAATTTTGGTCTGCTCCTATTGTTATATGTGGAGCGTTATTCTGGCCTTTCATGATTCCTGTTATTGGGGGCTTTAAACTAGGTGTAAAAATATCGGAGATGTTCTGATGGATTGGGTTTATATATTTCTCTATTTTGCTTTCGCCTTCATCTTCTGTGGATATACACATATAAAAACTGGTGAAGAGGTTTTTACGAATCAAGGTTTATACCTTGCATCAATCCTATGGCCCATAACAATTTTTATTTGGTTCTTTATGAATTTAGGCAAAAAAATTGGAATCTTCTTTCATGGAAAAATGTAATTGGGTCATCGATGAAATCCTTCTGGAACGTCATGATGGTGACAGGGGATTTCCAAGCCTAGGAAGTGCCGCCGTCGATCAGGGACATAATGTCTTTGTGACAAAGTATGTTCCCTTCAGTGTTCAACCTATTTTTAATTTCACTCAACTTGATCCAGTGCCGACCATCCTTTATGGTTCGATTCAGTTTTTGAATCAGGTTGAGCGATGTGGGATTTTGAAAAATCTGGGATATCCGGGGGCATATTTCAAGAAGGAGGCGCTGAAGTTCTCCAATTATTGTTGGAGATATCCCGGCCTCATGCTGAGTGATTGGTGGCAGATTCTGCCCTATGGTGAGTTGAAGCGTAGGTTGGATGCCGACCTTTCTGATGGTCTCCAACCTCCTTATTTTGATGATCACCGCATGTTCATCAGGCCTGACGTGGTGACCAAATCATTTGCTGGCCGTGTCTTCGACTTTAATACCGCCGAGGATAACCCAGAGCAGCTATCGAGGTACGAACATATTTCTGACGAAGAACTTTGTGTCATCGCGCGGGAGAAATCAATTATTGGTGAGTATCGCCATGTGATCTGTAATCGAGAGGTTATCGCGCAGTCCCAATATCAGCGTGACGGAAAGCTTGACATCAGAATCGATGTTGAACCTGATTGTCAGGCCTTGGCGAAACAGATTTCAAGAGAAGAGTATCAACCAGATAATGTCTATGTGGTTGATACGGCGCTGACCGTGGATGGTCCTAGGATCATCGAATTCAATGCCTTCTCATGCTCGGGACTTTATGCCTGTGACACAAATAATATCGTCAAGAGAGTCTCTGAAGCCGCTGTCAGAGAATTTAATGGAGAAGATGTTGACTGATAAACCAGTGTTTCGCGTCGGTGTGACAGGCACCAGATCGGGTATGACCAATTACCAAAAACAAAATGTATACCAGTACCTTTATGATATTATTGAAGGCGTTGATGTAGCACAATTTAATCATGGAGATTGTATCGGGGTGGACGGCGAAGCCGCTGATATCGCGATGGATTTGGGGTATGAAATTGTTTGTTTTCCACCTTTAGAATTTATCTTGCGTTATAATCACAAGTCTGATATTATCCACGCTCCCCAGACCTACATGAAACGCAACAGGGATATCGTTGATAATTCTGACGTGATGATGGCGGTGCCGTGGGAGATGGAACACCAGAGCAAGGGTGGAACATGGTACACTTTTGATTATTCAATAAAGAAAAAGGTTCCTATTCAATTATTCTTACCAAGAGAAGGAATTATTTTATGACACAACTCTATTCGTGTGGCCTTATTTTTGATGAACCAAAACAGAACGTCATGCTAATCCAGAAGCGCCGTCCAAAGTGGCAAGAAGGACTTTTCAACGGCATCGGTGGTCATGTCGAGGAAGGGGAAACCCCGCTAGAATGCATGTATCGTGAGGCCAAGGAAGAATCCACCATTAGTAGTAAGGCTTTTTGGAAATATTTGGCCGTCTACAAGACTTCCACCTTTGAAGTTCATTTCTTTTATACTCCAGATCATGATCTAAATATGATCAGGCCCTTGACGGATGAGCAGCTTCATGTTTTCGCCATCAAGGACTTGTTCAACCCATCTTATTATTTTTACAATAATTTGGCTCCGAATATCCGGCTCCTGATTGAATTGGCCATGAATAATAATGATTTGAAACTACCAGTAATTTTGGAGGGATGATGAAAAATTGGGGAACTTGTCACGTCGAAGTCTGTAAAGAACTTCTATCTTGGATGTTGACAATGAAAGGCTGGGTGATTATAGTCCATGAAGCTAAGTGGACCGGCGAGACCCTTTCTTGTGGTGAGATTTATTATGTCAATCTCGGTTCCCCACTTCTTGAAAAAGGCTACCATGGGATGATGAATTTCGTCATCCTCGATCCTAATAATTATAAGCTGCGGAAGGATCAGGATACTTAGAATACAGAAATTTTCACACAAAGAAAGAAATAACATTGACAAACAAAATTAATCTGAGTGTGGACCAGCAGGAAGCACTGAAGGCCATCAAGAAGTGGATTAAGACGAAGGAACGGTTCTTCCTCCTTCAAGGCTTCGCAGGAACCGGGAAGACCTTCCTGACCAAATTGATAGCCCAGAGTAATATCCCGAACCTCTATTTCAGCGCGACGACGAACAAGGCCTCCAAGGTGTTGGAAAATAATCTTGGCGTCTCCGTCAAGACGATTTACTCCCTGCTCGGCCTAAAGATGGAAGAGCGGGAAGACCGACTCGTCCTGACAAAATCTGACAAGCCAATCTACTTCCCCAAGGGCTCGATCATCGTCGTGGACGAGGCTTCCATGGTCGGTCGAGAACTTCTAAACGTCATCATCTCCATGCCTGCCATTCGCGTCATCTTCGTTGGTGATCCGGCGCAGCTTCCTCCGGTTAATGAAATATCAAGTCCAGCGTGGAAAACAATTGATAAGGAGAGTAATAGAGCCATTCTTCGAACAGTCATGCGGAATGATAATGAGTTGCTGAATATGGCGACTGAAATCCGCGCCTGTCTCCGTGAAAAGAATTATATCTCTCCGATCCGGCAGGATGTCAGCGCCGAGGGTGATGGTGTCTTTCTTTTTGATTCGAAGAGAGAATTTGAAGATCATCTTTTGAGTAAAATTAGAAGTGTCAACTTCAATGAAACCAAGGTCATCGCATGGCGCAATGATACGGTTAATTATTATAACACAATTATTCGCCGCAAGTTGTTGTTCACCCAAAAGTACGAGGCTGGTGATATTATCCTGATCGGCAAGCCTGTCGTCAGGAACGATGAATTTATCGCCCACACCGATGATGAATATATTGTCGAGGAAGCCACCAATGAAAATTATGTGGTGATCGATGATATTCATGATATCGAATATTGGGAATTGTACGTTAAGAACAACAATCAGGAAATTATTTTGAAAGTTCCTGTTGATCAAGACGCATTAAATGTGCTACTATCACGCAAGGCCATCGAAGCCAAGAATGTCAGTAAGGGCGGAAAAAGAGCCGCATGGAAGGAATTCTGGGATTTGAAGAATTACCTCGATGAGGTAAGATATGGATATGCCCTGACGGCGCATAGAGCCCAAGGTTCGACAATAACCGAGTGCTACATTGACCAGCAGGACATCCTCTGTAACCACAAGTCACAGGAAGCCTTCCAGTGTCTTTACGTTGCGGCAACGAGACCTACAAAACGCATCTATACGTTCTAGAAAGGAAAGAAATTGCCTACACCTAAGAAGAACCGCCCACGTAAGGGGCGTCGGAAGATCGGCTCCAAGAAGCGCCGCAATCGGAACAAGTGTAAGAAGTAAAAGGATTAATCATGGAAAAGATTGTTAGATTGCTCTTCGGATCATCCTTATATGGGACAAATACTCCCACAAGCGATACAGATTACAAGGCGGTTTATATTCCCACCGCCGAGGATATTCTTCTGCGTCGCGTCAAGGAATCAATTTCTTACTCTAAGGAGAAGCCTGAGTTTGAGAAAAATTCTTCCGCCGACATCGATGAGGAAATTTACAGTCTCGATAAGTATCTGAAGCTTGTCGCGGAAGGTCAGACGGTTTCTCTGGACATGCTCTTCGCTCCGAATAATTATATTCTTGAACACTCTCCTATGTGGACTCGTATTCAGAATAATCGGAAAAAACTCATCTCCCGGCAGTCCAAGGCCTTCATCGGCTATTGTCGTCAACAAGCCAACAAATACGGCATCAAGGGCTCCCGCGTCGCCGCCGCTCGTGATGCGCTTGAATTTCTTAACCATCTTGTTAGTATTTTGGGAATGAATAAGAAGCTGGGTGATTATGCCACCAAGATCGACGTATGGGCCAAGGACAAGGAATTCATCAAGATCGTGGATATCCCTCTGGCCAGTGGTCAGGAGATTCGTCATCTGGATGTATGTGATCGTCTGCTACCCTTTACCGCCTCTGTCGGAAGCGCCTTCTCTGTGGTCGAGAAGATCGTGGACGGGTATGGAAAGAGGGCTCTACAGGCCGAAAAGAATGAAGGCGTGGACTGGAAGGCATTATCTCATGCTGTTCGAATTGGGCAGCAGGCGGTGGAGCTATTCAGAACCCATAACATTATTTTTCCTCGTCCCAATGCTCCCGAACTTCTAAATATCAAGAAGGGATGGCTTCCATACAAGGAAGTGTCTGAAAAGATTGAGGAATTGTTTGTGGATGTCGAAGATGCAGCCATGAAATCTACCTTGCCTGAGAATGTGGACAAGGCGTGGATTGAGGATTTTCTCCTTGACACCTACGGAAATAAGGTATATTATTTTCATCAGGCGCAAATGAACCGCTGGTAACACAAGGATTATTCATCATGGGTCTTTTTGATGCAACACCGAAAGAAATCGGCAACGGCCTTCTGAACACCAGTATCGGTAATATAGCCGGTAAGGCTATCTTGTACTACATTCTATTTCGTGTTATAGGTCTTGTTGTGTTCTTCGTTATACTTTTCATCTTCGCGGGGATAGGGGCTTATATACAGTCTAAGGATTGTTATATAGGTAAACCCGACAATCAGGGTGTCATACAAGAACAATGTAGTTATAAGTACCCTCATGGCTTCATTCCTCCGAATGAACAGTGGCGTTATAAATCAATTCCTCCGAATGAACAGTGGCGTTATAAATTATAAATAGGCACAAAAGGGTTTTTTATGCTTGCTTTCCTACTCACGCCATTCGGAAGAATTGTTGGATATGTTGCCGGTGGCATCATGTTGGTCGGTCTCGTATTTGGGTGGTATGAACTCAAAATTCACGAGGCCAAGAAAGAAGCCTTGGCATCGTTTAATCAGATGCAGCTTGAAGAAGTCATCAAGGAAAAAGACGCGATGGCGGCGGTTAATAAAACCCTCGCCACCAATCTCCAACAGCTTCAGGAACAGAATTCTGTCCTTGATGGGAGAGTGAAAGAATCTGCCGGTATCGCCAATGCCGCAGTTGACGCCACAAAGGACGATCAACTCGATCCAATCTTTAACCAAATTTTAGGAAGTCTAAAGGGAAGAAAATAATGATTAAGCTTACAATCGCCGCGTTGATTATTGGTGTGTGTCTGGCCGGTTGTGCCACGCCACAGCCTGTGGACATTAAGGTGACACATTATGAGGTTATCATGCCTCCATCGAATCTGTTGGCCTGTGGGTCAGTCAAGCTTCCAGAGAAGTTTAAGTCTAACAAGGACGTGGCGAAGAGCTACGTCAAGCTTTGGAAGCATAATCAATACTGTCACAACCATGCCGTGGCCGTGCAGAAGTATCTTGATAATGCTCAGAAGGAAACACAATGACGCCTTTTGATTTCTACACCAAGATGGGCGAATGGATGAAAATTCGAACTTATGATGAATTTCATAAGAAGATGCTCGATGAACAGTGGCATTTCTTTAGGCGTTTCGAAACTGAAATGATCCGCCTTCTCAAATAAGAAAGTTTTTATGGGACTTGATGATTTTGAGGTCATCTGTGACGCCACGAACAATACACAAGAGATAATCGATAATCGTGAGTTGCGGATCGATACGTTGCTGATACCAGAAGATTCTCGTTATGAGATGACGTTCATCGTGGGTAAGGACGGGGAAATTACTGACTTCGCTATCAAACAATTTGCGATGTTTGGAGGGCGTTGGTTTAGATTTGAACTTTTGGAGGATTAAAATGTCTTATAATGTTGAGTCGATTATTGAAGAAAATCTGGATAAGATTGTAATCAATAATCCTGATAGTACAAAGCTTGCCGCATGGCTCGTAGGTAAATGCATCGCACAGGACATCCTTTCAAATACTTGTGAAGGTAGAAATGAGTGGTCACCATACGACAGATCACGTCTTTTGCATGAAATCTGTAAGGTTCTTTCTGAAAAATTTAATGAACCTATCTTGCTGAAGAAAGAATTACTCCATAAAGAGGAAGAACACGATTTTTATTACATTTGAAGGCATAGACGGTACCGGAAAGAGTACACAGGCCAAACTTTTGGCTTCTTACCTTGAGGCACAGAATATTCCCGTTCTGCTAACTAGAGAGCCGGGCGGCTCCTATATCGCGGAACAAATCCGTAATATCATTATCAACAACGATCTGGACCAATATACGGAATTCTTTCTTTTTTATGCCGCTCGTCGGGATCACATTTTAAACACGATCAGGCCAGCTATCGACGCCGGGAAGGTCGTTATTTGTGATAGGTTTTTTGATTCCACCGAAGTCTACCAGCAGGATGTAGATATTAATCTGCGTCGGTCAACCAAATGGAATTCGATCAAGGTCGAGACTGGTAGCAAAGAGTGGTATGCCATGCCAGATATTACCTTCTTGCTTGACATGCCCGTCAGCGAGGCCCTAGAACGTCTTAGGATTAGAGGAAACCTCAACACCTTTGACCAACGTCCCTTTGAATTTTATGACAAGGCAAGAGGCGACTTTCAATCTCTGTGGGCTAATCAGGATCGTTTCGCCATGATCGACGCGAGTAAGGATGAGATGGCCGTGCATCAAAGTATCATTGAAGAATATGAAAAGAGGAAAAAATAATGGCGATGTTAGACCCGACAAAACTTCCTGATGAAGGACTGTATAATACACTTCTGAAGTCTGCTCTTAGGGATGCCCTTCGGGAAGTGCTTATGAAGACGGCCACGGAGGAAGTCGAAAAGGTTATCAAGAATGCGGAGTCAGACTTTGAGACATCGGTTCGGGCATATCTTGACCATTCCAGCTATTCTAAGATCGTGAATTACAACATCAAACTTATCAAGAAGGATAACAAATGACTTACGAACCAGTCAAAGTGTTTGAAGACGAATGGCAAGAGCAAAAATTCGATACCTTTCAGAAACAGATCAAATTCCTCAAACAAAAAGAAGAATTGATGGTCAAAAATTGGAACAATAATCCTGATATTTTTGAATTGGAAAAGGTCAGATTTCAAATTGCTGTCTTGATATCAGCATTCAAGAAATTTAAAGAAGCCATTCAGGAGAATGTAGAATACAAAGAAGGCTTTTCAAAAAATATAGGAAAGAGATTATCATAAACATGAAAACTAAAATTGGTATTATTCGTGATCATTCCGGCTCCATGCAGTCGTATATCACAGGAGCCATCAACGATTACAACCTTACCGTTGATAGTCTGAAGTCTTCCATCGACAAGAACCACAAGGGTCTTGTGACTGTCGTGGAATGTGGCGTGGCCGTCAACTTTAGAACCATAAATCGCGTCATCATCAAAGACGAGAACGTCGCGACGCTTAGAAATATTACATCCTACTATGCGAATGGTGGATCGACGCCGCTTCTAGATGCCATTAATTTGATGATTGATACAATTTCCGAGGAAAACGAGAATAGCGATACCGCCTACCTGATCATGGTTATCACTGACGGTGGAAATAATGTTCACGGCGAAATAGCCCCACAGGTTGCATCTCGTATCCGTCATCTCCAGTCTACTGATAAGTGGACTTTCGCCTTCCGTGTTCCCAAGGGTTATGGTTCATACATCACCAATCTTGGTATTCCCGTTGGCAACGTCATCGAATGGGAAGTCACCGAGAAGGGTCTTCGTCAGTCCACACAGGTTTCGACACAGGCCACACGGGCTTATTTCAGTGATCGTACTCGTGGTCTAACCAGTTCTAGCTCGTTCTACACAGACCTTTCGAATGTCTCCATATCTGAAGTCAAGCGTAATCTTGATGATATCACCGACAAGGTTCAAATTCTATGGGTTCCTGAGAAGTATAACAAGACTGAGATTCGCGACTTCTGTATCGAGCATTTTGGAGAATATAATATTGGTTCGGCATATTATCAGCTAAATAAATCTGAGAAGGTGCAGGCATCAAAGAAAATTTGTATCAAGCATAAGAAGTCTGGAAAGACCTATTCTGGCGATGATGCTCGTGATCTTCTAGGCCTTCCAACGGATCGTGAGGTTCGTGTCTCTCCGAAGGATCATGGACAGTATGAACTTTTCATTCAGTCCACATCAACAAACCGTCATCTCGTGGGTGACACTCGTTTACTTTATTTTAAATAGGAGAAAAAAATGAAATATATTTTTCACGTTAGGGTCGATAAGGGACTTGACAATGATCAGATAAACGAGCATCTTCGGAATTTCCGGGATGACGTGGATAGTAAGGAGTTTTTCGAGAATTATGACAAGGTTTTGTATGTTTCTGATGAAAAACAAACTTGGATTGAAACCGTACCTTCGGATTTCAAATAAAAATCTTATGGTTATATGTCCTAATTGTCATTCTCAGACGCTAACATACAAAGGTCAAAATACTAAATTAAAAAGAATAAATAGAAATATGGAAGAGTATGAGGGACGGCTCCCTTCACCGACTTGAAATCGGATGGTACGATGAGTAATCGTATGGTGATCGACACAGCCACTCTTCCGCCAAATTTAATGGAAATGACAAGCCGAGGGGATCGGCAACTGTTTGCTAAACAGATTGCTCTCGAAAGGGAGTCCATGTCGGATATGGGTGTTTCCGCCATCTATGAGAATACGGTATGCACAGTAATATGGCGTGAAAGGCTAGTTGAGTAGCGTCAAGTGAAGTTTGCAAGGCTCCATACCTTACGATCCAACCATGGAAATGACGTAAGGTGACAGGTTCGACCCCTGTTATTCTCTTCTTTTAAAGGATTTTTGTCATGAAACATGTGAAAACATTCCTCATCGATCTGGCCATCATCGCCGGTGCTGCCCTCGTGATCTGGATGACACGTAACCCTATGGTTGCATTCCTAATTTTTTGTGCTTGGATTGATCCAAAGGCGTTTAATCAGAAATTTCTCTAATTTTTTAAAAATATCCGTTGACATCCCGATATGAATGATTTATATTCATATCATCGGAACAACGGAGAAACATCATGGCCTACGACGAACAACATGACCACGCCGACCGTTACTTTCCCGCGATTGAGGGCTACAAGATGGCCAATGCGAAAAAGAGCAAAGCTGCACGTTGGATGGCCGAAGACGCCACCCGCGCCGTTCTGGTCGAGAAGATGTACAAGTCTTCTAACAGCTTCATCAGCACCATGCTGACGAATTATGCCGATTGGGGCTCCCTCACCGCTGGTCAGGAAGCTGCCGTTCGTAAGATTTTCGCCAAGGAAGACGAGCGTAAGGCGGCTTGGAAGGCTGCTGACGCCGCTTCGGTCTTCGTTGGTGAGGTTGGTAAGCGTCAGGATTTCACCCTCACCATGCAAAACCACTTCTCTTACGAGACTGACTTCGGTATGCTCCATATTCATATCCTTAAGGACGAGGCCGGTAACGTCGTCGTTTACAAGGGTTCGAAGTATCTGGAAGCCGCTCGTGGTGATGCCGTAAAGGGCAAGGCGACGGTCAAGGATCATTCGGTTCGTGAAGGCGTGAATCAGACCATTGTCTCCCGTCCCAAGTTTGAAAAGGTGGTATAATATGGATAATAAAGAAAAACTCATAAACACGGCGGGTATGATTAAAACCCGCCTCGCTATGAGAATTATCGAACAATCCTGTCTCTCTGATAAGGGAGACAGTTATTGGGAAATTGATAATGAAATCAATTTTCTAAATCGTCTTTTGACATTCATTCGGGGAGAATAAAAATGACCTACGATCCTGACAACTATTCAACAGAAAAATTGCTTGAATATGCCTATATGATGTTGGGTCTCGCAAGGCGTGATCAAATTAATAAGACTCGCAAGAACGATTGGCTGATCGATAATGAGTCGTTTGATCTTATTGGTGCCAAGCTTAAGAAAATTAAGGAAGTAAAAGGAATAATTTATTAACTTCCTGCGAATAGATTTCCTAGACCTTGGATTGTATTGGTGGTCACTCCTTGTGCAACTCCGGGAAGGGAAGAGATGGTGTCCATGACGCTCTGGGGCTGATTGGCCGACCCTTCCGCCGCCTTGATGGCAAGTGCCTTCCTGCCGTTCGTAGGAGCCTTCAGAAAGGCCTGATTCGTTGAAAACTTCTGAAGCGCCTGAGTCAATATAGAATTATCTAAAACAGATTTTGGAAGGTGGGTATCGAGCGTGGTGTTAATTGCCCCGGCGATGGTCGGTAGAACACTCGATAGGTTTGATAGGATGCTGGCAGGCGTGATCCCAGCACCGAGAATGCTCTGCATTCCATTATTTTGAAGTTGTTCTAAAAACAGCGCGATGATGGATTCGAGGGCAGAGGCCGAGACGGAACCGTTCTGTAGCAGCGGTAAAATCATATTAATTAAAGACTGGAGAGACTGATTCGTCACGCTATTCATGGTGTCGGAAAGAACGGGCGTCTGACCCATGTTCATCAGGGCCGTCGATAAGACGCTCTGGGCCGTGCTGGATAGGGTGGCACCCGACAGTCCTGCCGATAGTGCGTTGATGACTGTGGAGGCTCCTAGCTGGCCAGAAATCGATGATAACGCCGATCCCAACATGTTCCCCATCGCGCCTTGAAGTCCCGAGGTCGATCCGAGGTCGGAAATATCTTTCATCTTAATAAATGATGAAATCGCATTGGGAAGAACTGCATTGAGATTCTGTGGATCAACAGTCTGAAGCTGCTGAAGAATCGATCCACCGATAGAAGTTAATGATGCTACGGTGGGAATACTATAGAACTTTGTCTTCTTACGGGCATCCTCGGTGATATCCTTGCCATCGGAATCATTTTGCTCGGTTGGTGTGTAATTTGGATATGTGATCTTGGTCTGGTCATCTGTCTTAATATTCTGAGTGCTTCTGGTCGAGAAACCATTATCAAATATTCTCCCACCGGGAGGCGTAGAATTGGTTCCTTGTTTTAGAGATTCCGATCCTCCTGTTGTTTCTGTACTACTTGCGTCACCAGCCTTGGCGATGGTTCCCATCATTATCGGCTGTTGTTGATCCCCGTCGAGGAAGACCCCAAATACCGTCGATCCGACGATCAGGCCGACAGGAATCTTGCCAATTTTATTATGTGCTGCCGAAGTTATATTTTGTAGAGGTTTGACCCATGGTAGAGCAGAATCAGGAATATTAGTCGCATCGTCATGCAGGCCATGGATTCTAACTTGGACACGACCCTCCTTGTCAGGGTCCATGACGTTGACGACGACGCCCCACCAATGCCTGTTATCAAAACCAAATGCTCGTTCTGTCATAAAATCCTTCTTTTTTGATATTTATCGCTTGACATAGAATCAAAACCATTTATATTGATCATATCAACGCGGAGGTTTTTTATCATGAATTATCCACATTATGAAATTTGGGGCGGCTGGAATGATGTCTACGGATATGGTGCCGAGCCCGAGCATCTGGAGGATTGTTTCACCCTTTCGGAGGCTATTGAGGCGGTGAGGGAGTATCGTCAACATTCTTATCAGTATGCTTTCATCAAGAACAAAGATACTGGCGAAATTCTGGAGGAATATTGAAATGAGCCACATGGAAGATTTCGCCAAGGTGTGGCGTCGAGAACAGATAATCCGGCGATTCGTTGAACATTGCCTCGCCCTCATGCTTATCATTACTATTATGATAATTTTCGCAGGAATCATCCAATATTTTGGTGGGATTGATACGCTTTCCATCAATGATTTTTTTATGGGGTTCAAGTGAGGGTGCCATGTCACAACATTTTCTTGATTACATACCTTTCTTTCCGCTTCCGGTAGAACTGCGTATCACTGATCCGGCGACGCTGGCATGGATGCATAAACAATGTCAGTCGGTGTTTAATACGCCAGACGAATTTGTTTCTTATAGAGAAGTGATGCAAATTCTGGCGTCGGCCTATAACTTGGGTGTCTACGACGCGGTGTGGGGCGGAAAGTTTCAAGAGAAGGCGAAGGTTCCTTCTGTTTCTCCGATGAAAGAGAAAAAAGTGGTTGACAACGTTTAAAAATGATTTAAAGTGATATTGTTCAAATCATAGGAGTATGTATCATGGGAACCAGAAGTGATATTATTGTTTTGTGTAAGGATGGCGTCTGGCGTCGTATTTACTGCCATTGGGATGGTTATGTGAGACATAATGGTAAGATATTATTCGAGAATTATAATTCCACCAAGAAGGCCGAGAAGCTGATCGGGCTGGGGAATTTGTCGATTCTTGGTCCGAAATGCACCAAACCCAAGGGGCATAGCTGGGAGAATAAGGTTGACGGCTATTGTGTCGCCTACTTTAGGGATCGTGGTAATGAACCTTGGGAAGATGTCAAGGCTTTTGAAGCCGAGACTCTGGAATATATATGGCCTATGCCCGACTGTTGGACAGAATATGCCTACGTTTGGGACGGAAAAGAATGGAAGGTTGGTTATTCTCAAAAAGGTGTCGATACTCTAGAATCTCTAAAAGAGGCCATTGACAATCTCTAAGAGGGAGAGTAAGATTACGGAATTGCCAGAGTCGCTATCTGGCTGGTCCTGAACACAGGTAGACGTGTTCTAGGACGAGATCGGGAACTACCTCGGAACCGCTATCTGGAGGGCGGGACTTAAATTAATGTTAGGAGTGGAGGGACGAGTAAAATCGGTCTCGTTGAAGCTAGGCATAATAGCTCCAGAACTTATTTGGAGATGAGATAGGAGCCCTGAATGTGTGTGATGACATGCATTTATCTACTGACCGACAGGCACAGAGGGGTATATTATTCGCGTGATACCGCGAGTCTCCCACATACTTTTTAGAGAGGATATAATATGAGATTTGATACAGAGTTGGCCGGAATTTATAAAAAGTTTTACTACGGTGATCATGTCACTGATGAAGAACTGGAAAAACTTCGTGTTCTGTTTAATCGTTTGACTAATGATCTTCTGGTTCTTGGACCTGAATATGCGATGGCGCGTAGAGAAATGCTCAGGAATCTTTTGAACGTCGAGGATTACATCAGAAACAGGAAAGATAAATAACTTTTTGGACTTGTAGCTCAGTTGGTTAGAGCAGACGCCTCTTAAGCGAAAGGTCGAGTGTCCGAATCACTCCAAGTCTACCATTCCAGTCCGTTAGCTCAATGGGTGGAGCAAGGAACTTTTAATTCCAAGGTTGTCAGTTCGAACCTGACACGGACTACCAACTTAAAAAGGATTTGAAATGATTAGCCTACCTCTCATTCTCGTGTTGCTTCTTATACATTGGTATGGAGACTTCTTTCTCCAAAATGATTGGATGGCACAGAATAAAAGTGTTAACAACGAGGCGCTGGCAGCACATGTCGGTGTGTATACCCTGATATTATTTTTGGGTATTTTTATTTTTCGTTTTGGTATAGACACAAACGATATTCTCCTATTTGCCTTAATAAATGGCGTCATCCATTTTGGTGTTGACTTCATCACGTCTAGGGCATCGTCATATTTCTATAAGAAAGGTGACAGGCATAATTTCTTCGTCGTCGTGGGTCTGGATCAGACGATTCATTTTCTTACCCTGTTCGTCACCGCGTATTTTATTCTATAAATAACAAATGTTTAACTTCTTCAAAAGGAAAAAAATGCACTACGTTGCCCGATTCGTCTTCGATGTAGACGTTAACTATCCACAAGTCTTCGCCAAATTCATGTTTCGAAACGTGCATGTTAACTTCATCGAAAAGATTTCGCCGCCTAATCAGGCCGAGATTGTGCTGGGTCCGTTGGAGGAAGAGACGATTCGAGTCTGGCAGGAGACATTTCGAGGCTGTGGATGTCCTTTCAAGTTGTACACGGCTCCATGGGATAAGGTAAAGGATACAAATTATTTCCTATAAGGGTTGACATTGTATGCAAATTCGTATATTGCATATAAATAAAGAATTGGGGAATTCTTCTAACAGGACTAGGAAAACTGGCCTTCAACCAGTGCAATGTCGGTTCAATTCCGTCATTCCCCGCCATTTTTAAAGGATATTTGTCATGAAAACGCGAAACATGATTGCCAAAGACCTTCGAACTCCTAAGTACAAGATGCGGGTGGTGAAGTCCAAGAAAGTCTATGACCGTAAGAAAATGAAGGATTAGTGATATGAAGATTTATGTTGTTTACCGACAAGAGTTGATTTACGAGGAATTTAAACGTGTGGATTTAAAAGGCCTTCCATAATGAGGCCGACGCCAATGCATTTGTTGTGGAGTTGAAAGAAAAACAAGCAAAGGATGTTCTGAAACACAATGAACTTATGTCAGAAATGATGGAAATTCAGAATAAATTTGTATATGACAAGTACGGAAAGCGCATAAATTATGATATGTTTGATTGTAGATATTCAAAAATTATAGATGAAAACCGTCTTCTTACACCTTCTGAAGACTTTTACGAGATAGACGAGATAGATTTAGTATAAATAGAATACACTAATCGCGGGATTGGTATATGGATTGTGCCTTAGCCTTCCAAGCTAATGAAAAGAGTTTGAATCTCTTATCCCGCTCCAAACTTCTGTCATGCCCTGATAAGGCATCTAGGGGAATCTTCCCGGCAGAGGATAAATACTTGGGTGGTTCCTCTGTGCAAGAGGATTAAATGACAGGTGAGCCCTCTCAGCCATCATGCAAGATAGTAGCTAGATGTTCCTTCTGATCCGTCACCTTAGTAGAGGCTTTGTGGATCATGGATATCTACCCCAGTTCATTACTGCTCTACTAGGCGTAATGAATGGCATTGGTAAGAGGGGTCGGCATACTTGGATGTCAAGAAAGAGGTAAGCACACCAGTTTACCCCACCAAGACTTTTTCGGCGCTGTAGCAGAGTGACCCATGCGCTTGACTGCAAATCTTGAGACCTGAGTTTGATCCTCAGTAGCGCCTCCATTTGACAAAGCCTTAGAAGTCTGCCATAAATAGAAGTGTTAAAACCCCCTCCCACATAAGGAAATGTAATGAGACTTCTAGCCGCACTTGGATTTATTTTTGCTCTCTCTACCTCTGCCATGGCTGTAACCTATACTCAGGATGTTCCTGATTGCAGCAGAAATGCAGACTTCGTTAAAGGCATCGAGAAGAAAGGTTTCGAACCTGTCTTGGTCATTGCGGATAAGCTGGTCAAGGATAAATTCAGCATCTTCTTCAACTTTAAAACCAAGGAGACGATGGTCCTTTCCGCATCCACCGAGACCGAAAAGGTTTGTGTCATCTCTTACGGCACAACGGAAATAAATTCTACCATGAGTCTCGAAAAGTTTCGTAATCTTTTTGATTCAATTATTGCTGATGATAACACGGTGGCCCCAAAGTGAAGTATCTTATCGTCTTTATCGTCACCGCCGTAGCTCTTCTATTCGCCTATGGGGCGGCTTTTGGAGAAGAAATAAGCGACGTATATCAACGGGTGTCTCCCGCTGTCGTCACCATCCATGCACCACAGTTGGATATTCCTATTCTGTGGACACAGATGTCTGATCTGGATCATATTGTCAATGAAATCATTATAAAGAAACATAAAGAAAAGGATGTTCTTCTTCCTTTTTCACCGCACAAGACTGGTGGTGCAATCGGTTCTGGCTTCATTATCAGCACCGATGGGCTGATCATCACCAACAATCACGTCATTCAGGGTTCTGGTAATAGAAACATAACCATCGTCCTTGAGGATGGATCGGAACGTGACGTGGAAGTAGTAGGATCGGATAGAGCAACTGATATCGCCGTTCTAAAGATTGTCAAGAGCGAAACTGATCGTGAATTTCCTACCGTCGCCTTTGGTGATAGTGAGAAGATGAAGGTTGGTCAACAAGTTTTTGCCGTGGGAAGTCCCTATGGAATTAATCATACCCTGACGGCTGGTGTCATTTCGGCTGTTGATCGTGAAAACTCCGAAGGTCTGGATTCGCCTTTCGATGATTCACTTCAGACTGATACGCCTATCAATCCCGGCAATTCTGGTGGCCCTCTTTTCAATATGAATGGTGAAGTCATCGGGATTAATCAGGCCATATATTCACCATCACATACTTCTGCCGGTCTTGGATTCGCCATCCCTTCTAAGTATGCCAAGGTGGTGGTGACCGAGATTATCAAGACGGGAAGATTCCAACAGAAGCATATCGGCCTTGTCATCATCGAAAATACAGAGATGTTGTCGCTTGTGGCCGGTGATACCTTCTATAAGGGCATCAGGCTTCAGGGGATCATGGATGATGATCAGATTCTTAACCATAACGATAAGCTGAAGGCTGGTGATATCATTTTGAAAATTGATACGGTCAACATTTCTACTCCTGCCGCTCTTATCAAGGAAGTCGCGATGCATAATGTTGGCGACAAGGTGAGCCTGACACTTCTACGAGACGGAAAACTCACTGTTGTCAATGACTTAGAGATTCATTAAAAAAATAAGTCCGAAGAATGTATACGTTTTTCTGACAAAGATGAATTTGTCCTAAAAATGTTACATTCTTCGGACAAATTCGTTCGAATTCATTTGACAAGTTTTTAAAAATCGCCTATAAAGGGTCATCGAATCAATGATAGGAGATTTTAAATGTCAGCTTCTTCCAACGCCTCCATGATCGAAAAAATCAAGAAGCTTCTCGCCATGTCGAAAGACGCCTCGGTCACCGAGGAAGAGGCGATGGCCTTCATGAACAAGGCTCAGTTGCTTCTCGCCGCCCATAACCTCGATATGTCGATGGTCACCGAGGAAGCCCAAGAGGCCGACATGGCCACCATGGACAAGACCATTTACGAGACTTCCTATGGTCATATCAAGTGGCGTCAGACCCTCATGGGTGTCGTCGCCAAGCTGTTCTTCTGCAAGGGCTATATCAGCACCAGCACCGAATATGGCAAGACCGGCAACCTGAAGCGCGTCGCCAAGTTCGTCTTCGTAGGTAAGGAACATAATCGGGCCATCGCAATTTCGATGTTCGAATATCTCGAAAAGACTGTAGTTCGTCTTTCCCGCAAGTTCTCGTCGGAGGCCACGCAGCGTTATCACTTCGAAATGGGTTGTGGTCTGCGTCTGACCCGTCGCGTTTACGACAAGATCGAGGCGGTGAAGGCCCCGGTTACCCCGGCTGGTGAGAAGTCCAACCTTCCCGCGTTGTATTCCACCGAATTGGCGCTGGTCGAGGAATTCCTGTCTGATACAGAATTCATGAAGAAGCGTAAGCAACGCGCCACTTCCCTCAATTCGGCTTCCATGGCCGGTCATAACGCAGCCAACACCATCTCCCTCGATAACCAGTTGGGTGGCGGATCACGCTCCACTGGCAACCTTCCCGGTGCCAACAAATTCCTTCTCAAGTGAAGGAATTTGTGATACACTACGAAAATCCGAAGTATGGAATTTCAGGATATGAAACCATCTATGCTTCGGATATTCGTGAGGCCAGACAGAAATTTATGGATATCAGCAAAGGGCTCACGATCTATATCATAAGGATCGAGGGTGAGCATATGGCGGCAAACACATATTGTGAGTGAGCCTAAGATGCGCCGTTCAGATCACCCTTAATACACTCAATGGAATCTGTATATCTTGGATGCTGTTGGGAAGGGCCGATATTCCGACACATCCTTGTGACCAGATAGTTACCCGCAATCTGTGGGTCGAGGGGTTGTGGTGACGTGATATTAATCATTTCGGGAATTTTTAATTGGATGACATCCCCGGCCTTGACCAGCGCGTCACCATTAACCTTGATCTTCACTTGCGTCTGCATAAGATTTGAAATATAACCAAGCTGATTAGGCGTCATCGTATCGATCCCGGTGAAGGGACGGCTTGCGGTGTCAACAGGGATCATTGAAGTTGATCCATACTTGTTGCCATACTTCGCCGTGAAGGCCGATGAATTGAAGCCGCTGGTCGGTGGCGCGACATCCTTATATTGATAACTTCGTGTTCTGATATTATAGGTCGATATCCGCTGCATCAGTCCACCCATCGAGATTCTTTCGGTCGAGGAAGCAATCTGTGGAACATCAAGTGCGATGATGTTGGTGCTGGTGTCGATATAGAGAGAATTACCTACAGTATCCTGATGTAAGAAGGTCTTTATCGGCCCCTGTTGAAGCATTCCTTCCATCGTTTTAAAATACATCCCCAGAGCATTTTCAAAATAAAGAAATGTTGATGATGGATTTGATGCCGACACCGCGCGGCGTCTCACCATGTCAATAGCCTTAAAGGGATCGTAGTTCGGGATCATGATATTCTGGGTGCCGCTCGTTGATTCTGTCGAGAGAGACTTACCACTCATTAAAAATGTCCTATGAATATCAGAAACGATGGAAGCGATATCGGTCTGATAATTCTTTTGAACGAAGTTCGTCTTGGCATACATCGTCTCTTCGCCAACGCCATGCAGGGTGTAGATTTTTGACTTTGTGGAGCCCTCGCCATGTATGTTGGTGATCTGATCAAGGGCGAATGTATATGACGCCATGGTGCCTCCGGGAGCCCCGAAGGTGGTCGTCACGGTCTCGTCTCCGATGATGTTCATGTTGCCCAGCGCGTCGTTAACGTCGAAGACGGTAATCTCGGCAATGACATTAGGCACGAAAATACTTTCAAAAACTTTCATGGTGGCAAACATCGATCCGAGGTTTAAAGACCCTCGGGGTGACGACATCGTTAGGTCGGTGATGAATACGTCGCCGGGATTATAGCCGGGAATCATGAATTAAGAGCCTTCTGCAAGGCGTCAGAAACTTGGGTCTCATATCCACTGACCAAAATGTTCAAAACCTTATTGCTTTCATTCATATTCGTTTCATAATCGAAGACGTAGACAGGACTATAAAACACATCCTCTTCTGGTGGAATGGTGTCGAAGGATAAGATGGTCACGGCGTTGGCGTTTGGAATAGTTATTAAGGCATTGGACTGACTTCCCAGAATCGAGAAGGCAGCGGCATTGACGACCCCGTTGGGGAGATAATATCCCGAGACGTGCTGAATATTCAGAACATTATTTGTGCATACCGCAACCTGTCCTGAGCCCACCAGATTGGCACCATAATTGATGGCGACGATTTCATTGTTGATGAATTGTGGGATTGTGTTGGAGAAATTAAAAGAAACCAAATGATTTGTGTTGATCGTCCAATCTTCCTGAATCCTGCTGTAGCTCGTTACCGATCCGAATCCGTCAAGATTCGGCTGATAATATTTCATAAGCGAAGGGTCGAGAGCATCAAAATACGCCACGCTCACACGGTCGGTGTTTAAAAACCAATTATTTGTATAGTACATGATGGTCTGGGTTGTCAGAGGAATGTTGGTGTACTTCTGATACATATAATCCTGAAACTCTTCATTATTCATATACCACTGGTCATAGGGATCATAGATTTGGTTCGTCAAGAACAAAACCCACTCCTGATAGGGGTCTTGATAATATTTTCTGGATATCTGATCGGTTCTTTCATTATTATTGATAGTCACAGGATAATAAAAGAATGGATTCAGGAGGTCAGTATTGGATATGACGGCGCGTCTGGTGATATCCACCACAGGCATCCCATTATATGAAGTAAGAGGGAATTTTGAAAAATATGTATCCATGATTTGATTAACCGTTAGCCGATGGAGGAATTATTGTTGTTGTCGTTTCACTTGTAGGCGGCAAGAAATTTGGATCAGTCGTATTTACCATATCACGCTTAAGGAAATACTCAATTTCAAGAAGCTGAATAGTGAATTCAATAGCCGATGGCGCATTGGATGATCCGACAAATGATGGCGTCGTGCCGGGGGCATAGTTAGCGATGGAATCCTGAATCACACAATGTTTAAAGCTGTAGACATATCCTTGGGGAATGATCGTCGGTCTAACCACATCGGGATATTGTAATAGTGATCCTGCGGTGGCCTGATTTGTGTCAGGAAGCTGATGATATTTAAATTTGTTGATGATATATTTTATCGTGTTGGATTCCTGAAGATTATTAGGCATGAATTTCCAAATGAAAGTATGTCTTTTAAATGTTGGGGCGGTGAATAAAACCGTGAGATATGGGTTGACAGCGAGACCGGATGTCTGGAAGATTCTGTTGGCGGCATTACCGAGTCCAACGGTCTTTCCGAGAGTATTCAAGATATTTGTTGCCCCACCAACGGCCCCGGCCGTTCCAGCGCCATATAACGCTGGTCCAAGAGACTCTACGGCCGACGCCATCCAGTTGGCCTGATTATTCCTATAGGAGCCCACCATGCCATCCAGCGCCGCGCCTAGGGCGGGATTTGTTGGGTCTGAATCCACATAACCGATGCTCTGGTGATCCACGATGTTCGTGGGAATGGGAAGGACGATTGTTCCGAACGGTTTTGTAAAAACGTTACTGAAGATGGTCGGTCTTTGATATTGATAAAAATCAAACTTCATACAGAAGTCGTTGTTGGCCGATGATGAACTTAAAAGATCAGTAGGATATACTGTGGTCTGAGAATTAGTATAATCTGTTGCGTTTGTTGATCCCGAAAGACTATATACCTCTGCTGCTGTCGCCACCAGCGCCGCAGTTCCAACGGCAGCGGTGATGACACCAGCAATCTCAAGGTCTTTTAATATATTTGTTATAAAGGCCAAGTTCGTTCCTTCTGATAAATATTACAAACATATTTATTGGAAAGAATGAATGCCCAGATATCATCAAGGAATGTTCAGGGCGAAGAACCCACAGAAATATAAAGGTGATCCTTCAAACATCGTCTACCGATCCTCATGGGAATTAAAACTTTATATGCAGTTCGACTCCCGGCCTGATGTCTTGGAGTGGTCGTCGGAAGAAGTTATAGTTCCTTACATCTCTCCCAAGGATAACAAGAAGCACCGATACTTTCCTGACGCCGTGATCAAGATTCGGGATCGTAACGGAGTTATTAAAACTATCATGGTCGAAATAAAACCCTTCAAACAGACTCTTCCACCTGTCAAGGGAAAAAGAATGTCTAAAGGGTTTATTAACGATGTTCTGACCTACGCCATCAACGATGCAAAATGGAAATATGCACGAGAATATTGTAAATCTCGTGAATGGGAATTTCAGATAATAACAGAGAATGAGCTAGGCCTATAGTGCAGAAATTTTTCCGTACTTCTTCTTCAGTTCTTCATATTGAAGACGCTCTTGCTTGTAACGGCGCTTTTCCAAATCCTCTTCCTGAGAGATACGAACTTTCATCTGTGCGTCGGTCTCAGGAATCTCCTGAAAAAGACCGAGATATTTACTATCATAACTATCATTATACTCATTGATGGTGCAGTTGTCACCATATTGCGCCTTCAGTCCTTGTAGATATGTGATGGCCTCGTCTAGGCTCTTCATGTGAAAACCAAGCCATCCGGCAAGCATCACTTCTACATACTTTCGTTCATAATTTACCATTTTAAAATACTCCCAAAAAGTGTAAGATAAGACAAAACAAAACAATCGAAAACCAAATTTGGTGGTTAGTCATCGTCATTCAACCAACCTCCAACATAATCGATCTGAGGCCAATAGTAAACAACTCGATGATGACCCATGGTGTCTTTTTTCCAACCATCTAGATGATGAAAATCCATACTATAATCTCGGCCTACGAGAAAGCCGATTTGCATCGGGTTAATGTCTTCACCGAAGATGGCGAGGCATTCGGCCCCATACATTCCACGACCTGAATAGGACCGAACCCTGAAGTCATATTCCTCGGCCAAGGATTCCAGCGCCACCTGTAGAGGATGCTTTTCCATGATATTATTCCTTTCACCAATGAATAGAAATCAAGTGAGAATTGTCATATTCATCACCAAATGCATTTTTATTTACATTTACGATGAACCCAAGTTTTTCAAATTTCTCCCGAAGAGAAACAGCCTCTTCCTCGGAAAAATACATTGCATAATGAAGAACTCGATGTCCACCCTTTCGCCACAACGACCATTTGCTCCTGCATCAGTTCGAAGGTGGAAGGCTTCTTCGGCATCAACTCACGTATGTAACTAGCACGATATTCCATTTTAAATCTCCTTCTCAATCGATTGAAGTGCGGGGTCCACCCTTGATATATCCGGCAGCAAGATAGCTCTCCACCTTGTCGGCGTCTACTCTGACACGCTCATGTTTCTCCTTAGAAATCATCCACGTCTTTCCGGTGTTGCCATAAAGGGGTTGATCATGTTTGGTGTCGGAGAAGGTGAGAGAGGGAGACGCAGACGGGGCGAAAGAGGGGAAGACGACGGGAATGGGTTTGGGAGCCTCCACCACAGGGGCGGGAGCAGGCTCAGGAGACTTCTTATTCAGAAACTCCTGAAGCTTGGCGTCGGCCTCTTCCTTGGTGAGGCCCATGAAATGGTACTCGGTCGTTAAGGCGTTGGCCTTGTAGGAAACACAGACCAGATTGGTGTATCGAATTTTTGGATCAGGCATTTTAAAACTCCTTGTGTCTGACACTTCTAAACGAAAAAGAAGGCCACGTCAAGCGATAAATATAAAAAAGAGGAATGATTTTTTGGTATCAAATACAACATCTAACACAAATGTTCGTCTACCCAGCCTAATGTTGCCGGGAGATTATCCCTACGTCAGATTCGAACAGTTTCGAGATGGATCATGGAACCGTGTCGATGAGACGCCTAATAATGAGTCACAGGCGATGGGGCATAAGCTAGGAACCTTCGAAGAGGTTGACAACAGCGCGGGTCACAAACACCTTAAGATGGGTCAGAGTTTCAACTATTCCAAGCTGGGACATACTTCCACCGTCGATCTTAATCACCATAATAAAGTTGGAGGCTCCACGGTCTCTCAGGTCACTTCCGACCACCATAACGAGCATGGTGGGGATAAGTGGCAAGCGGCTGGTGGAGACACCACACAGGTAACCAAGGGTACCCATTACACGCATGGCACGGGTGCTCATATTCATTCGACATCCGGCAGCGTCACGTCAGATGTTAATGATGGTGATCAACATCATAATGTCATGGGCGACAAGGTTACCTTCATCGGTGGCGTCAAGTATGAAAATGTCAACTCCGAATTTGGTCAGTACACAGGTGGAAACTATGACGTTCTAGGTCAGAAGAAGCTTCAGCTTACCTCCGTTGACACCATGACGTTGAATAGTAATAATTATATTCAACATAACGCCACCGCCAACCATAATATCACGACGCCCAACGCCTACGCCAACGTTACCTTCTACTTTATGAATAATATTTCTGGCAACACCCTGCTGGTGGTCGGCAACAGCGTGACAAACACCCAGATTAATTCCACGATGATCATCACGCCAGCAATTATGATCGGTGATCCTGTTCAATTTGTCAATACCTCCGTTCTAAATATCGGCCAGCTTGGTGTGATGGCCAATGGTTCCTTGGGAACACCGGGGCAGTCTCTCGCCTCTAATGGTAATGGTGCCTTTTGGACAACCACAACCATCTCGGCTGCTGGGACCAACACCAATATTCAATTTAATCAGGGAAATACATTTAACGCAACGAATGCATTTTCATTCGATTATTCTACAAATACCGTAAATATAAGTAATAATTTATCAGTTAATAATATAATTTCGGTATCAAATTCTATAACTATTGGTAATTCTACTGTTAATGTCGTCATAAATTCAACATCATCTTTTGGAACAGGAGATGTCACAAATACATATCTTCAGGCTCTTCTGACATCAGACCTAGCTGATCTTGATGGCGGTACGTGGTAAAATAAATAATTAAAAGGAAGTTAGATGAATATCGCCAACAATCAGACCATCACCAGCAAGTTAGGAGTTCTCTACTCCGACTTCACCGATAATTTCCTCAAGGCTCCCTTCTCGAATGATCTGGCCAAGGTCACCAATGAAAATTCCGTCAAGCAGTCCATCAAAAATATTGCCAGAACCATTCTGGGGGAAAGACTTTATGATGAGACCATCGGTCAGTCTGGTAACTATGGATTATTTGGATTATCCGACACGCTGACAGAATCCGTCGTCAAGCAGACGCTCATGGATGCTATCGGCCATAACGAGCCACGCGCCGCCGTGCTTGGTATCACTGTCGATTCTCAAACCATCCCCAATGCCCTCAGTGTGGTGATTTACTTCTCTATACAGAATGCTCCAAATCTTTCCGTCACGGTTATTTTAACAAGGGTGCGATAATGAAATATTTAAGAGAAATTGTTGATGATAAAAGCAGAGCCTCAACTGTAGATCATAAAATATCTAGTCATTATGACTATGAATATCCTCATTTTGGAGCGATTAGAGACTATCAGAAGTCTCGTGTGGCCCGAGCCATGAATGGTTATCATTGGGCGAAGCATCATGGGGAAGAATATGAACATGATGACTATACTAATCATGAGTTACACGACAAATCACAGGCTCTTGATGCCGCCATAGCAAGTCACAAGTCACCCACAAGCCTAAAAGTCTATAGTGGAACCAAGATCGACCCAAGGGAGCACATGAATTCTGGGGGTATTGTTCATCATCCTGCCTATCTTTCTACCTCATTGAGGGAAAGAGTTGCACATGAATTCGCCGGGAATCATGTATCAAAATCAAATCTTGTGAAACATATCATGAAAATTCATGTTCCCAAGGGTCATCCTACCGCCTATGCCGCGAATTTAGGATTATCGACCGAGAGAGAGATGATCCTGCCTCGTGGAACAAACTTAAAACACATCAAGACAGAATCCAAAGAAACAGATTTTGGAACCATGGTCCACACCCACCACATGAAGGTTGTATGAAGCAATAAATATCTATAAAAAGAAAGAAGATATGGCCAACACAAATATCACCCTCACGAGCCTTGATCCTGATACCCTGAAGGCCAATCAAATAAATTGGCTCCAGAATCAGTCTATTTTCCGTGACTATGATTTCAGCGGATCGAACATGAACGTGCTGCTCGATGTGCTGGCGCGTAACACATTCATCAACTCTTTCTATATGAATATGTCGTTCTCGGAACGTTTCAATGATTCGGCCCAACTTCGTGACAGTCTGGTCTCCAAGGCCAAGGAACTGAATTATATTCCTTACTCGATGTCTTCCGCCTCGACATCCCTGAACATCACCATTCAGGCAAATAACATCAACACATTTGAAATTCCTCGTGGCAGTATTTTCAGTGGACAGAATTCCAACGGATCATTCTCGTTTGTCACCGACCAGAACTATGTGATTACCTCATCCAACAATAATTTCTACTTCGCCAATGTGGTGATATACGAAGGCTATAACAAGGCCGACATATTTTCTGTGGACAACAGCGTCAACAACCAACTATTCACTCTTTCAAGCCCCAACATCGACACCAATTCGCTCTCCGTCTATGTCGCGGAAAATGCCGGATCGACCAACACAATCTTCACCGAGGCCAAGAATCTTTATGGTCTGAATAGTAATTCACATATTTACTTCCTTCAGGCGGCTTCATCTAACAACTATCAGATTCAATTTGGTGATGGCGTGATGGGATATGTTCCTCAGTCTGGTTCCACCCTCGTCGCCACCTATCGCGTCACCAATGGCGCGGATGCTAACTACGTCAACATGTTCTCACTTTCATCTAGTCTCTCTGCCTATAATGGCGGCTCGACTTACTACGTTTCCATCACGCCTTTAAGTTCTTCCTCGGGTGGATCATCGGCGGAATCAATCGACTCGATTCGTTTTAATAATCCTCGTCATTATCAGACGCAGGAAAACGCCGTTACCACGAATAACTTCAAGACTCTGGTTTTGGAAAATTTCCCGTCTATTACCGACTGTAGCGTCTACTCAGGCGGGATCACGACGACAGGGGTGCAGTTCGGTATCATCTTCATTGCGCTGGTGACAAACAACGGCAACCCCGCCACCGCCGCTCTCAAAAATCAAATCCAGACTTTCATTCAAAACTATGACATCATAAATTATCAGGTGATGTTCGTTGATCCTTCTATTCTCTACCTTCAGGTGACTTCTAACGTGCATGTGGACTTCACACAGTCAACCATCTCGGCCTCCGACTACAAGACCGTGGTCTCGAATAACATCATCAACTTCTCCAGCAACAATCTTCAGAAGTTCACCACGCCATTCAGATATTCAAAGCTGGTCCAGAGTATCAATGATATCGATGAATCCATCCTGAGTAATGAGACTTCTATCATGATGCGAAAGGATGTAAGCGTCATCCTCAACACCAACGCCTCGGCTACTGTCGTCTTCAATAATCCCATCACCGCCATGGCGTCGTCGCCTTTCATGATGGGATCAAATACTTATGTGCTGACGGATAAGATTGTTCCCAACACGCCTTCCTCATTGGTTTATATCATCCAATATTTCTCCAATAACGCGGTTATAAATCCGACCCAGATTGGCACGGTCAACTATGCGAATGGCTACATAAATATGACCAACATGAATATTTCTGGATATCCCAATGGGTACACAAGTCTCTCGATCTACGCCACGCCACAGAATCAGGATATTTACCCTGTGGGAAATGATATTATCGAAGTGGACTCCATCGGTGGGCTCTTCATCAACATCGCGAATAACTGATGACCGAATTAATCACAAACCAATATATTCCGGGTCAGTTCCCTGCCTTCTATCGTGGTCCTGACGGCAACACCTTCGTCTCCTTCACCAAGGCCTATTATCAGTGGATGGAGTCGGCCAACAACGTTCTTTATCATTCTAGAAAGTTGGGCGAATATAGTGACATCGACACCACGCCCGATGATTTTGTACAATATTTCAAGGACGAATATCTCGGCTCCCTGCCCAACAATCTCATGGTTGATACGAGACTTCTAATTAAACATATTCAAGACCTATGGAGAGCCACAGGAACCAAGCGTGGTTATGAGTTGCTGTTCAGAATTCTCTTCAACGAAGATATCGAGTTCTATTATCCCGGCCAGAATCTTTTCAGAACATCCAACAACACATGGGTCCAGAAATCCTATATCGAGGTCACCAACAATCAATTCCTGCCAGAGATGGTTGGTTGCACCATCTATTCCTCATCCAGCCTCGCCACGGCGCTGGTGGAAGATTATAACCTCATCACGCTGAACAACAAGGTTATCAATGTTCTGACGCTCTCCAACGTGGTGGGCAACTTCAGATATGGTGAATATGTTCTCTCGGTTGATCTTCCTCAACTCACAACTTTCAACACGGCGACAATCATCGGCTCTCTCTCGGCTATCTCGATTGATGATGGTGGTGGTCAGTTTAATGTCGGTGATGTGGTCAATATCACTGGTAGCGGTGCCTCGGCCCTAGGAAGAGTCGCCTCGATCCATTCAGAAAATGGCAAGGTGGTGTTCACGCTGGCGGATGGTGGCGACGGATTCTCCGTTAATGCCCAGATCACGGTGGTTGGTGGAGGCGGATCAGGCGCGACATTCTCCATCGGAAATATCATCGATCAAAAAGTTTATTCCATCGATACGGATATCATCAGTGGATATTATAACACACAGTTGGATAACTCGGCCGAAGGCTTCACCCTGAATATTTCCAATGCCTCGGCCTCCTTCACCGTGGGAGAGGTCGTCAACTCAAACGCCAACGGCATCTATCTTGATTTCGCCTATACGGTGGGAAATGCTCTCACCAATCTGGAAACCCTCTCCAACACGTCTCTCGGCATCAGTGGGCTTCAGGTCATCGCGATTGACAACCCTTCCTATGTGGCGCTTACAGGACCACAGACGCAGCTTCTAAACGCCAACCTGATTAGCGGCGTCTCTCTGGTCGGCTCTTCATCGGGTAATGTCATCAGGGTGAATTCGGTGGGCAATCTAATTAATTATAACGCCAATGGCACGGTGACCTTCGCCAACACATCCACCTTGAATATTGATGTCGCCAACGGTTATTTCCTCCCCACATCAAATGTCCATGGTCAGACTTCCCTCGCCCATGCCTATATCAATTCCACCGTTAGAGACACCAATTGGATTTTCCCTGGTATTTTATTAAATTCTAACTTTGACACACCAATCAATCTGGCCCTCACCTATCAGACAATTGTCGCCGGTAAGATTTCTACCCTGACCCGCGAGAGTCCCGGCGACTTCTATACGTCAAGCCCAGCCGTGACCATCGTGGAGCCATTGATCTTCCAGATGCAGATTCCCGATGGTCATGGTGGTTATCTTGGTGGTGACGCCAATGTGGTTGCGACGGCGAATAATCTGGCAGGAATCATGACATCTCTTCAGGTGGTGGATTCTGGTTATGGATTTCAGCCGGGTGAGCCGGTGTCGATCTATGGCAACGGTCAAATCTACGCACAGGGAACGGCCATTGTCGATGGAACAGGCAAGTCACAAGGATATTACCTCAATAATCAGTCCTTCACTTCCGACACCACATACCTTCAGGATTCATTCTACTATCAGACCTTCGCCTACGAGGTTCAGGCTCCACGCATGTTGGATACTTATCAAAAGTTTGTTAATGATATCATGCATCCTGTTCAGATGAAATTATTCGGTCGATACAAGGTAAATGATTATCAACAGACCAACACAGGATTGGTGCAGCCATGAAAAAGCTTAGAGATATCGTAATCAATGAGATTGGTGACTCATCCTATAAATTCACCAACAAGTCATACAAGCCTGATCAGTCAGACGCCTACTTCAATTCTAAGAATGGTGGTGCATATAACGCCTTCATCAGAAATATGAGCCACCCAAAAAATCATGTGGCTGATGTATACTTCACGAACGATTCGATGGATTCGATGGATATGACTGGCACCGAGGGAAGACACGCCCATAAGGTATTCAGCACGGTCAAGAACGTCATCAGGCAACATCTCAAGGCGAATCCACAGATTACCCACCTAAATTTCACATCCAAGAATGATGATGGTGGTAGGACCAAGCTTTATCATGCGATGGCCAAACACATCGATCCTGACTATCAACATAGTGTTAGTAATGGTGAGACACAATTCAATATGAAGGCGGATAAACTACGATGAAAAAACTCAAGGATATTTTAAACGAAGGTCCATGGGATGTGTTGCCACATAAGGATGGGAAGATTTATATTCTACATCATGAACTGGCGAAGCATTACTCCGACATCGACGCCAAGAGCATGGATTTGCCACACAAAAAAGCCTTGGATGCCTACACCAATAACTCTCGGACCATTAATGATTACCACTGGAAGAAGGCCAAGGGTAGCAGGGTTCCTAATGAAAACATTGATGAGAAGTCACGGGACTTGGATTCGATCATTCATTCTCATAAGACGCCAAAGAAAATGGTGGTCTACTCAGGGACCAAGCATGATCCTCGGGAGATAAAGGATGAAAATAATATTGTTCATCATCCATCTTATCTTTCTACCTCATTGGATAAAGGTGTCTCCAAGCAATTTGGTGACAGATTAGCAACAAGAAAAGGTGAGATGCTTCATAGGCATGTGCTGAAGATTCATGTTCCAGAAGGTCATCCCGGTGCCTATATCGCCCACTCTGGTCTGGCACTAAAGTCTGAGATGGAATTCATGTTGCCTCGTGGCACCAATATGAAACATATCAGAACAGAGACCAAGGTCGATCCAGAAGAAACCATGTGGAGAACCACCACACATACCCACCACATGGAGGTCGTATAATTCCTCTAATAAATAATCAAAAAGAGGATTGATTTTGCCAGTATTAACAGAGAAATTTTTTGTAAATAACATTGAAAACTTCATCAATGACGTGAATAGTCCCAACTCGGCCTATTACTTCTTCGTCGGTGGCACGATCCCATGGCCCAACGACAGCATCCCTCCTTCCGCCCAGAATGATTATCAAAACTTTGAACAGGATATTTTTCATTCTATCGTGTTAGGCAAGCAGATCACCAACAACAATATTTCCTTCCTCGTGCCACAGTACACATGGCTGGCCAACACCGTATACACACAGTATGATCCCAATGATGCGAATCTTTTCAACAAGCAGTTTTATGTTCTGAATAATAATAATTCTCTTTACAAGTGTATCGACAACAATAATGGAGCACCATCAACTGTTCAGCCACTTATTACTCCTACTTCAGGCACATTTCAAACTTCTGATGGTTACAATTGGAAGTTCATGTTCACTATTCCAACTAACGCTAATACTACATTCACATCTAATAATTTTGTTCCTGTTGTTCCCAACACATTTGTTTCCAATAATGCTGTTCCCGGCACCATAGATATCACGCGCATCGTCAGTGGAGGATCGGGGTATCAGGCGTATGATCAGAATTATATCACATCTGTTGTTGATCAAAATACCATCAAGATTGGCACAACAGGCGTCGGAATTGATGGATATTATGTGGGATCATCTATTTATTTGAATGGGGGGTTGGGGGCGAATCAGCTTCGTCTCATCACATCCTACCATGGTGGAACCCAGACTGTCGGCGTCACCCCGTCCCTTAATACTTTCATTAATTTATATCTTGCACCCGATCTCCTAGGAAACTTTATCATTGGCGAGTCGGTGATTCAGAATGTCACCTATGTTTCCTACATATTCCCACAGGGATATTTCAATGCTGGCGATACGCTGCTTCAATCCGACACTGGCGCGTCAGGCGTCATCGAGACTTCCAACTCAACGACCATCGCCCTAAATCAAACTTCAAACACAAACTTCAGCGCCAACTATCCATTAGTTGATACCGTCTCATCAGGATCATTAAAGGCCGGTGTGGTCTCGATCACCGCAACCTCCAACGTCGTGACAGGGGGAGCCGGGGCCAACCTTCTCACCTATTCCGTCAACAACTTCATTCAGGTGGGCAGCAACACCTATAACAATGTGCGAAGAATTACCTCGATCACAAATTCGTCATATGCGACGGTATCGATTCCTTTCAATAATACGTTGGTGGCCAACGTTCATTATAACATGTCCTTCGCCGCCGAACCCGTCTCTTCGACATTATCGACAGCCAACGGCGTGATCATCCAGACCAATCTTAATTCGATCATCATCAACTATGGCAACGTCTCGTCCAACAGCCTCTCATTCATCCTCGGTGAGACGTTGAAGGAATATAACGCCAATGGGGTCGATCAGAGTACAAACGCCATCGTCTCCTTCGTCAACTCCACCGCCATGGTTCTTTCATCCATCAACGGTGTGGTCAACAACAATCTATTTCTTGTGGGCCAGTCTTCCACCCTGAAGGCACAGGTGCAGAGCATTTCTTCATATCCTAATATCACATTGGGAAGTTCTTTGGGTCAGTTTATCTCTGGCAACAAGGTCCAGTCATATTACGCCAACGGTCAGGTCTCGGGTAATGCGACATTGCTGTCCTCATTCTTTTCGCCATCGGGTCTGACTCAGTATATCATTTCTCCCACGGTAAATTTCGTCGGTGATGGAAATGGGGCTCAGGCCTATTCGGTCGTCAACACCGCATTCGGGGCTAATTATCCCATCTCTGATATTGTCATGATCAACACAGGACAGCAATACACCAACGCCAGCGCCTATATCTCTTCCAATGGTCTCTATGGTAGCGGGGCCAACATCTATCCCGTCCTCTCACCTGCGGAAGGCCATGGGGCCAATGCCTATTCAGAACTAGGGGCGAGATATGCCGGTATCGCCGTGACCATCGATACGGCGGCAAACGAAAATTATTATTATCCTTCGATGGGTCAGTATCGCAAGGTGGGAATCATCAAGAATCCTCTGTTCTTTGACCTTTATGTCAACACGGATAATGTACATCGCTCATCAGCAAATATCACGGTGTCGGTGTCGAATAATTTCGTCAATGGGGAAATCATCTATCAACCATCAACCAATTCTGCCGGTCTGGTGAAAACTGCCAACTCGACCTTCCTCGAATTGGATAATATCAATGGAAACTTTGTCTCCAACACATCAAACTCATCGGCCAACAGCACGGTGCTGGGCCTGAAGTCAGGAGCCTCAAGCAGGCTGCTCACCTTCACACCAGAGCTATTCAACTATATCGCCAACAATCAGGTGGTGATGGGAACCAACAATTCCGCCAATGGCCTTCTTTCGGAGGTCGTCACCAACAATCAAATCAGACTGACGGCGGTAGGCGGGAAGTTCTCATCCAACCAGCAAATCTTTGATTCGACAACCAACGCATACGCCAATGTGATTTCTATGGCGATTGCGAATGGCACCATCGACGCCACCACATCCTTTGGTCAGAGATTCAATCAGACATCGCGTCTCACTCTTTCATCCAACAATCTGGTCCTGTTTCAGGTGGGAGAATTCATTAATCAGGCCGTCACCAACGCCAACGCCTTGATCCTTGACACCACGCATGATGTTGATCTTTCTTATACACCAATTACAGGCGTGATGAGCACAGGTATCGTGGTGACTGATGCGAATTCAGCCGCGACGGCCATCATCAAATATGCCAACACCACCTATCTCAAGCTGACAGCTGTCAACGGAACCTTCGGTAATGGTCATACCATCTCGACCATCACCGCCAACGGCACCGTGGGCAACGTCTATACTGTTCTCATCGTCGGTGATCTTCTCAATCAATTCCCCTTCCAAGTCGCGCCTAACACCATCACAGGAAATACTTCCGGGGCTCAAGGTCTGGTGCAAATCGCCAACACGATTTCCTATCCTGATCTGATCAGAAATACAGGTGATGTCATCTATCTAAGTTATACCTCGCCCTTCACCATGACGGCGAATTCTAAGTCTTCATTTAACCTCACGGTGCAGATGTGAAAAAACTTCGCCATATCACAGAGAACGAGGATCATCTAAGAAATGCATGGTGGTGGCATGGGTCGGCTTCTGGTGACCTGAGAGGCGGAACATCAGGCCTCCACCTAGGAACCCATGAGGCGGCTAAGGTTGCCCTCAATGCCCGTATAGGCATACCAGCAGAAGGCACATGGGATGGGACGAGAGAATACGGCAAGACCAAACTAGCCGGGAACAGAACACTAGAGAAAATTGGACCATACACAAAGTCTGGTCATAATTGTCATAAGATGGATAATGATTACTTTCCCCATGAGCATCCCGATCATCCTATTAAATATGACAATGGGGAAGAGATGCCGATGAATGTCAGACCATCGATTAAACCTTACGCCATCACAGGGCCAATGACCAATACCAAGTATTCTCCCCACTCTGATAGTAAGGCCAATGGTCTGATGAAAGGATCACTGAAGAAGGGTAACGCCAAGAAGGGTTATTTTTATAAGAATGATGGCGAGGATGTTGGTTCTATTTCAGCCGTGGTGCCTAATGGAAGTCACGTCAAGGAGTTGAAATGAAAAAGCTTAGTCTCATCCTAGAAACAAATTGGAAGTCTCAGGCCAAACCAAAACATCTCAATAATACTCTCACTCAACATTACAGCAAGTATAATGATGAAGATAAAGACATAATTCATCATTATACAACAAGTTCAGAAGACATGAATAATTATGCATGGGAAAGACATCAGGATAAGAAATATCCTATCAAAATAAATCATGAATCTAATCAGGAAGACATGGATGCGGCACTGAATAGACACAAGACGCCTCACAAGCTTTCTGTCTATTCCGGTATTAAATATGATCCAAGGAATAAAATGGATTCCAAGGGTGTGGTGGAGCATCCTGCCTATCTTTCTAGTAGTCTTCATAAACACACGGCCAAGTTCTTCTCTGGAACAGATATCACAGATAAAAATGTTGTCGGTCATGTACTGAAGATTAATGTTCCCAAGGGTCATCCCGGTGGTTATGTGGAACATCATACTAATAACCCCGGCGAAGAGGAATTCATCCTTCCACGAGGAACAAAGCTGAAGTATCGAGGTACACAGACACATCAGGTTCCTTATGGGGGTGTTATTAATCAAGCCACGACGGTTCACGAACATTCAATGGATATTGTCAAATGAAAAAATTAAAAGAAATACTCAACGAGAAATGGGAGACTTCGCCACCCAATACTATGAATCTTTACAGAAAGGCGAAGAAGGCAAATGACGAATTAAGAGATCATTTTAAATATGATGACTATAATCATACAAAGGCGTTGCAAAATTATTCGAATTCTTCAAAAGAACTGAATAATTATCATTGGAATAAAAGCCAGAATTCATCGAATGTTTATGTTAATAGAGATAATGAAGATGATACGAAGAAGATGGATGAGGCGATAAATCATATCAAGGCTCATCGTGATATTCAGGTATATTCAGGAACACGCCATGATCCTCGAAAAATAAAGGATAAAGATGGAATTGTCGAACATCCTGCCTACTTATCAACAAGTATAAACAGATCAGTCGCGGAAAACTTCGCCAAAAGAAATGATAGACAAAATATGGAAAAATCCACGGTAGGACTTCATGTGAGGCATCGTCATCTTCTGAAGTTTACAATCCCTAAAGGGCATCCTGTCGCACATCTTGATTATGGTGAGGATGAGATGGTGCTGCCTCGCGGGACGAAACTTAAACATCTCAGGACGACGACCAAAGTACATACTGTTCCTCCCGCAGATTTTGATGGGGCCGAGACTCTTGAATATCATAATCATACCCACCACATGAAGATAGTCTGATTTCTTTACAATAAATAAAACATATTGTAAAGAAGAAGGAAAATATCTTGGGAACCGGAAATTTAGATACAAATTTAAATCAGTCACCTTATTTTGATGATTTCAATGCAAATGCTCAGTATTACCGTGTCCTCAACAAGCCGGGATTCGCCGTTCAGGCGCGTGAATTCAACACTGTTCAATCCGTCCTTCAAAATCAGATCGGCACCTTTGGTCAGAACATCTTCGTCAACGGCACGATTGTCGATGGCTGCAACATCACCTATAAGTCAAATCTCGCCTATGTAAAGATGAATGACACCTATGCGAATGGGGCGGCGCTGACCATCGCTGACTTGAATGGTCTGACAGCCGTAAGTAATTCGGGTCTCAAGGCCTATGTCAGAACATCTCTTCAGGGTTATCTTTCACAGTCGCCTAACCTAAACACCCTCTTCGTCTCATATTTAAACTCATCAACATCAAATGCCGCCATCAAGGTATTCCAGAATGATGAAATTCTAAACTTCGTCACGTCGGCCAACCTCGTTCTTGGTCAGGTTCAGGTTGCCAACACAATTTCATCAGGTAGTTCCAACACTACAGGCCTAAGTTATGCCGTGGCTGTTGGAAGTGGCACCATCTTCCAGAAGGGTCAGCTTCTTCAGGTCGAAAAGCAAGAATTAATTATCGACACCTATGACAATCAACCAAATAATATTTCTGTCGGCTTCCAGTCTATTGAATCCATCGTCACATCCTTTCAGGATCAGAGTCTTCTTGATAATTCTCAGGGAGTTTCTAACTATTCGTCTCCCGGTGCCGACCGTCTGAAGATCGTTCCTACCCTTGTGACTCGTCAGTCTACCTCAATTTCAACAAATAATTTCTTCTCTATTGTGGACTTCGTGGCGGGTCAGCCTTCCATCGTCAACTCAAATACCGTCTACTCAACTATTGGCGCGAAGATGGCGGAATATTCTTATGAGACAAATGGTAACTTCGTCATCAATCCCTTCAATGTCAGAACATTAATTAATTATACCTCAACAGGGGCCATCGACACAAACAACATCAAGCTAGAAGTTGATGCCGGTCTTTGTTACGTCAACGGATATCGTATTCAAATCGTTGGTAAGTTGCTCGGTGTTCTTCCCAAGGGCAACACCGTCAAGAATGCGCCTACCCAGATCGTCACCACGCAGCTAGGTAACTATCTTCAGGTGAATGAATTTGCTGGCGTCTTTAATCCAACAACAATTCAGTCCATCTCATTGAGAAGCGCAGCAGCCTATGCGGTGTCGAACAACCTTTCAAAGGGCATTCCCGCCAACTCTATAGTGGCTCCCGGCGTCGAAATTGGCAAGGCCAACGTTCTGTCCGTAGAATATGACAACGGTGTGCAGGGGCTTAATACGTGCGTCTACGACCTATATCTTTTCAACATCCAGATGAATTCGGGGCAGTCATTCTCTTCCGTTCGTTCTGTCTTCGCCAACAATGCCGGAACCTATGGACTGGCCGACGTTGTGCTTACCGCTGGAACATTCTCACTTCAGGACTCGACCCTCGGTGCGATGGTTTATCCTTTCAATCAGAGTGCCATCAAGACTCTTCAGACAAGTTCTAACACCGTTGACACACAATTTCAGTTCGTTCAGTCATCAACTGTCAACTTCTCCAACACAGGTCTCGTCTCCGTCACCGTGCCTTCATACACTGGTGGAACCAACGAGCTTCCATTTGGAACCGGAGCCCTAACCACTCCCCAGAAGGAAAACTTCATCATCGTTGCTGAGGGCAATGCAACAGGCGCGAATCTCGCCGGTTCAGTCGCCACATCAGGTAACGTGGTCACAGGAACCTCGACATCCTTCGCGACAAATCTTTATGTTGGGGCCTATATCCAGCTTGCCAACTCTACCGTCAACGAAATCAAACAGGTTGCCGCCATTGCCAACGCAACATATCTGACGCTGACACAACCAGCAACCAACACATGGGCTGGTGGCAACGTGGCGCTTCAGTTCCTTGGTGGTCAGCAGATTCCCATGGCGCTTGGAAACACTTCCATCACCGTGGGCAGCACGACGACTTTCACAGTCAACCTCAACAATAATCTTTCAACAACTCTTAACGCCTCGGTGCTTTATCCTGTGCAGCGTATCACCGCCTCACCGGCCAAGAAGCGCCTTCAGACTTCTGTCTTCGTCAAGATCAACCTATCAAACAACGTCAATGGGACCAAGGGACCATGGTCTCTCGGTGTGCCTGACGTATTCGCGGTTTCTAATGTTTGGTATGGTTCATCCTACGCCAACACCAACCCATCGATCACAGGCCAGTTCCATCTCAACACAAACCAGACAGACGAATATTATGGTCTCTCCTACCTGACACCAAATGGGGCGGCTCTCTCCAACACAGAATTTCTTCTCGTTCAGTGTGAGGCCTATCAACAGGACGTTTCAACCGGGGCCGGATTCTTCTCAATTGATTCATATCCTGTTGATGACACTGGCGTCACCGCCAACTCAATCTTCACGCAGGATATCCAGACCTATACCTCACAGGCCAACGGTTCGACCTTCAACCTAAGAAATAGCGCCGACTTCCGCATCTATGCCCAGAACACGATTCCCTATGTCTCCAACGCGGCTCTTGCCGTCTCCAACACGGTTATCGTCAATCCGGCCAACACGCTGTCATTCTCGACAGGAAATCTTTTCATTCCTGTCAATGGGGCCGAATTTGAATCTTCTCTTCAATATTATGTCGGAAGATATGACGTTGTTGGGCTGACACAACAGGGAAGTATTGTAATAAATTCTGGTATTCCTTCAGAAAATCCTGTTCCGGCTGGTGATATTCAGTCGGGTATGACCTTGGCAACAATCTACGTGCCGCCATACCCAACGCTGACAACAGATGTTGTCGATGTTAACAATTCTGACGGTAATCCTGTTTCAAGTCTCGTCTATAATACCAACAGAAGATATACGATGCAGGATATAGGTGTGCTTGATCGTCAGATTCAGCAGGCCACATATTATTCGGCCCTGTCGGTTCTTGAACAGTCTGCCCAGAATCTTCTTCTTACAAATCAGTCTGGCCAGACGGTATTCCAGAATGGTGTGCTTGCCGATCCCTTTAATGATTTCAGTATTGCCAACACACTTGATCCCGCATTCAATATCGCCATCGACGGCGCTTCTTCCGAGGCTCGTCCTATCTTTAATCAGTTCCTCGTTAATCTAAATTATGCAAATAGTGCAAGTACAAATATTGAACAATCTTCTGATGGACTACTGTTGACTCTTGATTATACAGAAGTTAAGCCATGGATTTCTCAGCCTTTCGCCTCACAGGAAAGAAATTGCGCCGAAAGTATTCTTTATAATTGGGCAGGAACAGTTGTATTGTCTCCATCTGGAAACTATATGCCTGACGTTACGGTAAATCCTGCCGTCGTTGTTGACCTAAACTCATATTCAAATTGGGTTGATCTTGCCAATGCATGGACAACTCAGTGGGGAACTTGGAACGAAACTTCTAGTACAACATCAAAAAATACATCCGTGGTTGGAACCACAACAACCACAACAACATCTCAGGCCAATACATATACACAGACCGGAACCACACTTTCTATGGCTCCTGTAACAAGTACATATAGTTTTGGTAATGTTGTTACCGATGTTTCACTTCAGCCATTCTGTCAGGCGCAATTAATTAAATTCTATGCCAATGGTCTGAAGCCAAATACACAGGTATGGACTTATTTCAACGACAAGTCTATCTCACAATATTGTGTACAGACGGATTCAAATTATAATATTCTTCCAACGTCCACGATGATCACCGACGCGATAGGTCAACTCTGGGGATATTTCTACCTTCCCGCAAATACTTTCTATACAGGAAGCATTAATTTTCAGATTATGGATATTTCTAATCTTATTACCCAAAGTAATATTATTACTACTATTGCCTCATGTGAATATCAGGGCACCAACCTTGCGTATACGGTGAACAACCTTACCCTACAGACGACAGAACCACAGATTTCCACCACAACTGTTTCTCAGTCTATGGTTACCTATGCCAATAACACAACAGTAACGACGCCACAAATTATTCCACCAAATCCGGGTAATGCTGTTTGGAATGGTACTTATTGGTTCGTTGAACATGAACCAATTGCTCAGGCATTTTCTATTCTTTCAACAAATCTTCCACAAAACGTGCAAGGTGTGTATATTACATCTCTTGATGTGTTTTTTGCCGCGACTGATCCAAGTCTTGGAATAACTGTTATGATCAGAGATATGGTTAATGGATATCCCGGTATTGATATTCAGCCGGGTTCTCAGGTGCATGTGTTGCCAAGTCAGATAAACACATCACAAAATGCTTCTGTGGGAACGAATATTTTATTCCCTGAACCCGTATTCTTGGCGTCAGGATCGGATTACTGCTTCGTCATCATTCCTGACGGCGCAAATCCTAACTATGATCTGTGGACTGGCGTCATTTCAGGAACCGATGTCTTGACAAATGCTCCAATTTACACATTGAGTTTTATTGGTGATATGTTCTTGTCATCACAGAATTCTACATGGACAGCATTTCAGAACGAGGCCATCAAGTTTAACCTTAACATCGCTGACTTCACCGCCTCTCAGGGTGTGGCCGTTTATAATAACGACGACACGGATTATTTGGAAGTTTACAGCACTTCAAGAGTTTTCACCCTTGGGGAACCTGTTTATTATTCCAACACCGTGATTCAGGCTGCTAATATTTCTGTCTCCAACGTCTCGACAACGGTTACAGGAAATACGACAGGCCTGCTTGCCAACACAAAGATTTATCTATTCAGTAATACAAATAATTCTACGATGGTGGCCAATGTTAACTCGGTGACGACAGGATCATTTGTGATCAACACGGTGCCTATCTTTACTGATAATAATTGTTCAATGGGTATGCTTACCTCAAATGGTGGTCTGACTGGTATTATCAAGACTGTTAACAGTTCTGTTATCAGTGTCGGAAATTCTACCGCCAACTCGACGGTTTACCTTTCAACAAATAATGGGATCATCATCGGATCACGTTCTCTTGCCTCTGCGGCTATCGCCACCCTAAATGACGTGCCTTATGACACCTTCATGCCTAAGTTTGCGGTGTCGATTCCATCCGTCACAACTTTGAACTTCACCATGAAGGGTGTGGCAAATTCATTTAATTCATATTCTGCCGACCCATCCCAGACTTCACTAACTTTCGGTCAGTCAACAGATTTCTTGGATAAAGAACGTGTCGTCATGTCGAAATCAAATGAAATGAGATATAATTCAGGAAATAAGTCACTAACCGTCTATGGCAACATGACTTCGACCTCGCCTTATCTTTCTCCCGCCATCAATAATGTGAAGTCTGGGGCTCTCTGCATTCAGAATCTCATCAATGGAGAAGATTCCAACAATGACGTGTTCACTTCAGAAATCACCAACAGTGGTCAGGCCATCGACAAGTATATTTCCACCACCGTTACTCTTCTACAGGGGATGGAAGCCGAAAATCTGACAGTCTATTTAGGGGCATATTATCCTGCGAATACTTCGATCTACTGCTACGCAAAACTTTTGAATCAGTATGACAATGATCCATTCTCAAGTAAGTCATGGACACCTATGTACACGACTAACCTGACCAGATCATCACAAATTAATAATCAGGATTTCAACCAGTATATCTTTAACTTCGCCAACAGTCTTCCTTCTGGAAATGCCTTCCTCAACACGGCATATCTAAACGGAGCGAATAATGGTCTGGTTAGTTATACATCTAATTCTGGTGTTAATTATGCCACATTTGATACCTTCGCCATCAAGCTGGTGCTTCTTTCAAATGCCGGGTCATATCTTGTTCCACGGCTGACCGACATGGTGGCCGTCTGCACGTCGGTTTAAAATGAGCGAAGAGCCTCGATATTATCAGGTGGAGGGTGAGCCCTCCCTCGTTCGGGATACGCAGTCTGGGGCCATTCTAAACACCAATGTAGAGGCCTTCAACGCCTATAAGAAGCGGCGCAGCCATGAGCAGAAGGTGCGGGATATGGTCAACGAATTTGAGACGGTGAAGACCGACCTTTCTGAAATTAAAAATCTTTTGAAATTGATATTGACAAACCAGACCACCTAGGTTATTCTGCCCTTCTAATTCAGGGTTATCTCGGCGTAAACGGAATTCAAAGAATGGTTTTGATTAAATTCAAGGCAGCGGGTATGCCCCGTAAAGCCAACCATTTGGGGTGGTTCGATTGCCACGCGCCGAGCCTTATTATAACGACGAAGGAGATTTGATATGCGCGATGAATATGAAGTCCAGTGCATCAATATCCGTCCTGATTTTATGCAGGAATGGACATTTGTCAACAGCAATAAACACGAGAACGTTTTTCTTTCCCCTCATATTCAATCCTATCCCGGTGCGAAGGTGGGCGACAGGGCCATCATCGGTCTCGTCAAAATCATGGGTGGGAAGAACTGGAAAATTGTAATTAGGGAATCCAAATGAAACTATCTTTTAAAAAGAACCCTAGGGAGGTAGCCAGTCCCAATCCTTTCACCACCATTAAGGGGGATAAGAAACAGGTGGGAATTATTTATCCCCCATCTCGCTGGAATAACGACTACAAGTGGACCATCAGCCTTGCCTGTCCCAAGGATGCGACGGGGAATGATCCCTGTTGTTTCCGTTGGATGAGGGTGAAATACCGTTTCGACAAGGAAGCCGAGGCGCGTGAGTGGCTGAAGGTCAATTGGGATCGTATCATCACCACCTATAAACTTCACCAATTTGAGGATTGATCATCATGGAACATTCACAGGCCGAACGACTTCTGTTTGAACACTTCGAACAGGAATTTCTTCTTGAATCTGCCATGGGTGGCGCATATTTGACCTATGCGCCATTGATCCATCTTGCCTTCATCCATCCTGAACGGTATCTTCCGAACTATATCGCGGCGCTGAGAGCGGCTATCATCCTGATGGATGAGAAGCCGTGCCGCATGTCAGAGGAATTCGACAAGGCCATTCTTGATCAAATCGATGGATTCATACCCAAATCATAAGAAGGGAACTCTCCACAAATCTTGATTTTTATGTTACCAAGCAACATTTTTCTGGGATATCCAGAGGCGTCATCGAATTTGCCTCACCTATTCTTAAGATTGAAATTGATGATGAAGAGGAAAGCACACCAGAATTCTATAATAAGATGTTTGATGATCTTTTCGCCAAAAATGTCACCATGGGATGGTCAGAAATCAAGAAGTATAGAGAAAAAACTCTACAAAAAAACAAGGAGCAGGAGGAACGGCAACTCTTGGTCACACTGAAGGCGAAATACGAATGAAATATTATGTCATAGATAAAGTCTGGTCTCAGACCGACAGGGATACCACCATTGTCATGGCTTCATCCAAGGAGGATGCTCTTAAATTTCTTTCCGAGCAGATGAGTGGATATGCCTTTCTGGACTTAGTAAGAACTTATGACGGAAAGATAAGAAAAGCCGTTCAGTCTAAATAAATAAACATAAAAAGGAAAAGATAGGCCTCCGCAAGGGGGCCATTTTTTTGTCAAGATAAATAACAATAAACAAGAAATAAAAAGGATTGTTTATTGTCTATTACAATTTCAGAAGTTTCCAACGGCCAGAATTTTGGTACGTGGTTAACCAGAACCAACCAGCTTACTGATATCATCTCGTCCAACGTTGTCACGACCGATGCGTCGGCCAGTGGATCATTGACCACAGGTAACGCACATGTCAACGGTTATTTTGGCGCTACCCTCGTTGCAGTCGGGAACTCTATTCAGGGTGGAACGATCAATGCCTCGGCCAACCTCTATGTCACTTCCAATACATTTTTCAGTCAGGGTCTTACTCCCCTAGGCGGAATCTATGGTAATACATCTGTAGGAAGTACATTCAACATCTCGACCAACAACCTTATCATAAATAATTTCACAACGATTGTGGGCAACACCAACTTCGCCAACAGCATGGTGGTAAATTCATCCATCAACGCGACTGCTGGAATCTATGCATCAAATACGTTCGTCGCAAACGCCACCCTGATCGGCTTCGGTAATTCGACTGTCAACGCTACCCTTAATGCGACATCTCTTGCCATTGGGCCTAATACCGTCGCCAACACCACAGTCTTCAAGGTTCTTGATGCGGGGTCTTCGGCTATCATCAACACGACGGCGCTTACCCTTGGTGTCAATGTCATGATCAACACATCTTCTGTGTCATTAGGCAACTCGACCGTCAACACCATCATCAACAGCACGACTTATGTTTCTGGAAACACCACGGTTTATACAACAAGAAATTCTACGACCGATATTTTCGTCTCGCCTCTATCCAACACGTCAGTCAACTCCACTGGCGTCGCCGTCGGAGCAAACCTAGTCATCAATCCCACAACAATCACCTTTGGCAACTCGACCGTCAACACGACCGTCAACTCATCATTCTATTCCTCAACAGCCAACAATGCCCTGACTGCACTTATATCAAACAACTCGATCAACTTTGGTGGAAATCCTGTCGCCTTCTACGCCAACATCTCTTCTCCCGTTCACACGGCCTCTGTCGCCGTGGGAGCCAATGTTGTTGCCAACACGACAACCATCCTTATCGGCAACACGACCGTCAACACCGTTATCAACAGTTCGTCAATCGCTACCATCTCAATCACATCCAATACAATCACATCCAATACAATCTCATCAAACACAATTACAACTAACATAATCAATGGTGCCAACCTCGTCATCACTGGTAACGGAATCGTTACAGGATCACTTACTGTCTCTGGCAACCTGATCTACTCAGGAACCACAACCTCAACCGGCAACAATAATCCAACTCTAGATAATTTTTATTATCTAGGCAACACGACCAATCGTTGGATCGGTGTGTTATCGTCTCTCACAGCCAACAGCGCCTCCATCGGTAACTCCACCGTCAATACCGTCATCAACAGTTCGTCAATCTCATCCAACACAATTATAACTAACACAATCAATGCGTCTGGCAACGTCAGCATCCTAGGTCAGGTGACGGGTAATTCTGGATTCATCGTAACCAACTATGATCAGAATGGTGCCAACTTCAGAATAATTGCTGGAAGCTATGGAACCATCCTGAGAAACGATGGAACCAACATGAGTTTCCTACAAACCGTGTCGGCCAACGCCATCGGAACATGGAATGCCTTCCGACCATTATCATGGGCTCTTGGTACAGGCGCGGTGACCATCGACGGAACAGGCGTCGGCGTATCATTCGGAGGAAGTCTCTCGCTTCCAAATACCGCTGCCATCACCATCGGAAACTCTACAGTCTTCACAACCGTCAACACAACCAACTTCACAGGCACCGCCAACAATTCTCTATATCTTGGTGGAACCGCTGCGGCATCTTATCAATTAAATTCAACGCTGGCTGCAAACGTGGCGACAATGGCATCCAACAATGCATCCTTCCTTGGTGGAGTCGCACCCGCCTCTTATCAGCTTACCGGAGCGACTCTGATTGCCAACGTGGCCACCATGACGGCCAACAACACGTCCTTCGTTGGAGCCACATCCGCCTCCAACGTGGTTTCAAATGCTCAGTTGGTTGCGAATCTAACGGCCTATCAGACTGTTTCTGGTATGGCTGCTGCTGTCTTGCCTCTTACGGCCAACAACACTTTATTTGTAGGTACAACTTCAGCCGCTAATGTGGTGTCAAATGCTCAGTTGGTTGCGAATCTGTCCAACTATCAGACTACGGCTGGCCTTGCTGCCAACGTTCTCGTTCTCACTTCAAATAATTCAAATTATCTGGGTGGGGCGGCTTCTGCTGCCTATCAGACTGTCGCAGGACTTGCTGCCAACGTTGCCATGCTTCCATCAAATAATGCTCTCTATCTGGGAGGAACTGTTGCCGCATCTTATCAATTAAATTCCACGCTGGGTGCAAACGTGGCCACCATGACTTCAAATAACTCAACCAACTTTGGTGGACATGCTGTTGCCTTCTACGCCAACGCGACGAACTTTAATGGGGCCTTTAACGGATCGACCATCAATGCAAGTAGCACGGCGAATATTGTCGGCACCATAACAGGTGGGGCCGGTATTATATCATCGGCATATGACGCCAATGGCGCTAACATAAGAATGATTGGTGGAACCTATGGTGTCATTGAAAGAGTTGATTCTACGAGCTATTATGTCCTCCTTTCAAATACCGCCGACACCTATGGAAGTTGGAATACTCTTCGCCCACTCACCATCACTCTCGCCACTGGCGCTGTCTCCATCGACGGAACCGGGGTCGGAACCACATTTGGTGGCAACGTTGCCCTTGGAGGAGGATCATTGAATGTTGGTGGCAACATGAATTTAACCGGCAACGGCTTCGTCAATGGTCATATCCAGTCATTGACCATGACAACCACAACCGTAAGCGCCAACTATGCCGTAAGTAACACGGATATGGGAACCGTTCTTGTGGTGAATTCTAGTAACACCGTCTATATCAATCTTCCAAATACACTTCCGACCAACGCAAAACTTCTTATTACAAGAGTCAACACAGGAAATGTTAATATATCTAATGCTGTCGGCCTTTCTCTTGGTTCAAGAACTAACAATTACAACATTCTTAACCAATATGGATCAATTTCTCTTTTCGTAATAAATAGTTCATGGGTAGTCGTGGATGGAAACATCTAATGATCAGAGAATTAAATTCATCCGACAAAGATGGTATTCGGACCATACTTAAATCACGTAATCATATCTTTACGGGGCATGAGTTTGATTTTAATACGTATCTTCCGACCATTACTTCTGACGCACACTTTAGAAACGATATGTTTGTTAATTTAGGTTTATTTGAAAATGATATTCTTGAAAGATTTGTCTTACTCTTCAAACTTGGAAACCTAGGTATTACTGTATTTTTATGTTCAATGAAGAAGCCAAAGAATAATATTGGGTGGGATAAAAATTATGATCTGTTTGTCAATGAAATTATAGAGACACACATCAGAAGAGGCGTCGATGTCTTTTATTATCTTTCTTCGACGGGATTTAATGATGAAACAAAGAACGAAGGTGTTCCGGCATTCAAAAAGTTTGATGTGGAAGTCTTCGATCTTAAGGCTGGCGACATAAATTATAATGGTCCAAATAAAGAATTTGTTGAGAAATATGTCATAGGTAGTGTTCCCTATAAGGAAGACCTCTATATAAAACAACTCACGCTTAAGAAGGACATTGTATGACGGTTATTACCTTCACGGCGAATTCATTCTGGACTGTTCCTAATGACTGGAATCCCACCAATAATACAATAGAATGTTACGGGTCTGGTGCTGCTGGTGTTACACCCGTAGGTAATACAAGTGGGGCCGGTGGAAATGGTGGAAATTATGCCAAAATTGTAAATTATTCGACCACCGTAGGATCAAATTTAAGTGTTGTTGTTGGATCACAAGCATATTATAATTCATTCTTTGTGAATACTTCTACCGTGATGGCGACAGGCGCAGGCGGCTCTGGTTCTGTAGGCACGACTATTTTGACGGGTGGTTATGGTGGTGCTGGTGGCCACGCTACTGGTGGTGGTGGTGGAGGCGCTGGCGCTGGCCCTCTTGGTGGTGCTGGTGGTGCTGGTGGTGATTATACTTATACATCATCATCAAATTCTGGTGGATATGTTGGTGGTGGTGGTAGTGGTGGTAGTTCTGGCGGCGGTGCTGGTAGTGGTGGAGGCGACTAATTATGTCTAACAATGGAAGTACCGGAGTTTTATATGGTGGTGGTGGTGGTGGCGGTGGTTATAATTTAAATGATGTCATAACAACTATTGGTGGTAAGGGTGGAGGAACCACCAACGCCTATACAACCACGGATTTTGCGGGTGCTGCTGGTGCCAATGGTCTTATCATCATCACATATACGCCTGTTACCGCGCCTACTGTTACATCCGTTAGTCCAAATATCACCTATACTGGTAATATGGTTGTAATTAGTGGAACACAATTTATAAATGTACAGAATGTTTACTTTGGAACCATCGCGGCTTCTTATAGCGTCACCAACTCAACATCCATTAGCGCTACGGTTCCTGTTAATGTTGCCGAAGGAACTCTTGATGTCATTGTTCAGAATTTGCTCGGGACAAGTGCCAATACCAGCGCGGATTTATTCACATATCAGACCAGTTCTTATAGTGCCGAGTTCATGAATTTCGCCTTCTAAATAAATAGTCGAAAGGAGAAATATCATGCAGATCACCGACCAGATGCTAATTACCATCGCACCACAGGCCAATAGACAGATCGTCGCCGGTCTCGTTCCATATTTAAATCAGTATCTTCCACAGTATGGGATCACTTCCCTGCTTCGCATGGATCATTTTTTTGGTCAAGCCGCTGAAGAATCCGCTGGCTTTAGGACTCTTGTAGAATATGCCTCTGGGAGAGAATACGAGGGCCGTGACGACCTTGGTAACACCGAGGATGGTGATGGACCACTCTTCAAGGGACGTGGCATCTTCCAGCTTACAGGACGGGCTAACTACGGCACCATGAGTAAAATTCTCGGTGTCGATCTTGTTGGTAATCCAAATTTGGCTGCAACGCCTGAAATCGCCGTCAGAGTGGCATGTGAATACTGGAAGACTCACAACCTCAATGCCTTAGCAGACCAAGACGACCTAGAGGGCATCACCAGAAGAATCAATGGTGGCACGAATGGAATTAACGACCGTGAGATTTTCACGGATCGTGCCGACAACGTTTTCAGTGCTCTCTTTCCAAAATAGAGCTTGACTTCCTAAGCGCCTTAGAATATCTTCTCCAGACCAATTTCGGTAAGGAGAATGTATAGATGAATTATTTCCAAAAAGGTTTCCAAATTCATGATGCCATCTTTAACCGCATCTCGGAAGTGATATCAAACGTCAAAGAAGACACTTCAGACTGCCTTGAACAGGAAGAAAGTCTCTCTAATCAGGTCGGTATTAGCCAACAAGATGCTGCCACCCTTTTGTATTGGTCCATAGAATTTGGTGCTTCTCCCCCTATGGAGGATATAATCGAAAAAATAATGTATAAGTATCTCCGTTGGGGTGAGAATGATGTGTCTGGTGTCAACTCTATGCCCCAAATCGTCCTCTATTCCAATGCCCAAGGAAAGCACTTTTACGAGGCAGCTTCACTTCCCGAGGCAGAGCGTTTCAAGAACTTCCTGCTGGCCCGTCCCGACGAATGGAATGTGAAGATCGTGGCCAATACGGGAGAGTGATATGTCCGACACCATCATCCAGAGTGATCTTCTTTCCATCTTCATGTTGATCTTGGGTTTCAGCCTCATCTGGATCGGGAACCTAAAATGAAATTAAAGGGGCTTCGGCCCCTTTTTTTTATAAAAGGTGTTGACTTACCAATCTGAATGATTTATATTCTGAATATCAACCACGGAGTACACACCATGTTCAACGATTGGTCTTCCACCAAGTCCTACGCCAACGAAGAAAACCTCAACAAGGCTCTCACCAAGCTGGGCCTCGACAAATTCAATTCCCTGCACGTTCGTACCCCGGAAGGCCGTTGGACTGCCATCTTCGGGAAGAACTTCATGGGTGAAGACTTCATGATGGCCTGCTGGAATGGATTCAAGGTTCTGGGTTAAGGGAGAGCAACATGTTCAAAAGTTTCAGCCTTCAAAGAAAGTTTTCTGATGGTTCGGTTGGGAAACTTGGCGTCGCGGTTCAACACGACGACTATAGATGGAAGTTCTATCCGTTGGTGGCGGGACGAGACGCCAGCCGGAAATATCACCCCACTTTCGAGGAATGTCTTCCTAAGTGGATTGGTTATCCCGACCGATGCGAAAGTGTCGAAATAATTTAAAAAAAGGTTTGACACTTCAATACAAATCATTTATAACCACAACATCAACAAACGGAGAATTTAAAATGAATTCCATCTTCAAAATCGCCATCGTCGCCAAGATCAACGAAATCGCTGCCGACGTTGATGCCAAGTTTCAACCCCGCGAGAAAAATGTGATCAACCAGATCAAGGAATTCCGCGCCATCACCGGTTTCAAGCTGAAGGACAGCAAGAATATTGTGGAGTCCTTCCATCATCTCAAGAAGATTGAGTCTGATTATGGGGATGTCTTTGAGCATCATAATGCAATCATGGGTTTTGAACGTCTCGTTGGCGATATCGTGGCTTACAACTTCGATCAAATTAATGTCGCGAATGATGTCAAATCCTATACCCCTCCCTATGTGGAGCCTGTCGTGCCGCAACTGGTTCTCTTCCGTATGAATAACAAGGCGCGTTATTACAGGGCGGATTCGAAGAAGGAGGCAGAAAATTTCTGCGTCTTCATAAATCAGGAGGATGGATACGTGGATACGATCATACCCGATGTCAAAATTTACTAATTAAAAATTAAGGGGGGCTTCGGCTCCCCTTTTTTTATTTTAATGGTTGACACCGAAATCATAATAGACTATTATTCAATTCATAGGGGGATGGCCTCCTAAATATGAAAACTAAAGAAAAGGAAATCTAAAAATGAATAAGCTTTTGACTGTTATTGCTCTCACTCTTGCTCTTGGTTTTAGTGGCGTTGCTGTCGCGAAGACCGGAAGCGCCACTGGCACCAGTGGTCATACTGCTGCCACGGCTCCTGCCACGGCGGCTACTCTGGGCCATGGTTCTGTTCGTAAGTGATCTAATCACTTTACTAAATGAAAAAAGGGGGGGGCTTCGGCTCCCCTTTTTATTTGTCATATTCCTTTAAGATAAATATATAAAATAAAAGGAATATCCATGGTCCCTACATCACGAGAACAATTCGCCCAATTTTGCCTCAGAAAACTTGGAAGTCCCGTTATTCAAATAAATGTTTCCGAGCAGCAAGTTGACGACGCCATCGACACGGCGCTGTATCTCTATGCGCAGTACCATATGGAAGGGTCGGATAAAACTTATTACAAATATTCCGTCAGCCAACAGGACATCACCAACCAGTATATCACACTTCCGGCCAACATCATAGGTGCCGTGAGACTTTTCCCTATCGGTGATGCACTGAACACAAACTCCATGTTCAACATGCGTTATCAGTTCATCGTAAATGATTTGTATAATATCTCCAACGTCTCGCTGATTCCATATTACATGGTGATGGAGCATGTTCAGTTCCTTGAGCAGATGCTCGTCGGCCAACAGCCGATTCGTTTCAATCGTCATAACAACATCCTTTATATTGATATGGATTGGGATCAGGTTGTCGTAGGGGAATATCTCTGCGTCGAATGTTATGGCATCCTCGACCCTGCCGTTTATACTGGCGTGTTCTCCGACAAGTGGCTTCAGGATTATTGCACGGCGCAGATCAAGGAGCGTTGGGGATCGGTACTAAAGATTATCCCCATGGTGCTTCCGGGTGGAGGCAAGATCGACGGCCAGACCGTCTATAATGAGGCCAGAAGCGACATCGATATGCTGGAAGCCAAGCTGGTCAGATCGTTCTCGATCCCTGCTGGCATGATGATCGGATAATTTAAATGAAAAGATTAAGAGATATCATCGAATCCCAAGAAAAATACGATAAAGTCAAGACTCTTTATGATAGACCGGGAACACCGGGAGAGAAGGCTGCTGCCAAGGCTGCGATGGATCGAATGAGACCACCTTCCGATAACCCAAAGGTTATTGCTGCTCCTACTGCCACCACTATTCCACATGGATTCTATTGTTATCATCCTAAAGAAAAGAAATATTGGGGTCCATATAATCATGAAAAGGATGCGTCTGATAATGCATCAGTACGTTATCCTGCCAGAGTAGTCTTACATTCTTCCAACACAAATACATGGAGAGAACGATCAGATCATAACAAGCCACATACTCTCGATCCTGATGCAACGTTTCCTCATCTGGATAAGAAGTATAAGTAATGGCACTTGATAACTATCTCAACCCATTTTTTAATAAGTTCGACTACAAGCCCACGCAGGACTTGTATCAGGATTTGATCGTGCAGGCCATCGCCATCAACGGGCATGAGATTTATTACATTCCTCGTAACATCGTCAACTTCGATAAAATTTACGAAACCGACGACCAGTCTATGTATAATACGGTGATCCAGTGTCCTGTTTATATCGAGAGCGTCGATGGATTTTCGGGTCAGAAAGATATCTTCACCAAGTTTGGTCTGGAGATTCGAGATCAGATAACCTTGTCGATGGCGTCAAGAACCTTTGATCGTGTCATCAAGCCGATTACAAACCAACCTCGACCCATGGAAGGTGACCTTATTTACTTTACACTTAATAAAAAAGTCTTTCAGATCAGGTTTACAAATAATAAAGAAATCTTTTATCCCTTGGGTGTTCTTCCCACCTATCAGATGACGCTTGAATTGTTTGAATATTCCGACGAAACCTTCAACACCGGCATCCCAGAAATTGATTCTATTCAGAATGTTTCAAGTCTTAACGTCTTCGATTATGTCTACACAACAGAAGATGGAAAGATTCTTACCGATGAGAATCTTAACAGAATCACGATCAAATCATATGACACCGAGGATATTGATCCTATCACCGATGATGACGACCTAAATAAAGAAATTATTAGTATTGCTGATAATTCGGAGACCAACGCCTTCGGCTTTGAGAACTAAGGAGTTAAAACCATTCTAAATCAGGATTACTTCTATTATAACACAATTAGAAAGTACATCGTTATCTTCGGGTCGATGTTCAACGACCTCGTGATTAATAGAACAGACACCAACGGAAATCTGACCCAGATTGTCAACGTCCCTCTTCAATATTCGAAGAAGGAAAAGATGCTGACCAGAGTGCTTTCTGATCCCAGCATCAATCGAGAAGACGCCATCATCCTTCCGGCCATCTCATTTGAGATTGAAGACATCAAGTATGATATCAACAGAAAATTCAACACCATGGGGAAGAATTCTTTTAATTTATCCAACACGACCGTCAGCTACTATAATTCCGTTCCCTATGATGTTCGTTTCAACCTTTATGTCTATGTGAAAAATAACGCGGATGGCACCAAGATCATCGAGCAGATTGTTCCCTTCTTCACGCCTGACTTCACGATAAGGGCGGTTCTCTTCGCCGGTATGCCTTCTCTCGACGTTCCCATCATCCTTGATGGTGTGGCTCTTAATGATGAGGACAATGAAAAGCTGGCAGATCGAGAAATCATCGTGTGGCATCTAGGATTCACGCTGAAGGGAAACTTTTATGGACCTCAGAAGACTAGCCCCGTCATCAACTTTGCCAACGTGGCCCTCTCTACATGGGGCGGAAGCACCCCCTCAGAAGATAGTTTTAAAATGTTTGGCATGGATGATTTACCTTCCGCGCCATTCACCAACATCATTCCAAATTCCATATCAATGCCAACCATAAATAATTAAAAAGGGAAGATGATGGTTGCCAGTATAATTGTCGTATCAAATAATGTGACCCTCTCCGAGGGCGAGACAGATTATATTATCACCAACGGATATCTGACAAATGCAGCCTCCAACACATTCATGAGTAATACAAATACTTTTGGTTATAACCTTACGTTGATCGAAGGAAATAATATTGTTTCCAACACCTATCTTCAATCTGTTCTTTCAACGCTGACGATATCTATTTCAGACATTGACGACGGAGGCTTCTAAATATCCTTTTAAATAAATAATAAAAAAAGGGAGATAAACTGTGGCAAATAATCTAATCCAAATCTTACGTTCTAATACGACGGCAACACCGGGTTCCTTGGCGAATGGACAACTTGCCTATACTTCGAACGGTGACGTTCTCTACATCGGTTCTCCCGCCACAGGAACACCAGTAATTCCTATCGGTGGTAAGATGTATCCCGGTATTCTTACCGCCAATGCGATGTTGGTGGCGAATGCGACTTCCGGCATCAATAATCTTGTCACAGGAACTTTAACCCTTCAGGGCAACGCCACCACTTCCGGCGTTATTTCGGCCAACGGCGGCGCAGGAACAGCCGGTTATGTTCTGACTTCTGGTGGTGCTGCCGCCAACGCCTATTGGGCTACGCCTACATCAGGCGTCGCCGGTTCAACCACTCAGGTCCAGTTTAATAATGCCGGTGTTCTTTCTGGTAACGCTGGTTTCATCTATGTTCCCGCCACAAATACCGTCACTATCGCCAACACCATCGTCGTCGGAACCTTCACGGCCAACTCAACTCTCGCCAATGTCGCGGCAATTAACGTCATCGGTGCTGTCAATACGGCCACGATATTCGCGACAACATCAGGTAATGTAGGCTCCAACCTAGGTTTCAACACCACAGGACTGACCATTCTTGCCAACGTCGTTGTCTCAGGAACCGTCAACACGACGGCCAATTCTATCATCAATGGTAATTCTCTCTCGATCAATTACTGGAATGGTAACTCCACCGTCAACACATATTCAAACGCCTTCATCAACGCCACATCATTCATCATCGGTAACTCCACCGTCAACACTGTCGTTAATTCTACCATCTTCGTTTCTGGAAACAGCACAGTCTACACGACAGGTAGTGCTTTATCAGATGCATGGATCGGCGTCAACACAAATACCGTCATCAATTCTTCTGCGGTGTTCTTTGGTAACTCAACAGTCAATGCGACGATAAACTCCACAACCTATACAGGATCGGCAAATAATGCGGCTTATCTTGGTGGTGTCGCTGCGGCGTCTTATCTGGCGTCTACGGGAAATTACACCTTCACAGGTAATAATATCTTCGGTGGAACAAACACGGTCGTTTCCTCGAATCTAACGGTTTCTGGATTCCTCTACGCCTCGAATAATGCCCTAGTCTCCAACGCTACCCAGCTTTCGATCACGGCCAACTCAACCTTCGCGGTGCCTATCATCGCCAACTCTCTCACCCTCACCACGGCGCTTTTGGCGACTTCTGGTGGTACTGGTGTGCTTGGGTCTGCGTATGCTGCTGGTGACATTCTTTATGCCGCCACGGCCTCTCCTACCGCGCTGACGAGACTATCCGTCGCCGCCAACGGTCAGGTGCTCCAAATCACCAATAACCTTCCTGCTTACGGCTCTCTCGACGGCGGAAGTTTTTGAAACGAATACTTTTCTAATAAATACTCCTAGAGGCAACTTTAGGAGTATTTTTTTATGTCTAAATACGGATTCGTTTACATTTGGAGAGACCATAAGCACGGTCGTTATTATATTGGCTGTCATTGGGGATCGGAAGATGATGGATATGTGTGTTCTTCATCTTGGATGAAGCAGGCATACAAACACCGACCAGAGGATTTCAAAAGACGTATATTATCTCGTGTATACACGAACAAAACTGACACATTTCTTAAAGAACAAGAATGGTTAAATTTAATAAAACCAGAAGAAATACGTCATAAATATTATAACCTACACGTAACTGTTGGACATTGGACAATGTACCCCGACAAGGTAAAAACTGTAGGCGATAAAATATCTCTTTCCCATAGAGACGATCCAAATTGGGGATCATGGAATATCGGTAAAGTTATGACAGATGAAACTAAAGAAAAAATTAGGAAAGCCAACAAAATCCAATTTGAAAATGAAGAACAAAGAGAAATGCGCCGTAAAAAATCCAAAGACTTATGGAATGATCCAGAGTATCAAGAAAAACAAATGAAGAGAAGAAATGTTGAAGGATTTTATAAAGGATTTACGGGAACACACACAGAAGAAACAAAGGAAAAAATCAGAAAATATAAGAAGGGACAGACTCCTGTAAATAAGGGTAAAAAGATGTATGAAGATCAAATAAATAAATTAAAGGAAGCGTGGAAGAGAAGAAAAGGAATATAACTTGGATCAAATCTTTATCAATACCTACATCGAAAAGACGATGGCGGCTCTCGTGGATTATATCAAGAAGGATATAATGTCACAGACTCAGGCCGAGATTTCAAATCAGCTAGTCCAGACCTTACAAAATGAAAACAATGATTTGAAGAAACGTCTATCCGACCTAGAAGAAAAGATAAATAAAAAGAATAAAAAAGAAGTACATACTTCTACTGAATTTTAATGTTTAAACATACCTAGTATATACTAGAGTTTTGAAAAGGTCTATATATGGCGCTAACAATTGACGGCATTTCTACGTTTGGTGGTAATTATACCACCGGATGGGGAAGTGGCACCGGCACAATACCTTCATTTATAACGACGTATAATAATGACCTGATCGTCGTTGTTATCGGCATAGAATGCACGGCCCTTGGGCATTGTGTTGTCTCTAACGTGACAGCAACGGGCCTTACATTTACACGCCGTAGTGCTCTCTACATGGATGGTGCGGCAGGGTTCTTTGGCACCGAATACACTTCTCTCGAAATTTGGAGTGCTCAAAAGGCAACATCGGGTGCAGTTGGAATAATTACTGTCACATGGTCTGGTCTAAGCTACGATATTGGAGACGGCATTGCCTTTGGTGTCAACTATGATGGTGTAAGTTATCCTGTCTGGTCAAAAAATGTTTCCCTTCCCGCCACGGCTTATCTGTCATCAGGTTCTAGTTATCCCACCGTAACGGGTATCGCCACAAATACTGATGCCTTGGTATTTGGGTTTATGCATACAGATAGCATCGGCGCGTCGCAGAGTGTAGGGACAGGCATGACATTGATCGGCTCCAACCTCGACAACACGGGGTCCTCCACAAATGAATTACTCATAGAATATAAATCCTATACAGGGACAGGGGCTCAGAGTGGTCTAAGTGTCGCGGGTGGAACTAATGTTCAAACATGGACGGCCATTGGTGACGCCATCGAAACCCCACCGCACCAATATAATGATGACTATATTGCAAACATGTTCTTATTCTTACAAATCTAAGGCAAACATATGGCAAACAACGTAATTCAGATCAAGAAAACAACAGTATCAGGAAGGCCTGCAAATTCAACCAACACGCCTACCCTCAACATCGGTGAGTTAGCCCTCAATCTTCCTGATGGTATTCTTTATTCCACCAACGGAACGACCTTCTTCACTATTGGAGCCAACCTCACCAACCTTAACGTTACAAACCAGATCACCGTCAATGGCGCTGTCGGAACAGCCGGTCAGGCGCTTCTCTCTGGTGGTGGGACGGCAAATGATTATTGGGGAACCGTATCTGCAAGTCCCGGAGGATCGGATACCCAACTACAAATTAATGAAAGTGGAAGTTTTGGTGGGTCTGCTGCCCTGACGTTCAACTATTCATCCAACGTTCTTACTGTAAATGGCGCTGTTAAATCAACATTGCTTCAGACCACAACCCAGACCGGAACCGCCTATACGACGGCCAACACAGATTCAGGAACATTGATTCAGTGTACAAATACTGCGTCTGTCACCATCACCATTTCTAACACTATGCCTATCAACTCCAGATTCTTAATTACTCAGGTTGGAACAGGTATCGTCACCGTGGCGAATCAGGTTGGTATGAATCTTTCATCCCGAACAGGCAACTACACCATCGGGAACCAGTTTGGAACTATCAGCGTCTTCATCGCCAACAGCACGACGGCCATCATAGATGGAAACATTCTAGGAACAGGAACATTAAACGTCTTAAATATTGGTAGTTCAACGCCTAATACTCTTATCAACGCCACCAGCGTCAACACCGGCACATTTTCAGTAGGATCGACATTCACGGCCAACTCCACATTGGTCAACGCCGCTGCCGTTAATGTCACAGGTGCAGTTAACTCTGCCTCTCAAACCGTGACTGGTTTGACCAACACCAATACCCTTAACGTCACAGGTGCGGTAAATACGGCCACGGTATTTGCGACGGGCTCAATCAATGCTGCATCCGTATTTCTTGCCAATTCTACGGCGCTGAAACATGGAACAAATACCTTCACTCTTGGAACCTCAAGTGTAGCCGCCAACGGCTACACCTATCTTCCAAATGGTCTCTTGATGCAATGGGGCCATTTAACTTATGGTTCCATAACATCAACGATTAGCTTCCCTATATCCTTCACGATCAACTGTTATTCTTTATCAGTAATGAGTTTTAATTCAACCTCGGCAAATTTTTATATTGGTACATTCACAAAGGTTGGTGCGAGTATAACATCAAATGCTTCATCAGGGAGTTTTCTCTGGACGGCAATCGGTAGCTGATCTGATATTAAAATAAATAATAAAAAGGCAAAAAGATGACAGACAAAATAATTCAAATTAAAAGGACAACTGTATCAGGAAGAGTCGCAAACTCCACTAATATTCCAACCCTTAATGTTGGTGAGTTGGCCATCAATCTTCCTGACGGAATTTTATATTCCACCAACGGAACGACCTTCTTCGCTGTTGGGGCCAACCTCACCAACCTGAACGTCACAAATAATATATCTGTCAACGGCTCTGTTGGAACAGCCGGTTATGTGCTGACTTCTGGTGGTGGAACGGCGAATGATTATTGGTCAGGCGTCGCCGGATCGGCTAATAATTCAAATTATCTGGGCGGAATTGCCGCTGCATCTTATCAATTAAATTCTACCCTAGCAGCTAACGTCGCCACCATGACGGCCAATAATTCAAATTATCTTGGTGGTGTCCTTGCGGCGTCTTATCAGACAACGGCAGGATTGGCAGCTAATGTCGCCACCATGACGGCCAACAACACATCCTTTGTAGGTACAACTTCAGCCGCCAATGTGGTTTCCAACGCTCAACTTATTGCAAATCTCGCCAATTATCAGACAACAGCAGGAATTTCTGGTTATCAGACAACAGCAGGATTGGCATCTAATGTTGTTACTTTAACTTCTAATAATTCAAATTATCTGGGCGGAACTGCCGCCGCATCCTATCAATTAAATTCTGGTATGGCTGCAAACGTGGCGACAATGACGGCCAACAATACTTCATTTGTAGGTACAACTTCAGCAGCCAATGTGGTTTCCAATACCCAATTACAGTCTAATCTTGGTAATTATCAGACAACAGCAGGATTGGCTGCGAATGTTGCTACTTTAATTTCTAATAATTCAAATTATCTTGGTGGTGTCCTTGCGGCGTCTTATCAGACAACGGCAGGATTGGCAGCTAATGTCGCCACCATGACGGCCAACAACACATCCTTTGTAGGTACAACTTCAGCCGCCAATG
>Ga0302197_10000165_pt1 | contig 64367 bp, 57 predicted proteins | sample II_Bog_N2_1_FD_193526 | JGI IMG/M metagenome (GOLD analysis project Ga0302197, IMG submission 193526) | Peat permafrost microbial communities from Stordalen Mire near Abisko, Sweden - II_Bog_N2_1 | ecosystem: Environmental > Terrestrial > Soil > Wetlands > Peat | place: Sweden: Abisko... | reverse complement strand
GCCACGCCCGACTGGCGCTGGGGCACTTCGGAAGGCGCCGAATTGCATACGCTGCTTTTGGGTTTATTAAGCACCTTCCGCGAAAAACTGGAATGGCTGGAGGAAGCCGAGACGCTGACCCGGCAACTGCGCGCCGCCCGGGAAAAAGCCGCGGCCCAGCCCAAAGGTGGAAATAATTCGCCGCCAAAAGGCACATAAGACGCAAAATTAATTTACCCTTCCGTTCTGCGCCTTTTGCGCTTTTTTGCGGCGGAAACTTTTCGGCCGCCCGCTTTCTGCTTCCGTTTCAATTTCACGACTGGCAAGCTGCGCGCGCCATCATGAACCGACTGCCAACCGCCGCCACGAGCGAGCCGCCCTTGCGCTGATGCTCCACCGCCTGCACCAATTCCGGCGCTGGGCGGGCGTGGACCGCGCGGTGTTTTTTTCCAACGCCGCGCAGTTGCTGCGCCTTTTCACCGGCCCCATCACGATGGCGCTGGTGCTGAAATTTCTGACGCCGGAAATCCAGGGCTACTTCTACGCCTTTGCCGGCGTGGTCGCCATGCAGGTGTTTTTGGAGATGGGCTTTTCCCAGAACATCCTGCAGTTCGCGTCGCACGAATTTGCCAAACTCCATTTCACCCCGGCACAAACCATTGCGGGCGATCCGGTGGCCAAGTCGCGGCTCATTTCGCTGGGCCGGCTGGCGTTCGGTTATTATGCGGTGGCTGCCACGATTTTTCTGGTGGCGGTCGGGATCGGCGGGCAGGTTTTTTTCACGCTCGCGGAACATCACCATGCCGCCGCCGGGCATCCCGCCGTCCACTGGCGCGGCGCGTGGTGGCTCATCGCCGTGGCCGCCGCCGGCTCGCTGCTGATTAACCCGGCGTGGGCGCTGCTGAACGGCTGCAACCAGATCGCCGTGACGGCGAAATTTAATTTCTGGGCGGCGCTGGCGAGCTTTGCGGTGAACGCGCTGGCGCTCATCGCGGGCGCGGGGATTTATGCGTCCGCCCTCGGCGCGGCGGGCAGCCTGCTGATTTCCGTGGGCTACCTCGCGATGCGGTGGCAACCTTTTTTCCGCCAGTTTCTCCAGCGACCGCAGCACGGCGAAGTTTCGTGGGCGCGCGAAATTTGGCCGTTCCAATGGCGCATCGCCGTGAGCTGGATGTCCGGCTACTTCGTGTTCGACCTCATCAACCCCATCGCCTTTTATTTTTGCGGGCCGGTGGCGGCAGGACAGCTCGGTATGAGCTTTCAACTCATCCGCATCATTTACAATGTGGCCGTGACGTGGGTGAACACCAAGAGTCCCAAGTTCGGGATGCTGATCGCCGCGCGCGCGTGGACGGAACTGGACGCGCTCTGGCGGCGCAGCACGGTGCAATCTTTTCTGATCTGCCTTTTGGGCATGGGTTCATTGCTGCTGGCCATCCCTTTTATCGGCCTGTTGCTGCCCAAAGTCCCGACCCGGCTGGCGCCGCTGGCGGTCAACGCCTGGCTGGCGGGCGCCATGTTGATTCAAACCTTGATCGGTGCCATGGCCAACGAATTGCGCGCGCACAAACGGGAACCATTTATGTGGATTGCGGTGGTCAACGCCATTTTGAGCGTGGCCTTCATCCTGCCGTTCGTTCATTTTTGGGGAATCACCGGCGAGGCCATGGGGTTTGCCTTGGCCATGTGGGCGATTTTTATTCCCGCCTGCCAAATCTACCGCGTCAAGCGTCTGGAATATCGCCGTGAGGCCGATGCAGAAAAGGGAGCTATGTCGTTTCAACCCCAAGCTTCCTGAAATTCATTTTGGAAATTTATGGTCTGGCCATACCATCTAGCCGATCGCACCAAGCAAATGTGAATCTATGATCAAATCAGCATTTAAAAAAGCCGACCGTTACCTGCTGGGTGGCCGGCTTAAAAAACTAAAAAGCGAATTTCACAATTCTGAATTTTACCAGTCGCGATGCCTTAAAAAATTTTCCGCCTCGCTGGATCACAAAATGGTCGTCCATTACCAGAAGAACCTCTTCAGCCGACTTTCCGAGCTTTGCGACCACTATGGTTCGGACAAGGGCGAGATCAAAAGCTCCGGCCATCCCTATTCATGGGCGGCCCACACTTTTGCCGACTACTATGCCCGGCTTTTTGACCGCTACCGCCATGTAGTCACCAAGGTGTTTGAATGCGGTCTGGGAACTAACAATCCCGAGCTCATCTCTTCAATGGGCATCAAAGGCCAGCCGGGGGCAAGCCTGCGGGTCTGGCGAGATTATTTCCCCAATGCCCAAATTTTCGGGGCGGATGTTGACCGCGCCGTCCTGTTTGCTGAAGAAAGAATCAAAACCTTCTACATCGATCAAACCAATCCGGCGGCAATCGCCGCGTTTTGGGATCAAGTTGGACTGGAGGATTTTGATTTCATGCTGGATGACGGACTGCACGCCTTTGATGCCGGGGTTTGCCTGTTTGAAAATTCCATCGCCCGACTCTCTAAAAATGGCGTTTATATCATTGAAGACGTCAAGCAGTATGACTTGTTGAAGTTCAAAAAATACTTTGAAGGCAAGCCTTACCAAGTGGACTATGTGAACCTCATCCGGCCAACCGCAAAGTTGGATGATAATAATCTCGTGGTCATCCGACCGATCTAAATTAACCTCGCCATGGTTTTTTAATCATGTCCGCCCTCGAAAAAATCATCGCCGGTAAAAAGGTCGGGGTCTATTGCCTCGGCAACGATGAATTCATCGAATGGTTCCAGATGTTCGTGCGTAGCTTACGGCATTTCAATCCGACGCTGCCGCTGACCGTGATTCCCTACGACACCCGCGTGACGCGGCTGCAAAAACTGACTTCGCAATTCAACTTCGACCTCGTCCCCGAGGCGGAAGCCGCGCGCTTTGACGCGCTTGAAAGCAGGGTCATGGGTCAGGGCCGCTACGCCGGGATGTTCCGCAAATGGGCGAGCTTCTTCGGCCCCTATGACGAATTCATTTTTCTGGATGCCGACATCGCCGTGACCATGCCGCTGGACGAACTCTTCGCCGCCTTTGGTCAATCCCCATTTGATTTGGTTTATTTTGATGCGGACATCACCAACGTCTATGAGCCGGAACACATCGCCGGGATGCAGTTGAAATATCATTCCGTCGGTTTTAATGCCGGCGCGTTCATGTCACGCAAGGGCGCGGTCACCGGGGAACAACTCTGGCGCACGGCGGAAGCGGCAGCGGCGGAACGTCCCAAGCTAAAGCGCAATCATGTGGATCAGCCGTTTTTGAACTACGTCTTTGACACGCTGCCCCGGCGCACCACCCAGCACATCACGCTACTGCCCAAACTTGCCCGCATACCCTGGGCACGCGCGCGGTTCCACTATGATGCGCGGCACGACCGGATGGTGGATGCGGAAGGACGGCAGATGCCTTTCGTCCACTGGGCCGGCTGTCATTATCTAACACTGGTCCGACCGGAAATTTTTTTGAAGTATCGGTTGCTGGGTTTGAGTTTTCCGGCCCGGCTGCGCTGCCGGCTGAATTTTTATTACCGCCGCAGCAAGCGCCGGCTGAAAAATATCCTGCAACAATTCCCGACGACGACCCGGCTGGTGAAATTGCGCGAGCGGTTCAAAAAAAAATAGAGCGGCTTTTCATGCCTTGATTTGTGGTGGCCGTGCCAAGGGCGCACGCTTTCCACTTTCCCTTCCGGATTTTCCCATTTATCTTCCCGGTTGAAAAATAGCTTTAAGCCATGACCAATCCCACCGCCGCCTTGCGAATGCTGCTGACTTATGCAGTCTGCATTCCCGTGGCCATCATGGCGGGCTATCTGCTCACCAATCCGCTGGACTATGGCACGCTGGGGTTTTTCGCCCTGCTGTTCGGCATCCTCATCTCGCCCGTCTTCATCAAATGGCATTATCCGCTGCTGGTGTTCGGGCTGGCCTGCCCGATGATCTGCTTCTTCATCGTGGGCAAACCGCCGCTGGCGCAGGTGGTGGCGGTGATGTCGCTGGGCATCGCCATCACCGAGGGGATCTTGAACAGCGAGAAACGCTTCCTCAAGGTGCCGGCGATGACCTGGCCGCTGCTGTACATCGGCGCGATGGTCTACCTGACGGCGAAGCTGAACGGCGGCATCGGCCTGCATTCGATGGGCGGCGATACCGGCGGCGGCCGCAAATACATCGAGGTGTTCACCGGGATCGCCACCTATTTCGCCTTGACCAGCCAGGCCATCCCGCGCCGGCGGTTCCATTTTTACCTGATGCTGGCCATGCTGCCGAAACTGCTGGGCGTGATCGGCGACTTTTTTCCCTACCTGCCGACCCCATTGAACAAGATCAACCTGCTGTTCCCCCCGTCGCAGACCTATGAGGACGGGATCAGCCTCGGCACCACGCGGCTCACGTCCTTCTCGTTTGCGATCGGCACCATCATGGCCTATATGCTGGCCCGGTATGGCCTGCGGGGCACTTTTTCCGCGCAAAAACCGTGGCGGGCGCTGTTGTTTTTGGCCTCCTTTTTCCTGAGCCTTTTGGGCGGCTACCGCAGCTCGCTGATCGGCATGTGCATGACGCTGACCCTGATGTTTTTTCTGGAGCGCATGTATCGCACCCGCCTGATGCCCTTTCTGGTCATGGCCGGGATTTTGGGCGTCACGTTGGTGACCACGTTTTCGGACAAGCTGCCCTACACCTTTCAGCGCTCCCTGAGTTTCCTGCCCTTGAACTGGGATCCGGCGGTTGTTCTTGATGCGGATGGCAGCGCGCAGTGGCGCTATAACATTTGGCGCGCGACCTGGCCGCAAGTGCCGGATCATCTGCTGCTCGGCAAAGGCTACAGCCTGTCCGCCGAGGATTATCAGATGATCGGCAACGGCACGTTCGCCCTGGCGCAAGCCTCGCACATTGATGATGCGGAGGCCTCGCTGGCCATCTCGGGCGATTACCACAGCGGGCCGCTCTCCACGCTCATGGCCTTCGGCCTCTGGGGGGGCATCGGGATGCTCTGGCTGATGGGCGCGACCATCTATGTGACGTATCGGAATTACAAATATGGCGATCCCGAGCTGCACACTTACAACATCTATATGTTCGTCAGCGCCGTGGCCGGCACCATTTTTTTTCTGTTCGTCTTCGGCGGGTTCAGCGGTGACGTGGGCAATTTTGCCAAGCTCGCCGGCCTCAACATCGCCTTCAACGGCGGGCTGGCCCGGCGCCCGGCCCGGGCCGCCTATAATCCGCCGATCAAGCCGCTGGCGGCCCGGACGCCGCAACCGGCGTAGCAAAACCGGCAGGCGGAGAAGAGGAAAGGTGAAACCTGTAGGCTGAAATCGGAACCCGGAGCATCAGCAAATGGACACCCGGAAAACGGAATGGAAACGGCGCACCAAAGAATTCGCCGGACGGGTGGTGCGCGACGATTGCGCCATCAGCCTGCCGGAAATTCCCGCCTTAGGGCGCGAGGCGGACGGACTGATCGCCATTTTTGTGACCATGGCCAAAAACACGAAACAAAACCGCAAGGAGACCTGAAGTCTGAGACTGGAAACTATACAACTTGGGTGGGCGACCGCCGGTCAGGCCGGGCGAGCGCGCTTTTGCCGGCCGCCGCTTTCAGGTTTCAAGTTTCCCTTTTCAGGTTTGCGCTTATGAAGCCGCGCCTGCTCGTTCTGGAACTGTGGGGACTCGGCGACCTCGTCATCGCCACGCCGTTCCTGCGCGCGGCGGCGGAAAAATTTGACGTGACCCTGCTGGCCAAGCCCTTCGCCACGGAACTCGGCCCGCGCCTGTGGCCGGAGGTCGAGGTCATCCCGTTCACCGCGCCGTGGACCGCCTTCCACGCCAAGTATGAACTGTGGCGCTGGCCGTGGCTGGAACTGTTCCGGTTGCGGAGCCGACTCGTCGCGACCGGTTTTGATCATGGCGTCTCCGCCCGCTGGGATCCGCGCGACCATCTGGCCTTGAAACTGTCCGGCGCGCGCGCGCGGCTGGGTTTTTCCCGGCTGAAAAGCCAACGCTACCTCACGCAGGAACTCGCGCGCCCCGACCCGCTGGCGCACCGGTATGAATACTGGCGCACGGCGGGCGGCGCGCTCGGCCTCACCCTGCCGCCGCGCGGGGAGATCTTCGCCACCACCCGCGCGCTGCCGCCGGTCGTCTTCATCCACACCGGCGCGCGCCTGCCGCTGCGCGTGTGGCCGCTGGAAAATTATGCCGAGCTCGTCGCGCGCCTGCGGCAAAAAAATTATGCCGTGCAGGTCGCCTGCGATGCCGACCAGCTGGACTGGTGGCGCGCGCGCGGCGAAAACGCCCGCTGCCCGCGCAGCGTCACCGAACTGATGGGGCAATTGGATCAGGCCGGCGTCTTCATCGGCAACGACTCCGGCCCCGGCCATCTCTCGGCGGCCGGCGGGCTGCCCACCTTCACGCTCTTCGGCCCGCAACTCCACGAATGGTTCGCGCCGCTGCACCCGGCGGCGGAAATCGTCGAGGGCCAGGCCTGCCCCTACAAACCCTGCTCGGACTACTGCCGCTTTGCCGAACCGTTCTGCCTGCGCGGGCGCACCGTCGCCGAGGTCTGGCCGCGCGCCGAGGCGTTCGTCCAAAAACATCTATTTGCCGGCCCGCAAACGCCGGTTTCTGAAAACTAGCTTTTTGCCGCCTTTGCGGCCTTGGGTAGTGGTATAGTTTCAATCTTGAAATCTCACTTTGGACTTGAATCTTTCTGGAATCGGCGCAATGTTGCGCCATGCCTAAACGCTCAAGCAAAGACTTAAATCAAACGGCCTTCGACATCGTGCGTCAGTCCACCGGCGAAACTACGCCCGTGCTGACGCCAGCGCCAGTGAAAAATCCCGCTGCCGTCGCGTTAGGACGGCTTGGCGGGTTGAAGGGTGGCAAAGCAAGAGCGGCGAGCCTGACGCCCAAAAAGCGCAAGGCAATCGCTAGAAAAGCGGCTATCAGCCGATGGGCGGCTCGTCCTCGGAAATAGGCAAATCAAGCTGAATAGAACTTCCCCTTTTAGGCAGGATTTCATTCATCATTTGCATGAATTGAGTCCATTTATTTTTTGTCTTTTTTAGGCAAGCCCGCTGTATTGAAAGAACTGTGAACATTTGCTGGGCAAATAGCTTATCGCCAGTTTCATCAAGCAATTGATGGTCTTTTCCAGCTTTCACCCCTTTTTCATTTCTTGGGTTTCTGCGTTTAAATTCGTCCTTCAATCCCGGAACCATTCTTTCGTAAATAAGGTCGTTGGTATAGTGAGCAACCACCGTGTATCGGTTTTTACCCATTCCCGGCCAAACCCAGCCTTTCAGATGGTATATGTTCTCGTAGTATTCATCTGGAAAACGCTTAAACCATGCGGCCAAATCTTTTCTTAAAATCTGGTCAAAAATCGTTCGCAGCCCGTCGGCAGGACGGAGTTTTTGATAGCCGGTAGCTTCGTCAACCAGCGCCGTGATACCTACTTTAGCAAACGCCCGCATGAGTATTTCGCACTGATCCGCGACTATGACTTGACGCATGGTTAGCTTGTTTCCGATTTTTTTCCTCGCTTCAAGCATTCCATCACAAATGTCTGCCAACATCTCTGCGTTGTATCCACTAATTGAAATACCCTTCCATCGCGCCCGAATTGGCAAAAAGTGGTCCGGCTTTTTGGCCTTAAAAATAAGGGGTTTTAGCTTATTATTGTTCAAAAGTCGCGTCATTCTGGACCCCGGTTTTTGGCCGCTTGCAGGCACTTCTGCATCTACCAGTCTTAAGGCTTCCTGCATTCCTCGACCAGAAATAAGCCGCTGTCCATCATGCGTGACATAGCAAGGAACGGATAGCGTTCCGAGCTTCAACACGCCTTCGCAAAGAATTTCTGGCACTTCCTTGCTCCATCTTGCCTCCGCTCCCATTTTAGCGATTTGCGATTTTTCCTTATCGGAAAGAGCTTCGTCCCTAGCTATTCCGCCGTTTGCTTGCTTGTTAGATAATGGCTCCATGCTTGCTTTATTTTCATTCATGCTTGCAATCATATTATCGCAAGCATAGTTTGTCAAAATAAAAATGCTTGCGATTACTGTTGACACAGCATGACCGCTCAAGCATACTGCTCTCATGAATAAGTTAAGCAAAGAAGAACAAGTCCGCGTGGTTGCCTGTCTGGTTGAGGGCAACTCACTCCGCGCCACTGTCCGCATGACGGGCATCCATCGCACGACGATTCAAAAACTTTTGGTGCAACTCGGCGCGGCGTGTTCCAAGTATCAGGATGAAGTTTTCCGCAACTTGAATTGCAAGCGGATTCAGTGCGATGAAATCTGGTCGTTCGTTTATGCGAAGGACAAAAATTTAACCGAAGAAATGCGCCATGCCGGAGCCGGTAGCGTTTGGACATGGGTTGCACTGGACGCGGACACAAAACTTGTGCCGTGTTGGTTTGTCAGCAGCCGTGACGCGGGCGCGGCCTACCACTTCATGCATGATCTGAAATCGCGGCTGGCAACCCGCGTCCAGCTTACGACGGACGGCCACAAGCCGTATTTGACGGCGGTTGAAGATGCGTTTGGTAGTGACATTGATTTTGCGCAACTGGTGAAGATTTACGGCGACACGGCACAAACCGGCGAAGTGCGTTACAGTCCGGCGCAATGCATGGGCGCACGGAAAACGATTATCTCCGGCCAACCGGAACACCGCCACATTTCCACCAGCTATACGGAACGGCAAAATCTCACGATGCGGATGTCCATGCGCCGGTTCACGCGGCTGACAAACGCATTTTCAAAGAAGCTGGAAAACCACGAAGCGGCGATTGCCCTGCATTATATGCACTACAACTTTGCGCGGATTCATCAATCTTTGCGCGTGACGCCAGCGATGGCGGCGGGTGTCAGCGAACACGTTTGGAGCTTGGAAGAAATCGTTGGCTTGCTCAAGTCTTAGGTTGATCGAAAATCTGCAAAACCTCTTCCGTGCCGATTATCGTAAGGGGGTTTCCACCTTTTTCGGCCATCAATAAATTGATTTTTTGGTGATCTACGCTGACAAACGGATTCGCCAGCATTACCAAAAAGTTGCACTCGTGAAGCGATGCCTCCGAAACTAAAAGAGCGTCGTTTTTCAAGGCATCCTCTCGGAGACATTTTTCCAGTAAATGATTTGCAATAACCTCCGCACAGCCATTCTCATAGTTTTTCAAACCTGGAGTTTTAATCCCGTAATGACTCCTTAACCTTGGAAGGACTCGTTTGGCTAAATTCTGAATTTCTTGCCGGCTGCCGTTCTCGGCTAGTTCCTGTATTTCTTGAAGCCCAGTTTCAGTAAGAATAAACTCAAAATGAATCCCAGCTAAACCATCAAAAATGGTTTTACAATCCGATGATCCCGCCTCTAAAAACAAAACGAACTGCGGGTCAAGTGCGGCTAGATACTTTTTTGGTGGGGTGGCCATTTATAGCGCCCCTAGCCGATTCAACCAATTGAGCACGGCGGTCATCAATGTAATTGCTGACACGCCGGCGAACCGATGCCATCTCCGCCAAAAGCTGCGTGGCGGAAACACCGTTCAAGTGCTTGAGTGTTTGATTTTTCATAGGGCGCTTCACGTTAGTCCTTTTAGGTTTAGGCCGTCAAATAAATTCTCATTTTTTCAAGCATCTGGCCTGCCATCCGCCAAAACGGTTAAAACTTGATGGAAAATAATAGATTTCTGCAAGTTTTGACTTTTCATCCTGTCTTCACATTGGACAGGCTTTGTTTAAAATAGTTCAACGCGAACAAAATTCAAATGGGGTGAAACCCGACTAGCCTTGATTTTATGATGGCGCAGGTTCATGGTTTATAAAAGTTGTGATTCATATCAAAAGACATCAGAAGCCCAACCCCCGGTTTCATTCGGGACTCGGATTGATTCTTATTGGCATTGGTTTGATACCTCCCTATCACTGGACTTCGATACTTGTTGTCGCATTGGGAATAATTTATAGTTTTATCTTCTGGCGTTGGAGCCAACACACCGCCACCTCCAAAGATTCACAGAGTCACGCAGATTCAGACTCGAAATGAGTCCAGAATCGAAACTATACCACTACCCGGCCTTGGGCGGTGTCCTAATTTGAATTGTTATTCCGCTCTTAGCCCTTTACTTTTGGTTCATGTCAAAACTACCAAAAGAAATGTCGGCCACAATTGGGATTGCAAAAGCGATGAAAAAACTTCACAAGACTATTTTAGGCACTGGGCCTAAAAAATCGAAATCACCCATAAAGAAGACGGTCAAGAAAAAAGTTTGAGGTTTTATTTTTTCTGGCCTTTGCGGACTTCGTTGGCAATCGCCACCTTGACGGCAGTTTCAGCCGATTCAACGGGCGGGATTTCCAGCACGGCAACATATTGTGTGCGTTCGTCTTTTTCCCCGTCCAGATGGCTCCATGCGTAAGCGCGTTTAGCCTTCGGGTGGTTGTGAAGATCAAAAACCTCAACGTCGCCCTGCCAGATCAATTTGCCCTGAAAAATTTCGCGGACAGGCACGGTTTTAAAGTGAACCGCTCCGCAGTTATGCAACTGCGAAACGGCCACTTGAACCTGTGCGATGTAATCCTGTTTATTCACCGCAACGCTCCACCAGTTCTGCAACCTTCCATTGGCTGCTTTCAACCCCTGCTTCCATTGCAGGCGTGCAGCGGATTGCGCTATGCACCTTGCAAAAGTTGTAATAAGCAAAATTCAGCGCAACCGCAGCTTCAAAGTTTTCAATCTTCTTGCTGAATGCGTTCGTGAGGCGCGTGAGGCGGCGGCAGTGCATCCGCAGCGTCAGGTTTTGGCTTTCGACATGGGACGTAGTAATGCTGGCTGCGTCAGGCATTCCGAAAACAACCGTCCGTTCCGCCTTAACTACTTCTGCCGGACTGTAACGGCCAGCCGCGCCTTGCGTGAGGTTCGTAACGGCGTAGGTTTTAATTATCTGCCCATAGTCCACATCGGCACCAAACCCCCGCTCAACAGCATCAGGATATGCTGGCATGGCATCCGTTGAAATTTGAATGCGCTTGTCCATGCGTGACGACAAATCGGCCATAAACGCCTTTGCGTGATAGGCGTCGCGCTTACCGACGATGAAAGACGGAATCAGCTTGGAATCACTGTCCAATGCGATAAAAGTCCACACATCACCAAATGCGCCAACGCGGTCGGCATTCTTGCGCTTCGCGCCGACGAACCCCCAAATTTCATCGCATTCGATTTGGCTACAATTCAAATTGCGCAGCTTTTCGTCCATGATGCGCTTGCAGCCTTCGCCAATGCGAATGCCAAGCCGCATGACGGTATCGCGGTGAACACCCGTCATGCGCTCAATGCTGCGAATGGAGTTGCCCTCTGCCAGCATAGAAACCGCCATCACCTTCTTTTCAGTTTCAAGATTGTTAGCCATAAAATTTAATGTTGAAAGGATGATAAACCATCCAAAACAAATGTCAATGATAAAATAGACATTATTTTTTCGCTGGTTTTATTTGGATTGTTTTTATTAGTTTTTACTTGATTGCGTGTCTATCGTGAAATAGACTTTTGGAATGAGAGAAAAGAAAACATCCGTCATGTCTAGGGTCAACCTGCTATTTGAGCGTTCGGGGCTTTCGCTCGATGATATTGGGCAAAGAATGGGATATGCTCAAAAAACTGCCCGCAAATCCGCTTGGCAATTTTTGCACAAGACAACCGATCCAAGGTTGAGTATGCTCGAAAAATTTGCGGATGCACTGAGTCTTTCACTGAAGGACATAATCAAATAAATTTATGGATGAATTTAAAACTGAAAAGGGGTCGTTTTCGGCTGAAGATTTCCAAATGTGGAATACCCGTGGAGTTCTATCGCTGACCCCTAAATTTCAACGTCGGTCAGTGTGGAAATTAGGCGCAAGATCATTTTTTATTGATACGATTTTACGCGGAATGACTGTGCCTCCAATTTATCTCCGGCATACCCAGAATGATAAAACAACGGCAACCATTCGAGAAGTTGTTGATGGCCAGCAGCGGATTAAAACAGTTTTGGATTTTGTGTCAGACGATGGATTTCGTCTGTCCAAAACGCTTACCGCAGCGTGGGCAGGAAAACGATTCTCTGACCTTTCAAAAGAGCAAAAGCGTCAAATAATGTCTTTTGGATTTTCGTGCGAAAGCTTCAAGGGGATTTCTGATTCCCAAGTGTTGGAGGTTTTTTGCAGGTTGAACATGAACGGCGTTCCTTTAAATAGGCAGGAACTGAGAAACGGAATCTATTTCGGACATTTCAAACAAGCCTGCTATAAAATTGCACTTGCGAATTTGGAATTTTGGAGAAATCACAAAATCTTTACTGAAATGGGCATAGCGAGAATGCTGGAAGCCGAATTGGTTAGCGAGCTTTTGATTGCTACAAAGGTTGGGATGCAAGACAAAAAAAACAGTATTAGCACCTACTACAAACAATGGGAAGAAAGCTATCCCGACCAAGCTTCAGATGAAAAGAAATTTTTGGAAACTATGCGGACAATATCCGAGACATTTGGGCTATCTGGTTTGACAGAAACCGAGTTTAGGCGTCCTCCAATGTTTTATACGCTTTTTTGCGTTGTGTTCCATTATTTATATGGCCTGCCTGAAATTGCGAGAACATCTCCTAAACGTAAATTTACTGCGGATCAGCGGGAATCCCTAAAAGAAGCCGTTCACGATTTGTCCGAAGTTTTAGGACAATCGAAAGACCCCGCAATAATGCAGGATATTCCTTCAAAATATGGTGCTTTTATTCTCGCAAGCTCCAGACAATCGGACAACATTAAACCGAGAAGGGAACGCTTTAATACGTTATACGAGGCGGCTTTTTGATTAAATGCCAAGGCAACTGCCAAGGTTTGACAAGGAATTGCTGGCAGAGGCACGCATGGCTCATTCTGTGATTTTGTCGGGCGAGCAGTCTAAAATCCTGAACCACGGCGACTGGACTCCAACTAAAATCGAATACTTATACGAACTTGCTTATCTGCGCCTGTTTTCGGCTTGGGAAACCACAATTGAATCTGTTTTTTTGAGGATGATGTGCGGCCATTCAACGAGGCTTGGCCGCACAGAGGTTTTGAATTCTGGTTCCTATTATCGCTCTTTGCTTGATGCTGAAATGGCTGTCTTGGCAGGCCGACGATATGTTCTTTGGCATGATCCAGGACAAATTATCACAAGATGCCAAACACATTTTAGAAGACGCCGAAAGAGCGCGGCTCCAATTCTGGAAGCGATAATATCTTCACACCAATCGAGATTAAATGCTTGGGCTGCAATTCGCCATCGAATCGTCCACGAACAACATGACGCCCGAGTCAGATTCGATATGGCATCAACTATGTTTGCTGGCAGGACATATCCAGCATCACGCCCGGGCAAATTTTTAAAGGATTTTGACACAAGTTTGACGCCACCGAAAAGATGGATTGAAATTGCAATAATTGAACTGACTGGATTAACCCGTCAAATGGTGTGATTTCAAATTAGGACACCGCCCGGCCTTGCCATGAGTGGTGACAAACGGCTATAACCTCTACGATGATAGTTTCTGCGGAACAAGTGGGTGTGCGGGCGGCTCTCCGCCAACTGCGCTTTCTTGCCCACGAACTGCATCTGCTGACCCACGGGCGGCGTGCTCGCTGGCTGGTGCTTTTTTTGAACCGTCCGCCGGCGTGCTAATCTCCTACCGGTTTGACCGGTGTGGCTATCTGTTGGCTGGGAATATCTGGACTGCCCTGCGGGTGTTTTTCCTGCCGCTTTGGCTGCTGTTCCGGCTCTTGGGCTGCCGCCATGAAATCTGTTTCAAGGCCGCCATCGGCAATGGACTCCAAGTCTGGCATCCCACCTTGGGCGTCGTAGTTAACGGCGACGCCATCGTGGGGGAAAATTGCACTTTGTATGGCGGCAACAGCATCGGTGTCCGGCGGGGGATACAGCGGGGTGAACTGGCGCTTGGAGACAATGTCACGCTGGGCATAAACGCCTGCGTCTTGGGACCGGCGGTGATTGGAAACCGCGTCACCTTGGGGGCGGGAGCCATGGCGGTGGGGAATCTGGCCGATGACACCGTGGCAGTCGGTGTGCCGGCCAGACCGTGCAAATAGCCCGGCGGAAGGCGATTGGCGGGCGCACTGCCAGCTTTCCCGCTTGCCGCGCCTGCCAGCGGCGGGCATTCTGATTTTCACGGCCAGATATGATCCTGCCAACGAATTTATGAGCATCGCCCTCGTCACCGGCTCCGCCGGATTGATCGGCTCGGAAACCTCCCGGCGTTTTCACACCGAGGGCTACGACATCGTCGGCGTGGACAACGACATGCGGGCGCGCTTTTTCGGCGCCGAAGCCTCGACCGCGCTCACGCGCACCAAGCTGGAAAAGTCGCTCAAAAATTACCGGCACGAAAGCGTGGACATCCGCGATACCGCCGCGGTGAACCAAGTGTTCGCCCGGCTGGGCCGATCCGTCAAAGTCGTCGTCCACACCGCCGCGCAACCGTCGCACGACTGGGCCGCGCGCGAACCGCACACGGATTTCGGGGTGAACGCCGTCGGCACGCTGAACCTGCTCGAAGCTGCGCGCCAGCATTGTCCCGAAGCCGTTTTTATCTTCACCAGCACCAACAAAGTTTACGGCGACACGCCGAATCTGCTGCCGCTGCGCGAACTGGCCTTGCGCTGGGAGATCGACCCGGCGCATCCGTATCACGAGGGCATTGACGAGACGATGTCCATTGACCAGACGAAACATTCGCTGTTTGGCGCGAGCAAAGTCGCGGCGGATGTGCTGGTGCAGGAATACGGCCGTTACTTCGGCCTGAAGACGGCGATCTTTCGCGGCGGCTGCCTCACCGGCCCGGCGCACGCGGGCACGGAACTGCACGGTTTTCTGGCCTACCTGATGAAATGCACCGCGACCGGCCGGCCGTATCGCGTGTTCGGCTACAAGGGCAAGCAGGTGCGCGACAACATCCACAGCCACGACCTCGTCGAGGCGTTCTGGCAATTCACGTTGCAGCCGCGCTCCGGCGAAGTTTACAATATGGGCGGCAGCCGCCACTCGAATTGCTCGATGCTCGAGGCGATTGGCCTGTGCGAACAGATCAGCGGCAAAAAACTCGATTACACCTACGTCGAGGACCACCGCATCGGCGACCACATCTGGTATGTCAGCGACGTGCGGAAATTTCAGCGGCATTATCCGGATTGGAAATACCGGTTCGACTTGCGGGCGATGCTGGAACAGATTCACGCGGCGGTGGTTGCCGGTTGATTTTTTGGAAAAATCGAACGCACCAGCTTTGAATCTGTGTTTATCTGTGCCCATCTGTGGTTAAAATAAAATGAAAATTCTCATCACCGGCATCTGCGGGTTCGTCGGCAGCACGCTGACGCGCGCGCTGCTCGAATCCGCGCCGGGCCTGCAGATTGCCGGCGTGGATAATTTCATCCGCCCCGGCAGCGAATGGAACCGCCGCGCCCTCGCCGCACTCGGCGTGAAGATCATCCATGCGGATGTCCGCAGCGCCACGGATTTTGCGACGCTGCCCGCCGCCGATTTTGTGATTGATGCCGCCGCGAATCCCAGCGTGCTCGCGGGCGTGGACGGCCAGACCAGCTCGCGGCAACTGCTGGAACATAATCTGTGGGGCACGATCAATCTCCTCGAATACTGCAAGGCGCACCGCGCTGGCTTGATCCTGTTGAGCACCAGCCGCGTCTATTCCGTGCCGCCGCTCGCCGCGCTGCCGGTGGCAGTTTGCGATAAGGCCTTCCGGCCTAAAGTCGGGGCGGGCCTGCCCCCCGGCCTTTCCGCGGCGGGCGTCAGCGAAACATTTTCCACCGCGCCGCCCGTTTCACTTTACGGCTCCAGTAAATTGGCCAGCGAAGTGATCGCGCTCGAATATGCGGAGACGTTTGACTTTCCGGTTTGGATCAATCGCTGCGGCGTGCTGGCGGGCGCGGGCCAGTTTGGCAAGGCGGATCAGGGAATTTTCTCATTTTGGATCAACGCGCATCGGCGCCGGCGGCCGCTGAAATACATCGGCTTCGACGGCGGCGGCCATCAGGTGCGCGACTGCCTGCATCCGCGCGACCTCGTGCCGGTGCTGCGCGCGCAGATGCAAGGCGGCGACCCAGACAAGCCGCGCATCGCCAACTTCAGCGGCGGCGCGGCCAATGCGCTGTCGCTCGCGCAATTGACGGACTGGTGCGACGCGCGTTTCGGCCGGCACGCGGTCGCCAGCGCGGCCGCGCCACGGCCGTTCGACATTCCGTGGCTGGTTCTGGATTCCACGCTCGCGGAAAAAACGTGGTCCTGGTCGCCGAAAATTTTATGGCCGCAAGTCCTGGACGAAATCGCAAAACATGCGGAACTGAACCCGGACTGGCTGGAACTTTCCGGTTCTTAAAACCACTTGAAACCAAAATGGATTCCGCCGCCAAAAGTCACCAAAAACGCAAAAGCCCACCCCTTTTTAGGCTTAATTCGGCCTCTTTAGGGCTATTTTGTGGCAGAATTTTCTGATGTCGCCTAACGCGCCCAATCCATCTGCGCCACCGCTGAAACTGTTCTCCGTGGTCATCCCGGCACGCGACGAGGAGGAGTCGCTGCCCGCGACGCTGGAACATTTGCATCTGGAATTTTCGCTGAACCAGGTGCCGCACGAAATCGTGGTGGTGGATGACGGCAGCAAAGACAAAACGTGGGAAGTATTGCAGCAATTGCGGACAAAAATTCCCGAGTTGCGCCCGGTGCAAAACACCGGCGAACACGGGTTTGGGCGCGCGATCGTTTTTGGCCTGCGCAACTGCACGGGCGATGCGGTGGTCATCATGATGGCGGACGAATCCGATGACGCGCGCGACGCGGTGCGCTACTGGAAATTGTTGAACGCAGGCTGGGATTGCGTGTTCGGCAGCCGTTTCGTCAAGGGCGGCGGGACGATTGACTATCCGCGGTTCAAACTGTTCGTGAACCGGCTGGCCAATTTTTTCATCCGCATGGTTTTTCGGATTCCGCTGAACGACACGACGAATGCGTTCAAGGCGTATCGCCGCACGGTCATCCAGGGTTGCGAGCCGCTCATCGCGCCGCATTTCAATCTCACGGTGGAGATTCCGCTCAAGGCCATCGTGCGCGGCTATTCGTGGACGGTCGTGCCGATCACCTGGCGCAACCGGCGCTTCGGCCAGGCCAAACTCAAGATCAAGGAGATGGGCAGCCGCTATCTGTTCATCTGCGCGTATGTGTGGCTGGAAAAATACTTCAGCCGGGGCGACTACAAAAAACGCTGACCGCGCGGCATGAAATCATTTTCCTCGCCCCGATTCTGGCTGCTGGCCGCGCTGCTGTTGCTGCCGTTCATGGTGAACAACGACAGTCTCTGGCTGGATGAAGGCGACACGGCGATGTATGTGTTGCAGCCGGATTTCCCGGCGTGGTGCGACCGGCTGGTGCACGACGGCCAGGCCGACTGCCAGATGCCGCTGGCGCTGCTCTGCTCGTGGGTCGCGGGGAAAATTTGGGGGACGGCGGAGTGGCAGTTGCGCGCCCTCAATCTGATCTGGGGCGCACTGGCGTTGACCGGCATGTATCACGTCGGCCAGCGGCTGAAAATCCCTTGGCTGCCGCTGCTGCTGGCCAGCCAGCCTTATTTCTGGTTTTACACCAACGAAGCGCGGCCTTACGCGCTGCAACTCGCCTGCGGCACCTGGCTGCTCGTGGCGCTGGTGGAATTTTATTTTGCGCGCGCCGCCGGAACCGCCTGGGCGTGGCTGCTCACGGCCGCCGGATTTTTTCTTTTCTGCGCCACGCTGCTCGCGCCGCTGCCGATTGCGGCCACAGTTTTTGCCGCCGGTTTCATCGCATGGCGGCAGGGCTGGAAGCCGGAACGCCCGGCGCTAAAGATTTTGCTCGGCGGCCTCGTCGCCGGCGTGCCGGTGGCGATTTATTATCTCACCACACTGCTGCGCGGCGCCAAGGGCGCGCAGGTCTGGCACGTGGACCTGAAATTTTTTGCCTACGTCGTCTATGAACTCACCGGCATGGGCGGCATCGGGCTGCCCGACGATGAGATTCGCGGACTGGCGCGGTCGCCGCACCTGCTCGGCGAACTTTCCGCCCATGCGCCGCAACTGCTGCCACCGTTGCTACTGCTTGTTTTGCTCGCGGCGATTTTATTCCTGGGACTGCGGCGGCGTTGCGTGCCGCCGGTTTCGCGCCGGCTGGTGCTGGGATTATTTTTGGTTCCGGGCTTGACGGCGGGCGTGTTCATCACCGGCAGCCTCGGGCTGCAAAAGGCGTTTTGGGCGCGGCATTTTGCGCCGGTGTTTCCATTTTATGTCGTCCTGCTCGGGGTCGCGATGGCCGGTTTGTGGACCACGGCGCGGCCGTGGTTGCGCGCGCTGCCGCTGGCGCTGGGCGCACTGCTCATCTGGTCCGCGCTGGATTTTCGCTTCGCGCCGTCGCTGCGCAAGGAAGACTACCGTTCGGCGGCGGCGTTCGCGCGCCCGCTGGTCGCGGCCAACAAATCCGTCTGGTGGCTGGCCGGCGGTTTTGCCGCCGAATATTACGGGCTGCACTGCGCCTATTTTCATCCTGAACCCGGCAGGATTTTTGTGGCCTATCGCTCCCAGGTGGCGATTGCCAATCTGCCGCCGCCCGATGTCGTCATCTATAACCGGCCGGACATCCATGATCCGGGCGATGCCGTGCAAAAAATCATCGCGCAAAATGATTATCACGTCGCCGCCCGGTTCAAAGCCTTCGTCATCTGGACGAACACCGCCGGCCCATAAGCTGGTCGCGGAAAAAGAATTGGGTTTTGCCGTTTTTTTGTTATTAATCCGGCGGAAGATCGCCATGAAAAAAATCTCGGTCATCGTGCCCTGCTTCAACGAGGAAGCCGTGCTGCCCCAACTGTTCGCGCGGCTCGGCGCGGTCGCCGTTACGTGGGATGCCGACCACGAAATCATCTGCGTGGACGATGGCTCGCGCGACCGCACCTGGGAGATCCTCAAGGCGCAGCACGCCCGGGATTCCCGCTGGCGCTGCCTGTGTTTCGCGCGCAACTTCGGCCACCAGACCGCCGTGAGCGCCGGTTTGCACTATGCGACCGGCGACGCCGTCGTCGTCATTGACGCCGACCTGCAAGACCCGCCCGAGGAAATTTCCCGGCTGCTCGCAAAATGGCAGGAAGGCTTTGAAGTCGTTTTCGCCACGCGCAAAAAACGTCAGGATCCGCTCGTGAAAAAATTCCTCGCGTGGGGCTTTTACCGGCTGCTGCAAAAATTGACGCCACTGCCGATGTCCGCCGACGCCGGCGACTTTTGCCTCCTCGACCAGAAAGTCGTCGCCGTGATGAATGCGCTGCCCGAACGCAACCGCTACCTGCGCGGCTTGCGCACCTGGTGCGGCTTCCGGCAGACATCGGTTGAATTTGACCGCGCCGACCGCGCCGCCGGCGCGCCGCAATATACTTTTAAAAAATCCTTCCGGCTGGCGATGGACGGCATATTTTCTTTCTCCACCAAGCCGCTGCGGGTGGCGACCTGGCTCGGGCTGGTGGTTTCCGCCGGAGCCTTTCTCGGGGCGGTTTTCACCTTTTGCGAAAAGATCTTTGCCGAAGAATTTGCGAAGTTCGGTTTCACGCCTGGCCCCCATGGCATTCCGACGCTGGTGATCTCGATCCTGTTTCTGGGCGGGGTGCAACTGATCTGCCTCGGCATCCTTGGGGAATACATCGGCCGAATCTATGAAGAGGTCAAGGGACGACCGCATTGGGTTATCCGTGACGAAGCCGGGCTGAATGCGGAAACGGTGTCCAAGTGAAATTTTTTGATGGGCTGCCCGCCAAAAAAATTCCTCCGCAGTTCATGCACCGAGCACGTCGCGGTAAATCTCCAAGTGCTTTTCCGCGATGACTTGCGGATGAAACCGCCGCCGCGCCTGCGCCTGGGCTGCCGTCGCGAGGCGGCGGGCGAAAGCGCGGTCGTCCAGAAACCGCGCCACCGCCGCGCGAAAAGTTTCCGGCTGATCCGGATGGCAGAGCAGGCCGTTCACTTCATGCTCGACGAGATCCGGCACGCCGCCGACCGCCGAAGCCAGCACCGGCACGCCCGCCGCCATCGCCTCCAGCACCACCATCGGGCAATTATCCTCGCGCGTGGGCAGCGCAACGATGGTGGCTTTCGCAAAAAATTCTTTGACGCGGTCGCGGCCCGAAAAGGGAACGTGCTCGCACCAATCCCGCAACTGGAGCAACTGCCGGAATTCTTCGCCGTAGGCCCCGTCATCCACCTGACCAATGAAAACGAGTCTGATTTTTTTTTGCCGCGCCAAGGGATCGAGCGCCCGGATGAAATCGTTTTGGTTTTTGCGCGGACAAACGACGCCCACACAAAGAATCATCGGGGGCGAAGCTAAATCCGGTGCCGGTGGCACCCCAAAAAAACCCGCGTCCACCGCGTTGGGCAGGATCCAAGTCTTCCGCGCCAGCGGTTGCACCGCGCCTTGCGTGTAGCGGGTGATGCAGACCACGCCGTCCGTGCGTGGCAGGACGAAACCCTCCAGCCGCGCCGCCAGCCAGTTGTAGGAAAATGCCCGCTCACGATTGAGCGCCGCGATGAGCCGCATATTCCCATGCAGCGTCAGCACATTGGGAAAACCGGAAAAAATGGCGCTTAAACTGCAATCCGCCTCCGTGCCCTGGCCGTGGACAATGTCCGGCTGGATTTCTTGGATTTTTTTGCGGGCGGCGCGGACGCAGCCTTGGAACAACGTTTTCATCCAGCCGATTTTGGGGACGACGAGGCTGTGAAAAAAAATGTTCGGCGCGATTTTTTCCGGCGACCTGACCGGCTGGCGGATGCAGGAAACAACGTGCACTTCGATTTCGGGAATCATCGCCAGCCCTTGCAGCAGCGCGGCGGGCGCGGTGCCGAAATGCGGCTGCGGGTTCGCGTAGTCCTTGTGCGGCTCGCGATTGTCGGTGGTCAAAACGACGATGCGCATGGGGAATTATTTTGATCCGGGACGTTGCCGCAAGTCCGCGAGCGCGGCGACAATTTTTTGCCCCACCATTTCCGGCGCCGGATGCTTGATTTCATTGGTCACAATGTAGGTCGGCACGCGAAAGACATTCCAGCGTTCGCAGTTGTCCAGCCGCCACTGGCCGGGTGCCCAGATGAGAATCGGCGTGCCGGCGAGCTGCGCAAGGTGCATCGGCCCGCTCAATTCGCCTGCCAGCAGCCGCGCGCTGCGGATGGCCGCCACGCTCACGGCGAGGTCTTCGCTGCGCCGATCTTCCACGCCCGCCGGGCAATAGGCATAGCGCGGATGGCCGATGCAGAAAAAACTGATGCCCTGCGCGCGGCAGAATTCCACCACGCGGTCGCAAAACTCGATGGGATAATTCCGCGACTGGTCCGGGCCATCTTTTTGCACCTGCCGGAAATGAAACGCCACGTCACGCACATCGCCGGCGGCGGGCGGCGAGCCAAGCTGTTCAAACTTTGACGGCAGCAAATACTTTTGGTGGTAGCTCGTGCAGATATTCAGCGCGGTCATCAGGTCATAATTTTTCAGGCCGAGTTCCGCCGCTTTTTTGTGCGCCATCGCCGCCAGTTGCGCGGGACTGAAACGGCCGTGTTTGTAGCCGGCCGTTTCCAGGGCGACGTCGTGATAATGCACCTGGCAGCCGGGATAAAGAAAATCGCGGCCGGGATAGGTGATGACGTGAACCTCGTCATACCGCGCGACCTGCGCCCGCACCCAAGCCTGCCAGTCCATCAACTCGTGGCCGAACTCGCCGACATACGGCCCGGCTACCAATATGCGGCGCGGAAAAAACCGCAGCCGCAACGCGCCGAGCGCGCCGACAATTTTGTCGCGCAGCGTGAATTGATAAGCCGCCACGCGCCCGGCTTTCAGCGCGGCAAGGCTGGCGGGATCACTCATGCGGATGGCGCGGCGGTTTCATGGTTGGCAACTGATTTTTCGACTCTAATTGTCCCGCCGCCCGCTGGCAAGTTTCAACACACGCCACAACCCGCGTCCAAAAAATTGCTGACATCACGGACGGTTTGTGAAAAAGTCTGCCGCCGCACCGGAAAATATTTTCGCCCGCATGAATCTCTACCAGCACTTGTCGCGCGTGATGGCGCTTATTACCGACTTTAAGGCGGTGTATTTAATCGGGAATTTGAATAATCAGAACCAGAGGTGAATCAAAAACGACGGGCCAGTTTTTGGCGACGTCTGGCAACGCCTGATGCAAGTCCACCATTTTATCACCATGTTTGCCGGTGACCGATGTCAGCGCGACAATAAATGGGGATGGGTTCAGAAGGACAATTTTTTTGTAGCCCAACTGTTTTATCCGTTTAAGCTTGTCCGGGTCGTTCAGCCAGTCGCTGGATTGCAGGGCCAGACCACCTGTTAATCCTTGCCGGTCCGCTCGCAAGAACGGATCCCCCCAATTCGTTCCCCAAACCACGATTTTTTCCGCTGGAGTAGTATGATCTTTGATAAGTCGGGCGATGTCATCCTGATAAGTATCGAATAGTCCGTTTGCATGAATGATCATGAGTGTTCCAGCCAGAGTTGCCGTAAAGAACGCCAGCAGGAAGGCCGCGCGCCCCAGAGCAGATGTCTGGAACAGATTCCAGATCCTTGGTTCTAATTCCACCGCAGCCACCGCGCAAAGCCAAGCTGTGGGCGGGGCGAAAATAAAAAAATAATTCAGGTGTTCCAGAAGTAGCGGCGTAAAGACCAGAGTGGTGCAGACAGCGGCCAGCAGCCAAAGCCAAGCTTCGTTCGTTTTTTTCAGGCGGGTTGCCACCAGCAGCAGGACACTCAAACTAAACCCACCGAAAACAACCGACCCCAAATGCCAGCCGCCACGCACCCAGTTGTGGAGATTCAAGCGATAGGCGAGCGTTCCAAAATACCAATGGTTAATGCCACTTTTCTCATCGAACGCATCCATGCTAATGGTGGGAAACTCGGCCTCAGCATAAACGCGGTGGCAGTGGAAATTCCACGCCATAAACGCCACGCAGCTAATCAAGCCAGACGAAACGAGAAACAGCCAAGCCCGACTGGAGTTGCGATGGCTCAACCATAACCAAAAAAAAGCGGTCAGACCCGCCGTCATAAAATAGGGTGCCTTGGTCATCGCGCTCAAACACCCCGCAAAACTCGCCAACCACCACCAACCCCATCTCCCCCCGCTCATCATCCGGTGGCTGGAATAAATAAACCACACGGCAAATGTCCAGGCGGTGCTATCGCCACCCGCCTGACCGCCCACCAGAAAGCTCAACGGCTGAACCAGTGAGAACAGCAATGCCCACCAGCCAGTTCGGATTGAACCCATTCGACGGCACAAATCAAACAACGCCCATAAAGAACTGAAGAAAAAAATCAGCGATACGAGATTGCCCCAGCCATACCAGAGCCCAAAGCATTTCATAAGCAAAGCTGTCAGCGCCTGCCAGATCGGAAATTCCAAGGGTGTGGGCGCTCCATTGGCATTAAAACCCAGAAGCATGGGACGCAACAGGTCAATGTGCCCTTTCGCATAGGCCACCGCCCCGCCCAAGTGTTGTGAACGGCAGATATCATGGTTTGTGGCGGCCATCCAAAGCTCGAAAAATATAAGCCCGGCGACGAGTAGCAAAACCAGATAAATTAAATCCCGATTGTTCTTGGAAGCAACGGAGGATTCAATCATCTCAAAAATCTATTTCAAGGCAACTGGGTGAACAAGAAATATATGGAAATGCCTTCGATGGAGCAAGACTTGGGCAGTGATGTTGACGGATGGCAACGGCCAAAAATTACTGACTTCTGGGACGCTTTATGAAAGGGTTTGGCCGCCACATAGAAATATTTTTACATGAATCTCTACCAGCACCTGTCGCGCGTGATGACGAAAGGCCGCTTCTTCGTGCCGCAGATTGACGGCCTGCGCTTTGTGGCCATCATCGGCGTGCTGGCGTTTCATGTCCGCGCCATCACCGCGTGGCATTATGGCATCACCCTCGAAAGCCCGACCGGCGCGGACGGTTTGGTGAACTGGACTTTTGGCGCGGGCAGCAAGGGCGTGGAGCTTTTTTTCGCCATCAGCGGCTTCATCCTCGGCCTGCCGTTTGCGCGGCAGTATCTCCATCAGGCGGAGCCGGTGCGGCTCAAAGCTTATTATCTGCGGCGGCTGACGCGGCTGGAGCCGCCTTACGTCATCCAGTTGATTTTTGCGCTGCTGGTGACGTGGCTGTTTTTACGGCATCAGCCCAGCCACCGGGAATTGTATCATCAGCCGGACTGGCTGGCGCAGACCCTGCGGCATCTCGGCGTCAGTTTGTTTTACGGCAACGGCTTGATTTATCAAGCCCATCCGCAACCGAACATCGTGCTGTGGTCGCTGGAGATCGAAGTGCAATTTTACCTGCTCGCGCCGCTGCTCGCGCGCGTGTTCCAGATTTCCCCCGCACCGGCGCGCCGGATGGCCATCATGAGTTTGATTTTGCTGCCGATGGCGCTGGGCCCGCTCATGGCCGCGTTCCCGTGGCTCGGCTGGACGGTGCTCGGCAAACTGCAATTCTTCATGGCCGGCTTCCTGTTCTGCGATCTGTATCTCAACGGCCACGTGCGGACGGAAAAACGCCATCACCTTTGGGATTTGTCTTTTCTCGGCGCCATCGCCGCCGTGATTGGCTTAAGCGGGTTCGAAATAGATGATCCATTCCTGCCCTGGCTGTGGCTGATGATCTCCGGGCTGATCCGCCTGACCATTCATTGCTCCACCCGCATATTCTGGCTGGATATGCTGATTCAGTTCGTGCTGATGTCCGTCATCATCATCGCTGTGTGCAGCGTGCTGTTTGCACTGTTTGAACGACCGTTCATGCAGCGCGACTGGCCGCAGAAATTTTGGGCGCGGGTCACGCGCAAAAAACCAGCCACCGTCTGACTCTGTGAATGCTCCCGCCACCATTACGCCTGTTGATTTTCCGCGAATTCTTTTCGTCCACGACTACCGGCCGGATTCGCTCGTCACCGCCGATTTGCTGCGCCAATTATTTCTGGGCTGGCCGTCAGAAAAAATCCACTGGTGGTATTGCCACGAAACCGGATTGCACGCGCAACCCGCCGTCCGCGCCGGCAACTTGCATCCGTTCCTCATGCCCAAGCGCCTGGTGCCGCACGTCCGCCAGACGGCGCTCAAATGCTGGTGGCTGGAAAATTTCTGGGCGCCGCGCGCCGCGCGCCATCTGGAAAAAACCATCGCCGAAGTGAAACCTGATCTCATCGCCGGCCTGCTTTACGGCTGGAGCGTGCCCGTCCTCGCGCGCGTGCGCTGGCCGGAAAATCTGCGCCGCCATTTCTCGCTCTGGGATTTTCCCGACACCAACGGCATGAAAAAAGTTTTGGGCGACACGCGCAGCCAGCGTTTCGTGGCGGACATCCATAAACTTTTGCGCCATGTAAATTCATTCGACGCCATCTGTCCCGGCGCGCTGACGGAAATCCGTTCGCACACCGGCCGCACCGACGGCCTGGTCGTGCATTCCGGCTTCGAACCGCAACATCTCGCCGCGTTGGAAAAACTGGAAGCCATTCCCGACGACGGCGTCGTGCGGCTGGCTTACGTCGGCACGATCATTTCCGAAAGTGATTTTCTGGCCATGCTCGCCGCCCTGAAAAAAATCCGCGCGCAGGTTCCGCAAAAAGTCGTGCTGGAATTCTTTGGCGGGCGCAACTACCGGAACCGCGCGTGGTTCGAACCGGACTGGATGACCGAACACGGAATGTTTACGGATGACGGACTGGTTGCGGCGCTGCGGCGTTGTGCGTGGGGCATCGTGGTGATGGATTTGGCGGGTGAAGATTTGCGCTACAGCCGCTTCAGTTTTCCGAACAAGGTGGGCACGTATCTTTCCGCCGGCGTGCCGGTGCTGGGCTTTGGTCATCCCACCAGCAGCCTCGCGCAAATCATGCAGGAACACCGTCTGGGTAAATTCACCAGTGCGACGACACGCGAAGAACTGGAAAAGTTTTTGCTCGAATCGCTGCGGCTGCCCGCGCCGCGCGCGGCGTTCCGCGACGACATTTTGCGCTGCGCCCGCACCGAGTTCAACGCCGCCGAAATCCGCGCGCGCCTCTGGCAACTGTGGGGAGTGACGGGCTAAGGCGAGGGCAACTCGCGCCGCTGGAAGACAACATCCGACCACATGATTTCATGCCGGTCATTCCGCACCGGTTCACCAAACGACACGGGCACATAACCCATGCCGGTCAGAAATTGGAGGATTTCATAAAACCAGCCCTGCGCCTCATACTCGGCGATAAACAGGCTTTCACACTGGATCACTTTAACCCGGCGTTCGGATAATAATTTAGCTGCCCCCTGCAAAACCCGCAGGTCAAATCCCTGGCAGTCCGTTTTCAGCAGGTCAATCGTCTCGATTTTATGCTCGTGGCAAAACTGATCGAGCGTGGCGACGGTGATCTCCACTTCGCCGATCTTTTTATGGGCTTCGGATTTCAAGCCGGCGGCGGCGGGCAACAACGAGTTGCTCATGGAAAAGGATGTCTTGATCAGTTTTGACCGGTGGGCATGGTCGCCCAGCGCCAGCGGATAGAGTTTGGCTTGGGGAAATTTTTTGGCGGCTTGCGACAACGCGGCAAAATTATCGGGGTCGGGTTCGAAGGCGTGAATGACGGCGTCGGGAAAATACTCGACGATGCATTTGACGGTTTCGCCTTGGTGGGCGCCCACGTCGAAACAAACGGGCGCGGGGGTCGTCTCAAGCAAAATCTGGATGTCCCGCCACGGGTCGCGCCCGAATTTTTTCATGTCGTGCAAGCGATACCCGAACGGGCGCAGCAGACTCTGAATGATTTGTTTCATGTTTTTTCTGTTATGCGTAATTCAAGTTGTAGTGGCGAAACCATTCATTAAAGCCGCTGCATTTTAAGACTTGTCCGATAACCGTGCAACGTCTGCTCCATAAATTTTTGCCAGGAAAATGATTTGGCGCGGCGGAGCGATTTTTCGCCCAAGGATTCGCGCAGGGCCGGTTGCCGGGACAGTTGCAGCATGGCTTGACACCACGCATCCAGATCCTTGGGAGGCAGCAGGATTCCGGCATCACCGACCACTTCCGGAATGGAGGTGGTATTGGATGCCACCACCGGGGTGCCGCATTGCATCGCCTCCAGGGGCGGGATGCCAAAGCCTTCAAAAAGCGATGGAAACAAAAAGGCGGTGGCCCCGCTGCACAGCGCCGCCAGATCCTCGTCCGGCACGCGCCCGGCAATGATGACGCGTGACTGGGTGCGCGGATATCTGGCGAGCGCCGCGCGCGTTTCCGGATTCCGCTGCGGGTTGGGGCCGGCGATGACCAGACTGGTGCCGGATAATTCGCCGGATTCGACTATGGCGCTGAAACAGCGGACAAGGTGGGGGAAATTTTTATGCGGGGCGTGGGCCGAGAGGGAGAGAAAATAGTTTCCTTCAGGGATGCCGTAGCGGGCGCGGACGGCGGCCAATTTTTGCGGGTCGCGCTCGGGATAAAAAAACTTTTCATCGGCGGCCAAAGGCGTAACAAAAATCCGTTCCGCCGGGATGGTGGAAACATTCAGGATGTCGTCGCGCACGGTGTGCGAGACGCAAAAGGCGAAATTCTCCGGCATCAGGCAAGCCCGCAGGTTGTCCATGTAGGCGGAATCTTTCGGGGAAAAGAATTCCGGGTATTTGAGCGGGTTGAAGTCGTGCACCGTGATGAACTTGCGGAGGTGCGCGGCCTGATGGACGGCCTTGGGAAAAGGGGCGTGGGGCGAGTGATAAATGTCAGCCTCGCGTAACATCTCTGAGGTGAATCTGGATTCACCCGCCGAGCAGATTTGGGCCAGCGGTGAGAGCGACCGCCGGAGGGCACGGGCGGGCAGACTCCGGTTTTCCATTGAACGATGAATGGCTTTGGCCAGCCTCCACCCCCAACGGCTGGAGCGAAGCTGGCGGGGGCGGTATTTTAACCTGGTTTTCGGTGAAAGTCCCTGTGACCTCAGAAAATCATACGCCCCCGGCAAATGCGAGGTCGCCACAAAAGATAATTCAATCTGGTCGGACTGGCACAATCCTTCAAACAAGTGGAAGCCAACCCGCTCCATCCCCCGGCGCACGGATGAGTCATGTCCGAGCAGCGATATGTCCAAAAGCACTTTTGGTCTCATTTTGGCATTAGTCGTGATCCGCGTTGTGGAGGAGGATCGGCGCGCTGAGCGCCAGCACATGCCAAAATGCCGGCGCGTGGCGGTGGATTAAGGCGGCCAAGTTTTTCATCAATCGTTTGCCCATGTTGCCGGACTCGCCGCCACCGACTCAATTCATTTTTCCCCGAGCCTTTGCCGGAAAACTGGCATTGTAAATTTATGCGCTGGCCAACTTCAAGTGGGGTTCGTGGAAAAATAGCGTGGTTGTCCGACATGGATTCGAACCATGACTAAAGCCTCCAAAGAGCTCTGTGCTACCATTACACCATCGGACAGGGGCGGGAAAAACTGACGGCCTAACTTACCAAGCGTGATTGGGCCGCACAAGTGAAGAAACCGCCGCTGGTCAGCGCCGCCGGAAATTTTGACCACGCGTTTCCTCAAAATGAATTCTCCACCCGCGCCGGTTTACCGCACATTTTTCTGTGGACACCAGCACGCCACCACCATCAGCGCGCAGATCACCGTGAACGCCGCCGGCACCAGCCGTTCCTCCACCGTCATCGCCGTGCCGCCAAAAAAGGCGAGCAGATTGGCCAGCGTGAAACCCGCCCACACTTTGCCCGCCGCCGGCTGCGGCGCGCGCAACATCTCCACGAAACCCGGCACGCCCGCGATGACCACCGCCGTCGTCACCGCGATGGTGGCGTTGCGCGGGCCGCTGAACTTCCAGACGGCCACGCTCGCCACCACCATCAGCGCGATGATCGTTTCAAATTTACCCCAAGACCAACAACCCTTGGCCAACAACACCACCGCCAGCGCGATGCCGCCCACCGCAAAACCAAGTGACAGGAAATAATTTCCATGCTGCTGCCAGAGCGTGATGGTCAAAATCGCGTCCAGCACCGCCCATAACCCCCACGTCGCAAAGCTCTGCCCCGCGCCGCGCGACCGAATGATCTCCACAATCATCGGCAGATACATGACCAAGGCCAGCCCGCCGCCCGCGAGCTTGAGGATTTCGTGGACATTCATGGTCAAACAATCTCCACCGGACATTTCGGCAGCGCGTCGAGAAAGGACTGGCCGTATTGCTTCGTCAAAATCCGGTTGTCCAAAACCACGATGATGCCGGTGTCCGTCTTCGTGCGAATCAGGCGCCCGACACCCTGGCGAAATTTCAAAATCGCCTCGGGCAAAGAAAATTCGCCGAAGGAATTTCCGCCGCGCGCCTCGATCGCCTCGATGCGCGCCTCAATCAGCGGATGGTCGGGCACCGCGAATGGCAACCGCGTGATGATGACGTTGCTCAGCGCTTCGCCCGGTACGTCCACGCCCTGCCAGAAACTGTCCGTGCCGAAGAGCACCGAGTCCGTGTCGTCCTTGAACTTCTCCAGCATCGTCGAGCGCGGCATCCCCGTGCCTTGCACGAACAATTCCAGCTTCAACTCTTCAAAAAATGAGCGCATCCGTTCGGCAACTTCCTGCATCAGCTTGTAGCTCGTGAAGAGTACGAACGCCTTGCCATGCGTCTGCGTCACAAAATGTTCGATCCAATGGATCAACGCGTCGCGATAACCGGCCTCGCGCGGATCGGGCATTTTTTTGACGGCGAACAATTTCATCTGCCGCGCGTAATCGAACGGCGTGCCGACCTGCAGCATCGCCGCGGATTCGCAGCCGACGCGCTTGGAAAAATAGTTCAATCCCGTCTGCGATTTGGAATTTGTCGCCAGCGTCGCGCTGGTCATCACGATGCTTGTGTCGCTCTCAAACAAACGGCGGCGCAAATAATCCGCCACGTCAATCGGCGCGGCGTTGAGCGAAAGATTCCTGTGCGCCTTGCCGCCGCGCTCCACCCAATAAACATGGTCGCCCGCCTGCTGGCTCAAAAATTCTGCGACCTCCACTTTCAACTCGCCTAGCCGACGATTGCACTCGACGAGTTCCTGGCCGATGTCTTTGTCCTCGCTCAATTTGATAAGTTCGCTCACCGCTTCGCGCAATCGTTGAATCGGCAACGTCACATTGTCCTTCACCAATTCCGCGCGGCGAATTCGCAATTCCGTCCACGCGCGTTTGCGTCCGCCGCTGTCGCCGCCGCCGAATTTTGGTTTGGCCGTCGCTTGAATTTCTTCGCACGCAACTTCAACATTTTCAAAAAATTTATCCGATTCGCTCAAAATGTCCGCGACAAGCTTCACGGCATTTCCTTTTCGCAACGTCGCCAGCAGACCTTTTTCCGTGCGCGGATTCCACAGCCGGTTCAACGCGTAACGCACCTGCCCACTCGACACGCTCAAGCCGATGTGCCGCGACGCCACGCTTTCCATCGTGTGCGCCTCGTCAAAAATCACGAAGTCGTTCTTGAACAAGATGCCGCCTTCCATCTCCTCGTCCACGCCGCCGAGCAGCGTGAAAAAAAGCGTGTGATTCAAAACCAAAACGTCGGATGAAAGAATTTTGTTCCGCGCGCGCTGAAAAAAACAAACATCGTGGTCTTTGCTGAAATCGGACTGATAGCCGCAGGTTTTCGGCGAACATAATCCGCGTTCGGAACAGACCTGCGACCAGACTTTTTGGTCCGGCTCGATTTCAAAATCTGAAAGGCTGCCGTCCGTCGTTTTCTTCGACCATTCATAAATGCGCTGCAATTCCTCGGCCTCGGACGACGTGAAAAGATTTCCACTTTGCTGCATCGCCTTTTGCAACCGGCGCGTGCAAAGATAATTCGCGCGGCCTTTGAGCATCGTGAAATTAAATTTCACCGGCTCCGGCAACTGGCCTAAAACACTGGCGAGCATCGGCAGGTCTTTTTCCGTGAGTTGTTCCTGCAAATTGATCGTGTGCGTCGAGATGATTGCCTTCTTGCTTTGTGAAACCGCGAACAGAATCGCCGGAATTAAATACGCCAAACTTTTTCCGACGCCCGTTCCCGCTTCGACCGCAAGATGCTCGCGATTCTGCAATGCGCGCGCGACGGCCACGGCCATTTCCTGCTGCTGCGGACGGAACTCAAAATTGCTCGCCTTGGACAAAATGCCGCTCGGCGAAAAAATCTGTTCGACCTGCGAAACCAAGTCCACGCCCGCCGGCTGTATTTCAGAAAGCGAAATCATTTCAGCGGCGCGCTGCTCAAAATCACTTTCAACGCCGAAGCTTTTCCGGGCGCGAGCGAAATTTTGTTTTGCTTCACGTTGCCAGATTCGACGCAGACCATGTGTTGGTGTTCGGCGGGGTCAAAATCGTCCGGCAATTTTTGCGTCGTCCACGGATTCCAGACGACGGTGGAATGGGAATTAAATTTTTCCACGCGGATTTTCCGTTGCAGATTTTCATCGTGGATTTCCACGGTCGCAGCGTTGTCGGGATAAACACGGTTGGTTTCCTTGGCGACGCGCAGAACCGCATCGTGTTCCACGTTGCGCGTGCCGGAGTCGCCGGCGGCGAAATCATTGAAAGGTGCATCGCGCAAACCCGTCAGTGAAACCGCGCCGATGTCGCCGACGTGAAAATAAGTGTGCAGGCAGTTTTCAATTGCCAGCGGCTCGTCGCAGCCATCGTTCGTGGCGATCAGTTCCATCGTGAGCGTGTCAGCGACGGTGACGATGAATTCTGTGCGCAAATTTTTCCACGCCTCGCGACCGGAAATTTGGGGCAGCGCAAACTGAACCGTCACCGTTCCGTCCGGCGCGGTGGAGGTTTTGACCAGCTGCCATGCGGTGATGCGCGCGAAGCCGTGCGACGGTTCGCCGGCGCGGTTGCCGAACCATGGAAAGCAGATCGGCACGCCGCCGCGGATACCCTTGCCATCGGCGAAATAACTTTTGGCACTCAGGAAAATCAAAGGCGGCTCGCCGTTTTTTTGGAAGTGTGTGACGTGCGCACCGTGCAGATAGATTTCCGCCGTGCTCCACGGCGTTGTGATTTTTACGAGCGGTAAACCGCCGCGGCCATAGACGATTTCGACGCGGCCAGCGATTTCGTGGCGGCGCAATGATTCGACTGAAGATTCCGTGTTCATAAATTCTGGCCCTCAGTCTAGCGTCCCGCTTCGTGGACTTGAATATATTTGCGGAACAAAATCGCGCCAAGCGGCGTCACCAGCGCCATGCCGCCGATGATGAGCCACATCGTCTGCGGATGGCGTGCGCCGGTTTCGGGGCAGTAGTTTGCCAACAGCCAGCCGGAAAGAAATCCCGCGCCGCACTTGGCAAAGAAATATGGCAGGGAGGTCATCGCCATGTAGGAGGCTTCGCGGCCCTTGGGCGCAATGGCGGCGGCGTATTCGTAAAGGCGCGGCGACCACAGCGCCTCGCCGATAGACAAGCCGACGGTGAATAGAAAAATGGCAATATAAAGCGGATTGACCGGGCCAACGACGTTGAGCCAACGGTGAACAATCAAATCGCCGAGCCAGCCATCCGCCAGTGGCTGGAACATGGCCGGCGGAACCGCAAGGAAAAAAACCGACGCGGCGGAAATCACGCTGCCGATGGTGATCGCGCGATAGGCGGAAACTCTTTGCATCAGCACGCCGCACAACGGTGCCAGCACTAGGATCAGCAGCGAATTCAGCATGGAGCTTAACTGCCCGAACGGCGCATCCAAACTGATTTCCCGCTTGGCGAAATCCGGGATGACATAATCCACATAGAAAAAAATCATTTTCACGCCCACGACCAGCGCCATGAACAGCAGGAACCGGAAGAACAGCGGCTGTCGCCACAGTTCGCCGAACAGTCGCGCCGTCGCCGCCAGCGGATTTTCCCCGCCGGTTTTTTTTGGTTCCGCCGGGCTTACGCGCACGCCGGTCTCCGTCATCTCCACGCCAGCGCGCAGGAAAAACCACGTCAGCGCCAGCCCCGGCACGGTGAACACGACGCTCCACAAAATCATCACGCGATAAGTGCCGAGTTCCATGTGCAACCCGGGCACCAGCCAGCCGCCGTTTTCGCCCAACACATGACGCAAATGGTCAAAGAGCCGCGCGCCGATGGCGAAGCCGAGATTCATCAGCGCGTAGTAAAGCGAAAAGGCCACCGACCGTTGTGCCGCCGTGGAATAACGCTTCATCGCCGCCGCCATCACCGGCGTCATCAACGCCAGCCCCAGTGCCAGCGGCAGTAGTCCGGCTGTGAGCGCCAGCCATTTGACATCCGCCGCCATCATGACCATCCGCGCAGAAATGCAAATGGTGAAACCAATAAGAAATGTCCGGCGGATACCCACCACGTCAGTGAACGACCCCACCAGCACCGTGAACAATGTCACCAGTGCCGACCACACACCGATAATCACGCCTTTGGTTTCGTCGCCCATGCCCATTTCAATCTTCAACCAGCCCGGCAACACCTGGCTAGAACTCAACTTGTAGGCGATGTTCTCCAAGATGTATGCCGCCAAAACAATCCACAACTCGCGTGGGGCGGAGCGCAGCACAGTAAACTTCTCGAGGAATCGGCTGAACTTGGTTGACGGCGAGTTCATAAAAAATTTAACCGAACAAATCCAGCTCTGGCGGCGGCGCGAGTTTTTTTAATTTTTCGCGGTCCTGCTGGCGGCGCGGCTGACGCACGTTGCCTTCCGGCGTGAGTTCGGATTCTTCCAAGTTGCCGAGAATTTGTTTCGCGCGTTCCAAAACTTCCTTCGGCACGCCCGCGAGCCGCGCGACCTGAATGCCGTAACTTTTATCCGTGCTGCCCTCGACAATTTTGCGGAGAAAAACGATCTGGTCATGCCATTCGCGCACGGCGACGTTGAAATTTTTGATGCGCGGCAAACGCGCGGCCAGTTCGGTCAGTTCGTGATAATGCGTCGCAAACAAAGTTTTCGCACCGACCTGATTATGCAGAAATTCCACGATGCTCCACGCCAGCGAAAGGCCGTCGAACGTGCTCGTGCCGCGCCCGATTTCGTCCAGCACGATGAGGCTGCGCGCCGTGGCGTTGTTCAAGATGTTCGCCGTCTCGGTCATCTCCACCATGAACGTGGATTGCCCGCGCGACAAATCATCGCTCGCGCCGATGCGCGTGAAAATGCGGTCAACGAGATCAATCCGCGCCTCGACGGCGGGAACAAAACTGCCGGTGTGCGCGAGCAGCGCGAGCAGCGCCACTTGGCGAATGTAAGTGGACTTACCCGCCATGTTCGGCCCGGTGATCAGCGCGATCTGGTCTTTGCAGACAGCCACCTTGTCGTCCGCTGATTTTCCGGTGGTAACGCACGCGAGCGCGACATCATTCGGCACAAAGCGTTCTTCGACGAGCTGCTGTTCCAAAACCGGATGCCGGCCATCGCGGATTTGCAGCACACCTTCATCAGCAACTTGCGGGCGGCAGTAATTGTGAATCCTGGCCGTTGCCGCGAACGATGCGAGCACATCCAATTGCGCCAGCGCGGAAGCGGTCTGCTGCATTTTCGGCAACTGACCCAAAACCTCCTCGCGCACCCGCTGGAAAATTTCGTATTCTAATTTCACGCTGCGTTCTTCCGCGCCGAGAATTTTTCCTTCCATCGCTTTCAATTCCGGTGTGATAAATCGCTCTCCATTCGCGACGGTCTGCTTGCGATGATAATGCGGCGGAACCTTGTCGAGATTCGATTTGGTGACTTCGATGTAATATCCAAAGACGGAATTAAACCGCACTTTCAGCGAGGCAATGCCTGTCGCCGTGATTTCATCCGCCTGCAATTTGGCGATCCAGTCTTTCCCGCCGCGTTGCGCGTTACGGAGTTCGTCGAGGTTCGCGTCGAAGCCGTCGCGGATCATGCCGCCTTCTTTGATCGGCAACGGCGGCTCGTCCACGATGGCGCGGGAAATAATTTCGACGAGGTCGGGTGATTCGGAGATTTGCGAATCCAATTCCGAAATCAAGGTAGGGCGGCACTGCTGCGCCGCCTCCGCATCTTCTTGGAGCAATGCCGATTCACCGCGCGGCCCGACCGACGAAAGAATTTGTTTCAACGCCGGGATTTGTTCCAGCGCTAGGCGCAGCGCGACCAAATCGCGCGCGTTACCGCTGCCGGAACTCAAGCGGCCAAGCGTGCGCTCGAGATCGCGCACCTTGGCGAGCTGCTGGCGAAAAGCGTCGAGGCCGAAAGAATTGTTGATGAAATTTTCCACCGCATCCTGCCGCTGCAGGATTGGCGACACTTTGGCGAGCGGTTGCGAAAGCCATTGGCGCAACAAGCGCGCGCCCATCGGCGTGACGGTTTTGTTGAGCGCGCCGTAGAGCGAGGCGTTGCGCGGGGCATCGTGATGCTGCGGTTCGAGGATTTCCAGATGCCGCAGCGTCGTGTAGTCGAGCGTGAGAAAATCGCTGCGTTGATAAAACGAAATGCGTGTGAGATGCTTCACGTCGTGGCGCAGATTTTGTGCGAGATAATGCAGCGCGCCGCCCGCCGCGCCGATGGCGGCGGTTTTATCTTTCAGCCCGAAGCCATCGAGCGAGGCAACTTTGAACTGTTCTTTCACCGTGTAAAACGCGGTTTCCGGCGCGAACGTCCAATCGTCGTAGCCGCTTAAAATCTGGAACGCGCCGCGCAGCAAATCGCGGAGCGAAGTCGCTTCGGTGGGAAAAATAATTTCTGCGGGCCGCAATCGTTCCAATTCGGCGAGCAGCGCAGACTCATTTTCCAATTCCGTCGTCAGAAAATCGCCGGTGGTCAAATCCACGAGCGCGAGGCCGAAGATTTTTCCGCTGGGATAAACGGACGCGAGAAAATTATTCCGTTCCGCGACGAGCATCCGTTCGTCGAAATGCGTGCCGGGCGAAAGAATTTGCGTCACTTCGCGGTTTACCAGTTTTCCTGGCCGCGCTTCTTCCGTCTGATCGCAGATGGCAACTTTGCGGCCGCTTTTCAAAATGCGCGCGATGTAGCCGTTGGCAGCGTGATGCGGCAGACCGCACATCGGCACGCCGTTGCGCGCGGTGAGCGAGAGGTTCAAAACTTGCGCGCCCGTTTGCGCGTCCTCGAAAAACATCTCGTAGAAATCGCCGAGGCGGAAAAGCAGCAGCGCGTCCTTCGGCAGTTCGCCTTTGATGCGGCGATACTGCGCCATCATGGGCGTGAGTTGGGCTTCGGCGGACATTGCGGCGGGAAAATTAAACGGGTTTGCGGGCGAAGGCGAAATTTTTCTGCGCGGAACGCAGATGGACAAATCCGCAATCCAGTTTACACTGGCGGCAACCTATGAAAAAAATCGAAGCCATCATCAAGCCGTTCCGGCTCACCGAAGTCAAGGACGCGCTCCACCAACTCGGCATCCAAGGCATGACCGTCAGCGAGGTCAAGGGCTTTGGCCGCCAGAAGGGGCACACGGAAATCTATCGCGGCAGCGAATACACCGTAGATTTCCTGCCGAAAATAAAAATTGAAACCGTCGTGGCCGACAGCGTGAAAGACGCCGCCGTGGCCGCCATCGTCAAAGCCGCCAAGACCGGCAAAATCGGCGACGGCAAGGTTTTTGTGACGACCATCGAGGAAGCCACGCGCATCCGCACCGACGAAAAGGGCGACAGCGCGGTCTAAAAATCCAGCCCGCCGTCCTGTTTCAGCCGCGCGATCTCCGCCGCATAGCCAGCGCGGAAATCGGGAAACTGAAACTCGTATTTTAATTCTGCGCGCAGTTTTGTGTTGCTCACGCGTTTGTTGGTCACGCCGCGCCGATGCCCGGTTTCCGGGTCGGCTGGAACCGTTGGCGGCATTGGCCGTTTTAATTCCGCCGCCAGCCACTCAAAAAAATTTCGCTGCGTCACCGGTGCGTTGTCCGCGGCGTTAAAAATTTCTCCGGCTTGCGCATTCTCCAAAGCCGCGATGATGACGCCGATCAAATCGTCGCGATGAATCATGTTCAGCCAGCGCGTGCCGTCGCCCTCGATGCGCGCGTCGCCGCGCAAAAACGATTTGAACGAATGGCCGCGCCCCGGCCCGTAAATGCCGGCCACGCGCAAAATCACCGCCGGAAATTTTTGGCCGAGCGATTCTCTGCGCGAGCCGTTCGCCGCCGCCAGCAGTAATTTTTCCGTCTCGACCAAAACTTTTGAGGTCTCCGCGTCCGGCGCGGTCACGCTTTGCTCGGTCACAATGGAGCCGTCATTTTGCGCGTAAACACTGGTGCTGCTGGTGTAGACAAATTTCTGCGGCGGCGCCTCGGCGAGCCACGCGAGCAGGTTAGAATTTCCTTCCAGATAAATTTTTCGGTAATCCGCCGCGCCGCCGCCGCCTGACGCAGTGCAATTGACCACCCAGTCAAAATTGCGCGGCAGTTGGGCGAGCGTCGCCGGCTGCGTGATGTCGGCGTGGAGCGGAACGATGCCGGCGGCTTTCAACTCCGCTGCCGCCAGTGCGCTGCGGCGCAGGCCGAAGACTTCGTGGCCCTGCCGCGCCAGAACCTTTCCCAGCGGCAAGCCAACGTAACCGCAACCGACAATTAAAACGCGCATGAAGCAAATTAAATAAGGAAAGCCGGAAGGCAGGAACAAAAATCGTTTCCTATTTTCCTGCTTTCCTTATTCATCCATGACGGCGGCGAAGCGCAGGCCACGCGTGCTGATGCGCAGTTCGTTGAAGCCGAACTCCGCCATCACCGCCTCGTAAATCAAAACGCCGGTCAGGATCACATCCGCGCGCAGTTTTGGCAGGCCGGGGATTTCCTTGCGCTCGGCCAGCGGCAGTTTCCACAAATTTTTTCGGTGCGCCACGATTTGGCGAAAGGTCAAAACCGTCTGCTCAATTTTTTCGCGGTCGAAACGGTCGAGCTGGTTTTCCATGCGCGCCAGAATGCTGGTCGTGCCGCCGGTGCCGACCAGCCGGATTTCGCCGGTTTCATTTTTCAACGCCGGCGCAAGCTGCGGCCGGACCTCGTGGTGGAGAAAATTTTCCAACCAGTCGCAGCAGGCGTTGAATTCACTTTTCTTCGGCGGGTCGCCGTGAGGAAATTTTTCCATCAGCCGCACCGTGCCGAGCGGGAAACTGTGAGCAAAACTTTTTTTCAAACCGTGGCCGAGGATGAATTCCGTGCTGCCGCCGCCGACATCAAGCAATAGCAATGGCGTTTTCGCCAGTTCCCCATCGGTCGCGACGCCTTGAAACGCCCACTCAGCCTCGCGCGCGCCGGAAATGATTTCCGTTTTCAAACCCGACGCGCGCTCGACCGCTGCGGTCAAATCCGTCGGGTTCATCGCGTCGCGCGCGGCGCTGGTGGCGATGACGCGGATGGATTCGGCACTGCGTTCGCGCGCGGTTTCGGCAAATTCCCAGACGGCCTCGGCGGTGCGGGCGATGGGTTCGGGCTGGAGCCGGTGCGTTTCGTAGAAGCCCTTGCCGAGTCGCGTCTGGCGACTCTCCTCGTGCACCGGACGCACCTCGCCGGCCGCCACGTCGGCGATGAGCAGCTTGACCGAATTGGTGCCGACGTCAATGACGGCGCGGCGCGCGGTTTGCATCGTGGTCAGGGTAAAAAATTCCGGCGCGCAAACCAAAAGATAAATTGTGACATTTCACGGACATTGTGCGCGGCGCGGCGCAGTGTATTGTTCCGGCATGAATCTGTTTCTCCTGCGCCACGGCCTCGCGGTGGAACGCGCGGAATTTCATTTTGCCAGCGACCATTTGCGCCCGCTCACGCCGAAGGGCAAAAGGCAATTGCGCAAAATCGCCGCCGCCATGCGCGCCATGGAACTGCGCTTTGACGTGATTTTGTCCAGCCCGCTCGTGCGCGCCCGGCAGACGGCGGAAATCGTGGCGGCGGATTTGAAACTGGAGAAACGCCTTGTGTTCGCAGACGAATTGAAGCCCGGCGGCGATGCGAAAAAACTTGTTCAAAAAATCGGCGGGCTGAAAAAAGTTCCGGCCAATGTGCTGCTCGTCGGGCATGAGCCGGATTTGGGCGAATTGATTTCACTGCTTGTCACCGGCAAGGTTGGCGCGGGTTTCGCGCTGAAAAAAGCCGGGCTGGCGAAACTAGAGATTGAAAATCTGCGCGCCGGAAAATGCGCGACGCTTGCGTGGCTGCTCGCGCCCGCGCAGATGAAATTGATGCGGTGATCTTCGGTGGGGCGAGCGTCCTCGCGAGCCGTCTGCAATCTAGTTTCGCCCCGCATTTCGGCTCGCGAGGACGCTCGCCCCACCGGTTCAGCCGATGCGGAAGGAAATTTTCTGGATGACGGATTTGCCAAAGCTGTGTTGCAGCCGCTCGATGATTTCCTTGCGGCGGTAGCGGACGATCTCCGTGAGCCACACGCTGCTGTCCACGTTCACAAACAAAGTTCCCTTGTGCAGATTGGCCGGCTGCGCGTGCGCGGTGACGACCGGGTCAATCAGCGCGTTCCAGACCTTGACGATCTCGGCCTCGGCCTGCCGCGCGTCGAGCCGTAATTCCTTCATGAGCGCGGGCAACACGTCGCCGGGCAGGCGCGCGGGCGTGGCGCGCGCGACTTCCAGCGGCGCGTAATCCACACCGCGCCATTGCGAGAGCACTTTTACGCGGGCGGAAGATTTAGGTTTCGGCGGCATCGGCGCAACCAATTAACCACAGGCGGACGCGCCGGACACGGATTTTTTCAAACAAGAATTGTCTTGGCCGCGCGGAGTTGGAAGAATCGGCGCATGGCATCCAGTTCGGAAGAAAAAGTCCACTTTGCCCGCGCGTTGTGCGAAAACGGTCAATGGCCCGACGTGCTACTGTTCGCGCAAGAGTGGCAGGCGCAAAATCCGGCCGACGCGAAGGCCTGGTTTTATGCCGGCGTCGCGCTGGCGTCACTGGGCCGGCTGGCCGAGGCGGAGACGAGTTATCGCCGCGCGCTGGCGATTGACGGGGAGGATTTCAAGTCGTGGAACAATCTCGCCGCCTTGCTGTTTGAGGCGCTGAACCATCCGGTCGAGGGCGCGGAATGTCTGGCGCGCGCGTTGCAGATTGATCCGGGCAATAAGCTCGGCTGGGCGAACCTCGCGAGCATGAACGGCCAGCTCGGGCGGCATGCGCAGGCGCTGGACTGCGCGGAACGCGCGCTTGCACTCGACCCGCAAATGGTCGAGGCGCAGTTGCATCGCGCCCGCGCGGCCCGGGCGCTGGGCAAACCGGAAATCGTCCGCGCTGCGAGCGAGGCGCTGGCGAAGCTGCCGGTGGAAAAATTCAAACGAACGCGATAAATGTTTAAACACGGATGGACACGAATTAACACAGCTAAGAAAATTCATCCGTGGGCATCTGTGTTTATCCGTGGTTTGATTTGTCGGCTTTGACCTGCTAATTTGCCACCGTGATTCACGACGCATCACTCGATAATTTACTCCAAAAAGTTTGGGCCGGCGCGCGCATCAACGCCGCTGAAGCGCTGCGGCTTTACAAGCTGCCGCTCGAAGAACTCGGCGCGCTCGCCGATCGCCGCCGGCAACTCGCGAAAGCAAACGCTTACGATGGTCGCGGCAACGAAATCGTCACTTACAACGTGGATCGCAACGTCAATTATACCAATGTTTGCAATGTGTATTGCAAGTTCTGCGCGTTTTATCGCACGGAGAAGGACGACGATTCCTACGTCATCACGTTCGACGAGATGGACAAAAAAATCGAGGAGACCATCGCGCTCGGTGGCACGCAAATGTTGATGCAGGGCGGGCATCATCCCAAGCTCACGAAGCAGTGGTATCTCGATCTGCTGTCGCACGTCAAAAATAAATTTCCCGGTTTCAACATCCACGGTTTTAGTCCGAGCGAGTTCATCCATTTCCGCGAAGTGTTCAACGAACCGCTGGAAAAAATCATCGGCGATTTTGTAAAAGCCGGACTGGGCTCGATTCCCGGCGGCGGCGGGGAAATTTTAGTTGATCGCGTGCGCCAGCGCATCGCACCGCTTAAAGCCATGAGCAACGACTGGCTCGAAGTCATGGACGTGGCGCATCGGCTCGGACTTTATTCCAGCGCGACGATGATGTTTGGTCACGTCGAAACGATTGAAGACCGCATCGAACATCTGGAACGCTTGCGCACGCAGCAGGAAATTTCCATGAAGCGCGTCGCCGAATATAATGGCATTGGCATCAAGCCTGGTCATTTCACCGCATTCATCGCGTGGACGTTTCAGGCCGAGCACACAAAGTTGAAAGCGCCAACGGTGGGCGCGCACGAGTATTTGCGGACGCAAGCTTTGGCGCGGATTTACCTCGATAATTTTCCGAACATCCAAAGCTCGTGGGTCACGCAGGGACTGGAGATCGGGCAGGTCGCGTTGAAATACGGCGCGAACGATCTCGGCAGCATCATGATCGAGGAAAACGTCGTGTCGCAGGCGGGCACGACCTTCCGCATGACCGTGCCGGACATGCACCGGCTCATCAGCGACCTCGGCTACGAGCCGCATCAGCGCGACAATTGGTATCGGCTGGTGAATTGAAATAATTTTTCGCGCAGGTTTTTTCTGGCCAGAATTTTGTTTGAATAATTTTCGCCGGCGGCTTGGCTCCCCCGAAAACAATCGGTTGCTTTCTTCGCCGTTTGGTTCAAATTGTCCGCGTGGAGGAGGCAGGCAAAAAGTTTCATATCGTCGTGCTCGGCGCAGGCTTTGCTGGCCTGACGTTCTGCAAAACCTTCCGTCATCCCAACGCGCGCATCACGCTGGTTGACCGCACAAATCATCACCTGTTCCAGCCGCTGCTCTATCAAGTCGCCACCTGCGCGCTGTCCGCCACGGATGTCGCACAGCCCGTCCGCGGCATCCTGTCCAACCGGCCGGACATCACCGTGCTGCTCGACAAGGCGACCGGTTTTGATCTCGCGCAAAAAAAAGTGTTCCTCGAAAAAAGTGCGCTGGACTACGACTACCTCGTGCTCGCGCTGGGCGGCCACACCGGCTATTTCGGCCACCACGAATGGGAACAATTCGCGCCCGGCCTCAAAACGCTCGACGACGCGCTGCGCCTCCGCAGCCGCATTTTGCTCGCATTTGAAAAAGCCGAAATGGAGACCAATCCCGTCGAACACGACCGGCTCATGACCATCGTCGTGGTCGGCGGCGGGCCGACCGGCGTGGAACTCGCCGGCTCCTTCGCCGAACTGACGCGCACGGTGATGAACCTGGATTTCCGCCGCATTGATCCCGCGCAGGCGCATGTCATTCTGCTCGAAGGCGGACCGCGCATTCTCTCGCATCTGCCGGCTAGCCTTTCTGAAAAAGCCAAGTGGCAGCTCATTCATCTCGGCGTCAACGTCAAAACCGACACCCAAGTAAAAAGCATCCGCGAAGGCGTCGTGGAACTCGCCAACGGAAAAATTATCAACGCCGGCAACATCGTTTGGGCCGCTGGCGTCGCCTCCACGCCGCTCACCAAAAAACTCGGCTGCGAACTGGATCGCGGCGGACGCGTGAAGGTAGCTCCCGATTTGAGCGTGCCCGGCCATCCCGAAATTTTTGCCATCGGCGACATGGCACTCGTGTTGAAGGCCGACGGCAAACCCGTCCCAGGCGTTTCGCCCGCCGCGATGCAGATGGGCAAACACGTCGCCAAAATCATCAAGGCCGAACTCAACGCCCGCGCCAATCCGCCAACGCGCCCGCCGTTCAAGTATTGGGACAAAGGCACGATGGCGACCATCGGCCGTTCCGCCGCCGTCGCGCAAATCGGCAAGCTCAAGCTGTCCGGCTATCCCGCGTGGCTGGCATGGCTGTTCGTCCACCTGATTTTTCTCGTCGGCTTCCGCAACCGCACCGCCGTGCTGTTCCAATGGGCGTATTCCTATTTTTCCAACCGCCGCAGCGCCCGCATCATCACTCATCAGACGCAAGAGGTCGAAGAGGATTGACGGCGCATCGCGGTCGTGTGGTTGGAGAACCTCTTCCCAAAAATAATTAAAATTTCTCTTGCATAATTTTATTCTGTGACTATTATAGTAACAGTTATGGCGAACAATGTTCAATTCTCGATTGCGGTTCACATTCTGGCGGCGCTTGCTTGTCGGGGCGATCAGGACACGCGGTCCGCGACGCTGGCGGCGAGTGTGAATACGAGTCCCAGTTTCGTTCGCCGCACTTTGGCCAAGTTGTCCAAGGCCGGATTGGTGGAAACCGCCACCGGCAAAGCGGGCGCGTGCTGGCTGGCCAGAAGCGCCAAAGATATTTCGCTGCTGGATGTTTATCACGCCGTGGACGCGCCCAAGGCTTTTTCTATCCATAGTTATGCCGAGCAAAAAGTTTGCACGGTTAGCTGTCACATCAAGACCGCGCTCGAAAAGGCGCTGACAAAAACACAGAAGGCATTGGAGGCCAGCCTGACTGAAATCAGCCTGGCGCAGATCGTCTCTGACGTGAAGAAAAAATAAATTTTTTAGCCTTTATTGTTACTATTTTAGTAACAGAATAACAAACACAACCAACTAAAAAACAAAGAACAACCGTTATGAGCACAAACAAAAAACTCGCAGGCAAAGTCGCCGTTGTCACCGGCGCATCCAAAGGCATCGGCGCGGCGATAGCAAAACAACTGGCGGCGGACGGCGCGTCCGTCGTCGTCAATTACGCTTCCAGCAAAGCGGGCGCGGACAAGGTCGTCGCCGAAATCACCAGCGCGGGCGGAAAAGCCGTCGCGGTGCAAGGCGACGTTTCCCAAAAGACGGACATCGTAAAATTATTTTCCGAAGCCAAGAACGCGTTCGGCCAACTTGACATTCTCGTGAACAACGCGGGCGTGTATGAATTCGCGCCGCTCGAACAGATCACCGAGGAACATTTCCACAAACAATTCAATTTGAATGTGCTTGGGCTTTTGCTCACGACGCAGGAAGCGGTGAAATTTTTCAATCCCGCCGGCGGCAGCATCGTCAACTTGAGTTCGGTCGTCAGCACGCTCGCGCCGCCGTATGGCTCGGTTTATAGCGCGACGAAAGGCGCGGTGGATGTCATCACGGTTTCGCTCGCGAAGGAACTCGGCGCGCGCAAAATCCGCGTCAACGCCGTCCGCCCCGGCCTCGTCGAAACCGAAGGCACGCACACGGCGGGCATCGCCACGGGCGATTTCCATGACGAATACGTGAAGAACGCGCCGCTCGGCCGCATCGGCCAGCCGCAGGACATCGCCACGGCGGTGACGTTTCTCGCGTCCGGTGATTCGTCGTGGGTCACAGGTGAAACCTTGCTCGTCTCCGGCGGTCAGCGTTAATTCAATGTGCCCGGCCGCCATAAAATAAACCTAAATAATTATGAGCATACTCAGTTTCACTCCCGACCTCACCCAACGCCCGCCGCGCAGCCCGCGCGTGCGGCTGGGCGGATTTGTTTTCCTGCCGCGCATCCTCGACAAAGGCCGCGCGTTGCTCGCCGGCAAAATCGGCGCATACCGTTACGGCGCCAAAGCCATGGACCGCCATTTCTTCAACTTCGTCGGCCTCGACCCCGACGCGTTGAAAACTGAAATCGCAAAAGGCGGCGGCGATCTGGAACTGCTGACGTGGATTCACGCCCATGCAAAAAACCAGCGCCAGCCATGGGAAATTGCCGCGTGGAGTGAATTTCATCTGCGCCGCGCCCCGGACAGCGACCACGAGACGCTCACTGATTTCGCCGACGCGGTGAAGAAATTCAATCCGCTCCGCGAGGACATCAGCACCTGGTTCGACCTGCTCGATCTCGATGACTATTGCTCGTTCGGCGGCAAGGCATGAGTCGCGGAGCGACGGCGCTTTTATTTGCCGATGCTCAACCGCAAATCTTTTTCCAGACGGGCGAAGGCGCGTTCAAAGGCGTCGTGGTTATTCCAGTTCGAGAAATTGGGGATGTGATATTTGCGGACTTCTTCCGCCAAATCTTCGCCGGTGGCCAAGTCCCGACAGTCCCATTTTTTCAACGGCGCGTAATCCGTCAACAGGATGGGAAAAAGTTTGCGTGCGCCGCGAAGCGGCTGGTGGTGGCGGACAAAAAATTATCCAATATCCCAAAAAATATTCCTCATGAGCAACGGACACTGGCCGCTAAAATCCCATTTTCCAATCCTCACTTCAATCGTAGGTCCGACTTCAAGTTGCTGATCCTTCGGGAAAAAAATCAATTGGAACGCTGAAATCCGCCCAACAAACCCATCTTTTAATTTTACTAAAGCTCCAAAATCTCCAATGCGCTCTACATAGCCAACTGCTTCAGAAAATTCTGGAAACTCATTCGACCAAAGCGCTTCATTCAGGACTGCCTTTCGACTGACTTCCCACGCAGTTTTGTCTTTTCTTAAAAAACGGACTTTGACTGTTACAGATTGCCCAACAGTAAAACTAGTTTTAAAGTTCTCAATATATCCATCAGATACTTGGGAAATGTGTATGTAAGCCTTTGTCGAAACCGGCAAACACGGAATATTCACCATGACACCGTGCGAATGTATTTCAACAACTATCCCCTCAACATTCTTGCCATTCCAAATTTTAACAGCGGCAAGGTCATCGGATGCCAAGCTGGATTTTTCAGGGTTCAATCGCTGGTGCGTTAATTAAGTTCACTCGTGTGGTTTGCGGCCGTTACCTCGGCATTTCCAATTTCACCTTGTCCGCCACTTGCGCCACATCTTTGTCGCCGCGACCGGAGAGGTTCACGATGATCAATTTGTCTTTGCCCAGCTTCGGCGAGCGCACCATGCACTCGGCGACGGCGTGCGCGCTTTCGAGCGCAGGAATAATTCCTTCAAGCCGCGCGAGTTTCATAAATGCGGCGAGCGCTTTTTCATCCGTCGCGTAGGTGTATTCCACGCGGCTGGCGTCGCGCAGGAACGCGTGTTCCGGCCCGACGGCGGCGTAATCGAGTCCGGCGCTGACGCTGTGCGTGGATTGGATCTGGCCGAATTCGTCCTGCAAAATATAGCTACGCGTGCCCTGCAACACGCCGAGCGAACCGCCTTGAAAACGCGCCGCGTGGCGTTCGGGAAAAATGCCTTCGCCGCCGGCTTCCACGCCGACCATTTTCACGCCCGCGTCTTCGAGGAACGGATAAAACAGTCCGATGGCGTTCGAGCCGCCGCCGACGCACGCGAGGAGCAGGTCAGGCAGGCGCTTTTCCTTTTCCAAAATCTGCGCGCGCGCCTCGTCGCCGATGACGCGCTGGAAATTCCGCACCATCACCGGATACGGATGCGCGCCGTAGGCCGTGCCGAGAATATAGTGCGTGCTACGGATGTTCGTGACCCAGTCGCGCATCGCCTCGTTGACCGCTTCCTTCAAGGTTTTTTGGCCCGCGTGAACCGGCATGACTTCCGCGCCGAGCATTTTCATGCGATAAACATTGAGGATTTGCCGTTCGCAATCCACCGCGCCCATGTAGATGACGCATTTCATCCCGAACATCGCGCTCACCGTGGCCGTGGCGACGCCGTGCTGGCCCGCGCCGGTCTCGGCGATGATGCGCGTCTTGCCCATGCGTTTCGCGAGGAGAATTTGGCCCATCGCGTTGTTGATTTTGTGCGCGCCGGTGTGGAGCAAATCTTCGCGCTTCAAATAAATTTTCGCGCCGCCGAGTTCCTTGGTGAGGCGTTCGGCGAAATAAAGCGGCGTGGGGCGACCGCAAAATTCCTTGAGGTAATAATTCAGTTCGCGCTGGAATTCCGGATCGTGCTGCGCGCGGAAATATTCTTCCTCCAACTCTTGCAGCGGATTCATCAACGTCTCCGGCACGTAACGTCCGCCGAATTGGCCAAAGTGGCCGTGGGCGTCGGGCAAATTTTCTGCGACAACTGAACTCATGCCGTCATTTTCGCGCAAAGACGCAAAGACGCAAAGAATTTATTTGAACCGCAAAGATGCAGAGAACTTCGCGCAGCGGCGGTTCACCAGCGATTTAGGAACGCGCCGCCTGCTTGTGTTGTTTGCGCAGTTCGCGGAGCGCGCGATAGCCGACGAGTTTTTTGTTCTTCTCGTCCCATAGCCGGTAGGTGGCGGATTTGAAACTGGAAAACAGCGTAATGGGTTTCACCTGCTGGAAAAGCGGATCGGCCTGATGACATTTCTCCAGATTGTAATTCGGAATGCGGGGGCTCAAGTGATGGATGTGATGGAACCCGATGTTGCCGGAGAACCATTGCAGGATGCGGGGCAGTTTGTAGAACGAACTGCCTTCCAAGGCGGCGGAAACGTAGCTCCAGTCCTCGCCGCGTTCCCAGTAAACGTCTTCAAACTGGTGCTGGACGTAAAACATCCACACGCCCGCGCCGCCAGCAACCATCAGGATGATCAACTGGATGATCAAATAGGCCTTGAAGCCGACCAGCCAGATCAGCCCAAGCGCGACGGCGAGAATGGCCGCGTTCATCGCATAAACGGAATGGCGTTCGCGCTGGCTGGCCTTGGCCGCCGGGAAGCGCTGCTGGATCAAAAACAAATACATCGGCGCGATGACAAATAAAATAAATGGATTGCGCGCGAGCCGGTAGGCGAATTTTTTCCAGCGCGAAGATTCGAGGTATTCCTGCACCGTCATCGTCCAAACGTCGCCCGTGCCGCGCTTGTCCAGGTCGCCGGCGCTGTTGTGGTGGATGGCGTGTTCCCAGCGCCAGTGATAATACGGCGTGAAGGTCAGGACGCCGGTGAGGAAACCCACGGCGTCGTTGGCCGCGCGGGATTTGAAATACGAGCCGTGGCCGCAGTCATGAAAAATGATGAACACGCGCACGAGAAACGCACCGGCCAAAACCGCCAGCGGCACGACCAGCCACCATGAGATCGACTGGCACAAGTGCATGAGATACCACAACGCGCCATAGGGTATGACCGTGTTGATGATCTGCCACATCGCCCGGACGAGCGACGGCTTCTGGTATTTGAGCACGATTTCCTTCCAAGCCACGTTGTCGGCGTGAGGCGTGGCCGAAATCGGCTTTGCTTCGTTGGTCATAAATCTAAAACAGTCTAACCTGAATTTCGATAACAGCAACCCGGACGTTGAACGACGGGCAAAAGTCTGAACGTTCCCGTCCGGGATTCAACTCAAATGTTTTCTCTCGCCCGTAAAAAATTCGGACAAGATTTTTAAGGTGACTCAAATTGTGTTTAACCAATCTATTTTCGCCTCTGTCAAAACGGCGGTGCGTTTTATGTTTTATCTGCGCTGCGAACGGCCTGTATAAACGCCTTTACCTTCGCGTGATCCTTTTTTCCAGGCGCAGATTCAACGCCGCTCGCGACATCCACGGCGAACGGCCGCACTTTCCGCACGGCGTCCGCCACATTTTCCGGCGTCAAACCGCCCGCGAGAAAAATCGGCTTCCCAAAATTTTGGGCTTCGACGGCCAAATCCCAATTAAATTTTTCGCCTGTGCCGCCAATTCCGCTCTGGGAATGGGCGTCGAGTAAAAAGGCGTCGGTTTGATAATTCGTCAATTCGGCCAAAGATTTTTCATCGCGGATGCGAAACGCCTTCAGGCTCATCAAGCCGAATTGCGTGCAAAATTCCGAGTTCTCCGCGCCGTGAAATTGCAGCAGGCTCAAATTGCATTCGCCCAGCGCGCGCAAGATTAAATCCGGGGCTGCGTCCACAAACACGCCGACGCGCAGCACGAACGGCGGCAGCGCGCGGGAAATTTCCACGGCGGTTGCGAGCGTGACGTGGCGCGGACTTTTTTCGTAAAAATTCAGCCCGATCATGTCCGCGCCCGCCCCGGCGGCCGCCAGCGCGTCCGCGACGTTCGTGACGCCGCATATTTTCACCTGCGTGCCCATGGCTTTAATTAACCCAAAACGATGGGCGCGGCGAACTTTTTGTCTCGTCGGCACGCGGCATTTCTTCAAAGATGAGCCGGTGCCACGCACAATTTACTTCGATTACAATGCCACAACGCCACTCGATCCGGCGGTGCGCGAAGCAATGCTGCCGTTTCTCGGCGAGTTTTGGGGCAACCCGTCGTCCGTCCACCACGTCGGAAGAAAAGCGCGCGCTTTGCTCGACGATGCGCGTGACCGCGCGGCAAAATTTCTGGGCGCGAAACCCAGCGAGATTATTTTCACCAGCGGCGGAACGGAGTCGAATAATCTCGCGATTTTTGGAACGTCGCGCTTGCTCAAGGCAAAAGGCAAACATTTGATCACTTCCGCCGTCGAGCACGATGCGGTTTTGCGGTCGTTCGACTACTTGGAAAAAAAAGAAGGTTTTGAAGTTACGCGCCTCCCGGTCAATGCAGAAGGCCGCGTTGCGCCAGACGATTTGAAAAAGGCGATCCGCGCGGACACCACTCTCGTTTCCATCATGGCGGCGAATAATGAAATTGGAACCATCCAGCCGGTTGCCCAGCTTGGTGCAATTTGCCGCGACCGTGAAATTATTTTTCATTCCGACACGGTTCAATGGTTTGGCAAAGAGCCGTTTGAAAATTTCGGCCAGTTCAACGCTGACTTGGTTTCCGCCTGCGCTCACAAATTTCATGGTCCAAAAGGCGCGGGATTTCTTTACATCAAATCGCCGTTGCATCCCGATCCGGTTTTTTTTGGTGGTGGACACGAAAATGAGCGGCGCGCCGGGACTGAAAATCTGGCGGCTAGCGTCGGATTGGTTTCGGCGCTGGAAAAATTTGTGAAACCACCCGTTTTTGAGTGGGAAAAATTGAAATTGTTTTCGGCCAAACTCTTGGCGGCTGTTGAAAAAATTGAAGGCTGTGAAATTGTCAGTCCGCGTGAAAATTCGCTAGCCAACACCATTTCTTTTGTTGTGCGCGGTGCGGATGGCATCACTTTGATGGCGGGTTTGGATATGGAAGGTATTTGTGCTTCGAGCGGTTCGGCTTGTTCGGCGGGTTCGTTGGAGCCGAGTCATGTGATTTTGTCGATTGGTAAATCAGAATCAGCCAATTCGCTCGTGCGTTTTTCTTTGGGTCGGGATTCGACCATGGAAGAAGTTGATTTTGTCATTTCTGTTTTACCGGAAGTCATTAGTCGGGCACAACTTGCCGGAAAAGCTACCAGCCGTTTGTGAATGAAATGTTGATAGTGCCAGTAACTTTGACTTTTTATTTTTCCCGGCTCGTATAGCTTGAACTGGTCGCAGCCGTTAAATTAAGATTTGCCCGGTGATGATTAAGCCTTGGCAGGTTGTTGGGCTTGTTCACAACCCTTAATAAGAATAGAATTTTTTAAACAAGACAGAATATTATAAGCGCATGAACATCTCGATCACCAAAGACCAGATCATCGCCGGCCTGCAAGCTGTGCAAAATGTCGTCAGCACGCGCACCACATTGCCCATTCTTTCCAACGTCCTGCTGCGCGCCGAGGGCGGCCATGTAGAATTTACCGCGACCGATTTGGACGTGAGCGTCACCTGTAAAGTTGAGGCCAAGGTCATCAAATCTGGCGCGACGACGTTACCGGTTAAAAAACTATTTGGCATCGTGCGAGAACTGAACGGGGAGATTGAAATCGAAACGGACGAAAAAAATATTTCTAGTATCCGCAGCGGTTCTTCATTTTTCAAAATCCATGGACTGTCCGCCGATGAATTTCCGCCGCTACCAAAATTCAAGGACGACAAGAAAGTTTTACTCCCACAGGAAAACATCCGCGCCATGATTAGAAAGACCAGTTTTGCCGTCTCCACTGACGAATCGCGTTATGTTCTCAACGGTATTTTCATCAGCCTCAAAGAAGGCAAGATGACGTTTGTCGCGACCGATGGCCGTCGTCTCGCTCTCGTGGACGAAGAAGTGGATATTTCTGAAAAGAGTGCAGGGGAGTTCATCGTGCCGGCCAAAGCAGTCAATGAACTCAACCGATTACTTCAAGACAAAGGCGATGTCGAACTCAAGTTTGGTGAAAATCAGGCTTCGTTTGCGCTCAAAAACGAAACGGGTTTTTCGGTGCTGCTCATCACCAAGTTGATTGAGGGAAATTATCCAAATTATCGTCAAGTCATTCCCGGCGAAGCGAAAGAACGCATCGGCGTTGGCCGCGAAGAACTAGTGCAGGCGTTGCGTCGCGCGGAAATCATGACCAGCGAGAAGGCTAATTCCGTCAAGCTCGCCTTCGGCAAAAATCTCCTTACCATCACCGCGAATTCACCGGAAGTCGGCGAGGCGCGCGAGACGATGGCCATCAATTACAAGGGCAAGGAACTCGCCATCGCCTTCAATCCGCGCTACCTCATTGACCCGCTTAACGCGCTGGGCGAGGACGAAGTGTTCATTGAGCTGATTGACGAGCTCAGCCCCGGCGTAATCAAGATCAACGGGCCGTTCCTCTACGTCGTGATGCCGATGCGGTTGAATTGAAAAATCTGAAACAATCAAAGAGGCTGGATTTGCGTCCAGCCTCTTTTTTATGGTAAAACGTGCCAAGGAAAACCGTTCGTTGCGAGCGAGCAAGTTGGTGTTTCTCCGACTTTGCTAATGTGATAAATGCCGCCTTGTGGACATCCAGAAATTTTCCCCGCGCTGTTGAGTTTGATGTAGGGCGTCAAATCATCTGGAAAATTGATTGGTGCACCATTGGTTAAGCAGTGTTCCAAAGCAAATTGATTGGCAGCAGCATCAATTTGACGCAAATTATTGACGCAGGCATTTGCAGCAGAAGTTGAACGAGCTTTAATAAAACTGGGAATAACTGAAATAACTGCCGCGGTAAAAGGCAGGTGCTCAAGGTAAAAATTCTTGCTCTTCTCGACATTGGCAAATTTCGTCTAACAATCAGAAAACATCCGGCGTAAATCAAACCAATGGTCAAAATTAACAAAATTGAAGCAACGCAAAAAATTGATAGTGCCTCGGTAGAATCCAAATTTGAAAGCGCCAATAAGGCAAGACCGCCCGGCAAAAGTGCAGCAATGAAACAACCAAGTCCGGCAATAACTTTGATAATTTTCATTTAATCAAATTATCACCGCGCCTCAAATTTCGTTCCGCCAATTTACCGCCTCCGTCCGCCGGGCGCGAAATGATAGCCGCCGTGGACGCGGCCGCCGCGCACTTTGCCAGGAAAACCCGCCGCCGCGCCAGACTTGGCTTCTTCAAACAACGCGGTGTAGCGGTAATCAAAATTTTCCAGCTTCACGCGCGGGATTTTCTGGCTGATGAAACGTTCGATGGCGAAAACGTGCGGCGCATCTTCGGCGATCATGATGGTGAACGCGTCGCCGGTGGCTTCGGCGCGGCCCGTGCGCCCGATGCGATGAATGTAATCTTCGGGATGCTGTGGCACGTCATAGTTGATGACGTGGCTCACGTCCGCGATGTCCAGTCCGCGCGCGGCGATGTCCGTGGCGACGAGTACTTCAAATTTGCCTTCGCGAAAACCTTCGAGCGCCTGCTCGCGTTCGCGCTGCGTACGGTTGGAATGCAAAACGGCGACGGCGTGGTTCGCGCGCTTGAGCGTGGTGGCGACGCGGTCAGCACCGTGCTTCGTGCGGCAGAAAATGATCACGGAATCGTAGTTCACATGATTGAGCAGCGCGAGCAGTAGGTCGGTCTTCTGCGTGTCGGAAACGGGATAGATGACGTGCTTGACGTTTTCAGCGGGAGAACGGCGCGCGCCAATTTCAATCGTCTCCGGGCTGTGCATGGCCCATTGGATGAGCGTTTCAATCGCGGGTGGAATCGTCGCGGAAAACAGCGCGGTGTGGCGTTTGCGCGGACATTTTTCCACGATGCGGCGCACATCGGGCAAAAATCCCATGTCGAGCATCCGGTCGGCTTCGTCGAGCACGAGAAATTCAACTTTGTCTAATTTCAACGTGCCTTGCTCCAAATGATCGAGCAAACGTCCGGGCGTGGCGGCGACGATGTCCGCGCCGGCCTTCAATTCGTCCGTTTGTTTGCCGTAACCGACGCCGCCAAAGACGACGGTGGTTTTCAAATCGGTGAAGCGCGAGTAATCGCGGATGGCCGTCTCGACTTGCGCCGCGAGTTCACGCGTGGGTTCGAGGATGAGCGCGCGCGGGCCGACGGGATTATGCGAACCGAGCTTGGACAAAATCGGCAAAGCAAACGCCGCCGTTTTTCCCGTGCCGGTCTGCGCACTGCCGATGACGTCCTTGCCGGATAACACGAGCGGAATCGCGCGCAATTGAATCGGCGTCGGTTCCGTGTAGCCCATGGCGCGGACGCCTTCGAGCATCTTTTCACTCAATCCCAGAGCGGCGAAACTCACGCGGCACTTCCTTCCGTCGTGGCCGGAGCTTCCGGCTGAACTGGCGTTTCGACTGCGGGCGCGGCGGTGTTTTCAACCGGCGATTCAATTTGTGCGACGGGTTCCGCCACGAGCGTTTCCGGCGTCACGGTTTCGATGGCCGCAGCGACTTCAGTTTCGGCCGCAGGTTTTGCGGCAGCAACTTTCTTTTCCTGCTTCACCGGTTTGGGCAGCGGCTTTTTCGCCGTTTCCATCCGGCCATCGGCGAATTCCAAAACCGCGCCCTGATGAATCAGCCAGTGCAAATCCACAATTACGGCCGTTTGTTCCGGCGTCGCTTCGGGCGCGGCGGGTTTCACCGGCGCAGCGGCAACTTCGCCTTCAGCAACGGGAACAATGGGAATTTCTGTGACCACCGCTTTCGGAACTTTCGGCGTCGGCGCGAGCGCCTCGATCAATTTCTTGCGCGTGCATTTCGCGTTGCCGTTGATGTATTCGATGATGCGCTTGATGTTTTCCGACACCGGCGTGCTGGCGATGTCGAGGAAGGTCGGGCGCGCGACGCTGACATGCGTGACGGTTTTGTTGACCTTGAAAAATTGCAAACCGTAATGCGCAAATTGTTGGCTCAACTTCGTCGCAAGGGGCAGCGGGAAAAATTTCTGCTGCTCCCATTCCTGACGAATCAAACGCTGCAATCCGTTGTCCCGCAAACTGCGGCTCGGCAAACCAGCGACCGTGAGCGTCTCCACCGGCTTGATGATCGAATCTTTGTGCGTCGCGCGAAAATGTTTTTCCACTTCTTCCAGCGTTGCGAGCGTGAGCGGCTCCGGCACGTTGAGACAATTGTATTGCGTCTTGAAGCTCTGGTCTTCGACCCATTTCTTCACGACGGCTTCGTCCTTCACGATCTTCACGCGCGCCTTGAACTGGTCGAACGGCATCCGCGAAAATTTTTCCGCGTGCAATTTCCGCAACTGGTTCTGGTAATCGTGATGATTCGGCGGACCAAGAATTTCGCCGCTCAAACCGCATTGCGCGACAAAAGTATAAACGCCCTTCGGCGGTTCCGTCGCCGTGCGTTCGGCCTGATAAAACGTGGCGAAATGATTTTTCAGAACGTGCACAACGGCGGCGTCTTCGCTCGTCCACGGCGATTCATCCAGCGCGCAGACAAAAAGTTTTTCCAGCGTGCCGTCGTCTTTTTTCTTGGCCGTGAGCTGGACGGAATAACGTTCCGCCTTCTGCAAAATCAGCAACGCGATTTGAAATAACGGATAAGCGCGACCGGTTACTTTGATTTGGCGCGCGAGCTGTTCGACACCACGTTCTTCAGGAATAAACGCGACATTTAGCTGCGGCAACGGCGCGGGCGGCGCGAGACGTTCGCGCGGTTCATCGCGACGTTCACCGCCACGGAAATTTCCACCTTTACGATCGCCAAATTTGGAGCCGCCGCGCGGCGCACCACCACGACGTTCACCACCGCCGAAGCCGCCACCCGCACCATCACGGCGCGGCGCGCGGCGTTCGCCCGGCTTGCTGCTGTAGCTGCGCTCGGGCTTGACGCCCTCGTTGCCGGTAAATTTTGCAAATTTGTTAGACTTGGTTTTCTCCTGCGCCCACGCGGGCTGGAAGAGATTATCCAAGTTGAGGTCGAGATCGGAAACAGTGCTCATTAAAGTCAAAAATTCAGAATGGATAAAATTACTTGGTCTCGGCGGCGGGCGCGGCGGCGCGTTTGACCATGATTGCCTCGACAATTTTCTTCACCAGCTCCGGCTTTTCTTCGAGCGTTTTTTTCGCTGCGTCCCGGCCCTGACCGATGAGCGCGCCGTCGAATTGCAGCCAAGCGCCTTTTTTGTCCACTGCGCCGCACGCGATGCCCACGTCAAGAATGCTGCCTTCCTTGTCAATGCCGTGGTTGTAGATGATGTCGAACTCCGCCTCGGCGAACGGCGGCGCGACCTTGTTCTTTACGACCTTGATGCGTGTGTGATTGCCATAAACGTTGCCGGCGGCGTCCTTAAGCTGGTCTTTGCGGCGGATGTCCAATCGCACGCTCGCGTAAAATTTCAACGCCTTGCCGCCGGGCGTGGTTTCCGGGCTGCCGAACATCACGCCGACTTTTTCGCGCAATTGATTCGTGAAAATGCAAGTGGTCTTGGACTTGGCGAGAATCGCGGTGAGCTTGCGCAACGCCTGCGACATCAGGCGCGCCTGCATGCCCATAGTGGCCATCCCCATGTCGCCTTCGAGTTCGGCTTTCGGAACGAGTGCCGCGACGGAATCAACAACGATGACATCAAGTGCGTTCGAGCGGGCCAGCGTTTCACAAATGGTCAACGCTTCTTCGCCGGATGAAGGTTGCGAGACGAGCAAATCATCCAGATTCACGCCCAGTTTTTTTGCGTAACCGGGATCAAGCGCGTGTTCCGCGTCAATGAATGCCGCGAGTCCGCCCGCTTTTTGCGCGTTGGCGATGACGTGGAGCATCAAAGTGGTTTTGCCGGAGGATTCCGGGCCGTAAATTTCCACGACGCGCCCGCGCGGCAAACCGCCGACGCCGAGCGCGAGGTCAATCGCCAAGCCGCCAGTCGGAATGACATCAATTTTCACGTGCGCCTGCGCATCGCCGAGGCGCATGATCGCGCCGTCGCCGTAGGCTTTGGTGATGGACGAGATCGCGGCATCCAGCTCGCGTTCGCGCGCCGCCGCTTTGGTTTCGACGACGGATTTTTCGACAGACTTCTCGGATTTGGCGGCCATAAATTAAAGGGGCAATTTTTTGACTTTACGGAACAAGACGTTAGTGAATTGACGATGAATAGTCAAACGCCGAAGGGCGCGGGGCACAGGTGCGGTGTTCGCTGTGTATGCCGGTGAAAATATTGCCAGCCGCTTGTTCAGGAAGAAACCGAACGGAAGTTGGGATTTTCAACGACGATTTTGATGCCTTCCAAGCGGAGGTTGGTCTGAAAGGCCTCGGCGATTTGGTCGAGCGGAAAACGGTGGGTGATGAGTTTTTCCACGGGGATGCCGATGCGCGCGGCGCGTTGGAGAAAATGGTAGGCATTGGGATATTCCCATGAGTTATAGGCCCAACTGCCGACGAGCATGATTTCCTTTTTGCAGATGTCCTCGTGTGGATTGATGCTGCATTCACCGCCATCAACAAAAAAGCCTAGTTCGCAAATGCCGCCGCCGCGCCGGACGAGCTTCCAAATGGTCGAAGCCGCCGCAGGGACGCCAGTGACTTGAAAGGCGAAGTGTGCGCCCATGCCTTTCGTCACCGCGTTGACAGCTTCTACCAAACCCTGCCGGTCAGGATAATCACGGAAGTTGATGGTGTAGTCCGCACCCATTTGCCGCGCGATGGCCAGGCGATCCGTATTGCCGTCAATGGCGATGATATTATTCACGCCAGCGGTGCGGATGATGGCAATCATCATCAAACCAATCGGACCACAACCCTGTACAATAACGCGGCTGCGGAAGTTGATGAGGCCAGTCTTTTTGGCGCGTTCAAGCGCGTGCGCTGCAACAGCGGCTGGCTCGATCAGCATACGAAGGTCAAGGCTCATATCGTTAACGACAAAGAAAGAAGATCCGGGCCGGATAATGAGGTATTCGCCAAAATAACCGTTGAAATGATTGTCCGACTCGTCCGGCAGCAAGCCATAGATACGCAAGTCGTCGCAAAGATTCGCCTTGGCAGGGTTATACTTGGCAACCATGCAGGCCTCGGAGGTTTCCAACACGCTGGTCACGATTTTGTCGCCGGGTCGGACTGGCTTACCCACGCTGTCCATGTGAATGGCGCTGCCAACCTCAATAACTTCGCCCGTGCCTTCGTGTCCCAGAACGACTGGGCAAAGTTTGAACGGATCATTATTGAAGCAATGAATATCTGTGCCGCAGATACCGCAGCCTTCAACGCGCACGAGAATTTCGTTTTCCCGAATCTTGCGCAGAGGGAACTCCTTCAACTCAAGCCGTTTCTTTTCGACCAGCACGGCGGCGCGGGCGCGAACCGGAATAGCCGAAGGCTGGCTTGTGGAACGAATTTCTGGTCTGACCGACGATAACGGTGTCGGCGAAGCCGTCACAACTTGGCTGCGTGTTTGTTGAATCACTTCACGCACAATTTTTTCGATTTCAGCAGGATCAAAATTCATGAATAACAGTTCAAATTATTATAAATATTCTAATAACATTCAATGTTAAAATATAAATTTCTTATCCTCATTTGATAGTCTTGATGAACGACTAAAAAATTATTTATGTTTTTATAAATCCTCATTTGGATTCAAAAGACTATCGCATTCAGAAATTTCGGGAGAATTTCTCGTTCCGCGTTTAAGCCAGATTAACAGAATACTGATGTCTGCGGGCGAAACACCAGAAATGCGTCCAGCCTGACCGATGGTACGCGGACGAATCTTATCCAACTTTTGTCGTGCCTCGAGCCGCAAGCTGGGAACCGTGCTAAAATCAAACGAATTAGGAATAATTTTGTCTTCGAGATTTTTCGTGCGAGCAACTTCGATTTTCTGCCGGTCAACATAGCCTGCATACTTAATGGCAATTTCCACCTGCTGGAGCACTTCCGTATCCAGAGCCGTATTTTTGCTCGGTAAATCCTGATAGGACATTTCGGTTCGGGATAAAATTTTTGCCAAACAATCTCGCTGTAAATAAGTTGTGTACAAGCGATTGATTTCTTCGGCAATTGCAGCTTCTTTAGCTGTAAATTTTTTAAAATTTCGTGTTGGCAATAAACCGATTTCATGACCTAGGCGCGACAATCTTAAATCAGCATTATCTTGACGTAATAACAACCGGTATTCCGCCCGTGAGGTGAACATGCGATAGGGTTCAGAAGTTCCTTTTGTAATTAAATCATCAATTAAAACACCGATGTAAGCTTGATCACGCCGCAAGATAATTGGTTCACGATTTTGCACCCGTCGGGCAGCATTGATGCCAGCCATCAATCCCTGTGCTGCGGCCTCTTCATAGCCAGAAGTTCCGTTAATCTGTCCGGCAAGGAATAAATTTCGGCACACTTTCGTTTCTAATGAAGGTTCAAGTTGAGTCGGAAACGCAAAGTCGTATTCAACTGCGTAAGCTGGACGCATAATTTCAGCGTTCTCACACCCAATAATAGAATGAACCAATTCAATCTGCACTTCAAACGGCAGGCTGGTCGAAAAACCATTCACATATATCTCGTCGGTCTCAATCCCCTCTGGCTCAAGAAAAATCTGATGACGTTCCTTTTCGGAAAATTTAACGATCTTGTCCTCTATTGATGGACAATAACGAGGACCAATACCCTCAATGACACCAGAATACATCGGAGATTTATGCAAATTTTTGCGAATAATTTCAGCCGTCTTATTGGTTGTGAACGTGATATAACAAGGCAACTGGCCATTTATCCGACTTAAAATAGATTGAGGGGGATATTTTCCAATTTCGGCATCAGCTTCGCTTGAGATTCCTGAAAAATGTTCCATGTGGAACAAAGCATCTTTCCAAAAGGTAAAATACGGCACTGGATCATCCCCGGATTGAATTTCAGTTTTGGAAAAATCTATAGATTTTCGTAAAAGCCTTGGTGGCGTTCCAGTCTTCAGGCGACCTAGTTCGAGCCCTAACGCTTGAAGCGAAGATGAAAGATTCATAGCAGCCGCGTCTCCCGCCCGTCCACCAGATTGTTGATTTGATCCGATGTGCATCAAGCCGCGCAAAAAAGTTCCGGTTGTGATAACGATCGTTCTACCCAGATAATGAACACCAAGCATCGTTTCTATCCCTGATGCAACTCCATCTTGATGAATAATTTTTACTGATTGACCCTGTTTAACATCGAGATTCGGCTCGGATTCGCAAATCCATTTCATGCGAAATTGATATGCCTTTTTATCACACTGTGCGCGAGGTGCCCAAACCGCCGGGCCCTTTTTAGTGTTTAACATTCTGAATTGAAGGCCACACATATCTGTGGCTCGGCCCATTTCGCCGCCGAGCGCATCAATTTCGCGCGCTAGGTGGCCTTTAGCCAAGCCTCCAATGGCCGGATTGCAAGACATCTGGCCGATAGAGTCTGCGTTTATGGTCAATAACAAAGTTTCGCAGCCCATCCGGGCGGCTGCCAGTGCAGCCTCAACTCCGGCATGACCCGCACCCACTACAATCACGTCATATTTTTTGGGATAAATGAACATCGAATTAAGCTATCGGCGATAAAAATTCACCAGCTTACGATTGAATGATTTTGAATTCATTAGGGCAAGCAAAAATAAATAGAGATTATAAGTGACGCAATCAGACCGTGCTTAATTTACTAAAAGTTATTTTATATAAACAACTTGCAATATTTCAATAAGTTCTTAAAATTATTGGTTGGGCGGTGAAAGAAATTTAAATGCGGGCAAATTTCGCAGCACAGTGAACACGAGCGCAATCATGAGCAACGCCCAGAGAAATTTAACAGGAAAAAATTCACCGGTCGCAACGCCACGAAATTTTTTGAGGCTGAACCAAGCCACGCGGATTATCAAAACTCCCAGAACTAGAATGAACAGCGAGTTATCTCGCAATGCCGTCAAAATTTTGCCGTGCAGCAGCGCGTAAAGGGCGCGCGTCATACCACAGCCTGGGCAATTCAGGCCGGTAAGTTGGTGAAATTGGCACACGGGATAAAATGTGTGCGTCGCCGGGTTAAAGAAAAATACCACGGCGACGATGCCCAATACCACTGACGCCAAAATGATTCCGGCAAAGCGCGCGTTACCGGAGTTAATTTTGGGTGGCGCAGAGTTCACTTAAATGGCGCCGACATGCCAGATCAAGTTGGCAGGCGAGAGTGCAAGTTGAAAAATTCCAAGTCCAAGGCTAATCAACAAACTGATTGCCGAACAGATCAATCCCGCCAGTGCGAGTCCCCAACCCGCTTGCTTTTCTGCTTGGGCGTTGATTTGGACAAGCGCGACGATAGAAAAAATCAGGCCGAGCACGCTGAATGGGCAGCCGCAGCAGCACACACAGGAAAGGATGCCGCAAACCAGTCCGGCCGTGGCAAAACCATTGGTTTTATTGGTTAAAATCGCTTCGGCTTTGAGTGGCGCAATGACTGGCGGCGAGCTGTGAAATAGCGGCGCGAATTCCGGAAGCAGACCAATAAAAGTCCATTCCACCGCACCGGTTGACAGCACCGCCGTCCGATTTTCGACACGGCCTTGCGCGATCCATTCGCGGATTTGATCCGCCGTGACCGGCCCGTAAGTTTTTCCGTCGTTGCCGACGATTTTATACATGATTCAAAGATGTTTGAATTTTTTCACCACTAGCAAAATCAATCCTGCTGCCAAAATAATAATCCCAGCCGCCACCGGCCATTTTCGCCGGCGCCGTTTCGGCGGCGGCGTGGGTGGCTGAAACGCCCCGGCAAATTCCGGCAGCGATTCCAGAAACACCCAATCGCGCAAATCGGCTGGTTTCACAGGCGATTTTCGCTCCAGCCGCTCTTCGGCGATCCATTTATGGATTTGCTCGGCAGCGACCGGCCCGTATTCCTGACCGTCCTCGCCCATCACTTTATATTCCGGCAGTGAAATCATTCTTCGTCGGAGCTGCGTCCGCTGGAACCGATGTCGGCGCACACACCGCGTTTGGCGGCGGCGATAAATTCCAACATGATTTTTGCACCCGCGCTGGTGAAATTTTTTTCCGCGTCTGCAAGCGCAGCTCGAAATAATTTTCCGCTCCGAAACAGCGCATGATAAAGTTTTTTCAGCTCCAGCCGTTCCGCCGCTGAATATCCTGCACGGCGCAAGCCAACCGTGTTCAGGCCGCAAATTCCATTATCGCCGCGCGCCACCGTGAACGGCGGCAGGTCTTTGCTGATGGCCGAGCCGCCCTGCATGATGGCCAGCGTGCCGACGCGGGTGAACTGATGCACAAGCGCGTTGCCGGAAATGAACGCGCGATCCTGAACCGTTGCATGGCCGCCGAGCAGCGCGCCATTCGCGAGAATGACATGATTTCCGACCAGGCAATTGTGCGCGATATGCGAACTGGCCATGAACAAATTATTCGAACCAATCACCGTCGCCTCGGCCATTTTATTGGAACGATGCACGGTGACGTGCTCGCGGAAAACATTATTATCGCCAATGTTTACAAACGTTGGCTCATCTTTATATTTTAGATCCTGCGGCGCGTCGCCGATGACGCAGCCCGCGTTAAATTTATTTCCGCTGCCGATTTTTGTCGCGCCCGTCAGATAGACGTGCGGCCCGACCACGCACTCCGCGCCAAGTTCCACGCTCGCGTCAATCACTGCAAACGCGCCGACGCGGACGTTCGCGCCGAGCTTCGCCGACGGATGAATGCTGGCCGTGGGATGAATCATTTTCTGCCACAGCTAAACACAGATGTCCGTCAATGAAAACTGATTTTAGCAACCGGCGCGCAAAGTTCTTTGCGTGTCTTTCGCGCGATTCGCGGTTAAATTTAAATTGCAATGACCGCCGCCGCGTCCACCTATCTTGCTGCCGACAATTTCAAATCTAAAATTTTAGATTTGAAAATGCCCGAACTCCTCGCGCCCGCCGGCGACTGGGAATGCGCCAAGGCCGCCGTCGAAAACGGCGCGGATGCGATTTATTTCGGCCTCGACAAGTTCAACGCCCGGATGCGCGCACATAATTTCACGGAGGCCGATTTGCCGAAGCTCATGGAATTTCTCCACCGGCGCGGCGTCAAAGGTTACGTCACGTTCAACACACTCGTTTTTCAGAATGAAATTGCCGACGCGGAAAATTATCTACGCTCAATTATTTCTGCCGGCGTGGACGCCGCGATTGTGCAGGACGTCGGCATCTGCAAACTAATCCGCGAACTCTCGCCGGATTTTCCGATTCACGCCTCGACGCAAATGACGATTTCCAGCGCCGCCGGCGTGGAATTCGCCCGGAACCTCGGCTGCAATCTCGCCGTCCTCGCGCGCGAATGTTCGATTGCGGAGATTGAAAAAATAAGCGCGGCACAAACTGCGACGAACCTTCAACCTTCAACTTTCAACCGGCGACTTCCCTTGGAAGTTTTCGTTCACGGCGCGTTGTGTGTCGCGTATTCCGGCCAATGTTTGACCAGCGAATCGCTCGGCGGCCGCTCGGCGAATCGCGGCGAATGCGCGCAAGCCTGCCGGATGCCTTACGATTTGATTTCCGACGGCGCGCAAGTTCCGCTCGGCGATAAACGCTATTTATTAAGCCCGCAAGATTTGTCCGGCCTCGAAGTTTTACCGCAACTCGTTCGCGCCGGCGTCGCTTCTCTGAAAATCGAAGGTCGTCTCAAAGCGCCCGAATACGTCGCGAGCATCACGCGCGTCTATCGCGCCGCGTTAAACAAAATCGCGGAGGGACAAGCCACAGCAGTTCCAGCGAGCGACCGTTACGACTTAGAAATGTCTTTCTCGCGCGGCCTTTTCACCGGCTGGTTCAGCGGCATTGATAATCAAAAACTCGTTCACGCACGCTTTGGGAAAAAACGCGGCGTCTATCTTGGCGAAGTCAAAAAAATTGTCCGCGACGGCGTGATTGTAAATCTCGCCGCGCCGGTGAAACTCGGCGATGGAATTGTTTTCGACGCCGGCAAGCCGGATGAAAAAGAGGAAGGCGGACGCATTTACGAAATTCAGGAACCGCGTTTCAAAATTCCCGGCGAGAAATTGACCGAACTGCGTTTCGGCTACGGCAGCATTGATTTTTTGCGCGTCCACGTCGGCGATAAAATTTGGAAAACCAACGATCCCGAACTCGACAAGCGTTTGCGCCAAAGTTTCGCGGGCGACGCGCCAAAATTTCAGCGCCCGATTCAAATTGAAGTTCACGGTCTCGTCGGCAAACCGCTGACGCTCATTGCGCGTGACGAAGAAGGTCACGTTGCGAAAGTGGAATCCGCGATGCCGCTCGCGAAAGCAGAAAAACTTCCGCTGACCAAAGAAAAATTGCGGGAACAACTCGGTCGCCTCGGCGGCACGCCGTTCAAACTCGGCGAGCTTAAAAATAATTTGTCCGGCGAAGTGATGGTGGCCGTCAGCGAACTGAACCGTTTGCGCCGTGAGTTTGTCATCGAACTGGAAAAACTTCGCGCGCAACCCAAGCGCTGGCAAATCAATAGCCACAGAGTTACAGAGTCACAGAGTTCGGCCATTTCAATTTCTCAATCCTCTGCATCTCTGCGTCTCGGTGGCAAATCTGATCCGCAATTGATTGTCCTCGTCCGTAACCACGCGCAACTTGAAGCCGCGCTGAAATGCGGCGTGCAGACCGTTTATTGCGAATTCGAAGATCCAAAAAAATATCGTGAGGCTGTGACGACCTTTCACACTGCAAGCGGCTGCTCCGTCTATCAACCATCAACTCTCAACTATCAACAGCCAGGCATCTTTGTCGCCCCGCCGCGCATCACCAAGATGGGCGAAGAATGGATTTTGAAAATCGTCCGTTCCTGCAATGCCGACGGCTATCTTATCCGCAACTACGACCATCTGAAATTTTTTGCGGACACGCGGCGCGTTGGCGATTTTTCGCTGAACGTCGCGAACCGCATCACGGCGGACTATTTCAAAAATCATTTTGGCCTCGAACGCCTCACCGCCAGCTACGATTTGAATGTGGTGCAGCTCGACGCGCTATTGTCCGCCGCGCCTCCGGAATGGTTCGAGGTCACGATTCACCAGCATATGCCGATGTTTCACATGGAGCACTGCGTGTTCTGCGCGTTTTTGTCGAAGGGAAAAGATTATCGCGACTGCGGCCGCCCGTGCGACACGCATGACGTGCGCCTGAGCGACCGCGTGGGCGCGGAGCATCCGCTCAAGGCCGATGCCGGCTGCCGCAACACCGTCTTCAATTCGCAGGCGCAGACCGGCGCGGAATTTGTGGAACGGCTCCTCGCGCTCGGCGTCCGCAATTTCCGCGTGGAATTTCTGAATGAAAATCCCGAGGAAGTCGTCCGCACCATCAC